>Ga0302320_10006726_pt1 | contig 25441 bp, 23 predicted proteins | sample Bog_T0_3_FD_202130 | JGI IMG/M metagenome (GOLD analysis project Ga0302320, IMG submission 202130) | Peat permafrost microbial communities from Stordalen Mire near Abisko, Sweden - Bog_T0_3 | ecosystem: Environmental > Terrestrial > Soil > Wetlands > Peat | place: Sweden: Abisko, Stordalen Mire... | reverse complement strand
CCGGAGCCCGGCTTTCGGCGGATTCATCGAAAGCATCATGGTGACCAACGAGTTTACCACCGCACGGCGGCTTCTTGAGGAGACTAGAACACCGACCGAGGGAGGGGTCTGTACGTCAACGGACGGTCGCCACGAACCCGATGTGTGACCGTGACATCTCGACACTGGAGAACTTCATGCAAGCCCACCCTGATTCCCACGCATTGCCAACCGTGCCCTTCGGTACGACCGGCATGCGGATCACCCGCGTCGGATTCGGCTCCTGGGCCTTGGGCGGCGGTGACTGGGCCGATGGCTGGGGCGATCAGGATGACCGCGACTCCGTCGCGGCGATCCAGCATGCGCTCGCGCGCGGCGTGAACTGGATCGACACGGCGGCAATTTATGGCCTGGGTCGTTCCGAAGGGGTCGTCGCCCGGGCGCTGCGCGGCACCGCTCCGAGCGAGAAGCCCTACGTATTCACGAAATGCGGCCTCATTGGCGACAAGCGCGATCCCAAGGCACAGCCCAAGGGCATTGGCGCCCCGGCGAGCCTGCGCAAGGAACTCGAGAATTCGCTGCGGCGCCTCGAAGTCGAACGCATCGATTTGTACCAGATGCACTGGCCGCCGCGGGACGGCACGCCGATCGAGGTGTATTGGCAAACGCTGCTCGATTTCAAGGCCGAAGGGAAGATCCGCGCGGCCGGCCTCTCGAATCACAGCGTGGCGCAACTCGCAGCCGCCGAAGCCATCGGCCATGTGGATACCTTGCAGCCGCCGTTCTCGGCAATCCACCGCGAGGCAGCAGCCCGAGAAATCCCGTGGTGCGAGCAACACGACACCGGCGTGATCGTTTATAGCCCGATGCAATCGGGCCTCCTGAGCGGCGCGTTCACGCGGGCTCGTGCCGATTCCCTGCCGGCGAATGATTGGCGCTCGCACAGCCCCGAATTTCAAGACCATCTCGAACGCAACCTGCAGGTCGCGGCCGCCCTTGAACGCATCGGCGAGCGCCGCGGCGTCGCCACCGCATCGGTCGCTGTCGCTTGGACGCTCGCATGGCGCGGCGTCAGCGCAGCGATCGTCGGCGCGCGCAGCGCCAAACAGGTCGACGGTTGGATTGGCGCCGCAAGGCTCGATCTCTCCGATGCTGAAATGCGCGAGGTTGCAGCCGTCATCGAAAAGACCGGCGCCGGGGCGGGACCGGCGAAGCCCGCCACCCGCACAAGCCCCGCGGCGGCCTTGGCGGTTTGACCTAGGCCCTGGCGCTCACGATCGCTGCAAGATGACGACGGGGATTTGGCGGTCCGTCTTCGTCTGGTACTGAGCATAGGGACCGTAGATCTCGACCATCTTGGGCCAAAGCGCCGCTCGTTCCGTCGCATTTGCGGTGCGCGCATGCGCGTTGAACTTGTCGCCCTTGATCTGCACCTTGACCTCAGGGTTCGCCTGTAGGTTCATATACCAGGCCGGGTGTGCCGGCGCTCCTCCCTTGGACGCAACCACCACATAGTCGGCGCCGGACTCGCCGAAAATCAATGGCAGCGTCAAGGCATTTCCTGACTTGCGGCCCGTGGTCGTCAGGAGCAGCGTCGGCACCAAACCCGTTCCGCCACCGAGCGTGGCATCCCACAAGTAGCCGTCGGCGCCGTCCGTTGCGATGTAACGCGATAGATGATTTTGGATCCAATCGGGAAGTTTCGGAGACGGATTCGATTCACTCATGGATTCCTCCATTCAGACGCGGCGAGCGCCTTGGGTTAAGGTGCCGATCATCAACAATGCGATGCCGTCATTGTACCCCCAGAGTATCGCTTTTTAGCGCATCCGCTGCGTGCAACGCAGCTTGCGCCAGGAGCAATCGGTCTCTGTCGGTACTCATCAGTGTCGCAGCGCGCAAGAACCGTATCGCCGGCTGCGATTCCGGTTGAGCGTCGATTTCATCGACGATGAACCCATCGATAAGTCCCGCATAACGCCGCGCGACCGACGCACCGCTCACACTCAGACCGAGTTCAGACATCATTTTTGCCGCGGGGCCCTTGATCGACTTGCCGCCGATGATGGGCGTCACGGCGATGACGGGGAATTCGCGCTCCCTGAGGGCCGCGCGAACACCCGGTACCGCCAGAATGGGCTCGATGCTGACGAACGGATTCGAGGGACACAGAATGACGGCGCGCAAATCCTTGCGGCTCAGTGCAGCAAGCGCATCCGGCTGCGCGCGCGCAGTCTCGGCACCGGCAAACTCAAATGCTCGCACCTCCGGTCGGCATTGCCGCTGCACGAAGTACTCCTGGAAATCGAGCCAGCCGTCCGTGGTCAGCACGCGCGTTCGCACCGGATCGTCGCTCATCGGAAGCACCCGGGCACCGATACCGAGCGCACGGCAGAGGTGTGTCGTGACCTCGCTCAACGTGGCGCCTTCGGCAAGCCGGCGGGTGCGCTCCACATGCAGCGCGAGATCACCATCCCCCAGTTGAAACCAGGTAGCGCCGCCAATACCCTTCAATGCCTGCATGAAGGTCCATGTCTCGTCGCGGCGCCCCCATCCGCGAATGGGATCGGACAGACCGGCCAAGGCGTAGGTGACCGAATCGAGGTCGGGCGCAATATAAAGTCCCAGATGCTCGAAGTCATCGCCCGTGTTGACGACGATGGACAACTCGTCCGGCGACAGCGCCATGGAAAGACCATGCGCGAGCTTGGCACCGCCCACACCGCCGCATAGCGCAACCACATGGCCGGTCATCGAAACAGATTCTCGCGCGGCGGCCGCAACAGGGCGCGTGCGGATTGATGCGGTGCCCGCGATGCCAGACCTCGGACCAAAACCACCGGACGTGCTTCGCTCGCCTGACCCATGAGCATCGATGCGGCAGATGCAATCTCGTCGGCGTGACCCACCACGGTGACGCGTAACGGCCGACCGAAGAGGTCGTTTTGCCCGCGTAAATCCAGCGTCGCCGCAATTCCCGCACAACCGATGGCCACGCCGACGGTACCGATGCGCCAGGGTCGCCCAAAACTGTCGCTCACGACGATGCCCGGTTCGACGCCGGTCAGTCTACCCAAGCGCTCGCGAAGTCGTGCTGCGCTGGCATCTGGGTCTTCGGGCAGCAGCAAGGCGAACTCGCCGTCGGACGGGTGCGCGACATTGGACTGATCGATGCCGGCGTTGGCCATGATGAATCCGAGCCGGTGCTCGACGATCAACACATCCGGGGCGGTTCGAACCACGCTGAGCGATTCGCGCAGCACGAGTTCGATCAACCGCGGATCCTTGAGCACGATCTGCGACAGTTCGAGCGCCCGCTTGCCCGGTACGATGCCGGCCAGATTGATGAGCCGCCCCTCGGCCTTGGATATCACTTTCTGCGCGAACACGAGCACATCGTCGGCGCGAAGCGTGAGTTGCATGCGCCGCAACGCATCGACCGTGAAGGCGGCGAGGTCGTCGCCGCTTGCCACCTGCGGAAAATCGGACAATGCCTTCAGACGCAGCTCGGGTGCGGCGCATTGCGAGGCCTCGGATGCAAGCTCAGTCAAACTTTGCACGCAGTTTGGGTAGAACGTGATCGGCATAGAGATTCAAGAAGCGCGACTGATCCGGACCCGGCGCGTGAAAGACCAGGTGACGGAACCCCATCTCGATATAGGGGCGGATCTTCTCCACATGTTCGTCCGGATCCGTCGAGACGATCCAACGCGTCGCCGCGCGTTCGGCCGGAAGCTGATCCGCGAGGCGCTCCATCTCGATTGGATCCTCCACCGACATCTTCTCCTCCGGCGACAGCGCGAGCGCCGCCCAGTAACGAGTGTCCTCCAGGGCGCGGCGCGGATCGGTGTCGAAGGACACCTTCATCTCGATCATCATGTCGACCTCAGTCGGGTTGCGCTCGGAGGCCCGGACTCCTGCCGCCACATTGGGCAAGAGCGTATCCCGATATAACTCCGGCGCCTTGCCGCTGGTGCAGATGAATCCGTCCCCGAATTGGCCCGCGTACCTGGCGAGTACGGGCCCCGCTGCCGCGACATAGATCGGCAGCGGCTGCGCCGGTCGATCGTAAATGGTCGCCTTCTCGGTGCGATAGTACTGTCCGTCGAAGGTGACGCGCTCCCCGGTCCAAAGTTTCCGGATCAACGCCACGGCTTCTTTGAGCCGCGCCGTGCGTTCCTTGGGCTCGGGCCACGCCATGGCCGTTGCCGGCACTTCATTCAACGATTCACCCGTGCCCACGCCCAAGATCACACGGTCCGGAAACATGACGCCGAGCGTGCCGAAGGCTTGCGCCACCACCGACGGCTGGTAACGGAACGTGGGTGTCAGCACACTGGTACCCATGAGGATGCTCGATGTGCGCGCGCCCAGTGCGCCCATCCAGGCAATCGAGAAGGGTCCGTGGCCCCCCGTGTGGCGCCAGGGCTGAAAGTGATCACTGATGAAGACCGAATCGAACCCGCGCTGTTCGGCGAGAATTGCATAGTCGAGCAGTGCGTTCGGCCCGAATTGTTCCGCCGACGCCTTATATCCCAATCGCAGCACGTGCTCTCTCCGGTGGGATCGACTCGGCGGAAGATCCCGCGGCAGCGCATAGGTCGCCCGGTACGCCGCCCGGCACGCCATCCGGCACCCAATAAAGAGTGGTTCGCTGCCGCGCGGGCCTCCCGATACGGTGCGCCAACGATTGCAACTCCCGGGCGCCCAACTCCTGGCCGTGCACCCCGCCCGCCGCGCGCGTAATCGACTCGTTCATGAGCGTACCCCCCAAGTCGTTGGCGCCCGCCCTCAAGCACACGGCGGCGCCGTCGGCGCCCATCTTCACCCACGAAGTTTGGATATTCTTGATGAGGGGATGCAATACCAGCCGCGGAACCGCGTGCATCAGCACCGCCTCACGGAAACTCGGCCCCGACCGTGCACGCCCTTTTCGCCACAGCGGCGCCTCCATGTGCACGAAACCCAAGGGCACGAATTCGGTGATACCACCGGTACGTTCCTGCAAGGTGCGCAGCCGGTGTAGATGGCGCGCCCAATGCGCTGGTTGTTCAACATGTCCGTACATGATGGTTGCCGTGGTTCTGAGTCCCACGGCATGAGCGGTGCCGATGACGTTCAACCACTCATCCGTGCGTAACTTGTCCGGACAGATGATGGCGCGGATGTCGTCGTCCAGAATTTCCGCTGCCGTCCCCGGCAGCGTCGACAGGCCCGCATCACGCAAGCGCTCGAGGTAGACCTCGAGGGGCAGATCGAGCGTCTGCGCGCCATGCTGCACTTCCAAGGGCGAGAATGCGTGGACGTGCATCCAGGGCACCTCTTTCTTGACCGCGCGCACGATACTCAAATACGTGTCGCCGGTGAAACTCGGATGGATGCCGCCCTGGAGGCAGACTTCGGTTGCGCCCGCGGCAGCGGCTTCGACGGCGCGGCGCGCCACCTCCTCGAGTTCGAGACGGTAGGCCGGGCCGCGCAGATCCGCCGCGCCACGCCCCTTGGAGAACGCGCAGAAGCCGCAGTGATACAAGCAGATATTGGTGTAGTTGATATTGCGATTGACGACGTAGGTCACCGTATCGCCGACCGACTCGTGACGCAATTGATCGGCCGCGGCCACGAGCGCATCGAGATCGCGGCCCTCGACACTGAAGAGTCGCACGATATCCGCCTCGGTGAGCCCGTGGCCCGCACGCGCAGCGTGGATGAGCGCATCGGTACCGGCGCGGTGGCCGCGGGTCGATACTGTGGGCGCAGTCCAGCGCGCTGCAATAGGCGGCAGTTCGCTGCCCGAACCGGCGAACCATCGATCCGGCCGTGCGAACCCGCGGCCGTCGCTCGCGCGCAAGACCCGCGGCGTGAGCGCACCATCCGTCCATTGCTGCGGCCGTATCGCGAATCGCGGCACGAGGGCCAAGCGCTCGACCAAGTCGCGGCCGGCAGCCGTGGTGTCGCGCGCCAGATCCTGGAGATGCGGCCACGGGGCCTCGGGATTCACGTGGTCGGGAGTCACCGGCGACACGCCGCCCCAATCGTTGATGCCGGCTCGAATCAAACGATCGAGTTCGGCGGGCTGCAAGTTGGGCGGTGCTTGAATCGACATGGAAGGCCCGAACAAGAGGCGCGCGACCGACACCGTCCAGAGCTGTTCTTCGAGCGCTGGTTCGGGTGCGCCGGCCATCACGGTGCCGGCCTTGGCCTTGAAATTCTGAATGATGAGTTCCTGCAGATGACCGTGCGCGGCATGGATTTCACGCAGGGCCACGAGCGCCTCGATGCGTTCACGGCGCGTCTCGCCGATCCCGATCAAAAGCCCGGTGGTCATCGGAATATGGAGTTCACCGGCCGCGCGCAAGGTCGCGAGTCGCCGCGCCGGCGCCTTGTCGGGAGATCCGAAATGCGGTCCCCCGCGTTCGCACAAACGATTCGATGCACTCTCGAGCATCAATCCCATCGATGCGCTGACGGGGCGCAATAAGCGCAGGTCCGCCGCGTCCATGACGCCGGGATTCAGATGCGGCAGCAACCCCGTGTGCTCGAGCACGAGCCGCGCCATGCGTTCGAGATATTGAAGGGTCGTCGCTGCCCCTGCCGCATCGAGAGCACGGCGCGCCGCCGCATAACGGAGTTCCGGTTTATCACCGAGCGTGAACAGCGCCTCTTTGCAGTCCGCGGCCCTTCCCGCCTGAGCGATGCTGAGTACGTCCTGGTCGCTGAGATAGGCACCCTTGAGGTGTCGCGGCGCCTTGGCAAAGGTGCAGTATTGACAAACGTCCCGGCACAACTGTGTGAGAGGAATGAACACTTTGCGTGAATAGGTGACGGTCTCGGCAAATCCCGCCAAGGTCAGCGATTCGGCGACCGGCGCGAGGTGCGTTGCAGGGGCGTCGATCAACCATCGCACGGCGTTGACGGCATCGGGAGCACGACCCGCTTCCGCGGCGCGGAGCAGTGCGCTCAGGCCTGACGCGCGTGCCACCGCAGCTCCTCCAGTCGGTTCAGATCCGTCGGCGAATCGATGTCGAATTGTAGGCCGGGAAGGCTGATGACCTGCGGTCGCAGACCGAGGCGCATGGCTGTCTCGAGATGCAAACGCTTGCTGTCGTCGCCAAACTGAAAATGAAACGGCTGCGCGATCGCGAGACAGAGCGCGTTGGTACCCGTATCGGCGGAGTCCGGGGCGATGGCAAAGCCGCCGCTGCGGCCGGCGCGCACGACTGCATCGATGTCGGCCGCGCTGATCGTCGGCAAATCAGCCGGCAATATCACGACCTCTCGGCAGCCGAAGTCCAGCACCGCTCGATGCGCCTCGATGAGTGCGGCGTTCAGGCTTTGTCCGGTGTCGGCAAGTACCGGTATCTGCGCGGGCACTGTGTCGCGCTCCGGACTGACCACCATGATGTGGCGCAGCGTCTGTGCGCCGGCTGCGGCAGCGAGCACGGCGGATAGCATCGATCGAACGAGTTCGAGCCGGGCCGCAGGGGTGAGCAGCATCGACAATCGCGACTTGCAACGGGAGCGCTCGTTGATCGCAATGAGAGCGCAAGCACCGCGGCGGGGATCGCGAAGATGCGGCTGACTCTCGAGCGGAGTTATACTCATCGTCGGTCCCGCGGGGCCAATAGCTCGAGCAGTCGTTCGTCCGGCAGCGCGGTCGGACCGATGGCTTGCACGCACACGTGATCGGCACCCGCCTGCCAATGTTCCTCGATGCGCGAGCGGATGGTTTTCTCGTCGCCCCAGACGATCACGCGGTCGATCAATCGATCCGATCCCTGTCCTGCCACATCGGCTTCGGTGAATCCCAACCGCCGCCAATTGTCGACATAGTTCGGCAGGCCCAAATACACGGAGAGAAACCGGCGCGCCGCCGCTCGCGCCTTGGACGGATCTGTTTCGAGGATCGCCCCCTGCTCGACGCACAGAAGCTTGCCCGGCCCGAGAATTTCCCGCGCCTGCCGCGTGTGTTCGGGAGGGACGTTGTAGGGATGGGCGCCATCGGTCAACTCGCCGGCGAGTTCGAGCATCTTGGGTCCTAGTGCGGCGAGCACCGTCTGCGGCGTCACCTCCGGTGCAACCGACCCGTATGCAAAGCCGGCCATCGCTTGCAGGTAGCTGCGCATCGTGGCAACGGGTTTCCCGTACTGCAGATGTCGCAGCCCCTCCACCAGCGGGATGTGCGAGACGCCGAGACCCAGCAGGAATCTTCCGTCGGATTGTTCGTTGAGACCTTTCTGTGCAGCGGCTGTCGAGAATGCATCGCGCGCGTAGATATTGGCGATCCCGGTCGCGACGATCAGCGTCGTGGTGTTCGCCAGCAACCAGGAGGACGCGGAAAACGTCTCCCGCCCCAACGCTTCCGGAATCCACAACGCCCCATAGCCCCAGGCTTCCACTCGCTTCGCAAACGCCGCCGCCTGCGGCGCCGACAGCCCGTCGATCCCAGCCCAGGCTCCAAGGTTCGTGAGTCTCATAAAACGCTCCGGGCAACCGCGGGCCGCGGGACCCGCTGCCGTGCACCGTCGCCTGTTGCTGTTCAAATCGCTTCTTCGCGCGCAGCTACAGATTGCCGCACTCCACTTGATCAGTCCAGTTCGCCCGACGCACTGCAACCCCCGGCGGGCAAGCGATCGAAATTCCTTGCGAGGACTGAGCGTGGAATATTGCATGCGCAAGCAGGGCGCGATTCGGCTCGCCGACCTCGCATGCAGCATGCCTGCGCGGTGTCTTTGACGCTTCCTTTACGGCCGACCCCGGTGCTCGATACAGCTTCGTGACGCGCTGCGGCGGGATAATGCGCTGTCGTCGTTCACCGCAAGGATACGATCTATGGATTACCTCACCGAACACTATGTCGCCATCGCGGGAACCGCCGCAGGTGTCGCGCTGCTCGTATCCTATCGCGGTGTCCTCGGGTTGCTGGGCGTACGGATCGTCCCGGACGACAGCAGCGGCGTGGTCATGAAGAAATTCGTGCTGTTCGGCGCGCACAAACGCCTTCCCGACGGTCGCATCATTGCGCTCGAAGGGGAAGCCGGCTATCAGGCGGATACGCTCGCGCCCGGACTGCACGTCGGACTCTGGCCCTGGCAGTACACCGTCACGCTCGTGAAGTTCGTGCGCATCCCGCCGGGCCAGGTCGGCTGCGTCGAGGCCTGCGACGGCGCGCCGCTGCCGAGCGGTCGCATCGTCGCTCGGGCCGTCGCCTGCGACTCCTTTCAGGATGCCCGCGCCTTTCTCGCGAACGGCGGCGAGCGCGGTCCTCAGGTGACCGTGATTCCGCCAGGCACGTATCGAATCAATTCACTGCTGTTCAGCATGAAGCTGCAGGACGCGATCGTCATCCCACCCGCGCAGATCGGTATCGTCGAGGCACGCGACGGCAAGCCGCTCGCGAACGGCCGCGTGATTGCACGCCACGTCGACTGCGACTCCTTCCAGGATGCCCAGGCGTTTCTGAGCGGCGGCGGCGAGCGTGGACCGCAATCTGCGATCCTGGGGCCGGGCACTTATCGCATCAATCCGCTGCTGTTCGCCACGCAGCTCACGCGCGCGATCGATATTCCGGACAACAAGATCGGCATCGTGACCACGCGCGAGGGCCAGGCGCTCGCGGCCGGCGAAATTGCGGGACCCGTCGTCGCGGGGCACGATCTGTTTCAGCGGCCTCAGGCGTTCATCGATGCCGGCGGCAGCAAGGGGCTGCAGGAACAGGTCCTGCTGGGCGGCCGGTATTTCATCAACCCCTGTTTCGCCACGGTGGAGATCGTCGAGATGGTCGAGGTGCCGATCGCGCACGTCGGCGTCGTGATCGCCTTCGTCGGTCGGGAGGGCAAGGACGTCTCCGGGGACGCGTTCCGGCACGGCAACCTCGTGAGCCGCGGCGAGAAGGGGGTCTGGATCGAGCCGCTCGATCCGGGCAAGTATCCGATCAATCCGTTCACCCACAAGATCGTGTGCGTCCCGACAGCGAACGTCGTGCTCAACTGGGCGACCGGCAAGACCGAAGCGCACAAGCTCGATGCCAATTTGTCGACGATCACGGTGCGTTCGGCCGACGGCTTCCGCTTCAACCTCGACGTCTCGCAGATCATCCACATCCCGCGCAACGACGCGCCAGGAGGAGGCGCGCGCGGCGATCGCCGCGGCGCTGCGGGAATACAACGTCGGCGCGGTCGATACGCTGATCGGCGACATCGTGCCGCCGGATCAGATCATGAAGACGCTCACCGATCGCAAGATCGCCGAGCAGGAACGCGTCACCTACGAAACCCAGCGCGCCGCGCAAGTCGTGCGCCAGCAACTCGAACAGGCGACGGCGCTCGCGGCGACCCAGGCCAAGGTCGTCGACGCGGAGCGCCAGGTCTCGATTGCGGACTTCAATGCGCAAGCGACCGTCAAAGCGGCGGGCGGACAAGCCGAGGCGAAGAAACTCAACGCCGAGGCGGACGCGACCGTGCTGCGCATCGTCGGCGAAGCCGAGGCGGACAAGACGCGCGCCGTCGGCGGCGCGGAGGCGGAGGTCGTGCAACTGAAGATCGCGTCGATGGAATCCGGCAATTACGCGCTGGTGCAGGTCGCCGAGGCGCTCGCCAAAGGCGGCGTCAAGCTCGTACCGGATATCGTCGCGGGCGGCACCGGTGGCGGCGGCACGCTCGTCGACGTGCTGCTCGCGAACACGATCCGTGATCAGCGCGAACTCAGAGGCTCTGCGCGCTGAAGGTATCGCAGGCGTCGATCTTGCCCGAATCCACGCCGCGCTTGAACCAGGCGACGCGCTGCGCGCTCGTGCCGTGGGTGAAGGACTCCGGCACGACGGTTCCGCGCGCACGCCGTTGCAGCGTGTCATCGCCGATCTGGGACGCTGCGTGCAGGGCGGTCTCGATGTCGCCGGGTTCGAGGCGCCAGCCTTGTTCCTGCTGCGAGCGCGTGGCCCATACGCCGGCAAAACAATCGGCCTGCAGCTCGAGCCGTACACTGAGTGCGTTCGATTCGGCATCGCCCGCCCGCTCGCGCTGGGCATCGACCTTGTCGATGATGCCGAGCAGATTCTGGACGTGATGCCCGACTTCGTGACCGATGACATAGGCATGCGCGAACTGACCGGGTGCGCCCAATTGCTGCGTCATGACGTCGAAGAAGCTCATGTCGAGGTAGACGATGCGGTCGCGCGAGCAATAGAAGGGTCCCGCCGCCGCCTCACCCTGGCCGCACGCCGTGGGATAGCTGTCGCGGAACAGCTTGAGCTTCGGAAACTCGTAGGTGCGACCCGCCTGCTTGAAGGTGTCCGTCCACACGACTTCCGTACTGCGCAGCACCTGCGAGACGAATTTCGCCTGGGTGTCGTTGGCGGGCGGCGCCGGCGCCGGACCGGTGTCCGCCTGCTGCGCCACGGGTGCACCGCCGCCGCTCAAGAATCCCAGGATCGTCAGGGGATTCACTCCGAACATCCAACCGCCGATCAAGGCGACCGCAATCGTACCCAAACCCACGCCGTGGATCGGCCGGAATCCGCCTCCGCTCGAGCCGCGCACGTCCTCGACGTTGCTGCTCTCTTCCTGGTCGTCCATCCGCATACGGGCGTTCTCCCCTCGATTGGCAGTTTTGGGTTCTTGCGGGACCGATGCCGGTCCGAGGGCCGGATATTACCCGGAGTTGCCTGTGCGACGCAGGAAATCCGCGGGTGACGCGTACGAGCGTCGGGCGACGGAATTATGTGAAGTTCTGGCGCACTTTCCGCGGAACTCCCTGTTGCTGGGCGTACCGTTCGCGGCGTGGCGCCAGGCCCTTGCCGGCCTGGTCGCTCGCCCTGATGTCTCTGGCACTTAGATCGGGTTGCTTGCCGTGTCCCCGCTACTTGCCGTCGGTTCCTTCCTGCGTGCCGGCGGATTGCCCGCCTTGGTCGACCTGCACTCCCAAGCGGACGGTATCCTGGACGCCATCCGACCGCGCCCGATCGGCGTGAACGTGCGACGGTCGATCTGGCGCATCGGCGCGCCCAGGACATCATCCTCGAGGTGCACAGCAATCCGCGCTTCCCGGCGGCGCGGACACCCGCAGCGATCAGCGTATTCCAAGAGGCGCGCGCCGCCGACACGCTGGTCGCCTTGCTGTCGGGCCACACGGGCACGGTGCGCAGCGCGACCTACTCGCGAGACGGCGCGCATATCGTCACCGCATCGAATGACAAGACCGCGAGAAGCTGGGATGCCGCGGCAGGGACCGCGCTCGTCGTGCTCGCCGGGCATGGCGACACGGTTCGCAGCGCGGTGTATTCACCCGATGGTACGCACATCCTCACGGCCTCCGAGGACAAGACCGTGCGAATCTGGGATTCGGCGCTACCGGCGCCGCTCGCCGCGCAGATCGCCTGGTACGCCGCGGCCCAGATCGATGTGATGTCGGAGGTCGACCGCTTGCGACTCGGGCTCGCGCAGTTCTACGAGACCGTCGGCGGGGAGGCCACTCGGGCCCGCGACTCGTACCGGCGGGGAGCGGACGGCGGCGAGCCACACGCGTTCGCGCGGCTCGCGCGGCAGGCGGAGCACGCAGCCCTCGGCGCCCACGACCCCGCGCGAAGAAATCCCCTGCTGCTGGACGCTTTCGCGTCCTATACGGCCGCCGCCGAGGCTGCACGCGCCGCGGACTGGCCCGATGCAGCGTGGCTCGAATGGCGCTATCGACGGGCGACGTTCGCGCGACTCCTCGGCCGCGCTGGGCTCATGCGAGAAGTCGCGACCGAGTATCTGCGCCAGCGTTCCGGCCGGCTCGAGGCATCGCTCGTGGAGCTGACGCGCCTCGATCCTCCGCGGGCTGCTACACGTTCGCGTTCACGTTGCTGCCGAGGAGCGAGGGAGAGTGCAATCCGGGCGTCTGGAGTTGCTGCAGGAAATTCGTGAGGAAGCTCTGCAGCTGCGCCGTCGAGGCGGTTGCCGTCCCCGTCGATGAGGTCCCCGTGGCCGCAGTCGCCGTCGAAGCGCCTGATGCCGAGCCGGTTGCCGATCCCGTGCCGGTACCGGTGCCGCTCGCGTCGACGCTATTGACGAGATTGGCGAAGCTCGCGTTCAAGTTTGCCGTTGCCGGCGTCGTGGCGCCTGACGACCCGAGTTGTTGGATCAGGGTCTGCAAGGATGACTCGAGGCTGCCGGTGTATTGACTGGCGCTGCCGGAGGCCGCCGTAGCTGCGCTCGATGCGGCGGTCGCGCCGGCGGATGAAGCACTCGCAGTCGCCGTTTGAGCGGACGCCGAAACGTCCTGCTGCAAGGTTTGAAACAGGGTGTGCAAGAAGCTGCTGACCGCTTGCCCAGCGCCTGCAGTGGCACCCGATGTGATCGCCGAGGTTCCGCCTGCCGTCCCCGTGCCGGTTGCGGCAACCCCAGTGACGCCGTTCACCGCGGTGCTCGTGGTTCCCGCGACCGCTGAGGTCCCGAGCGTTTGCTGCAGCGCTTGGATCGCCCCACTCAGCAGATTTTGGCCAGCTCCCACGGGAAGCAGCCCGATGCCGCCGGCGTCGCTCTCGGAGACGAGACCCGTGGCCTTCTTGGGTGAATGGTTTTGGAAAGTGGCTGACTGCAGCACCGAGTGCGCCGCACCCGACGTGATACCTATTAATGACATGACGATGTCTCCGTTGAATTGAGGTTTCGCGACTCGATGGAGCGGCAAACGCTTGCCGTCGCCTCGAGATTCCGGCCGGCCCTTGCCGCCGCCGCGCTCATTGCCGCCCCTTTTTGGGCAGTACGACGCTTGCACGAGAGAGGTAAAGCAGCTTTTGTGCCAATCGGGCGAAGGCTGCGCTAAAGGTTCTGACCGTCCGGCCGAAATTCCGAGCATCGGTTCACAAAAGCTCAGCCACGGGACGAGGACAAACCATGACAATCAGTGCACTGCAAGCCTTTAACCAGCACTCGGCCGCCCCTCCGGCCAGCAATTGGCGCGACCGGCGGGCCGTCGAAACGGAAGCCCCCACCGCACCGTCGACTTCGGCGACGACTTCGACGACGCCCGGCGGCACAGCAGGGACCGCTCCCGACAGTTCGATAGGACCCCTCTCTGGCGGCGGCGGGGCGCTGTTCACCGCATTGCTCGCGGCGCTGACCCAGGCGGCCGCACAAGCCCGCGGCACCGCTCCGAGCACGACGACGCCGACTGCGACGACCCCGAGCACCACCGCGCCGGGCGCGACCACCCCGTCGACCACGACACCGAGTGCGACCACCCCGTCGACGACCTCGCCGTCGACGACCACACCGAGCACGACAGCCCCGTCGACGACGACGAGCACGGCGCCGACCACGAGCACGGCGCCGACCACGAGTTCTGCGAGCACGATCGCGCCCACGACCGGTACGGCATCGACGGCACCCACGACGAGCACCTCGACGTCGAGCTTGTCAGCGGACCTGCAATCGTTCTTGAGCGACTTATTCGGGGCGCTCAGCCAGGCGGGTTCGACGGGTACGTCATCGACCTCAACTGCGCCGACGGCGCGTGCACACCACCACCATCACCACCACGTCGCCGAACAAGGGGCCCCGGTCACGACGGCGCCGGCGACGAGTCCGTCGACCAGCCCCAGCACGACGACGGCCGGCACGACACCCTCTGCGACGACTCCCAGCACTGCGCCGGTAACCACCACACCGAGCACGGCGCCGACGACGGCCGGCACAGGCCCCGCGACGGCCAGCACGGCGCCGGTGACGAGCACCACCCCGAGCACCTCGCCGAGCACGTCCTCAGTCGGTCAGTATGGTCCGCAGGGCATCATCGGCGCGCTGAAGTCCCTCATCAAGGACTTGAGCAACAGCCAATTGCTCAGCGGTACGACGGGCAGCTCCGGCCTGTCGGCGGCCACCCTGTCCGCGCTGAATTCAGCGTTCACGAAACTCGTCGACGATTTGAACGGGACGAGCACGGGCGCGAGCACGGCGACGACGCCGAGCACGGCCACGACGAGCCCGAGCAGCACGTCGACGGCTTCGACGACGAGTCCGGGCGCGGTCACGCCGACAGCGGACACGTCGGCATTGCAGTCCTTCCTGACGGGCTTTTTGGCCGACCTGCAGGGCAGTGGCACGAGCACGCTGCCGACCGTCGGCAGTCAGATCAATACGACGGCTTGATTCGCGAGGCGGTGCGGCGTCCCACCGGGCGCCGGCCGCCGCAGTCCGCTCGGCGCTTCAGACGCCGCGCCGACGGCGCCAGGCCGCCCAGACCAGCAGCACCGCGGCTCCGCCGATCACCGGATAATTGCCCCAACGCGCATAGGGCGTGAGTCCCGTCATGGGCTGCACCTCGGCGTGCAGTACGGCTTCTTGGAACTGCGGCAGCCGCGCGACGATTTCCCCGCGCGGTCCGATCGCCGCCGTGATGCCATCGTTGGCGGCGCGGATGAGGTACCGGCCCGCTTCGAGCGCGCGCATTCGGGCGATCTGCAGATGCTGATGCGGCGCGGTCGAATCCCCGTACCACGCGTTGTTCGTCACGTTGATGAGCAGCGTCGCCTCGCGCAATACGCGCAGCTGGCTGCTGCCGTATGCATCCTCGTAACAGATCGTGAGCCCGAGAGCCTGTCCGGCGGCGTGCAAGGTCGGCTGACGTTCACGGCCCGGGGTCATGTCGTCGAACGGCAGGCTCATCAAGCGCATCCATGATCGCACGAAGCCGGGCACGGGAAAGTATTCGCCGAACGGTACGAGGTGGCGCTTGTAGTACCAACCCCCGTCGTCCGCCGAGAGAACGCGCAGACCGTTGAAATACTGGTTGGTGTCCGGATCGTAGTTGACGAGTCCGATCGCGAAATCGGCGTCGTGCTGGCGACCCGCCAGAATGAGCGCATCCAGATAATCGGGGATGCTGTTGGCGAGCACCGGCAGGGAGGCCTCGGGCCAGACGATGAGGCGCGCGCCCCAGGCATCGGCGGTGAGCTCCGAGTATCGCGCGATCGTCGCGTTGCGGTTGTTGGCCTGCCATTTCTGGTCTTGCGAAATGGCCGCCTGCACGGCGGCGATGGGAAACGCACTGCCCGATGGGCGCGTCCACGCGTGCCGCGACGCGAGCAGCGGCGCGATGAAGAGCGCCGCGATCACGGCGGCGGCGGCGATCCTGCTGCCGGGCGATGCCTGCGGCGCCGCGAGCATGGTGAGCGCGACCGCTGCATACGCAGCCGCCCAGGTGATCCCGTAGACACCCGTTAGCGGCGCCCACCCGGCAAGCGGCGAGTCCATGAAGGCATAGCCGATCGACAACCACGGAAATCCGGTGAACAGCCAGCCGCGCAGCCATTCGAACAGCAGCCACAGCGCAGGCAGCACGAGCCAATCGCGTGTGGCGCCGGCTTTGAGCCAAAACCGGTTCGCGCAGAAACATACCAGCGCCGAATACGTGGCCATGATCGCGATCAGCGCGGCCTGCAGGAACAAGGTCAACCAGATCGGGACGAGACCGTAGCTGTGGATGCAAGTATAGAGCCAATATGTCCCGAACCCGAACAGACCGGCCCCGAAGGCCGCCCCGGCCCATCCGGCCCGCCGCGGCGGCAGCCCCCGGATGAGGGCAAACAGCGCAGCCGGCGCAAGGATCGCGACGGGCCACCAGCCGAACGGCGCGAACGCCAGATTGAGGGCGGCACCGAGCGCGAGCGCGAACGCGAGACGCCCCACGGCATGGGAGTGAAACGCGGCCACGAAGCCGCGGACGCGCAGGCTCAAGAACCGGACTCGTCGTCGCTCTTGGGCGGTTCGATATCCGTCGGCGTGGTGACGCGCAAAATGTCGATGCGGCGCCGATCGGCGCGCAGGATGCGAAACTCGAGCTTGCCGACTTTGATGCTCTCACCGCGCCGCGGCAGGCGGCCGAATTCATGCATCAACAGGCCGCTGATCGTATCGGAATGCTCGTCGGCGAAGTCCGTGCCGAAGTACTGATTGAAGTCCTCGATCGAGGTCAAGGCGTGCACGGTGAACTCGCGCGGACCTTCCTTGCGGATCGTTTGGTCCTCTTCGACGTCGTGCTCGTCATCGATCTCGCCGATGATCTGCTCGATGACGTCCTCGATCGTGACGAGACCGCAGACGCCTCCATACTCGTCGACGACGATCGCAATGTGGTTGTGGCTGCGGCGAAATTCCTTCAGCAGCACGTTGAGCCGCTTGCTCTCGGGCACGAACACCACCGGCCGCATGTACTCGCGAATCTCGAAGGGCTCGTCTTCGTCCGCCGCCTGCAAGCGCAGCAAATCCTTCGCGAGCAGAATGCCGACGACCTGATCGCGGTCCTCGCCGATCACGGGAAAGCGCGAATGGCCCGATTCGACCACCAATTCGACGAGGCGCTCCGGGGACTCGTCGCGTTCGACGCACACCATTTGCGAGCGCGGCACCATGATGTCGCGCACCTTGATATCCGCGACAGAGAGCACTCCCTCGAGCATCACGAGGGCGTCGCCGTCGAACAAGCCGCGTTCGCTCGCGGCACGTAGCTCTTCGATGAGTTCACCGAGATCGCGCGGCTCGCCCGCCATCGATCTCGTGATTCGCTTCAATAACCAGCGGCCTGTGCCGCCTTGCGCTTGTTCGGACATGGGATACCAGGATACTCGATCAGGCATACGGGTCAGAAAACCCAAGCCGATCAAGGATTTGAACCTCCTTCCCGGCCATGATCCGGGCTTCCGCCGCGCGTTCGTGATCGAAACCCTGCAGATGCAGCACGCCGTGCACGATCATGTGCGCCCAATGCTGCGACAGCGATTTGTGCTGGCGGCGCGCCTCGCGCGCCACGACCGGAGCGCAAATCACGAGCTCACCGACGAAGCGGCGGCCATCGGGCATGACGCCCGCGCCCGCGAAGGACAGCACGTTCGTGGGTTTGTCCTTGCGGCGGTAATGCGCATTCAAGCGGCGACCCGCGACGGCGCCGACGACGCGCACCGACAGCACAATCGCCGTCGCGGCGCTCGCGTCCGGGCTCACCGCGAATGCGGCGCTCGCCCAGCGCCGCAATTGCGCGCGCGCGGGCACCCAGGGCCTGCGCGCCGCATAGCTCACGGCGAGTTCGAGTCGCGCCCGCGTGCCGGCACCGGCGCGGCCACCGACGCGAACACCGGAGCTTGCGATACCCTGAAGCGCGCTCCCCGCGCTCGGGCGCTTCCGCTTCAAGCGCCGGAATCGGGCGAGTGCGCCTCGTAGGCCTGCACGATCCTCTGCACCAGCGGATGCCGCACGACGTCGCGCGACGTGAACATCGTGAAAGCGATGCCGCGCACGCCGCGCAAGATATCGATGACGGTTCGCAAACCCGACTGCTTGGCGCTCGGCAAATCGACTTGAGTGATGTCGCCCGTGACGACGGCCTTCGAGCCGAAGCCGATGCGCGTCAGGAACATTTTCATCTGCTCGTTCGTGGTGTTCTGCGCCTCGTCCAGGATCACGAACGAATCGTTGAGCGAGCGGCCGCGCATGAAGGCTAGCGGCGCCACCTCGATGATGTTGCGCTCGATGAGCTTGGCGACGCGCTCGAATCCAAGCATTTCATAGAGCGCGTCGTACATCGGCCGCAGGTACGGATCGACCTTCTGCGACAGATCACCGGGCAGGAAGCCCAAGCGTTCGCCGGCTTCGACGGCCGGTCGCACGAGTACGATGCGACGCACCTTTTCCGACTGCAGCGCCTCCACGGCGCAGGCGACCGCCAGATACGTCTTGCCGGTGCCCGCGGGACCGATCCCGAAGGTGAGGTCGTGAGTGCGCACGTTGTTGAGGTATTCGGTTTGATTCGCGCCGCGGGCCCGCAGGCTCCCACGCGCGGTGCGTACCTTGAGTTCATCGGCGGCTTCCGGGCTCCCGGCCTCCCCTGAGACGCCTTCCATGCCCGTCTCCTGGAGCGCGATGTGCACGCGCTCGCCGTCGACCGGTTCGCGCTGGGCGCGCGCATAGAGGTCTTGCAGCACGGCTTCCGCGCGCTTGCCCGCGACGACGGTTCCCGTGATCTGAAACCGGTTGCCGCGGCGGCGAATCTCGACGCCGAGCCGGGTTTCGATGAGGCGCAGGTGTTCGTCGAGCGGTCCGCACAATTCGACCAAACGCACGTTGTCCGACGGGTCGAGGAAGACGTCGCGCGTCGCGGCGACCGAACTCACGATGCGCCGTCTGCGACGAGGCGGCCGCGCAGGGAATTCGGCATGGCCTCGGTGATCTGCACGTCGGCAAATCGGTTCAGCAGGCTCTCGGCTCCGGCGGCGGGAGCGTCGAAATTGACCCAACGATTATTGTCCGTCCGCCCGGCGAGCTGGCGCCGATCGCGCTTCGCAGGCCGCTCGACGAGGACGCGCTGCGTGCTGCCGACCATGCGCGCGGAGATCGCGCGCGCCTGGCCGTTCAGACGCTCTTGCAATAGGACCAGACGTTGCTGCTTCACTTCTTGGGGCACCTCGTTGCTGAGCGATGCGGCCGGCGTACCGGGCCGGCGGCTGTAGAGAAACGTGAACGATTGATCGAAACCGACGTCGGCGACCAGGTTCATCGTCGCCTCGAAATCGGCGTCGGTTTCGCCCGGAAAGCCGACGATCAGATCGGTCGATATACAAATGTCCGGGCGCACGGCGCGCAAGCGCCGCAACTTCTGCTTGTATTCGAGGATCGTATGGCGGCGCTTCATCGCCGCGAGGATACGATCGGAACCGCTTTGCACGGGCAGATGCAGGAAGTTGTTGAGCTTGGGTACGTTCGCGTAGGCCTCGATGAGACTTTCGTCGAAGTCGAGCGGGTGCGACGTCGTGAACCGGATGCGCTCGATACCCCGGACCGCGGCGACGTAATGGATCAGCGTCGCGAGATCAGCGGCCGTACCGTCGGCCATCGGCCCCGCATAAGCGTTGACGTTCTGGCCGAGCAGGGTGACTTCCTTGACGCCCTGGCGCGCGAGTTGCTCGATCTCCGCCATGACCTGCTCGAACGGCCGGTTCACCTCTTCCCCGCGCGTGTACGGCACGACGCAGAAGCTGCAGTACTTGCTGCAGCCCTCCATGATCGAGACGAAGGCCGTAGCTCCGCCCGCCGTCGGTGCCGGCAGCCCGTCGAACTTCTCGATCTCGGGAAACGACACGTCGATTTGGGAGCGGCCCGTGGCTTTCAAGCCGCGAAGCATGTCCGGCAGGCGGTGCAGCGTCTGCGGGCCGAACACCAGATCCACGAAGGGGGCTCGCGCCGTGATGCCCTCGCCTTCCTGGCTCGCAACGCAGCCGCCCACGCCGATGACCAAGTCCGGCCGGCCCTCTTTGAGCAGCCGCCATTGGCCGAGCAGCGAAAAGACTTTTTCCTGCGCCTTCTCACGCACCGAACAGGTATTGACGAGCAGCACGTCGGCCAGACCCGGATCGTCCGTGAGCGACATGCCGTCGGCAGCCGCGAGTACATCGCGCATTTTCGCCGAATCGTATTCGTTCATCTGGCAGCCGAACGTCTTTATGTATAACAAGCCGGGCATAGTCAAACCAAGGGTAGGCGCTTTCGCGAAAAGGTCGATAAGATACTCGTAACCATGGCAATACGCGAAGTCCTCAAGATGGGTGATCCGCGCCTGCTCGCGGTCTCCCAACCGGTCCAATCCTTCGGAACGGCCGAGCTCGAGGAACTGCTGCGGGATATGCGGGACACGATGCAGCATCTCAATGGCGCCGGGCTTGCCGCGCCGCAAATCGGCGTCAACCTGCGGGTTGTGATCTTCGGCGTCGAGCAAAATCCCCGGTATCCCGATGCCGAGGCCGTACCGTTTACCACGCTCATCAATCCCGTGCTCTCGGCCCTCGACGATGAACTGGTCGAGGGCTGGGAGGGCTGCCTGTCGGTACCCGGCATGCGCGGCCTCGTCCCCCGCTATCGGAGGCTGCGTTATACGGGCGCCGACCCCGCCGGCAGGCCGATCGATCGCAGCGTCAGCGATTTCCATGCGCGGGTCGTGCAGCACGAAGTCGACCATCTGGACGGGATTCTCTACCCGCGGCGGATCCGCGACCTCCGGCAATTCGGTTTCACCGACACCCTGTTTCCGGGCGAGGACGTCGCCGACGACTAGCCGGCGGACGGGCGGACGGGCGGGGCATCGTCCGCCGGGCGAGGCTGTGGAAGCCCGGGCCGATCTCGGTGCTTCCTCGGCCAGGAGTGGGCAACGCAATCTCCGAGGTGGTTGAATCCCTCAATTCCAAAGAACGGCGGTTGCAGCAATTCGCATCCAAGATTTCAGGCTATTGACCCCCTATTGAATTGGCTAGGTGTCGCCAGTGTCTGACGGATCGCGACGCGTGCCTAATCGTTCTCAAGTGCCGCGTCCAAGTTCCCCTGCGCCTTCAGCATCGTGGCGACTTCGTCATAGCTCGCCGATAGGTCCCGCAGCCACTGGGTATTGGATGGATCGTCTGCCGCCAACTTCTGACGGATCGCTATACCAGCCTGGTATTTCTCCAGCGCTCCGGCGAGGTCCCCTTGTTGTCGCAGCACTTCCCCGATCTTATCATAGCTTACCGACAAGTCGCGCTGCCACTCAGTATTGTGTGAATCTGCGGCCGCCAACTTCTGCCGTATGGTCATACCCGCCTGGTAATTTTCTAGTGCTCCAGCGAGGTCCCCCTGTGCTTGTAGGACTTCCCCTATATTGTCATATCCGACCGATAGATCGCGCTGCCAGGTTGCGTTAGAAGCATCGGCCGCCGCAAGTTTCCGTGCAATCTCCATCCCTGCACGGTAGCTCATCAATGCACCAACCAGATCCCCCTGTGCCTGCAGTACAGAACCGATATTGTCATGTCCGACCGACAAGTCGCGCCGCCAAGTCGCGTTGTATGAATCCGTGGCCGCCAGCTTCTGAGCGATTGCCATGCCCGCCTGGTAGCAAGAGAGCGCGCCGGCTAGATCCCCCTGAGCCTGCAGCACGTCCCCGATATTGTCGTAACATGCCGACAAATGGCGTTGCAACGCTGCATTCGACGGATCTAGAGCCGTCAACTTCTGCACAATCTCCGTGGCCGTCCGATAATATTCAAGTGCTCCGGGGAGGTCCCCCTGTGCCTGCCGCACCTCCCCGATCTTGTTGTAGCCCACTGAGAGGCCGCGCTGCCAGATCGCTTCGGACGAGTCGGAAGCAGCCAGGTTCCGCTCGATATCCACGCTAGCCTGGTAGTTCGACAATGCCCCAACGAGGTCCCCCTGAGCCTGCAGCGCATCGCCGATCTTGTAATAACCTGTCGACAGGTCGCGCCGCCACGCTGGATTGGATGAATCCCAGGCAACCAGCTTGAGCGCGGAATCCACGCTCGCCTGATAGCTCTCCAATGCCCTCACGAGGTCCCCCTGCGCCCACAAAGCGTCCCCGATCCTGTCGTAGCTCACCGACAAATCGTGCCACCATGCCCCATCAGACCGATCGGCCAACGCCGCTTGCGCGGTTTCGAGCGCCTCACGGTAAGCGAGGAGCGCCTCCGCGACATCGCCGAAGTCGAGTCTGATATCGCCGTGCAGCACCAATCCCCTCGAAAGAAGCCGACGTGCTGTCCCAGGTGATCGGTGGACGTTGTGGGCTTTGACAATCGCCGACTTCGTCAAATTTTCTGCGATCTCCAATCTTCCGACGCGGATTCCGCCGTCTGCCAGATCGAGAAGAAAACCGATTGACGCGGGTGAATCGGGTCCTTGGGACTCCATCACCTCACCTATCGCCGCCTCTCGTTCCTTGTCATTCATTACCAGCCTATCGATCTCTGCCTTACTAGCGAACGCGAGCACAAACCGCGGTCGGTAGCCTGGATGGATTATTTCACCCGCGTTGCTGAATCCACTTGCAATTAGTTCAGCGAGCAGGTCGTATGCGAGACCTGGTAGACTTGGGTCAGTCAAGCTATGGGTAAGTACTGGGAGCGGTTCGCCAAAGCTGAATCGTGCGACGTGCGGCACTCGTAGCCTCTCCAATATCAGGCGGACGGGCAGATCACGCGGGTACCACGTTTCTACGAGTGGCGCAACGAGCGGTCGCATTCGCTCAAGCCATTTATCGGCGAGATCTACCTCGCGATCTCCTTCCCAACGCCCTAAGAGAGGAACCACCGTGAGCGGCGCTCTTTCGACGGCGAACCCTGCTCTGGCGCGATCAACACCCTTCAGAAAAGCCAACCCGTCCTCCAATGATTGCGCGTTGGCCGTAAATACCAGGACCAAGATGTCGGGCATTTGGACCGTGCAAACGCCACCGCTGTCCGTCAGACCGGTCCGGCTGTCTATCAGTACGACGTCATAGGCGTCCCGCCACTGGGATCGGAGTTCCTCAAGGAAGTGCGCGCCTTTGCGCTCAGCAAAAAATGAGGTCCAAGAGAATTCCTGCAGGCATTTTGCGTAGTCAGCAGACCGCAGCCCAGATACCAGCACATGAAGGGGCTCAGGGTGAATAATTCCCGACGAGACGCGATGGGGTCCTGGCATCTTCGGAACCTCTATCTGAACACAGCGGCGCCGCCACATATCAGGGAGCAAGTCTCGCTCTGGTGCCAGCGAAGCGTCGGCGAGAACGCCCAAGAGTCCTGTGCAGTCGGCTGGCCATTTGACACTCAACTGGGACCCGTCAGGCGTATCAGTCGATTGGAAGTACCGGTCCAGTCCTGGAGCTTCCAAATCCCAATCCACCAATAGCACCCGTTTCCCCCGGCGAGCCAGTTGCACTCCGACATTTGCGACGGCCATTGTGCGTCCGACGCCGCCCTTCCAAGAATAGAATGTCAGGATGCGACCACTCATATTGTCACTCGCGGCGCTCGCGCGGGTTCCGGCATTGGCTTAAGAGTCAACGTCTGGACGGCGACTGCTGGGCCGCCGGAGAGCGACTGCTGATAGACGCGATTAAAGCGGGTGCGGCAGTCCAGCAACCAGGAATCTTGAAATAGCGGGGCCGAAAAGATCGCATCAGCAACGTGCGGGGCAAGAGCGTTTATTGCGTCGGCAAATTTTTCGAATCGGGGAGTTCTGCGCTGAAGGTCCGGATTCCGAAACTCTTTCAAGTCGCATGACTGGATGCGACGTATCTCTTCGGGTATCAAATCACCGTCGTGCCCAATGGCTGGAAAGATCAAGCACTTATCGGGAAACTGCTGCTGCCGGGCATACATCAAATCGAGTTCGTGTATACACCAGTATTTGTCGTTAAAGTAGTCCCGAGAAAAGACGCCTACAAGCACGCGCGACCGCGCAAGCGCGTCACCAAGACGTATTGGCCAGTCGGCGCCGGGTTCAATTTGCTCGTCAATGAAAATCCTCGGCGGATCCCCCAATTCCTGTGTGAGAAATGTGTCGAGCAAGCCCTTAAGATGCTCTCGAGTCCAATGTGTCCATTGGTGCTGACGCCGGTAGCTAATAAATACATCGTAGATATAGTCCATCAGTTGTTCTACTTTATTGCATTGACGGGGATATCGGTTCTAAACAAGCCACTTTCGGATCTCCCAAACCGGTCGTCTCATCGAGTCTTCAAGAACTGTTCCCAGAGTTGGCTGGAGATGTCTTGCAATCACGCGTGCGAGTTTCCCGCCAGCAAGTTGCATAGCTCGATCATCAACCAGAACGTCTACGCGCGATCACCAGATTGGCTGCCTTTGGAGCATCTGCGCGAATCGCGTCCGCGATACCTATCGGTCGACGAAATTCTATGCAACTTCCAAGCGAGACGCTGAAGGATTTCCTGGAGTAATCGGTCGCGGTCGCGCACTCTTCACGCAGTGATGCTTCGCCCCGTCGCATTCGATTCCGAGCATGTAGTGATCGTGGTTAGCGGCATGGCGTACGGCAATGTCGATGCTAAATCTCGCGACGACAACCTTGGCGCCGAGGTGAGCGGCGTGGTGGGCCTCACAGCGCGCCTGGGCGGCGACCGTTACCGAACCGACGGAACGGTACGCGTCGACCAGAATCCTGATGGCCCTTTGAGTTCGGGGAGCAGCGCCCGGCCGCGTCGCACGGGCCGAACATCGTGCCAGGGTTCCTCGCGGGGTCTGCGGCGCAAGGGACAGCCCCGATCGCTGCTGCGGACGCGGCGAGGCGATGCGGTGAGGCGATGCGGCGAGGGCTTCAAACACGCGGCACCGCAGCTCGTGGAGAAAGCCAATTGCGAGCCGCAGCTCCAACCAGAGTAGCAGCTGCGCCTGGCGGCTCAGCATACGACCCGAGGCGCCGCTGTGGGCTCGAGTGGTGGTCGGCCCGGGATTCTTGTCAGTCGCGTCGTTCACGGCCTTGGAAGTTAACGTACGGTGGCGAGGCGTCGTCAATGAACGGTGCGGACCTGGGTTCAGAGCATCACATATGCCACGATCGAAGCGTTTTGCCACTAAACAGGCGCCATCTCTGCGGCGATGCGACAAGTCCGCGCAACTCGGTGATGCGCCATCTGCCTCGCATCACCGAACGCGCCACGAAATGGCCGTCGTCAT
>Ga0302320_10006723_pt1 | contig 25450 bp, 22 predicted proteins | sample Bog_T0_3_FD_202130 | JGI IMG/M metagenome (GOLD analysis project Ga0302320, IMG submission 202130) | Peat permafrost microbial communities from Stordalen Mire near Abisko, Sweden - Bog_T0_3 | ecosystem: Environmental > Terrestrial > Soil > Wetlands > Peat | place: Sweden: Abisko, Stordalen Mire... | reverse complement strand
CGCTTACGTCTACAGTCCGGTCGAGTCGCAGGACGAAACGCAGCAGCGCATGGTCAAAGAATTCGTCGATCGCGTGTTCAACGGATCGGCTGGACCGCTGTTGGTGCATCTGGTGGCCGACAGCGCCATCAGCAAAGAAGAGCTTGCCGAGGTGGAAAGCCTGGTGAAGCAGAAGCGGAAGAAGTAGCTATGGAATTGAGCTTCGCGAATGCCATAGCCTGGATGGAGCAGGTCTTTGTGATCGCGTCGCTGGCATGGCTGCTGCCGATCCTGTTCCGTATCCGCCATCCCCGCACGCAGCTTCTCTATTGCCACATGGTGCTCGCGCTTTGCCTGGTATTGCCGTTGGTCGAACCGTGGCAACATCCGGTAATTCATCGCGCCGCGGCGAGTGCAGCCTTAACTCACCCACGGCCGTGGACACCAATCGTTCGCTGGATCTTAGCCGCGGGATTTATGGCGCGGCTTGCCTGGCTGCTGGTGGGATTGTGGCGCATCCGCCGCTATCGTATCGGCGCCATGCCGCTCTATCCGATTCCGGAATCGGTGCGCGCCGCATCGTCGGTCACTCAGGCAGATGCGCTGTTCTGCATCTCGCCGCATGTAACGGGCCCGGTAATGCTGGGATGGCTCGCCCCGGTTGTTCTGCTGCCCGAATCGTTCCTTTCCCTCGACGATGAGGCCCAATGCGGCGTCGTTTGCCATGAGCTCTTGCATGTGCGCCGCCATGACTGGCTGGTCACTCTGCTCGAAGAACTGCTGGCCGCGCTGTTCTGGTTTCATCCAGCCATCTGGCCGTTGCTTGCGCAGACACGGCTGTCGCGGGAAGAGCTGGTGGATTCCGAAGTGGTGCACATGACCGGCTCGCGCGATTCTTATATCGATGCGCTGCTCACCATCGCGCGCGGGCAATCTGTTTCGGATCTCGCGCCCGAGCCCGCACCATTATTCCTTCGCCGGCGAAATTTGACGCGGCGCATGGATTCGCTGCTCCGGGACGTAGTGGTTTCCCGATTCCGTCTTCTCTCTACTTATGGTTCGATCGCGACGATGCTGGTGTTGGCGGCATGGTTCGTCATCGGCTCCCTCCCCCTGATCGGCCAGGCGGAGGTGATCACCGACGCAGTGCCCATAGCGACATCTGTTCCAGCAGCCAGTAGGCCGGCTCCGCCGCCGCAGCTGCTCGCCGAAGCAAGTCAGCCCGTCGGATCGACGCCTGAACTTCCCCGCATTCCCTCATCTGTGCGCGAAGTCCGTGGGCCTTCGGTGCCGGTACCTCCCGACGTCCAGGAATTAGCCGTCGGATCGATTCAGCCCGCTGTCTCTCCCGCCGATCGTGCCGCCGCATTCGGCCTGCTCGAACGCGCCGCGCAGAACAGCAAGATGCATATCCAGACGATGTTCCCCTACGAGTTACGCGTATCGTTCACCGCCGGAGGCGATGTGCAATACACCGGCGCGGGCGAACTCACCGAATCCTGGCAGTCCGGCCAAAGCTGGCGCTGGACGGCGAATCTCGGCGGCTATTCAATCGTGCGCATCGGCGCGCAGGGACAAACGGCGGACGCACAGCCGGTCTCCATGATTCCCATGCGCATCCAGATGATGCGCGATGCCATCTTCTGGGCCGCGCGCACGCCGGGTGCAAACTTCATGGTGCGAACCGCGCTGGCGCAGCTGAACGGCCGGCCAGTCACGTGCCTGCTCACTTCGAACATGCGGCCGACGGTCGGCTCCGCTCGCCTTTGGGAAGAGGAAGAGCACTGCATCGACAACGCTTCGGGACTGCTGCGGATCTATTCGGTCGCTCCCGGGACCTACGCGATTTACGGGTACGACGGGAACCAGCAATTCCATGGGCGGGCCGTGCCGGATCGGATCACGACATATATTGACGGCACAATAGCGCTCGATGCCCAAATCAGTCTGGTCGATCTGGGTGCTGTGGACGCCGACCTTTTCACTATTACGCCGGAGATGCGAGCGGCCGGGCCGGCCATTGGATTAATAACCGCCCAGCGATTCCCGCTGGACGTCGGCGACGTTTCGGCCACCGCCCGTCCTGTGATTGTGCATGCCACCATCGACCCCGGTGGCAACGTAATCGAAGAAGAATTGTCGGCGGCGAGCGAACCGCAACTGGCGCAATCCGCGCTCGACCTGGTGAAGAAGACCAACTTTGGTTTCTCCGCCGCCGATCAGCGCGACGCGTATATCAACGTTCGATTCGGCAATTAAATCCTGGAGGCAAAAGATGTCGTACACCAATCTATTGGTGTGGTGTGTGGGAGTGTGCGCCTTGCCGATTGCGGCGATGGCGCAAGACAGCGCGGGCGAAGTGGGCGTCCACTACGCGTACAATTCGCTCAGCCAATCCAATGAAAACGGCGCTTCTTTATACGGCGAGTATTTTCTGAAACGATCCTTTCCGCATCTGAACGGCGAAAACGTGCTCAGCCTGATCGGTGACTTCGGCGGATCCGGCAGTGGCAGCGGCAGCCTCTACACGTACCTGTTTGGAGTTCGCTTCAACACCGAATGGCGCAAGCCGCATCTGATTCTTCACGCCGAGTACAAAGCCGGCGGAGCTCATGTGCGCGTGAACGGCGCGAATGCGGCGGGCGCGATTGTTTCATTCAGGCGCAATAGTATCGCCGTGGGTATAGTTGGCGTCGGGCTCGACCTGCGTGTGGGACGGCACTGTGTGATCACGCTGCTGCAGAGCGATTTTCCGGCCATGGAAGTGCCGGACATTCCTTCAGGCGTTAGTCACTGGAGCGGCGACCTGCGCGTATCGGGTGGCATCGGCTTTCGCTTTGGCAAGACACGCTGATTCGCGTTAAAAGGCCTGCGCCGCCTTCTCCGGCGCCATGCGAACCGGTATCATGCGATGTGGAAAGGCTGAGGCGGCGCACTGCATGACTTCACAATGGCAACCTTATCGGGAGCCTTTTCGGACTACAATTTTGCGCACGGGCGCGATTGCGATTATCGGCGGCGCCGTGCTAGCGCTGTTTTGGGGCGGCCGCCCAGGCCGCTGGCCAATCGCCACTTTGTTGGTGCTCTGGCCTTCGTTCGGGGGCCACTGGCTGGAAGTGTGGTTCCTCAATTGGCTGCGCCCTCGGCTTGCCGTCGCGCGCGGGGTGCAGGTGGGGGTTCGCCTGCTTGTGTGGTTTGTTGGCGGGTTCGTTCTCGCTGTTGGCATGCGTCTGACTACGATCGTGTTAACTCGGTTCCGCCCCGCGCATTGGCCTGCCTGGTGGATTGGGGGGCTTGCATTCATCGGCATCGAACTGGTGGCACATCTGGTGCTGCAGCTGCGCGGGCGACCCAGCTTCTATAACGGGCGCGGATAGTCCAGGGGCAGATCGGAAAATTTGCCCCACCGATTTAAAATTATCGGCGGAAAAGGGTATAATTCAGAGTCTTATGCCGACAAAATGGAACGATGCCAGGACATTTCACCTGGGTATCAATATGGCGGGCGCCGTATCGGCCGGAGCGTATACGGCGGGCGTCCTCGACTTTCTGATGCAGGCGCTCGAGGAGTGGTACACGGCCAAAGCGTCCGGCAGTCCCGTACCCATGCACGACATTTCGATCGATGTATTCTCCGGAGCTTCGGCCGGTGGAATGTGCGCGGCCATTGCGGCCGTAATGGTGCAAGGGAGCTTTCAACACATCGGCAACGCGGCCGATGCCTCTGTTAAAGGCACCTCGAACAAGTTCTATGAAAGCTGGGTGAATAAGATCGATATCGAATGGCTCCTGCAGGACAAGGATCTGGGGGACGGCAAGCCGGTTGTGTCGCTTCTCGATTCCACCATCATAGACGAAATTGCCGACTATGCCATTGCCCCCACCGCGGCCACGTCCCGGCCTTACATATCGGATTCACTCACGCTGTTTCTGGCTCTGACCAATGTTCGCGGCACCCCATTCTCGCTGAACGGCGTTGCCGATGGATCGGCCGAGGAGGACATCGCTTATTATGCGGACAGCCTCCAGTTTGAAACGGTCAGCGGTCCAGCGGCTCCGCTTTCAATCGCCGCCAAGCCGCTGCCGATCGGTTCCAACGCAGGCGCCTGGCCTCTGCTCAAGGAGGCGGCGAAGGCCACCGGCGCCTTTCCACTCTTTCTCGCCCCGCGCAAAATAGACCGCAGTGCGGCCGATTATCTCAACTCGCCGTGGGAACCGCTTTCCGTGGTCGACCCGCAGCCTGTCGCGCCCCATTGGCCGCTTCAACCAGGCGACACTTTCACTACTCTCAACGTTGACGGCGGTGTCACCGATAACGATCCGTTTGAACTGGCGCACGACTTCCTCGCCATCCATAATCCGCTGGCGAAACCCAATCCGCAAACGGGCGATCTGGAGAATCCGCGGCCGGCCGATAAGGCCAATTGCGCGGTCCTGACAGTGGCCCCTTTTCCCTCCGACGATCTCTACAATCCCAATTACAATTTCGAGACAAACGGCAGTGTGTTTGGAATGATTCCCAACCTGCTCACGGCGCTGCTGGGGCAATCGCGCTTCCTGGGGGAATCGTTGACGGCGGTAGTCGACGGCACTTCATTCAGCCGCTTTGTGCTGGCTCCTTCAGATGCGGAGAATCCGACGAAGGCCGCGTTGCAATGCGGTTTGCTCGGCGCCTTTGGAGGCTTCTTCGAGCGCGGATTCCGCGCGCACGACTATCAGCTGGGGCGCCGTAATTGCCAGAAATTTCTCAGCGACCACTTCCGTCTCGCCGTGGACAATCCGATAATCGCGGAGGGTTTGGCTGGGTTCGATGCTGCCACGCGCCTCGCTGTGATTAATAAATTCGACCCTCAGCAACTCACGATTCCGCTGATCCCGCTTTGTGGAAGCGCGGTCGCTGAAGTTACGGCCCCCGCTCGTGCCACCATTACGTCAGCCCGTGTGGCAGATGTACTCAACTGGATTGTGACCCGGATGCGTGCCGTAGCAAAGCCCCTGCTCGAAAGCGTCGTTGGTACGGGGATCGAGGACGTGGCGGCCAGGGCGGCCGTCGACACTCTCATCTCGACCTGGGGAAAGGGCAGACTTAAAGAGTTACTCAATAAGGAATTGGGCGAAGTAATCTCCGGCTGACCGAAAGGCCGCACCCGCATCGATTATCATTGCAAGTTCATATATGAACAATCGCATTGCATTGGTAACGGGCGCGAGCCGAGGCATCGGACGCGCCTGCGCGCTGGAGTTAGCGAAGGCGGGCGCAAAGGTGGCATTGGCGGCGCGGCAGACGGACAAACTCGAGGAAGTCGCAGCAGAGATTCGCGCGGGCGGCGGCGAGGCTTTCGTGGTCCCGCTCGATCTTTCGGCGCAGGAATCCATCAAGGAAGGTATCGCCAGGGTCGCGAAGGAATTCGGCCGCATCGACATGCTGGTCAATAACGCCGGGGTGACGAAGGACGGCCTCGCGCTGCGCATGAAGGCGGACGATTGGAATTTTGTGCTGCAGACCAATCTGACGGGTGCCTTCTTTTGCATCCAGCAGGTGATCTCGCCGATGATGCGCGAGCGCTGGGGCAGGATCGTGAACATCTCCTCGGTAGTGGGTGAGGCGGGCAACGCGGGGCAGGCTAATTATGTAGCGTCGAAGGCGGGGCTGATCGGACTGACTAAGTCGCTCGCGCAGGAACTCGGGTCGCGAAATATCACGGTCAATGCGGTGGCGCCGGGGTTCATTGAAACCGACATGACAGCCGGATTGAAGGATGAGCTTAAGGCGAAGATTACAGCGGGGATTCCGTTGGGGCGGATCGGCCGGGCGGAAGAAGTGGCGTGCGCGGTGCGCTTCCTGTGCAGTGAGGAGGCGGGCTATATTACCGGCAACGTGATCGATGTGAATGGCGGCATGTACATGCGATGAGATTCACGCGGATGAAGTTAAAATAGTCTTGCAGTATGTCTACCGACGTCCAACGAATAATCGAGGCGGTCAGAGCTTTGACGCCGCAACAACTTGGCGAACTTCGGAGCGCACCGGAATTCAGCGACACGCTGCCCACTGCCGTGACGCGCCCCGTTCGGGTCCGTTCGATCCGTGGCAAATACGCACACGTCAGGACCTCGAGCGATGCCTTCGCGGCGCGCAAGCGAAAAGAGATCGAATTAGAAGAACGCTCGCGCGTGTCATGAAGTTCGTTCTGGACGCGTGTTCGATTGTCGCGTACCTGAGAGATGAGCCGGGGGCATCAGCGGTTGCGCTGGCCCTGGAGGACGCGGGTAATGAATGTTTCGCCCATTCGATAAATTTGTGCGAAGTGTTCTACGATTTCCACCGCGCCAGCGGACTTGCTGAAGCAATGGGGGCTCTGAGAGATATAGCTCTTGCCGGAGTTGTTGAGCGGAACGACATGAACCGGAATTGTGGCACTCTGCCGGCACGTTGAAGTCGGTGCATCGCCGGATTTCGCTTGCCGACTGTTTTGCCGTGGCGCTGAGCCAGAAACTCGACGCGACGCTGCTCACCAGCGATCGCCAGGAGTTTATGCCCATTGACGGAACAGCTCGTGTGCGACATGCAGTTCACTCGGTAGCGCTGCCCCGAAGTATCTGGCGCAGTTCGTTGCGGACGGTTGCGCAGGATCCGCTCAGGTCAATTGTCGCGAAGGTAATGGGATGGTTCTGGATAACCACGTGTTCGTGAATCGACCCGGCAACTGCGGGATGCAGGAATAGCCTGGCGGCGGCGTCCAATACGGGCGAAACCGAGGATGGCTTGGGGTCGGCAGATCGGAGCGCATCGAGGAGCAACGCGAAATACCGGGTAAATCTGTTTCCTTTGAGTTCAGACAATCTCAATCCCCTTTTTCAAAGTACGTACGCCGAGGCATTAACCAGTTTCGTATAGAAATCCGGCGTTTGATTCCGATAAACTCAGAAACCATGACCAAGCCCAGACTTCTCTCTTTTGTTTTCGGTTCCGCGCTTCTTATCGGCGCGGCGGCCGTGGCCCAACCGCCGGCCAGGAACGTATCGGCCGGGCGGCATCCGAATCTGGCTGCCGCGCAACGCCTGAGCCTGCAGGCCTATGAAAAGATCACAGCCGCCCAGGAGGCCAATGAGTTTGACCTGCAGGGCCATGCCAAAAAGGCCAAGGATCTGCTGGATCAGGTGAACAGTGAACTGAAACTGGCGGCGCAGGCTTCTAACAAGAGGTAGAGCGGCCCTTGCGATAGGCCTCGTCCAGGATTTCGACGACGTGTGCGACGCGCTCGCCGCCGCGGCCCCACTTGCGCACTCCCGCCTGGAGTTGCAGCATGCAGCCGGGGTTGGCGGTCGCTACGATGTCCGCGCGCGTCAGATTCACGTTGGCCATCTTCTTCTCGAGGATGTCCATCGACAGGTCGGTGTGGAGGACGTTGTAAATACCCGCGCTGCCGCAGCACAGGTCGGAGAGCGGCATCTCCCGCAGCTTCAGCCCCGGCACCGCGGCAAGCAACTCGCGCGGCGCTTTGCGGACCTTCTGCCCATGCGCCAGATGGCACGAATCCTGATACGTAACCGTTGCGTCGATGGTACCCAGATCCCGATTCAGTTCGATCGACGCCAGAAACTCAGTCACATCCTTCATCAGTTTTTTGAACTGCTTCGCCCGTGCGGCGTAAGCGGGATCGTGCTCTAGAAGCTCGTCGTATTCCTTCAGCGTCGAGCCGCATCCGGCCGCATTGGTGACGATGGCATCGTAGCCTTGCTCGCCCTCAGTAGCGGCGATGGCATCGATGTTCAGTCGAGCCAGGCGGCGCGCTTCATCGCGAATACCGGCGTGCATGTGCAGCGCTCCGCAGCACGTCTGCGATGCCGGGATCACCACCTCGCAGCCGTTCTTCTGCAGCACGCGGACGGTCGCCTCATTCAGACGCGCGAAGGAGATATTGGCAATGCATCCGGCCATGAAGGCGACCCGATACCTTCGCTCACCTTCGGCTGGGAAGGTTTTCCCCAGTTCGCGAAAGAAGAACGGAATCTCGGCGGAGGGCGCGAGCGACTCACGAGCGCCCAGGGGTCCTAAAAGGCTGATCAGGCCGGTGGCGCGGAGCACTTTCTGCAAACCGCTCACCTGGTACATCCACAGCATGGCGCCTGCCGCGGTGAGCAGGGCAGGGGATGGCAGCAATTTTCGGAAAATGAAATTGCGCACGGTTCGGGCGAACCAGCCGCGTTGGGTGCTGGTCTCTATTTCGGCGCGCGCGGCCTCGACCAGTCTGCCGTACTGGACACCGGAGGGGCAGGCGCTTTCGCAGCCCCGGCAGGCGAGGCACAGATCGATGTGCTCGCGGTAGGAATCGGTAATGGGGGCGCCGGCCGCCACCTGCACCATCTGGTAGATGCGGCCGCGCGGCGAATCCATCTCAACGCCCAGTTCGCGGTAGGTGGGGCAGGCGTTGAGACAAAGGCCGCAATGCACGCAGCGATCGAGATCGGCCTGCTTCGGCTTATCCTGATTCAGATCGGAGGCGATTTGATTAGAGGCGTCCGTATAAACGTCCACTGTTGAGGAGACCCTCCGGATCGAACATCTTCTTAATACCCTTCATGATGGCAAAGTCGCCGCCGGGCTCGGGCCAGAGCGTGAGATTACGTTTGGCGGTGTCGCCGGAAAACTCGATAACCCCTTTCCATCCGCGCTTCACGGACGCGGCGAGCCAGCGCGATGCAGTATCGGGGCGGCTGAACCATGCTCTCACAACGCCCGACGCGGCGTGCGCATGGCCGGCTCCTTCCACCGAAGCGAGCGCTTCTCCACAATCGGCGAGCGTGGTTGAAACCCGGCCGACCACGCCTTCCTTGAACTTTTCCAGGTGCCTGGGCGTGGCGTGCTCCAGCGCGCTCCAGAAGCGCTGGTCTTCTTCAGCATTCAGGGGGCGGGCGTTTCCGAATGCCGCCGCTTCGCGATTGGATCGCTCGATGACAGCTTCGTTACCGGCAAAGGCAAGAGCGAGGATGAAGCCTTTCACGTTCAACTGGGTCAGACTTAACTGAGCTGCCAATACCGGATTCAGCACTTCCACAGCCACCGGATTGAGCACGCCGCGGATAGCCGCATTACGCGCCTCCATGGCCGTCTTCACATCGTCAAAGCCGAACAGCAGCGTGCGGGCCACAGCGGGTTTGGGCACCAGCTTGAAATTGACAGTGGCGATCGCGGCCAGAGTTCCGAACGATCCGATCAGCAGCTTACCCATGTCGAGACCCGCGACGTTCTTGACCACCATGCCGCCCGTCTGGACCAGCTTGCCATCGACGGTGGCGAACTTCATACCGATGACCAGGTCGCGGGCCGTGCCGTAGAGCCTGCGCCGCGCGCCGCTGATGTTGGCCGCGACCAGACCTCCCACAGTGCCTTCATCCGCATAAGCGCCTTCGAGCGGGATCATCTGGCCATTGCGGGCCAGTTCGCGGCTCAGTTCCGCGAACGGCATACCCGCTTCCACGCTGATGGTGAGGTCGCGTGGTTCGTATTGCACGATGCGACGCATCTGCGCGGTGCTGATTTGTACGCCGCCCGGCTCGAGTGCACCAGCCATCAGCCGCTTGGTGTTGGCGCCGAAGAGTTCGATGCTGCGCTTCGCCGATGCGGTCGACGCGAGCATGCAGCGCAGTTCCTCCGCTGAAGCGGGTTGAAGGATCTCAGGCAATCTATTACTCTATATCGCTCAGTCCGGCGACGGTCCGGCCCCCGGCGGCGGCGAAGGCGTCGAGGACGTGGCGGGCAGCCTCAGCCGAGAGGTGCGCGGTTGCGTCCATCACCAGAGTTACCTTGCGGCCGGTCCTCAGCAGGCCCATGATGGCGCACTTCACACAGTATTCGAGAAAGACCCCGTAGACGTAGCAATCATCGATATTCAGGCTGTCGAGCAGGCCTGGGACGGCCGGGTTGCTGAACAGATCGAGGTCGTTCTTTTCAACGATGATCTGTTGGCAGCCGGCTATCAGAGTGGCGGCGGGCTTCTTTTGGCCTACGGTTCCGATGACCCAATGCGGCGGCCACACGCGGAACTCTGCGGCGTCTTCGGGGTGGGCGCACATGCTCGATATCACGGGGATGCCATGTTTGCCCGCGAAGCCATTCAAAGCCGCGACTTTGGGAATCACGCGTTCCGCCCCGGGGCCGTAGAGCGCGCCCGCGGGGTAGACGAAATCTATCTGGGTATCAATATCGAAGAACGCTTTCATGCACCCTCTCGTTCAAATCCTGCAGTGCGGGCGATAACTCGGTGCGCCGGTTGTTGGCAGGCCAGGGCGTCATGCCGAGCCGCGCACGCTGGCGTATCCTTTCAAGCGACGCCAATGGACGGATCAGATTGCCGCCGATGATGTACGGCTTCAGCATCGCCTCGGCTCCGCCGGCGCACTCGTCGTGCAGCCCGAGTAAATCATGCTCAGGGTAGCGGAACAACTGCTTGGCGCCTGGCAGCGTCCGCTTGTCGGGACTGTTCTTGGCGGTGGGCCGCGCTCTACCGTCGCGCTCGATTTCGACCAGCTTATAAATCGTTCCCATGGAGGGGGCGTCTCCCGACACGGCAAGCTCGGTGCCTACTCCAAAGGCATCGATGGGCGCGCCGGCATCGAGCAGGGCGCGGATTCTCTTTTCATCCAGATCTCCGCTGGCCATGATTTTTGCTTGCGTCATGCCGCCCTGGTCCAGAATGCGGCGGACGTCGCGGGCGAGTTCAGCGAGGTCACCGCTATCGATGCGGACACCCCAGAGCGGCCCGCCCAACTGCGCGACCCGGCGGGCGCCTTCGAGGGTATCGAAGGTATCGAGCAACTGCACGGTGCGGTCGCCGAGCAGCGCCTGCAGTTCGCCGAAGGCGGCGGTCTCCGATTCGAACGCCATCACCCAGGAGTGGGCGGCAGTGCCGAATACCGGAACCCCGTAGCGGAAGCCGGCGAGCGTGTTGCTGGTTCCGGCGCAGCCTCCGATATAGGCGGCCCTCGCTCCGAGGACGCCCGCTTCCGGGGTATGGGCCCGGCGGGTTCCGAACTCGACGACGTCGCGTCCCTGAGCGGACTCGACCAGTTGCGCCGCTTTGGTGGCGATCAGGGTTTCGAAGGTGATGGCCGAGAGCAGGTAAGTCTCGGGGATCTGGCCTTCGATCAGCGGAGCCCGGATGTTCATGACGGGCTGCCCTTCGTAGAGCACCGTGCCCTCGGGGATGGCGAAGACGTCTCCGGTGAAACGGAAATCGGCCAGGTAATCCCAGAAGCCCGGTTGGGCGTTACGAAAGTTCGGCAGGCCTCGCAGATATGCGATTTCGTCCGCTTCGAAACGCAGGTTCAGCAAATAGTCGACGGCTCGGTGAAGGCCGGCGGCGAGGACGAAATGACGACCCCTCGGCAGCCTTCTTATGGAGAACTCAAAAGTTCCGACCTCCTTGTGCTTGCCAGCCGCGAAGTAGCCCGCGGCCATAGTGAGCTCGTAGAGATCGGTTAACAGGCCGTTCAAGTTGGTAGGACCGTGGGCCCGGTGGGGCAGATTTCCGATCTGCCCGCCCTCTTCCGGGCAAGCTCCGAGGCTTCATAACCGCGGGTACACGACCGCGCAGGCCGATTACCAATCGGCCGCAGGTAACCAACCTGCCCCACGTGGAGCCGGCGATTTTCATTACCACGCGTGAGCCGCAGGTTCATGGCGAGGGCAGATCGGAAATCTGCCCCACCGGGCACCACCCGAATCACTTTTTGGCCGCGGGCTTGGCGGCGGGCTTGATTCCCGATATCTGCTTTTGTAAGTCGTCGAAGGCCGCTGCATCGATTATGTAGACTGCCGGTTCGCCTTCGCGCTGGGCTTCATATTCGTCGCCCGCCTTGTTAACCACGAGCTTCTCGATCTTGTGATTGTCGCCAGAGGTTATCGACAGGGTCAACACCTGCGAGCCACCCATCTTGTCGACGAACTTCGAAGCGGCCAGGTCTCTCAACTTATCGACCACATTCTGGATGCTGGTCGAATCAATCTCGCCGGACGGTCCGTTCCACTTCTGGCCGGTTTTCTGATACGCGGTTCCGTTGATCTCGACCTTGGTTGGGTCATTGAATCCGAAATCGAAGAGCTTCTTGTTGCGGAAGCTATCGACGTCCTTGTCTTTGACGGCGTCGCCCAGGTCGCCGGAGAGTTTATAGATACCCTCCACGGCCGTACTTTTGGCGTAATACGTCTTGTCTTTGGCCTGACGGATCTCTATGGTCTGTGTGCCGGAGTTATCGGTCACCGAGGCGCTCGCGACCTTATCGGCTTTGGCGAATTCGGCCGGGGCCTTATCGTCTGCCAGATCCATTTTGGCGTCGGAGAGCTTGCGTACCAGATCGTCCACCTGGGAGCTATCGGCACGCATGGGCTTGGGTTTTACGATTTGCCACTCGCTCTGGCCGTTCTTGCCGAACTCGACGGCAGGCCCTTTGGAGGTTACGGAAACGGCAGTGAGCTTGTCCTGATTGAAGGGCAGCAGGCGCTTATCGCGCAGGTCGTTGACTGTCTTATCGAAAGTCGTCTTGGTGGCAGAAGGAACCAGATAGACAGCCGGCTTGTTTTCGAGCTTCGCATAGGCGTAGCTGCCGGATGGGTTATCGCTGCCGAACTGCACTTTATACTGCGCTCCGCCTTTGGCTGTGACGTCCACTTCGAGAGCGGGATTGGTCAGACCGAAGTCGGTCAGGTTGGCCGGATGCTCGTCGATGAGACGATCGGCGGTGAGGGCCGCCGACGTCGTCACGAGGGATTTGACAGCGTCCTGATCGGCGGGCATGGCCTTCGGTTCGGCGATGGTCCAGCTACCCGCCAGGTTCTTTAATACGACGGGTTCGGCACCCGGTTTGGCAATGCGAAGACCTTCAATCTGATCTTCGTGTAGTGTCAGGACCTTGGGGGATTCCGGCAGCGGCTCTGGTGCTTTCGGATGCTTGTTGAAGTACCATACAGTGCCGCTGAGCACGAGCAGGACTCCGGTTGATACAAGAAGTCCGGTGGGCTTCATCATGCCTCCGCTATCTCCGCTTCCACCAGACCGAGACGCCCGAGAAGATGACGATCAGGGGCAGGAAGATGACACTGGTCAGGAAGATGACACGCATGCCCGAACCGGTGACATTGAGTCGGCGGTCCTCGGGCGATTTGGGCCGGATGGAAATGAGATCTTCATCGGCGGTCAGCCAGTTCATTACGTTGAGCGCGAGGTCGCGATTAGCGATAGGGGCAGCGAGGATTTGGTTGCCGATCCAGCTGGAACTGCCGACGACGACCACGCGTCCCGCAGTGTTACCCGATCCGATGGTATCGGCAGCGCCCAGCACAAACGGACCCTTGGCCGCCTTATCGAGATCTTCCTCATGGATGGGGAGTTTGGGATTGGTGAGTGCGAAGCTGTCACCGGTTGACGAGAAGAGCTTCTCGGCCGGCGACTTGACATCAAGACTGCGCGAGAAGGGGAATACCGAGGCATTGTCGCCCATGGCGCGGGTGATGGCGTGGGATTCGTAAGAGCCGACCACGGGAGAGAGCTGGCCGAAGAGGCGGCTGGCGGAACTCAGGTCAAGAATCACATCGCCCTTAGCGGTAATTCCCCAGGTCTCGACCAGCGCCGCGAGATTGGGAGTGTCGCCCATCTTCTCCTGCGGCAGGTTGAGCACGGGATCGAAGTTAATGAGGGCATGGCCTCCGCCCTGCACGTAAGTCTTAAGGGCATCGACCGCGGGCTGCAGGTAATCGTGCTTCGGTCCGCCCACCACGACGACATTGCATTCCTTAGGCACGTCCGGCTTCTCGATTAAAGAGATGGTCTGGGTCTTGTAGTTATTCTTTTCGAGCGCGTCTTTGAAGGTTGAGTAGCCGTCGCGGGTGGTGTCGTCGAGCTGATGTTCGCCCGAGCCCTGCACGAAGCAGACGTTGCGCACGCCGTTCTTGAGAGCGCGAATGAGTGCGCCGGTCAACTCCTCTTCGGTGAGCGCCTTGGCCGTTTCTTTCTTGACTCCCGTATCGACGATGATGTCGCCGTAGTTGTGCATGCCCTCCATACGGGCGACATCGGGTTTTTTATCGGGATCGACATAACTGACGTCGAACTTCGTAGAAAGGTTGTGGTAGCGGTCGAGTATGTCGCGGGCGGTCTCGTAGGTTTCCGACTTACCGAAGTAATAAACGTGGACCGGGGCCTTCAACTCGCCCAGAACCTTTTTAGTTTGGTCGGAGAGAGTGTATTGCCGGTTGGAGGTAACGTCGACCGATTTGTTGTGGTTCTTCGCAAGATAATTGGCTGCGAAGACGACACAGAGAATGACGATGACATAGAGCGCCACATAAGCGCCATATTTGGTCTGCCGGGCTTTGATCCAGTCGTTGGCCATTATGCCCTCCACCGCAGCGATTCAAGCGACCGGGCAGTCAGGAACAGGCCCAGGAAGATCGCGGAAATGTAGAAGACAACATCTTTGGTATCGATGATGCCTTTCGAGAACGGCTCGAAGTGGGTGAGGATGGAGCAATACGCGATAGCCTGCGCCCAGCCGGCATCGTTATAAGAACTGACCCAGCTGAGGACCCATAAGAGCAGACAGATGGAGAAGGTGGCGGCGCCGGCAATGATCTGATTGCGCGTGGTGGTGGAGATGAATGTCCCGATGGCGAGAACGCATCCGCCCTGCAGGATCAGGCCGAGGAAGCCGGTGAGGATGGGACGCCAGTCGGGCTTTCCGTAAGCGAAGAGCAGGGCTACGTTGAGGGCGGCGATGCCGATGACGCAGAGGTACATGACCATGGCGCCCAGCCATTTGCCGAGGATGATTTCCCAATCGCGAACAGGCGAGGTGAGCAGGAGTTCGATAGTGCCGGTACGCTTTTCTTCGGCGAACAGGCGCATGGAGATGAGCGGAATCAGGAACAGACCGACCACGCTGGCATTGCCAAGCAAGGGCGAGACGACGAATTCGTTGACGCTCAGGGAACCGCCGCCCATTTGCTGGCGCATCCCTTCCATGACGAAGTACGCGGTGGCGCTGTAGAAAAAGAACCCGAAGACGAGGCCGAACAGGGCCATCAGCAAGTAAGCTACGGGCGATGCGAAATAGGCTCTGACTTCTTTACCGCAGATAGTGAATATGTTTCTCATTGAGTTAAGACTGCTCCCTCTTTGGCTTCGGTTTTCGATTCGGCCTTAGCCGTGAGTTCGGATCGGGTGAGTTCGAGGAAGATCTCCTCGAGCGATTCGCCGACCGTTTTCAATTCCATAAGGTTCCAGCCGGCCTGAACGACGGCGCGGGCCAGATCCGGACGCAGGAAGTAATTTTCCATACACTCGACGTCAAAGGCGGCAAGGCCATCGCGCGAGGCGGATTCGATGGCGTCTTTGGCAACCACACGGGCGACACCGGGCACCTGTTCGAGGCGCTGGCGGACTTCACCGGGCGTTGCTCCCGCCACTTCGATCGATACGGTCTCGGTGGCACGCCCGCGTTTGTGCAGGTTGGCCACGGAATCGACCGCAACGATCTCACCGTTGTTGATGATGATGACGTTGCTGCAGGATTGCTCGACTTCGGAGAGGATGTGGGTGCTGAGGATGATGGTGTGGTCGCCGGAGAGGCTGGCGATGAGCTGGCGCGCGTGCTGCTGCTGCTCGGGATCGAGGCCGGAAGTGGGCTCGTCGAGGATGAGCACGGGCGGATTGTGGATGATGGCCTGGGCGATGCCGACGCGCTGGCGGTAGCCTTTCGAAAGCTTGCCGATGATGGTGTCTTTGACGCTGGTGATGGAGGTGCGATCGCAGACTTCATCGATGCGTTTTTTGATATCGCCGGAAGGGACGTTCTTGAGTTTGGCTACGAACGCGAGGTATTGAGCGACCTCCATTTCGGGATAGACGGGAGGCGTTTCGGGGAGATAGCCGATGTTCTTCTTCACGTCGAGGGGCTGCTCGATGACGTCGTAACCGGCAACGCTGGCCTTACCCGCGGTGGGCGGGAGGAAGCAGGTGAGGACGCGCATGGTGGTGGTTTTTCCGGCGCCGTTCTTGCCGAGGAAACCGACGATTTCGCCCTTACCGACTTCGAAGGAAATATTTTTGACCGCGACGTTACGTGCGTATCGCTTGGTCAGACCTTCAACTTTAATCATAGATGTTATGTTTGACGGACGAGTGCGGAAGACTGTTACGGACCTGTCCCGCAGCGAAACTATGATACCAGGATTCGCGGGGTTTGTGGGGCGGGGTGGTTTTGCGCGGGATTTGGGGCGGTGGGGAGTGGGAAAGGAAGCCACGGCAGCTGGGATGGATAGAATTCGGTAAATGGTTTGGAATGTGGTTGATAGGGGCTGTTTTTGGGGCGCTGGTATTGGGTTCGTTAGAGTGCTTTCGGGGGTGTTTGCGGCCGGCCGGGGTGTGTAGTGCCGCAGGGCCAAAGAATAGCTTGCGAGCTCGCTGCGGCGGACGGAGGAGTTCACTGCCGGGAAGGCGTTGGCGGGGGTAGCGGCGTTTTGTATGGTCGGTTGCATTTGGTTTTTCTCGCCTGTTGGCGTCTCCGGTCGCATCTTCGCATTGAGATCCGCCAGAAACGGCATCGCAATTTTTTTCGGGCGCTATAAGCGTATGAAAGGGATTGGGTTAGGTTTATTTTTGGGTGGTGTGAACGGTGTTTTTTGCGTACATCCCCGCAGCATGAGTTGTCCGCTGTAGTTGTCGGGGCGACCGCAATCCGGACCGCGATCTGCATTGTCGACGCTTCATGCCGGTAGCGTGCGGCTCCTTTCGGGGCTGGTGAGGTCTGCTCGCCAGCGGGGCTGGGTGCGCCTCGATGAATTATCCTTAAACAGACGCGATGGAAGTACATTTCACCCCCGATCAGCAGGCTTTTCTTCGTCAAGCCATCGAGAGCGGGCGTCTTCACGACGAAGACGACGCAGTAAAGGAAGCGCTCTCGCTGGGGGAGGAGCGTGAACGTCGCCGCGTGGAGATACTGACGGCTGTCGAAGACGCCGAAGCCTCTTTGTCCCGCGGCGAAGGCCGCCCTAACGCAGGAATCGATGCGTCAACTGGCAAACGGGGATGGTGCGGATCGAGGCAGTAGCGGCCTGTCCCTGGGATATCGTCACCGGTCGGGACAGGCGTCGACATGAGTGTCGACGCGGCACGCAAGGAGTGCGTGCGCCACAATCAGACCTCGGGGCTGGGGTCGAAGACGCGCAGATTGCGCGGGGTTACGCTGACCTTGTCACCTACCGCGAGCGCCAGTTCGCGGAAGCGGTCCCTGGTGATTTCGGCGTCGAGGGAAACGCCGGTGTCTTCGCGCTGCAATTCGACGCGAACGGTGGGGCCGGCGGCGGCGATGAAGCGTACCGATGCCACTATGGCGCCTTCGGAAAACTCCGGCAGCCTGGCGAGGTCAAGCTCGGATGGACGCACGTAGGCTCTTCCATGGAATAAATTGACATCGCCGAGAAACTGGTAGACGAACGCGTTGGCGGGATTGTCGTAGACTTCGGCGGGCGTTCCCGATTGCTCGATCTTGCCCTGATTCATGATGGCGACGCGGTCGGAGACTTCGAGCGCCTCTTCCTGATCGTGGGTAACGAATACGCTGGCGATGTGGAGTTCATCGTGCAGGCGCCGGAGCCAGCGGCGCAGTTCTTTGCGCACCCTGGCATCGAGCGCGCCGAAGGGCTCGTCGAGCAGCAGGACACGGGGCTCCACGGCGAGAGCGCGCGCCAGAGCTACTCGCTGCCTTTGTCCTCCCGATAACTGGTTCGGATAGCGATCGCCCAACCAGCCGAGTTGAATCAAATCGATCAGCTTGCGGACGCGGTCGCGAATTTCCTTCTCCGGGGGCCGTGTGGATTTGGGACGCAGGCGCAGGCCGAAGGCGATGTTTTCGAATACGGTCAGGTGACGGAACAGGGCATAGTGCTGGAACACGAAGCCGACGTGGCGATCGCGCGCGGTGAACTTCGTGGCGTCTTCGCCGTTCATCAGGACAGTGCCGCTGTCGGGCAGTTCGAGGCCGGCGATGATGCGCAGCAGCGTGGTCTTTCCGGAACCCGAGGGGCCGAGCAGCGCCACCAGCTCTCCGGTTTCGATCTTCAGGCTGACATCGCGGAGGGCTTCGTAGGTTCCGAATTGCTTGCGGATGTTCAGGACTTCGATACTCATTCGGCCTCCGCAAGGAATTTTTTCAGGGCCAGGGTGATGACGGCGATCACGCTCAGGAGCGAGGCTACGGCGAAGGCGCCCGCGTAGTTGTAGTCGTTGTAGAGGATCTCGACATGCAGGGGCAGCGTGTTGGTCTGGCCACGAATGTGTCCCGAGACGACGGATACGGCGCCGAACTCGCCGAGCGAGCGGGCAGTGCAAAGGACCACGCCGTAGAGCAATCCCCATTTGATGTTGGGCAGCGTGATGCGGAAGAACATCTGCCAGCCCGACGCTCCCAGCACCAGCGCCGCTTCCTCTTCCTCCGAACCCTGCGACTCCATCAGCGGAATCAGTTCGCGGGCCACAAACGGAAAGGTGACGAAGGTGGTGGCGAGGATAATGCCGGGCACCGCGAAGATGACGCGAATGTCGTGAGCATTCAGCCATGGGCCGAACCAACCCTGGGTTCCGAACACCAGCACGAAGATCAGGCCGGAGATTACGGGCGAAACTCCGAAGGGGATGTCGATCAGGGTCACCAGAACGTTCTTACCGGTGAAGTTGAATTTGGCGATGGCCCAGGCGGCGGCTACTCCGAAGACCAGGTTGAGCGGTACCGCAATTCCCGCCGTGAGCATGGAGAGCTTGATGGCCGCGATGGTGTCGGGTTGCGTTACGGCTGTCAGATAAGCTTGCCAGCCTTTTTCGAAGGCCTGTACGAAGACGGCGACTAGCGGCAGAACTACGAACAGGCCCATCGCGGCGAGAGCGAGGATGGTGAGGCTCCAGCGCACGAGAGGCGGATCTGTGTGGATGGTGCGGGGCATGGGAACTGCCGGCGCATCCACGGAAGCGAGGGCGGTCGCCATGGTCAGGCAGGCTCCTGGAAGGCTTGGGTCTTCTTCTGGAGGATATTGATGCCGAGCAGCAGAATGAACGAAGAGAGCAGCATCACTACGGCGATCGCCGTTGCGCCCGCGTAGTCGTATTCCTCGAGCTTGTTCACAATCAACAGCGGGGTGATCTGGGTGCGCATGGGCAGATTGCCGGAGATGAAAATAACCGATCCGTATTCGCCCAGGGCGCGCGCGAAGGCCAGAGCGAAGCCGGTAAGAAGGGCGGGACGCAACAGCGGGAATATCACCCGGCTGAACACTTGCCATCGATTGGCGCCGAGACTCGAGGCAGCTTCTTCGAGTTCGCGATCCGCGTCCCTCAGCACAGGCTGGACGCTGCGCACCACGAACGGGAGTCCGATGAAGGTCAGGGCAACCACGACTCCGAGGGGCGTGAAGGCGACTTTGATTCCGAGCGGCGCGAGATAGCGGCCGAGCCAGCCGTTTTCGGTGTACAGGCTGGTGAGCGCGATGCCGGCGACGGCGGTGGGAAGGGCGAAGGGCAGGTCGACCAGGGAATCCACTACGGCTTTACCCGGGAATTCGTAACGGACCAGCACCCAGGCTACGAGGAAGCCCACAGCTACGGCGATCAGGCCGGCCACCAGCGATGCGCCAAAGCTGAGACGATACGAGGCCACCACGGCCGGCGACGTAACGACCTGCCACATATGGGCCCAGCTCGAAGATACCGATTTCAGGAAGACCGCGCTCAGCGGCACCAGCACAACCAGGCTCAGATAGAGCACGGTGTAGCTGAACGTGGGCCAGAATCCGGGCAGGATGCCGGGACGCCTGAAGGATGCAGGCATCAGGTTCCCGGCGTATAGATTTTGTCGAAAACGCCGCCGTCATCGAAGTGCCTTTTCTGGGCTTTTTGCCAGCCGCCGAAGGTGTCGTCGATGGTAAAGAGGTTCACCTTAGGAAAGCGCGCGGCGTACTTGGCGGCCACTGCGGCGAGACGCGGTCGGTAGTAATTGCGAGCCCCAATCTCCTGACCCTCGGGAGTGTAGAGGAACTGCAGATAGGCTTTGGCAACTTCGGTGGCGCCGTGTTTAGCCGCGATTTGATCCACCACGCTGACCGGCGGTTCGGCGAGGATACTGATGGATGGGGTGATCACCTCGACCTTGTCTTTGCCCAGTTCGTTGAGAGCCAGGTAAGCCTCGTTTTCCCAGGAGAGCAGCACGTCGCCGATGCCGCGCTGGGCGAATGTGGTGGTGGATCCGCGGGCGCCCGAATCGAGCACGGGCACATTCTTATAGAGGCGAGCGACGAAATCTTTGGCCTTGTTGTCGTCACCGTTATTGCGTTTGAGCGCGTAGCCCCAGGCGGCCAGATAAGACCAGCGCGCGCCGCCCGAGCTCTTGGGATTGGGGGTGATCACGGCGACGCCGGGCTTCACCAGATCGTCCCAGTCTTTAATGTGTTTGGGGTTGCCTTTGCGCACCAGGAAGACAATCGTCGACGTGAATGGTGTGCTGTTGTTGGGCAGCCGCGTTTGCCAGTTGGCGGGCAGCAGTTTGGCCTTTTCCGAGATCACGTCGATGTCGTAGGCGAGCCCGAGGGTGACGACATCCGCCTGCAATCCGTCGATCACGGCGCGCGCCTGCTTGCCCGAGCCGTCGTGCGACTGGGCGATCTGAACATCCACGCCGGTCTTCGCTTTCCACTGTTTGGCGAAGGCAGCGTTGATGTCCTGGTAGAGCTCGCGCGTGGGGTCGTAGGAAACGTTGAGCAGTTTAACCGGATCGGCGGCCGAGAGCGCCAATGCGGCCGCGAGGGTCAGCGTTACCAGTGTCCTGAGTTTCATAGTTATACGCCTTTAAATGAAGTTGAGCTGGAATCTGAGGATGAGTACCTGCTCCGGCAATTTGTTCAGGCCGCCGGCCGCGCCGCCACCGAACGCCGAATGACCGTAGTCGAACGATATTTTTACCAGCCGGTTCAGGTACCAGTTGACGCTGCCGACCCATTCACGGTCGGTGCGGGGCGTGTTCGAGGTGGAGGCGAGGCCGTAGTTGAAGAGTCCCTTATCGACGCTGAAATCGCCGGTGCGTATGGCGAGTTCCCACGCGCCCCAGCCATGATTCAGCGGATCGAAATTGTGGTTCGGAGTGGGGGTGAGGAAGCTCTTTCTCTCTCCGGTCAGGATGTATGAGGCCTCGACCTGCCAGGCGCGAAAGCCGATCTCGCGGCGGATGTTGGATTTCTGGAAATCCTCTTCGCTGAGCGTGTACTCGCTGAGCAGGCCAAAGGCCCCCGTATAGTAATAAGCTTGCGGCGCGAGGGTGGTGCGGTGCCCGGCGGAGGTAACGCCCGAGGCGAAGGTCATGAAGGTGTTCTGGCCAAAGGTCTTGTACGAAGGCAGCGCGATGCCATCGGTGTTGCCGCCCTGTGCGCCGAGCCCCAGGCCCAGCCCCTGCATGTATTTATTCTGGTCGGGAAGGAACGGCGTGAGGAAAATCCGACCCGCATAATCGCGGTGGCTGCTGGGCGAAGCGTCGCTCAAGCCGTTATCGGGGACGCCGTTGAATACGCCGATTTGGTAACCGATGCGCTGATCTAAGATGTCGCCGGCGAACTGGAAGCCGATGTCGCGGCTCGGCACCAGCAGCGTCGGCAATCCGCGCTCGATGAAGCTGGTGTCGTCGTCCGATTGCAGGCGCTCGAGACCGACCGGGGGCTTGAACTTGCCTACGCGCAGGGCGGCATGCTTGAAGTAATTGAACTGCGTATAGGCGTCGTAGATGATGGTCGTGCCCTGGCCGAAATCGGGGCGGAAGAAGAAATCGATGTCCTTGTAAACCGTGCCGGAAAAGGTTGGGCGAACGCGCCGCAGAAGGATCTGATCGGTGGTCCCGGCATCGCCGTCGCCGACGAAGGAGCGCGTATCCACCTGGATATCCGCGCCGATCTTCAGGGCAAAATTACCGTCGTTGGATCTGATGCGAAAGCCCGTGGTGTCGGCCGTGACACCTGCCTGGTTGTTGGGGGTTGGGACCAGGTTCTCGACCTGAGGCGTGGCGGCGTTCTGGGCGGCCTGGGCAGCGGCGGCGCGGTTGGATTGCGGAGCCACGTTGGTCTGCTGGGCGGCGGCGTTCTGGGCGTTCACCCTCGCCTCCAGCTCCGCGAGCCGTCGCTTAAGTTCCTGAATTTCCTGCTGGGTGGACTGATCGGGTGTCTGTGCGCGGGCCGGCAAAGACCCTACGCCGACGACCAGCAGCAGCCCGTACAACAGTTGTGAGTAACGCATCTTTTGACAATCGCTCCTGAATAATCGGGGACCCTGATAAAGCCAGGTTTTTGGCTTACACCCCAAACTCGATATGGTTAGGGTAGTATCGATTCCAACGCATTGTCAAGTATTTTGATAGAGATTAGTACCTTTGTGTCGGGGGAAGCACGGCGAACGCGCAGCGAAGAGTTGCTTTTTGCGCGGTCCATAGTAGAGGAGATCGATGTCTCGGATCAGTCCATAAAAATTATGGAAGGAATGACGAAACCCGGGCAGGAAGTTCAGAGGAACCTGTCAAAGTCAAAGGCGCGACTCCGGGGTGGATTCCCGTAAATATGGGATACTGGCGTCATGAAGACCACGCTGGAGATTCCGGACCTGACTTTCCGGAGAGCCAAGGCTACCGCCGGTGCGTTGGGAATTCCATTGCGGGAGTACGTTACCCAGGCTGTCGAAGAAAAGCTCTCGCTGGGCCGTAAACGTTCGGACAGGCCCTGGATGGAATGCGCGGGCGAACTGGCCCATCTCCACAAAGAGACGACGCGGATACAGAGGATCATCGACGAGGAGTTCGAACAAATCGAACCTGAGGACCGCATTTGATTCTGGACACCAATGCGTTGTCCGCGTATCTTGACAGAACGCCGGGAGCGGTCGATATCGTGTCCGAGGCGGGTGAACTTGCAATTCCCGTGATCGTGGCCGGGGAGTTCGCCTTCGGAATAGCGCAATCCCGCCACCGCGAGGCCTACGAAAGGTCGCTGCAGCGGATGCTGGACCGGTGCACGGTGCTTGATATCGGAATCGAGACCGCGCGGCACTACGCAGCCATCCGGCTGGAACTGAAAAGTGCGGGCAAACCGATTCCGGGCAACGACGTCTGGATCGCCGCGCTCTGCCGGCAGCATGCAATGCCTGTCATGAGCCGGGACGCCCATTTCGATTTCGTCGGCGGTCTGCGCCGGCTGAGTTGGTAGCGATCCGCCACCAGCAGAAAGAACGGCGTTTCGAATCCACGAAAGGAAGCGGCAAAAATCCGCCGCCACCAAACAAGAACCAACCGGATTCGGGCTCCCCGGCAGGTCGCAGATTGCCAGAGCTCTATAATCTTGCCAGCAATCTTAGGTGAGTCTCGCCATAACGCTGTCGCCTCGCGGACCAAGACGACTTGAACCTTCGCGGGTACCCATTCTGCGACGTCGTCGAGGTACTCAAGAAATGCGTTCGCATTCGGTGCGTACTCCTCATCGCCATACCACTCCTCAGGTTTCTTGAACGCCATCGCGACTGCCGTCAAGAGTTCCTGCAGCGAATTTACTGCGGCACCCATGATCTCGAAAACGGCACAATCTGGCGCCGTCGAGTCCAAATACAGTTGGCTTCGCACTGTTTCACCATAGTACTTTCCCCTGCAGCCAAATCGGGCTCTGCTACCGGATTGGCGGAGTGGGCGCGAAGACCAGGCTCCAGGTCTGTCACAGCGGCTGCAGGTCGGCGAGCATGGTGGGGATCAACTCGCAGACGGTCGGGTGAATGTGCACCGCGCGCTGCAATACCGTGTAAGGCGCGCGCGCATACATGAGGTCGAGAATGCAGTGGATTGCCTCATCGCCGCCGGTGCCGAGGATGTTGGCGCCGAGGATCTCTTTCGAATCCCGGTCAACCAGTATCTTCATGAAGCCCTGGGTCTCACCTTTTTCAATGGCTCTGCCCACGCGCGTCATGGGACGTTTCGCCATCAGCACATGCCGCCCGGATTGCCGCGCCTGGGCTTCAGTCATTCCCACGCGCCCGAGCGGCGGGTCCACATACAGGTTGTATGCCAGAATCCGGTCCGTAACGCGGCGTGTGCCGCCATCGAGCAGGTTCGCCGCCACAATCTCGTAATCGTTGTACGAAGTATGGGTGAATCCACCGCGTCCGTTGCAATCGCCCAGGGCCCAGATGCCGGGGACGTTGGTTCGAAGCTCGTCGTCGACCGTGATATGGCCACGGGAATCGCGCACCACGCCGGCCTTCTCGAGCCCCAGGTCATCGGTATTCAGGGTTCGGCCCATCGCCAGCAAGAGATGCGATCCAGTGACTTCGGGATGCCCTTCGGTGCAATCCACTCGCCCGGTTATCCCGGTTTTTCCGCGCGACAGTGCAATGCAGTTTGCGTCGAGGCGCAACCGAATGCCCTCCCGTTCGAGGATGTCCTGCACGGCCGACGATACGTCCTCATCCTCATGGTCGATCAGGCGCGATGCCTTTTCCACGATGGTGACCTCGCTGCCGAAGCGCCGGAAAATCTGGCCGAACTCGAGGCCCACATATCCGCCGCCGACGATTACGAGATGCGGCGGGAGGGTGTCGAGGTCGAGTAAGGTGGAGTTGGTCAGGTATGGTGTGTCGGCGACGCCGGGGAGCGGCGGTATGTTTGCCCGCCCGCCGACATTGATGAAGATTCGAGGCGCGGTCAGCAGGTGGTCGGCGACACGAACTTCCGTCGGCGATTCGAATTGTGCGTGGCCTTGATACACCGTGCAGTTCTGCGTTCCCCTGAGCCACTGCTCCACGCCGGTTCTCGACTTACCCGAGATCTCGTCCTTGCGCGCCTTCACGCGCTTCATATCCACTGTCACGGACCCTTCGAGTTGAACGCCGAATTCGGCGGCCCGCCGCGCCAGCTGCGCTGCATAGGCCGAAGCCACCAGGGTTTTTGTCGGAATGCAGCCTGTATTCACGCATGTGCCGCCAAATCGGTTGCGCTCAACGATGGCGACACGCTGCCCGGCGCCGGCCAGGCGGACTGCGAGGGGCGGCCCAGCCTGGCCGGTACCGATGACAATGGCGTCGTAGGTTTCTTTCATCCGCTCTCCTCCAATATCCCGCCAATGGGTTCTTAATCCATTGTGATGCCGGAGGTTCTGTGAGGTGGCATTAATTGGCGGCCGGCGTTTGGCTCATTTGTGCGCCGTACCACTTTGGCCGGAAGCAAACAAACGTGGTTAATGGGCGCAGAGCGAGTGGCGGCCAGCGTTGTTAGCCCGGAATGGCCCCCTATACGAAGAGGTCGATCGGCACATGAAAATACTCAGCCAGCCGTTTTGCCTGGGTCTTGCTGATGGACCGTCGACCACTCAGCACTTCAGTGGCGGCGCCCTTGTTGCCCAGAACAGGCCAAATGT
>Ga0302320_10006720_pt1 | contig 25451 bp, 22 predicted proteins | sample Bog_T0_3_FD_202130 | JGI IMG/M metagenome (GOLD analysis project Ga0302320, IMG submission 202130) | Peat permafrost microbial communities from Stordalen Mire near Abisko, Sweden - Bog_T0_3 | ecosystem: Environmental > Terrestrial > Soil > Wetlands > Peat | place: Sweden: Abisko, Stordalen Mire... | reverse complement strand
TATTTCGTTGTAGGTGCCAAGGCGTTTCTGACCGGCTGGTCACGGTCGCTTTTTGCCTGGACATTTGTGGCAACGCTGCCGCTCTGCTTTTATTTTTATCGAACCCGCTCGCCGCTCGCTCGTGGATTTAACCCGCTGTTTGAAGCGATGCGACCGAAGGGTGAACTGGGCACAATCACGGCGCTGGCGTTTGTGACGCTGGCCGGATTCGTGCCGTCGTTTCTGGCGCTGTCCAAAACCGGTTCCAGTCTGAACCAGATGTATGAGGTCTTCGTGGCGGCGACCAGCTTGAGTTTTGTTCTGGCCTTGCGCGTTGCCGTTGTTTTGCCCGACCGGATCGCCCGCCGGTTCAGCATCGTCATTTGCGCGTCGTTGATTTCAATGTGCCTGTTTCCAATCTGCCAACTGGCCATGAATCGAATCGGGCCGATCGCGCGCGCTTCCGTCGCGGACGCGGCGCGGCAGGAAAATTTTTCAACATTTTTGAAAATGCAAAAAGCACCGGTTCTGATTGAGAACGACATTTATTCGCTGCCGTGGCATTCCACCGGCAACCAGTTTCCCGCCATCGTCATTGACCACATTTTTTTTGATGATGCCAAAAAACGCGGGATGATTTCCGGCGGTCTGGAACAGTTGATAGCCCGGCACTGGTTTGCCACGCTTTACCTTGAAACCAGCAGCCCGCTTTATCAGGCCGCCCTCAAGGCAGATTATCAAAACCAGCCGCTTCCCGGAGAATATGCGCGCTGTCTCAACGGGCTGGGCCAGGAAAGTCAGCCGCATGTTTTGTTGTCCGCCCCCTGAAGCTGCGAGGCTGACCGTCAGCTTGAACGAAGCACGAAAGAAAAAAGGTCAGCCCGGCGCGGCCAGCACGCGCTCGTAAATTTTTTTCAGTTCCGCCGCCGTGTCGTTCCAACTGTAAATTTTCACGCGCGGGGCGGGCAGCGTGGCGGCGTCTTGATGGAACTGCCGTAGAATTTTTATATTCTCGGCAGTGACACCGATGGTTGGAAAGTAGCGCGCCTGGTCGCCAAACCGTTCGCGCGACCAGTTCTGGTCCTGCACCAGCAGCGGCAGTCCGCACGCCGCCGCCTCGTGCGCGGAGAGGCACCAGTTCTCAAACGCGCTCATGAACACGAAGCCGCGCGTCGCGCGCAGCAGCGCGATCATCTCCGCCTCGCTGCCGACGTGCGGATGGTATTTGACCCAGCGACCATCAATGAGTTTTTCAAAACTGCGCCAGTAGGCATCGGTCGGGTGATACGGTTTGCCGACGAACAGGATTGGCACCTGTGCGGCGTGCGCCATTTCCGCGAGGGCCAGGGAATTTTTGCGCGCTGTGATGGTGCCGGTGGTGATGAGATGCGTTTCGGTGCGCGGGCCGGGACCGGCGTTGAGATAGGCGGCGGACAAACCGAGCGGGACGACGGAAATTTTTTCCGGCGGCACGCGATAGACGAGTTGCAGCACGCGGCGTTCGGCTTCCAGCCCGACGACGTTGTGCGTGGCCAGTTGATACGTCCGCCACGAAAGCTGCTGCTTGATGCCGCCGCCAAACGGCAGCGCCTGCAGGGCGCGAATCATCCAGCCCTGACGCGCCAGCCGCGCGGCGGAGCGGTTGCAGGACTCGGTAAAAAGCTGGGTCAGCACGACGGGCATCCGGGCGAGCCGGGCCTGCTGCAAATACTCGTTGCCGACCAGGCCAAAAACATGGATCAAATCCCCGGCCTGCTGCGCGTCCCACCAGCGCAAATGCTCCACCTCCACACCGGCGTGTTCCAGGGCGGCCTTGGTTTTTTCAACCTGGGTCTGCGCTCCGCCGTGGGCCAGCAAAAACGGCAGCGGACAGTAAAAGAGAATTTTCAACTCAACAATGGTTTTCTTAAAATCAACTTAAATGTTGTGGCATCTCCCACAAATTTGATCGAATTGCGAACCCAATTAGTTCGCCCCCCTGCATAGCGGTCATGTAGCACTATTTCATAACCCACTTTGCGAAGTGCCGCCACCAAATCTAAATCGCTGATTCCTTTTTCAATGTGATATTCTGCGAGCATTCCAACAGTTGAACTATCAAGTGAAACATTCGATTTATTATCCGGCGACACACCAGCAAACATGCGACGGAACCGTCTTGCGATAGCCTTAGGAAGATCTGTCCCTTGGTGTAAAATCTTAAAGGAATAATAGTCGACTCGTTGGATTATTCGCGTAATCGTTCGCAACTGCGAGCGATTTGTGGGATCGAACAATGTAAGCAGTATGCCACCTGGAGACAAACGCTCAAATGCCAAAGTGAGAACTCCATCAATATTTTCAAGGTGGTGTAAAGCCGCTGAAAAAACAATCAAATCAAATGTTTTGTGGGTCTTCAAAAAGAAATCTGCAATCTCTGTGCAAGCAACGTCCGGCTTAAGGCCAAGATTTTCGCACTTCGCCTGAAATATCCTGATGAGGTCAGGCGAAATGTCTGCCAAGGTAACTTTTACGCCTCGACGAAGTAATTTCATTGAAACAGATCCCGAACCACCACAAGCATCCAAAGCCTGAACCTCAACAAGTGGCTTGGACAAAAGTGCCAAAGCCCGATCCAATTCACTTTCCAAAAGGGTCTGTTCATACGGATCAACAACCGATACTTCAGTTTTATCATAAACAGTGGCTATTTGTGTGTAGAAGCTTCGATTTGCTTCCGCTATTTTTTTATAATTTTCAGAAGAAATCCAGTCGTTCATAAATATATGATAGATAAATTCATGCAGGTTTTCAATTAGGTCAACACACTTCGGGGATTTGGAATGATTTAATCCAGTGCATATTGACTTTTACTAGTCAACAGTCGGTTGGCTCCAACCACCACGCCGGCGGCGGGGACATCTTTGGTGACAACGGCGTTGGCCCCGACGGTGGCTCCGCGACCGATGCGAACGCCGCCGAGAATTTTTGCGCCCGCACCAATATAAACGCCGTCTTCTACCTGTGGTGCAGCTCCTCCCAAATCGCGTCCACCGAAAGTCACCTGATGACCGATTACAACATTATTCCCAATGCTGGAATTTTTGTGGATTATGATGCCAAAAGGGTGCGGTAAGAAAACTGTTTTCGGCAGACTGACTCTAATGTCACACCCTAAAGAAAACATATACAGGCGTCCCAAAAGCGGGACGCGGTGGCGGGAAAAAAAAATGAGCAGCCATGCGAACCGGCCATTGCTGATCCACGGATTTTTTGGGTGTGTTTGCACGAGTTGAATATGCGGCTGCCACATTAGAAACTTGATTCCAGCTTGTAAAACCCAAAAGCGCGGCCGGCGGGGAAAATCCTGTCCTCAAGGTTTGCGGTTGCGGCCTGTTTGGAAGTTGGATTACATTGGCGACGGTTGAACCAATCGTCACCCAGATAGCGACACGCACGAGCCAATGAACAACAACGCCGCCGCCATTTTCAAATCGCTGATTGTCTATGCGGTTTGCGTGCCGCTGGCGGTGTTCGTCGGTTATACGCTCACGAACCCGCTGGACTATTCGACGCTGGGCTTTTACGGCATTGTCATCATGCTGCTGTTGACGCCGCTGTTGTTGCGCTGGCATTACCCGTTGTTATTGTTGAGTTGGAACCTGTCGGTGGTGGTCTTTTTCGCGCCGAGCAAGCCGCCGCTGTGGTTGCCCATGGTTGTCATCAGTCTGGGCATCTCCGTCTTGGAACGGGTTATGAGCAATGACCGGCACTTTATCCGGGTGCCACAGGTGACCTGGCCTTTGCTGGCACTGGCGGCGGTCGTCTATTTTACGGCGGAGTTGACGGGTGGTCTCGGCGTCAAGGCCTTGGGATCGGATGTGTATGGCGGAAAAAAATACATCTATATCTTTGTGGGCATTTTGAGTTATTTCGCGTTGAGTGCCCGCCCCATTCCATTGGAAAAAGCCCGGAAATATGTGGCCCTGTTTTTTCTGGGCGGCCTGGTTATGTTCATTGGCGATTTTGCCGCCATCATGCCATCAGCGCTGCATTTCATCTATTTGGTAATCCCGCCGGGGGGATTCGGGCTGGACGAATATGGCAATCAGACATTGGAGTTTGGTGAGACGCGCATGGGCGGGGTGGCTTTTTCCGCCTGCTCCGTGGTTTTCTGGATGCTGGCCCGCTACGGGTTGCGCGGCATATTCATGTCCGGCAAACTCTGGCGGCCGCTGGTTTTTATGCTGTCCTTTGGCCTGATTTTTCTGGGCGGATTCCGGTCAACCATCCTTTTGATGGCGCTGATTTTCGTGTTTCAATTTTTCAAGGAGGGATTGCACCGTTCGAGGTTGCTCATCCCGTTTCTGTTCGTGGGGGTCACCGCCGTGGCTTTGCTGATTCCGCTGGCGCGGCATCTGCCGTGGACTGTCCAACGCTCGCTGGCTTTTTTGCCGCTGGACATTGATCCGACGGCCAGAGGCGATGCTGAAGGTTCCTCGGACTGGCGGCTGAACATCTGGAAAGCCCTGTTGCCCCAAGTTCCCGAACACCTGCTGCTCGGCAAGGGCTACGCCATTTCGACCGAGACTTTCAATGAAGTGATGGGTGGGAGCACCTTGGACAGTTCAAGTTTCGACGCCGCCAACAATCCCTTGGCGCTGGCCGGTGATTATCACAGCGGGCCCTTTTCGGTGGTGCTGGTTTTTGGCATCTGGGGAACGATTGCCTGGCTCTGGTTTTGGTGGGGCAGCCTGCGGGTGTTGTCGGCGAACGTCAAGTATGGCAACCCGGCGCTGCGCAGCATCAACCTGCTGCTCTATGTCGCCTATATTGCCAAATGCATTATTTTCGTCTTTGTGTTTGGCGCGATCCAGGGCGACCTTGGGCAGTTTGCCGGTTTGGTCGGCTTGAGCGTGGCGCTCAACAACGGCATGTGCCGGCCCGCGCCAAAAACGGTTCAAGTCAGTCCGCCGGTTGTGGCCGCCAAAACTTTTCCGATGCCGCGTCCCGCGTTCCAACGATAATGGCGGTTTCAACCGGGGAGAACCTTGAACGCAAAGCCAAAACTGCTCATCGTTGAACTGTGGGGACTAGGCGACCTCATCATCGCCACGCCGTTCATCCGCGCGGCCTCCGAACAATTCGACATCACCCTGCTGGCGAAATCTTTTGCGCTCGATTTGCAACCACATTTCTGGCCCAACGTCCGGGTCGTCACCTTTTCCGCGCCGTGGACGGCGTTCAAAAACAAATACGTTCTCTGGCACTGGCCGCTGCTGTCCATGCTGCGCCTGCGCCGGCAACTGGCCGCGCAGCATTTTGCCTTCGGCGTCTCTGCCCATTCGGTGGGCGACCCGCGCGACCATTTGCTCCTGAAATTTTTCGGCGTCAAGGAACGGCTGGGATTTCCGCGCCTGGGCAGCCAGCATTTTTTGACACAACCGCTCATCCGGCCGGAACCGGAGGAACATCGCTTTGAATCCTGGCGCGTGATCGCGCGCGCCTTGAACGTGGCGTTGCCGCCCCGCGAACAAATCATCCACCCTGCCGCCGGCAACGGTGAAGCGCTGCTGATTCATTCCGGGGCCAAACAACCGATCCGGGTCTGGCCATTGGAACGTTTTCAGCGTCTCGCCGCGCGTTTGCGGAACGAAGGTTATCGCGTAGTGGTCGCCTGCGATCCCGACCAGCGCGACTGGTGGCTGCGCGCGGGCGAGGACGGCGTGGCGACGCCGGCCAACGTGACGGAATTGATGGCCTTGATCGAACTGGCCGGGGCTTTTGTTGGCAACGATTCCGGGCCGGGGCATCTGGCGGCATTTTACGGCGTGCCGACCTTCACGCTGTTCGGGCCGCAACTGCCCGAATGGTTCGCACCGCTGCATCCCGCAGCGGAATGGATTGAGGGCAAGGCATGTCCTTACAAACCGTGCTCGGATTACTGCCGCTACCCGACGCCGCACTGTTTGTGGAACATCACCGACGTTGAAACCGGAGCGCGCGTGGAAAAATTCGCCGCCCGTCACATGCGTCAAATTTCAAATCAAAATTCAAACACTCGCGCCGTGATTACTTCAGCCTGACGAGCAGCCAGTTTTCCGGTCCCCAGTTCACCAGCATGACCACGCGGGCGGTGCGCACGACCGTCGCGTGATTTTTTTCCAGCCAGTCGGGCAGGGGAACGTCCATGGTTTCCCGCCAGGTTCGCTCCTTGATCACCAGCCACTGCAAATTCTCCGGCAATTTTTCCGGCTGTTTGCTGCCCACCCAAAGATCTATCACCCGCCGCCGCCCAAATGGCCGCCACAAAGAATACTCCGCATCGTTGCCGCTGGCGATCAGCCCGACCGTTCGAACTTCCGGCGGCAAGCCGTCACGAATGGGCGCCAGCGCGTCGTTTCTTTGCGCGTAACCGGAATAAACCGCCGCCACATGCCCGGCATTGGACTTGCCTTGGAGCCAGGGCAGGATTTTTTCCGGCGGGATCAACGGCCGGCTCGGCGAGAGCAGCAGGAAGGGAATCACGCCCGCCGATGTCAGCACGGCCAGCGACTGCCAGAGGCGGGACCGAACCAGCCGGCTTTGGCCGGATGTTTGGAGCAGCGGAATCAGCAGCAGCAAATAATACGGCAGCAGCAGGCGCGGGTCGGCCTCCGAACCCATCTTGAACATGAAAACAATGGCCGCGCACCAGGCCGCCACGCCGACCGAAATGATTTTCCGGGATTTTATTTTTGGCCGCGCGCGCGCGAGGGATTTTATTGCCGCCGCCAGACTGACCACGACCAGCAGGGTGATTCCCAAACCCAGCCCGGATTCTTCCTCCTGCGGCAGTTCGTTCAGGGACGTCAAATGGTAGCGGGGAAAATCCTTGTCAATGGTGCGCCGCCACGCCGCCGGCAGATGCGCGTCGAACCAGTCGCTCAATTCCCGCGCGCGCGGCAGCACTGGCGGCATGAGCGACTGCTGAAACAGCAGCAGCGAGTTGCCCAAAAAAGCGGCGGCGGGATTTTTGATTTTCATCTGATCCACGTTGTGGGGATCGCCCGTCCAGTCGCCGGTGAAGGCCTGGTTCAAAATCACCGTCGGCGCGCACGAGACCAGCAGGCAAACGACGGCCACGCCAACAGTTGAAATCAAATTCCGCCGCAAAACTTTCAACGCCGGCCACACTGCCACCAGGCACGGCAGCAGCAGCGGCAGGTTTGAAAGTTTTTCACCGGTGGTCAGCGCCGCGGCCAGACCGCATAGCCAAATGTCCGCCGCCCGCCCGGATTTTCTGGCGCGCAGTCCGAAGTGGACCGACATCAGGCAAAAAACCGCGCCCAGCATGTCGTTGCCGACGCTCGCGGCCTGCGCGATGAAGCCATACGCCAGCGGCAGAATCCACATCCAGGCCCAGGCCACGCGGCGTCTGATGCCGACCTGTTTGAAGATGGAAAACAGCAGTCCGGGCAGCAGGATGAAGCCGGCGAAATTGATCAGAAAAAACAGGCGGTCGGATTTGAACAGCAGCAGCAACGGCATGGCCAGCCATTCCCAGCCGGCGCAAGAGTAGTTCATCCGGTCAACATTCGTGTCAATCCAGAACCACCGGCCCGCGTCCATCCAGTTCAACACGCGCGGCAGCCGGTAGGTCAGCGCGTCGTAATTGTTGGGCGCGTGCAGCAGTCCGCCCAGCAACGCGAGCAGCGCCGTGAGCAAAAACATCGCCGGCAGCGGCCGCCGGAACCGCCGCAGATTTTTTTTAACGGCAAACGTCCGCCGTTTTGAAAACGACGGCGGACAAACCGGCAAAACCAGCAACGCAAACAACAACAGCCCCGTCGCCAGAACGTAGGCGGCAAAATTGAGCTGGTGCGCCGCCGCGAGCGTCCAGGCCGCCGCGCTGAAATAGGCGCAGACGATCAGGAAAAAAGCGGCGAGGTTTTTGGGCGAAAAATTTTCTGGATGCCAGCGAATCATGAAAAAATCAGCGCTGGAGAAAATTGTATTTGATGATGCACCGCAACGCGGCCAGCCCGTCGCGCCAGCCGATTTTTTTTCCTTCCGCGTAGGTGCGGCCATAATACGAAATGGCCACCTCGTAGATGCGCACCTTCAACCGGGCAACCTTGGCGGTGATCTCCGGCTCGAAACCAAAACGGTTTTCCTCGATGGTGATTTTTTTAAGCACCTCGCGGCGGAACACCTTGTAGCAGGTTTCCATGTCGGACAAATTCAAGTCCGTGGCCATGTTGGAAAACGTGGTGAGAAACCGGTTGCCCAGCGAATGCCAGAAATAAAGCACGCGGTGCGCGCCGCCGCCGAGAAACCGCGAGCCGAACACCACGTCCGCTTTGCCCGCCAACAGCGGCATCAGCAAAAGGTAATATTCCGTCGGGTCGTATTCCAAATCCGCGTCCTGAATCAAAACAATGGCGGCGGTGGCGTGGCCGAACCCGGTCCGCAGCGCCGCGCCCTTGCCTTGGTTTTTTTCGTGGCGCACCAGTTTCACCCGGCCTTCGCCGGCGGTGGCGGCCTGGAGATTTTCCCAGGTGCCGTCGGTCGAGGCGTCGTCCACGATGATCAACTGCTGCACCGGGCGTTGCGCCAGCACGACCTTGATGACCTCGGCGACGGTGGCCGCCTCGTTGAAAACAGGCATGACCACCGACAGGCACGGTTCGATTTCTGCATTGCTGGCAACCATGGTCAAGGTTTTATGAAATTCCTAATGAAGACAAGATTAACCTGCAAACGCGTTGCGTGGCGAAACAAAATATGTTCACGTCCGCCGCTCACAGCCGGTTCCACCAAACCGCCGTCGGTTTGGCCACGTCAAAGCGGACGCGCTGGCCGGGGCTTTGCCGCGTGTAGATCGCATAGCTCGTCGGCTCCAGTGTAAAATGCCCGGCGCGCACCCGGCGCAGGCGGTGCTGCACGATCCACAACGGCTTCAACAACTGCACCCAGCGCGGAACCATCTTGTCCGTCTCGGCTTTTTCGCGGATGGCGTTCGGCTTCAAATTCATGTTGTCGCCGGTGTCGGCAAAAACGGACGTGAACGTGTCGCACACCTTCATCGGCACGCCGTTTTTCATCAGCGCCAGCACCCAATGAAAATCGCCGAGGTCGCGCCAGCGCGGGTCGAAGAAAATGCCGCGCTCGGAAATAACCTTGCGCCGGATGAAAATGGAACTTGTCAGCATCGGGAAACGAAACCAGAGGTGCTGCGTTTGCGGCGTCATGGAATGCCGGTGGCAAAGATATTTGCCGTCGCCGTCGGTGACAATGGTGCCGGCGAGCGCGACTTCGACTTCGGGGTTGGCTTCAAAAAATTCGCGCACCGCCGCGAGCGCGCCGGGCAGGTATTGTTCGTCGCAGTTCAGATACGCGAGGATGTCGCCGGTCGCACGCCGGTAGCCGCGGTTCACCGCGTCATACATGCCGCCGTCCTTTTCGATGAACGCCTTGACGCGCGGGTCGCGTGGCAGCCAGTCCTGAGTGCCGTCGTCGGAGCAGGCATCCTGCACGATGTGCTCGAACTCGGCGTCCTGCTGGTCGGCCACGGACGCGATGCAAAGTTTGAGCCAGTCGGAATTGCGGAAGCTCGGCGTGATGATAGAAAATTTCAGGCGCGGCGGGGCCGGAATTTCCGGCGCTATATCGTCGGCGATTGTTTCCGGTTTTTCCTGACGGGAAAATTCCTGCCGGATGCGGCCCAAGGTCAGCGTCATCATTTCCAGCAGGATGAATCGTGCGAAGAAGTTCCAAACAATCACTCCCGTCGGGCGAAAATCGGTGTCGCCATCGTATTGGACAACCTGGGTGATGACCGCGGCGGCCAGGACAAACAACGTGGCCCAGCGCGTGTTGACCACCAGCGCCAGCAGCGCGGCGGGAATCCAGTAAAACAACAGGAACATCAAGTGCGGGTTCGAGTGCTTGTAAATCACGGTCACAACGCCAAGCAGCGCCGCCGCCGTCAAAATCGTCTGCCAATGCTGCCGCAGGTCTTTAAGCAGGGAAGTTTTCTCGTCGAGCGAGCCGGACGGCGGATTGACGAGCCAGTCCCGCAGCAGCCGGTAGACGCGCAGCCACGCCAGCGGCAGAAATTCAAAACCGGCCCGCACGATTGAATCGAAAAACGTGAGCACCTCGCCCGCCAGGTTGTGATAGAAAAATTCCAGCCGCCCCGGCTCGGATTGGTTCGCGGTTGCCGACGGTTTCAACCATCGGGCCTGCAGCCGTTCCCAGCGATGGCGGTAGCGCTCCAGTTTTTTGGCGATGAAAGACGGAACGAGTTCGCGGTTGTATTTTTGCCGCTCGATGATTCCGCGCCGGAGATGGGCGTGATGCGGCTGCTGGTAAATCGAGGACAAATCCGCCTTGTTCAATTCCAGCATTTGCGGATCAAACGGCACGCGCAGAAACGCGCTGATCTCGCGGCAGACCGCCTCGGTCTGGTCCACCAGCTTCGCGTAGTCCACCCGCAGGATGCGCGCGCCCGCCTTTTCAATCCGGTCCGCCTGCCGGATCGCCTGTTCCTGATGGTAAATCAGCCGGCTTAACATGCCCGGCCGGCTGAAAAAACGCGAGGTCTGGCCGGCCTTCAAAACGCTGCGATAGACTTCCACCGGATTGCGCCAGACGAGGATGAAAAATGCGTTGGGATATTTGCCGTGAAGCTGCTCCAGCCGCGAGCAGTAAAAGGGCGATTTCTCGCCGGTCACGACCGCGCCCTTCCGGTCGCCAAACGCGCGATACAAATCCGGCGGCGTGCGGATCGCGTTCAGGCGCGAGAAATCGTTCCGTGAAATCATCCGGTGCCGCGAAAGCGCCTGGTTGAAAAATTCGATCCGTTCCGCCCAGTTGCGTTTGAAACGGCGGCCCAGCAGCGGACGCGGGATGTTGTAGACATCGCATTCATACATCAAAGCCACCTTGGGATTTTGGTTCAGCAGCGAGCAGAGCAGGGAAGTGCCGGAACGAAAAACTCCAACCACAAAAACTGGGCTTTCATTTGGCATCGGCAAAAAATCTTTTCAGAAATGCTAAAGGCAATTCGGTTCAGCGCAACGGGCAAATCATGCCGGCAGCCGGAATTTTTGCGCAAGCGGAATCCGCCGCCCCGTGCCGAACGCGCGCGGCGAAATTTTCAGGCCCGGCGCGGCCTGCCGCCGCTTGTATTCGCTGAAATTGATTTTGTTCAGCACGTCATTGACCGTTGCCGCGTCGAATCCGCGCGCAACAATTTCCGCCTTGCTTAAATCTTTCACAACATAAAGCTCCAGAATCGCGTCGAGAATTTCGTATTCCGGCAATGAGTCCTGGTCTTTTTGATTCGGACGCAATTCCGCGCTCGGCGGTTTTGAGATGGAACTTTCGGGAATGATGGTTTTCTCGCGGTTGACCCAGCGTGCGATTTTGTAAATGTCCGTCTTGAACACGTCCGCGACCGGCGCGAGCGCGCCATCCATGTCGCCGTAAAGGGTGCAATAACCGACCGCCATCTCCGATTTGTTGCCCGTCGTCAGCACCAGCGCGCCGAATTTGTTCGACAGCGCCATCAACGTCACGCCGCGCAGTCGCGACTGCACGTTTTCCTCGGCCTCGTTCGGCTTCGTTCCCGCAAAAACTTTTCCCAGTTGCTTCTCAACCGCCAGAAACGCCGGCTCAATCGGCAAAACTTCGTAACGGATGCCAAGATTTTTCGCGAGCTGTTCCGCATCCGTCAAACTGCCTTCGCTCGAATAACGCGCCGGCATCGCCACGCCCAGGACATTTTCCGCGCCGAGCGCGTCCGCCGCCAGCACGGCGACCAGCGCCGAATCAATGCCGCCGCTCAAACCGACGATCACCGATTTGAAACCGCATTTGTGGACGTAATCGCGGATGCCCAGCGATAGCGCGGAAAAAATTTGCGCCTCGCGCGGGGGAAAATTTGGTGGGGCGAGGCTACTGACGAGCCGGCTCGCGGGGACGCTCGCCCCACCAAGCTGCAAATCCGCGACAAAAACATCCTCCGCAAAACTTTTTCCCAGCGCGATGACTTCGCCGTGCACGTCCAGCGCGACGCTGTGGCCGTCGAAAATCAATTCGTCGTTCGCGCCGACGAGGTTGACCTGCGCGAGCGGAATTTTTTCGTCGCGCGCGACGCGTTGGAGCATTTCCAGCCGCGTTTTTTCCTTGCCCGCACTCCACGGCGACGCGGAAAGGTTCAGGATGATTTCCGCGCCCTGCGAAATCAGTTCGCGCACCGGGTCGCGGCGATACAATCGTTCCGGCCAGAAATCCTCGTCGTTCCAGATGTCCTCGCAAATCGTGATGCCGAGCTTGCGTCCGTTGAAAACAAACGGCTCGATTTTTTTTGCCGGTTCAAAATAACGGTCTTCGTCGAAAACGTCGTAAGTCGGCAGCAGACTTTTATGCGTGCGCCAGATGATTTTTCCGTTTTGCAAAACGGCAGCGGCATTGCGCAGCGCGCGTCCGGGCTTTTCGGAATTTCTGTCCACAAACCCGACGCACAGCGGCACCGCGCCGACGATTTTCGCCGTTTCCGCGAGCGCGGAAAGATTGGCTGCGATGAAATCCTCGCGCAAAAGCAAATCGCGTGGCGGATAGCCGCACAAAAATAATTCCGGCGCGAGGACAAATTCTGCGCCATGCACGACGGCTTTTTCGTAGCCGGCCAAAAGTTTTTTTTGGTTGGCCAAAAAATCGCCAATGGTTGAATTGAGTTGGAGCAGGCCGATTTTCAATTACAAAAGAGTAACGGCGGCGGCAAGTTTCTGAAACACGAAAATTGAACGGTAGGGTTTTAATAAGGAAAGCAGGAAAACAGAAATCAGATTTTCCTTCCTTCCTGTGTTCCTCATTAAATTTTTCCTTCTTCGGTTTCCACGCTGTGGATGGCGGCGGCCATGCCGGCGAGATGCTGTTCGAGCGTGAAGCGGCGGACGAACATCGCGCGCAGCGGCTCGCTCAAATCCAGCACGGCCAGCCGCCGCAGGGCGCCGGCGATTTGCGCCGGCGATTTCGGCTCGACCAGGCCGGGATAATCGGGCGGCAGCATTTCCGGCAGCGACCGCCAGCGCGTCGTGACGGGCGGCAGGCCAAAGGCCATGGCCTCGATCAAATTGCCCGGCTGGTTTTCGGCGAGGTAATACGTCGGGAAACAAAACAGGTCGGCCTCCGCCAGCGCCTGCTGTTTGCGTTCGGTGGAGACGAAGCCGAGGATTTCGACGGCGCTTTCCAGGCCGCGCCGCCGGATCAGTCCGCGCAATTCTTTTTCCTCCGCTTCCGAGGCAAAGGCTCCGATCAAGGTGAGTTTGAAACGCAGCGGCGATTTTTCAGCGGCGCAATTTTCATTCGCCAGCGCCACGCCCTCGACGGTGTCGAACGCGCCTTTCTCGCGCGTGCAGTGGGCGAGATACAGGACGTTCACGGCTTCCGTCCCGGCGTCCGCCGGCGGCGCATCGCCCGCCAAAAGTTTTTGGCGCGCGGCGACGCGGGCCTGGCGGCGCGGCAGGAGGTCGCGCGCAAATTGCGGGCACGGGTCGGGCACGCCGATGCCGACGATGGCGATGCGCCGGGCGACGAGCTTCTCGGCATCGCGACGGTTGAATTCGGAAAGCACGATGCTCATGTCGGCGTTGCCCATGCGTGCATAAGTGAAGCCGCGGGCGCGCATCGAGGCGGTGGTTTCGAGCCACTTGGCCAGGCCGGCGGCGTGCCAGTGCAAAATGACGCGCCGGAAAAACGGCCGGCACAGCAGCATCACCAGCCAGTCGCGGTAGAGTGCCACGCGCTTGCCGGGCGCGGGAACGTAATAAATATTTTTCACGCCGTAACGGAACCGGCACCAGACGGCCTGCGCACAATAAAACAAAATGAGGAAAAGCTTGGCGCCCTGAAATTCGCCGATGTCCTCGAAGGTCTTGGAAAACCGCGCGTTGACGTGGTAACACTCGATGCCGAACGTGTCCGGCGGCGATGGCGGCTGCCGGCGGCGGTCGCCGCCAAAGCTGTTGAGCATCAGGCTGACCATGTAGCTCTGCCCGTGATGCGGCGGCGGCACATGGGCGAAGACGAGCAATTTCATTTGTGATTTGTGATTTAGGATTTACGATTTACGTGCCGCATGAACATTGGAATCGTAAATCGCAAATCGTAAATCGTAAATGACGAACCGCGTGAATGTCCTCGGCGTCGGCATTAGCGTTTTGAACCTGCCAGCCGCGCGCGACGCCATCGCCGGCGCGGTGCGCGACCGGCGCAAAGGCTACGTCTGCGTCACCGGCGTCCACGGCGTGATGGAGGCGCAGGCCGACGCGGCGTTCCGGCGGATTTTGAATGGCGCGTTTCTTTGCACGCCGGACGGGATGCCGATGGTCTGGGCCGGAAAACTGAACGGCCAGCGCGACATGGCGCGGGTCTATGGGCCGGACCTGATGCTGGAGGTTTGCGCTTGGAGCGAAACAAATTCCTGCCGCCATTTTTTTTACGGCGGCGCGGACGGCGTGGCGGAACTGCTGGTGGAAAAGTTGCAGGCGCGCTTTCCGAAAATGGAAACCGTTGGAACTTTCACGCCGCCGTTCCGTCCGCTCGTTGCGGCGGAGGAAAAACAATTTGCGGAAACGATCCGCGCGGCGCGGCCGGACATTTTGTGGGTCGGCCTGAGCACGCCGAAGCAGGAAAAGTTCATGGCGGAATTTCTGCCGAAGCTGGATGTGACGCTGATGATCGGCGTCGGCGCGGCGTTCGATTTTCACAGCGGGCGCGTCCGGCAGGCACCGCCTTGGATGCGACGCAGCGGGCTGGAATGGTTTTACCGGCTATGCCAGGAACCGCGCCGGCTGGCGGGGCGCTATTTCAAAAACAACCCGTTGTTCGCCCTCAAAATCCTCGGCCAGCTTTGCGGCGTCAGAAAATACCCGCTCGAATAGACAAATTTGTTTGAGCAATTCCGCGCGTCCGCTAATCTCAATACTGCACATTGTGTCTGGCAACACCGAAATCACGAAGCGAACCGCAGAACGAAACCAGTTTTTGGGGCTGTGGCCCCACGAAATTGCGTTTCTGGCTTTGCTGGCGGCGGCGTTTTACTTCTCGCAAATCCGCGGCCCGTGGTGGCCGCCGGCGTTTTTCTTCACGCTGCTGCTGGGTGCATTGCCGCTGCTGATTTTCCGCTGCCGCGAGGAATGGCGGCGGTTGCCGAACCGGTTTTTGTTTTTCCTGCTGCTGGCGGCGTGGCTGGCGTTCTTCAGCCTGCTGGGCAACTCGACGTTTGGCTACCTCGACTCGTCGTCCCTGTTCCTGTGGATGTTTGACATTTACACTTCGCCGACGGCGGATGAACAGCAGGGCATGATTTTGCCTTTCGTTGTGTTCGTCCTGCTCTGGTGGAAACGGAAGGAACTGGTCGCGCAACCGGCGAAGTTGTGGCCGCCGGCCATCGGGCTGATTGCGCTGGGTTTGCTGATCCATGTCGTCGGCTATGTCATCCAGCAACCGCGAGTGTCGGTCGTGGGATTTTTTGCCGGTCTCTACGGTTTGACCGGTCTGGCTTGGGGCAAGCACTGGCTTAAGGCGAGTTTGTTCCCGTTTTTTCTGTTCGCGTTCTGCATGCCCATCGGGCAGCTCGCCGACCCGCTGACGATGCCGCTGCGGTTGCTGGTGGCGAAAATCGTCGTCGTGGTCGCGCGCACCGCCCTCGCCCTGCCGCCGTCGGATTTGATCCGCGAAGGCACGCAATTGTTCAATGCGTCACACACGTTTGCCTACGAGGTCGCGGCGGCGTGCAGCGGCATCCGCAGCATCGTCGCGCTGCTGGCGCTGATGACGATTTATGGCTTCGTGAATTTCCAGACGCCGTGGAAGCGCGCGGCGATGATGCTGGCCGCGTTGCCGCTGGCGGTGCTGGGCAACGTGGTCCGGCTGTGCTGCACCATCACGGTGGCGGAATTTTTCGGGCAGGACGCCGGTAAAATGGTGGAGACCAACCTGGGTTTCATCACCTTCGCGGTGGCCATCGGCTGCGCCTTCCTGCTGGCGCGCTGGCTGGAAAAGGGCGAGCCGAAATTAAAAACGGAAACGCAACCCGCCCCGGCATGAACAACAAAAGTGTCATCGCCGCCATCGTGGTGCTGGCGCTCATCGGCGCAACGGCCGGCGTTTTGCATCACGCAAGTGCGAACCGGAAACTCGGCGCACCCGGCGTCAAGACGCGCCCGCTGACGGACAGCAAAAACCTGGAGGTGGTCTTGCCGGAAAATTTACCGGGCTATCAGTTCAAACCCGAACCGCAGGCGCAGGTCGTTTTGGACCGGCTGCCGAAGGACACGAGTTTCGGGCAGGGCTTTTATACGGCGGACGACGGTTTCCGGGCGCAGGTCAACGTCGTGTTGATGGGCAGCGACCGTTCCAGCATTCACAAGCCCGAAATCTGCCTGACCAGCCTGGGTTTTGTCATAGACAAAAATGCGGCGCGGGTGGAGCCGGTGCACATCGAAAAACCTTTTGCCTATGACCTGCCCGTGATGCACCTGGTCGCCACGTTGAAGACGGTGGACAAAAGCGGCAACCCGCTGACCGTGCGCGGCGTTTATGTCTATTGGTTTGTGGACGCGGATCGTTACACGGCCCGGCATGAAGAGCGCATGTGGTGGATGGCGCGGGACATTCTGCTGACCGGCGTGCTGGATCGGTGGGCTTACATTTCCTATTTTTCCTACGGCCTGCCCGGCCACGAAGACCAGCTGTTTGAACGGACAAAAAAATTGATCGCCCTTTCCGCGCCCGAATTTCAACTGGTGCCCGGGGCAAAACTGCCATGACCTGCCCCGGACATGGCCGCAATAAAATTGAATTTGCACGTGGAATATTCCAGGCTGGACACTTGGTTTAGAAGTTCATGTTACGACGCGACAAACAAATCCGAACCCAGGTGCATCAGGTCACCGATGCGCTCCTGTTCGCGGCGAGTTTGTGGCTGGCCTGCCTCCTGCGCGCCAACCCGCAGGTCGCGCTGGCGTTGCGGCTGGATCCCATCGGGCCGGAATTTTTCGACAAGGTGGCGTGGCTTTATTTTTTGCTGCTGCCCGCCGCGCCGCTCATCCTCGAATCGCAGGGCTTTTATAACCGGCCGGTCATCTATCCGCGCCGGCTGATTATCTGGCCGCTGTTCAAGGGTTGTTTGATCATCACCGTCGGGCTGGTGCTGGCCATGTTTGCCTTCCACATTCCCTCGGCGCGCGGCGGCATGGTGTTTTTCGGCGTGTTCGGCTTCATCCTGGTTTTTCTGAAGGAGGAAATTTTCCGGCTCGCGCTGCACAGCACGATGGCCAAACTGCAATACAAGCGCCGCGTCATCCTCGTCGGCACGGACAAGGAAGTCGCCCGGATGCGGCACGACCTGGACAGCCGGCCGCAGGAAGGCATCCAAGTGGTGGGCGAATTCAACTTCATTGACATGCCGCTCCAGCGCCTCGTGGACCTGCTCCACGAACATTCCGTCAGCGGCGTCATCGTCAACGCCAAGCAGGCGTATTTCGAGCGCGTCGAAAGCGTCATTAAAATCTGCGAACTTGAAGGCGTCGAGGCCTGGCTCATCGCCGATTTCTTTGGTGCGCAGATCGCGCACGCTACCCTTGACGAATGGCACGGCCACCCGCTGCTCGTCTTCCGCACCACGCGCGAGGCCGCCTGGGAACACCTCGTCAAACTCCTGCTCGATTTCTTCGGCGCGCTGATTTTATTGCTGCTGTTCACTGTCATCATCCCGGTGATTCCCCTCATCGCGCTGGGCATCCGGCTCACCTCGCCCGGCCCGATTTTTTTCAAGCAAAAACGCTCCGGCCTCAACGGCGCGCCGTTCACGCTCTACAAATTCCGCACCATGGTCACCAACGCCGAGCAGTTCCAGCACGAGCTGGCCGCCATGAACGAAATGTCCGGCCCCGTCTTCAAAGTCACCAACGATCCCCGCGTCACGCCCATCGGCAAGTTCCTCCGCAAATGGAGCCTCGACGAACTGCCGCAGCTCTACAACGTCCTGCGCGGCGAAATGAGCCTCGTCGGCCCGCGTCCGTTGCCGGTGGACGAGGTCAAGCGCTTCAACGACCTGGCGCATCGCCGCCGCCTGAGCGTCAAACCCGGCCTCACCTGTCTCTGGCAGGTCAAGGGCCGCAACCAGATTTCCGACTTTCAGGAATGGGTGCGCCTCGACCTCGAATACATTGACAACTGGTCCTTCTGGCTCGACCTGAAAATCCTGCTTCTTACCATCCCCGCCGTGCTGCGCGGCACCGGCGCGAAATAAGTTTGTCGCATCGTTTAATCGTTGAATCGCTGAATCGTTTCAATCATCCTCAGCGTGCTGGTTATTCAATAATTCAACAATTTAACGATTCTACGTTTTGAAAAAAAAAACAACCCACGTCTGTCGTCACCGGTGCCGCCGGCTTTCTTGGCTCGCACCTGACCGACCTGCTGTTGTTGCGCGGCCACAAGGTCATTGGCCTCGACAATTTTGTCACCGGCTCGGTGGACAACATTTCGCACCTCGGCGGCAACAAGAATTTCAAATTCATCCAGCAGGACGTCACCGAATTTATTTTTCTCGACGTGCCGGTGGATTTCGTGTGGCATTTCGCCTCGCCCGCCAGCCCGATTGACTATCTGCAAATCCCGATCCAGACGATGAAGGTCGGCTCGCTCGGCACGCACAAGGCGCTCGGCCTCGCCAAAAATAAAAAAGCCCGTTTTCTCGTCGCCTCCACCTCCGAAATTTACGGCGACCCGCTGCTCCATCCGCAGCCCGAAGAATACTGGGGCAACGTCAACACCATCGGCCCGCGCGGCTGCTACGACGAGGCCAAGCGTTTCGCCGAGGCATTGACGATGGCTTATCATCGCGAGCACAAAGTCGAGACGCGCATCGTCCGCATTTTTAACACTTACGGCCCGCGCATGAGAATCAACGACGGCCGCGTCGTGCCCGCCTTCATCAGCCAGGCGATCACGAACAAGCCGATCACGATTTTCGGCAAAGGCACGCAGACGCGCAGTTTTTGCTACGTCTCCGATTTGATTGAAGGCATTTATCGTCTGATGATGAGCGATTACGATCTGCCTGTGAACATCGGCAATCCCGTCGAAATGACGATGGTGCAATTCGCCGAGCAAATCATCAAAGCCACCGGTTCCAAAAGTAAATTGGTTTTCAAACCGCTGCCGCAGGACGATCCGAAACAGCGCAAGCCGAACATCACGAAGGCCAAATCCATTTTGAAATGGGAGCCGAAAGTGAAGCTCGCCGACGGCCTGACGGACACGATTGCGTATTTTCGGACGAAGGTCTGAAACAGAATTATGAAGTGCGAATGATGAATGATGAAAATGCGGCGGGAAAAAGTTGCTTCATCATTCATAATTCATGTTTCATAATTCAAAATGCTTTTCCGCGCCCGCCAATTTGAATTTCGTTTTCCGCGCCCGGCGCTCGTCATGGGCATCGTCAACGTCACGCCGGATTCGTTTTCCGACGGCGGAAAATTTCTGGACGCGGACGCCGCCGTCGCCCACGCGCTAAAACTGGTTGCCGAAGGCGCGGAAATTTTGGACATCGGCGGCGAATCCACGCGGCCCAACGCCAAGCCGGTGAGCGAGGCCGAAGAATTGCGCCGCGTGATTCCGGTCATTGAAAAACTCGCGGCCATCCGGTGGGGCGAGCGTCCCCGCGAGCCGCTTGGGACTGGCGCAAGCGCGGCTCGCGGGGACGCTCGCCCCACCAAAAAGATTTTGCTCTCGATTGACACGCTGAAGCCCGCCGTCGCGCGCGCGGCGCTCGCGGTGGGCGCGAGCATAGTCAACGATGTCGCCGCCAGCCGCCGCGACGACGCGATGTGGAAAGTTGTCGCCGAATTTGGCGCGGGCTATGTTTGCATGCACGCGCCGGGCAGTGGGGCAGGCTGCCAGCCTGCCAAGTTACACTTGCAAAGCGGACAGGCTGGAAGCCTGTCCTACTATAAAAATGTCGTCCGCGAGGTCGGCGAGTTTTTTTCGGAGCGCTTGGAAAAATTGAACGCCGCCGGCATTGTCGCCGAGCAGGTGGTGTTCGATCCCGGCATCGGTTTTGGCAAGACGCTGGAGGATAATTTGCAGTTGCTCGCGAACCTGCAATTTTTTACAAAGTGGCGTCGTCCGTTGCTGCTGGGCGCCTCGCGGAAATCGTTCATCGAAAAATTTTCGGGCGCAAAAATGAATGAACGCTTGCCAGCCTCGCTGGCCTGCGCGACTCTGGCCGTGGAGTCGGGCGTGCGAATCATCCGCGCGCACGACGTGGCGGAAACGGTGCGGGCGGTGCGGCTGGCAGAGGCGGTTTTGGCCCGCAGGAAAAACAATGTTGACCGACATCAATAAAATCTGGTCGCTGCTCGAACAGGGCGGCTGGCGGCATGTGCTGGAGATCCTGATCCTGGCGGTGCTGATTTATTACGCCTTCCGGTTCGTGCGCGGCACGCGCGGCTGGCCGGTGGTCATCGGTTTTGTCGTCGTGCTGCTGGCGCTGGAGCTGGTTACGATGATTTTGAATCTCCAGGTGTTGCGTTCGATTCTCGGCAGCGCATCGCTTTTCATCGTGGTCGGCGCGATTGTGATTTTCCAGACGGAATTGCGCCGGATGCTCGGCGAACTCGGCAACCTCCCGTTTTTCGCCAGCGCGAGCGAGCAGCGCGAAAGCATCGAGGTCATCATCCAGACGGTCGAGCGCCTCGCCGACGTGCGGATCGGCGCGCTCATCGCCATCGAGCAGTCCATCCAGTTGCAGGAGGCGGTCGAGGCCGGCATCAAGGTGGATTGCGACGCGACGCCGGAAATGCTCGAAACGATTTTTTTCCCGAACAACGCCATTCACGACGGCGGCGTCATCATCAAGGGCGACCGCATCCTGCAGGCGGCGTGCATTTTTCCGCTGACGCAGCGGGCGGATTTGAACAAGTCGCTCGGCACGCGCCATCGCGCGGCCATCGGCTTGAGCGAGGAGACGGACGCGCTCGTCGTGGTCGTGTCCGAGGAGAACGGCATGATCTCGCACGCCTACAAAGGCCAGTTGGTGCGCGGCGTGACGCTGCAGGAACTGCGCTCGTTCATGTCCTCGGTGATTCTGCGCCCGACCAAGACGCACGGCGCCGCCAAATGGCTCCGGTCGCTGGCGAACAAGCGCAACCGGCCCGCCGGTCCGGCGGTCATCACCAAACACGAACCCCGCCCGCCGGCAAAAACCCGGGCCAAATGATTTTTCACGATGTTGCGCAACTTTTTCACCAAAGACTCCGGCTGGAAATTATTCTCGCTCGTGCTGGCGGTGGCCATCTGGGTCACCGTCCACCGCATCTTGACGGAAACGGGCGTTCCGGCGCCGTCCGACTTGGGCGACACGGTGACTTACGGCGACCTGTCCGTGCAGGTCGTCTCGGCCTCCGCCGACGTTCATGATTTCCGCGTCGCGCCCACGACGGTCAAGGTCACGCTCAGCGGGCCGGGCGAAATCATGGACAAATTGCAGGCCGACAAAGTCCACGCGGTCGTGGACCTCACCGGCTTCCAGCTCGACGGCGACATGCATTGCCCGGTGGACGTGACCGCGCCGCCGCACGTCACCGTCATTAGCGTTGACCCGCCCAAGGTCGCCGTCATTCCGCCGCCGCCGAAACGTTGAAAAAATTTAATTCCATGAGTTCACCCAAAAAAATCTTCGGCACCGACGGCGTGCGCGGCACGGCGAACGTCGAGCCCGTCACCGCCGAGACCGCGCTCAAGCTCGGCCGCGCCGCCGCGCACGTTTTCAAAAACCTCGAATCGCAGTCGCGCGGGCGCGGCAAGCACAAGATCGTCATCGGCAAGGACACGCGGCTCTCCGGCTACATGCTGGAGAACGCGATTTCATCCGGCATCCTTTCGATGGGCGTGGACGTGCTGTTCATCGGCCCGGTGCCCACGCCCGGCGTCGCGTATGTCACGCGCAGTTTGCGCGCGGACGCCGGCATCGTCATCACCGCCTCGCACAATCCCTACGCCGACAACGGCATCAAATTTTTCCGCGCGGACGGCTACAAGCTCGACGACAAGATTGAGGAAGCCATCGAAAACCTCGTCTTCAGCGGTGGGATTGAAACCATCCGCCCCACCGCCGGCGAGATCGGCAAGGCCGTGCGCATTGACGACGCGCTGGGCCGCTACATCGAATTTGCCAAGGCCGGTTTTCCCAAAAACCTCACGCTCGAAGGGTTGAAAATTGTCTTGGACTGCGGCCACGGCGCGGCTTACAAGGCATCGCCCTGCGTCCTGCGCGAACTCGGCGCGGAAGTCATCGTCTATGGCAACCAGCCCGACGGCATGAACATCAACCAGGATTGCGGCTCCATGCACCCGGAGGCCATGTGCCGGAAAGTCGTCGAGCACGGCGCGCACATCGGCATCGCGCACGACGGCGACGCCGACCGCGTGCTGCTCTGCGACGAAACCGGCGCGCTCATTGACGGCGACGACATCATGGCCATCGCCGCGCTCGACCTGCTCGCGCAAAACACTTTGGCCGAAAAAACCCTCGTCACCACCGTGATGAGCAACGCCGGCCTCGAAGCCGCCATCAAGGCCGCCGGCGGCAAAATCCTCCGCACCGCAGTCGGCGACAAGAACGTCATTGATGAAATGCTGCGCGGCGGGTTCAACTTCGGCGGCGAGCAGAGCGGGCATCTCATCTTCCGCGACTACGGCACCACCGGCGACGGTTTGGTGGCCGCGCTGCAAATCCTGCGCATCATGAAGGCGCAGGGCAAATCGCTTTCCCAGCTTGCGAAATGCTGGAAACGTTTCCCGCAGCTCGTGACCAACGTGAAGGTGCGCGAGAAAAAACCCTTCGCCGAACTCGGCGCGGTGAACCAGCTCGTCAGCGCGGCGGAAAAGGAACTTGCCGCGCAGGGCGGAAGGCTGCTGCTGCGGTATTCCGGCACGGAACCCAAGGCGCGCTTGCTGCTCGAAGGCCGCGACCCCGCGACCCTCCAGCAATGGTCCGACAAAATCTGCGGCGTCATCCGCGAGCAGATTGGGGCGTGAGACAAGGATTGACAACTTTACGGTGGAACGGAATAAAATTGACCCGCGTTTGAAAACTTGAACCAGTGGACGAAACTAAAATTATGAAAGTCAAATTTTGCTTTTTGCTGGTCTTGCTTTTAGTATCAATGGCTGGCCGTGCTTCCGCCCAGCTTTTTGTGATTTCCAATAATTTCAGCGGAAGCGTCGGAATGCTAGGATACAATTTCGACGGGACAAGCAAGAACGTCACCTCGCTTCTAACCGACCCAAGAGGGCTTGCCACCAATGGAACAAATCTTTTTGTGGCAGATTATACCCTTGGTGTGGTTGGGGAATACACCACTTCAGGTGGCATAGTAAATCCGTCGCTAATTTCAGGACTTACGGGTCCTTTAGCTATGGCTGCGAGCGGGACAAATTTATTTGTGGGAGATAACAGCCGCATTGGAGAATATACCACCTCTGGAATGATAGTAAATTCAAACCTCATCACTGGCATACCATCTCCAATGGGTCTGGCTGTCATTGGGACGAATCTTTTTGCATCCAACCTTGGCGGCGGCAAGATTGGTCAATACACAACATCTGGAGCAACAATAAATGCTTCGCTCGTTTCGGGGTTAAGCAGCCCGTGGGGTCTGGACACAGATGGAACCAATTTATATGTGGCTCAAAACGGAAATGGCACGATTGGAAAATACTCTCCGTCTGGTGCGCCATTGTCTCCTGTGCTTATCACTGGAATCAGTGGAGGAGTGAACTACATATCAGTCAGTGGAACAAATATATTCGCAGTCAGTGGCGGCACAACGATTGGTCAATACACGACATCTGGAGCAACGGTGAATGCGTCTCTCATTACAGCCGGGCATTGGTTATCGGGCGTAGCCGCAGTTCCGATCATCAATGTTGGGTCACCACCCGCAATCGGCATTACCACGTTTAGTAATCAGCCCGTTGTCATTTGGCTAACTACCACTAGCAATTACGTCTTGCAAACCACTACCAATCTGGCTTCTGGACATTGGGTAACGGTTACAAATTACACGCCCATCACTGGCGCAATGATCACCAATGCTACCTCACCAGCGTTCTTCCGGCTGCATTAAAATCAAAACTCGCCCAAACAGCCCGGCCTAAAAATTTTCTGGCGCATCCGCACCGTCCCTTAAAAACATTCGTAAACGGGGTCCGTCTGCTTCAAATGCGTGATGCGCAAGGCTGCGCCTTTGGGCGTGGGGTTTTTCAAATTGGATCAACTCGCCTGTATTGTTAAATCGTAAATCTGGGCGGCACGTCGGGCGGTGGGTTGAACATGGAAAGCATCCGCAGATTTCGCAGTTCTACGCAGATTTTTTTGCGTCATAGGAGCGAATGACAATAGCCCGGCGTTTCAACGCCGGGTCGCCCGCACAAACGAACGAGTCCCGTTGGGACGTGTAACGTCTGATTCAGTTCTAATAAACTAGCAAAAACGCCTGTAAAATCAAGGTTAATTTGCTCTAACCCGCCACTATTTTCCACTATCATTTTACTGTTTTCACTGACAGTTTCACTGACAGTGTCAGTCCGCTTTTGCAAGCGATGGATTCCAAAGGTCACGACCTTTGGCGCGGGTTCGGGCTGGCGTAAAGCCCGAAAACTGAATCGCGGCTGGACTGGCAGGATGCCAGCCGCGCGGCGCGGAAAATTCGCGGCAAATGTTTTTGGCGTGGGTCGCGTCATGGCGTCAGGCCGGCAGCAGGTCGGCGGGAAAGTAAGAGCGATACTTGGTGCGCGGGTCGGTGGGGTGACTTCCTAGCGGGTCAAATTTTCCACACGGATGCTGCCAGACACCGCGCCGCTGATTCCAGTGAAAGCCCAAAACCCAAAGCAAACTTGCCAGACCGGGCTTGCGGGTGGGAGAAACATCCAGCCAAACCCATTTGCCGACAACCTCGGCCAATTCGTATTGGTTCGGCAACCGCGTTCGCAAGTATCCGAGAAGCCGGTCAAAGCCGATGTGCGCGACCCAAATCACACATATAAAATAAGCCGACGGGATATGCGCGAAGTAAGCCACCAGCCAGAGCAAAAACGGAGCAGCATAACCGCGCTTCAGGCACGCGCCACTCGCCGTTCTCCGCCCGCCGCTTGTCTCGCCCATAAACCCAATAAGTCAGCGCGCTGATCAAAACTGCATAAGCGATAACCCATTGATAATCCACGCCGATCCGCTGCACGGCGATAGCCGGCAACGCCAGCAGACCGATGAGCACCACGAAACTCACTTCTTCAAATCCTCGGCGATGGTGGCGAACTGCTCCATCGCCGCTTCCAAGTCTGCCGTGATGTCGGCGGCGATGATTTCCGGTGCGGGCAAGTTTGCCGATTCTTCCAGGGCATCATCTTTCAGCCAGAAGATGTCT
>Ga0302320_10006719_pt1 | contig 25452 bp, 18 predicted proteins | sample Bog_T0_3_FD_202130 | JGI IMG/M metagenome (GOLD analysis project Ga0302320, IMG submission 202130) | Peat permafrost microbial communities from Stordalen Mire near Abisko, Sweden - Bog_T0_3 | ecosystem: Environmental > Terrestrial > Soil > Wetlands > Peat | place: Sweden: Abisko, Stordalen Mire... | reverse complement strand
AGACGTGGGCCCCAGGACTGGGCATCCAAAATTCTGCGCACCAATCAAAGGCGCCTATCGAGACTGATCCGTGGCCAAAGTCCAGGGAATCAAAGCCATCCTCGAAGCGGTTTGATGGGAGCGCATGGGACCACTCTGAGCAAGGACGCGATCCACGCGACGCCGGTCGTCAACCTTCGCCGCGCTTTGGCGCGAGGATTGCCGCCGCGCGCGTTTCAGCTCGGGCGCTCGAGGCTTGCGCTCCGGTCCGGGGAAAGCCCGTTGCCGAAAGGCGGCGGCGGCGGCTGAGCGCGGGGCGGAAATCCAACGCGGCGTCGGGCCGTTCCTTTTCGCAAGGTTTCCCGCATTGGGCGTTCCGGCTACGCTCACGCGCAGGACCGGGCGCCGTCGTTCGCCGTTTTTAATTATCAGATGGTATTCCCGATGATATGACACCTGCTGCACGAGGGGGCTGATGGCTGGTTCTGAAAAAGAGGCATTGTCGCTTGATGAAACGTTGGCCGCCCTGCGGGCGACGCTCGACTATATCGATGAAACCGCGCGCCTCGAAATCGAGGTTATCAAGACCAGGGATTCAGCTGGAGCCGCGCTCCCCGGAAATGGCGCTGAAAAGGCGCTTTCCGAAGGCGGGGACGCGAACAAAACCGTCCGCCGACGCGAGCGCGACATTATTCGCAAGTTGCTGATCTTCAAGCCGCTAAAGAAAAAGTGGGACCGCAGGAAGCGCAGAAGGAAGTCCGCCGCCCTGGCGCGCTATCTCGACGAGTGCATCGCGGTCAATTTGAACTTCGCGTCCCTGAATGCGGGCTTCTACGGAAACCGGGCGCTGACGAACACGGAACGTTATACGCCGTATTCGCCGGACACGGCGGCGCACGCCGCCGCCGAGCAAGCTTACGCGGCGCTCGGGGCGCGGATAGTGGACGCCTACGGCTCGAGCGCGGCATCGCCCGGCCTCGCGGCGCTGCGTCAGGCGGCTCCATGCGCCGACATCCGTGCGGCGTTCGAGGCCGCGAAGCCAAATGAGGCCTCCCTGAAGGATGTCGGAGCGGAAGGCGGCCCCGTCTACTCGATCCTCACCTCGTTTTTCGAACAAGAAGCGTTTTTTCCGCTTTGCGCCAAATCGGTGGAGGCTTTGATTCAATCCGACGCCGCCGGGCGGATCGAGTGGGTGCTCGTCAACGACGACCCGCGCTTGGACGTCGCGGCGTTAGAGGCGCTGATGCCAGAAACCGTGCGCCCTTTCGTCCGAATATTTTCGGACGGACGAAGCAAGGGCATCGTCGCTCGTCTCAATGAGGCGGCGGCGGCGGCGCGAGGACGCTGGCTGTTGCAACTCGGTTGCGAAGACGAGATCGAAGCGAAGGCAACCGCCGTGCTCGATCACTACATCGCCGGCTTTCCTCGGGCGCGTTACATCTCGTCGTCAATGGCCGACATTGATGAAGGCGGCAAAGTCCTGCGATTTCGCCGACAGGAAGCAGATCCGACGACCCTGTTCGAAAGCGGCATGATCGCAGGTAGCCTGGTCGCGGTCAGGCGTGACTTGTTCGCCGAACTCGGCGGCTTTCGCGACGCGTTCCCGGGCTGTCAGGATTACGATTTCGCTCTCCGGGCGGCGATCCGTGAGCCATTGCTGGTCCTGCCTGAATATCTCTATCGCTATCGCTGGCGTGTGAGATCACGGCCATCGCGCCCGGCTCCGTCGCAGGATCGGATGGCCGTGTTCGTATTGCGCGCCTTCCTGGATCGCTTCGCGAGCCTGCGCCGCAAAAGCCCTGCCGTCGCTTCGCCCAGGCGAGGCCCGATCGGGACGGGGCGATGCATCATCAGGACGCAGGGCCGGCGCATCGAATTGCTCGCGGAGACACTCGAGTCCTTGCGTTGGCAATCGGTCCCGGTGCAACCGATCATCGTCGTACACGGGGACGCCGCCGCCCAAGACAAAGTGCGCGTCGATCTGGCCGCGCTGGGTCTCGATCCTCTCATCCTCGGCGCCGCGAGGACTGACCTCAAACGCGGTCATCCGATGAATGTGGCGATGGACTATCTCCGCTTTTCCGCGCCCAAAGACGACTATTTCTTCTTTCTCGACGACGACGATATCGTTTTTCCGTTCTTTGCCGAGCGTTTGACGAAAATGCTCGATTTGACGGGCGCCGATGTCGCTGTCGGCTTGGCGAATCGAAGGGAACCTTGGCGCGCGACGACGCCGGGGCATCAGCTGCTGCCTGTTTCCGCGCTGCTCGCCGGCAATTTCATTCCGATCCATTGCTATCTGACGCGCGTGGGGACGCTGCGCGGATCGGGTCTGCGCTGTCGCGAGGATATGGACTATCTCGAAGATTGGGATCTACTGATCGGTCTGTTGGGCAGCGGCGCCCGGTTTCATCTGACCAGCGACGTACTGTGCGAGTATCGGATTTTCGGCGACGGCAACACGCGCGTGAAACGCGATCCGGCGCACTACCAGGAGTGCACCACCCGGGTCAAAGCGCGCGCGGAACTTGTGGCAAAGCGCCTCGGAGTGGCGAAATATGCGCAAGACCTGGCGGAATTCGATTTTTCCGCCCGCGCCGAACTCACAGGGCCCGAGATCGAGCAGTTGACCGAAGCCCGGGCCATGTTCGAAACCAAATTATCGGGTTGATGGATGCAACGGGATCGTGAGTTCGGAACGAGCGTGTTGCTGCCGGTATACTTTCGGCAAGGCGCGGACCAAGAGTCGCGATTTTTGCGCCGGGCCATCGAATCCGTGCAGCGGCAAACCTATCCGGGCCCGCATGAAATCCTGATCATCGACGACGGCAGCCCGACGCCCATCGAAACGCTGCGGATGCAAATCGGCCCCGCGGAGCTGTTCGAGAACGTGAGGTTCATCCGCACCTCGCGCAACAATGGACTGGTCAACGCATTGAACTTCGGGCTCAACGAGAGCCGCTATCCTTTCATTGCCCGGATGGACCATGACGACCGCTGGTCGCCCGGCAAGATCGCCAAACAATTCGCGTTGTTTTCAGCGGATCCCGACCTGTCGATATCCGCGACCGGAATGACGCTGGTCGACAGCTCGTCGAAGGTCCTGGAGACGCATGTCCGGCCCGGCGACTGGAGCGGAATCCTGAATTTCTTCATCGATGTCGGGTGCCCGTTCCCGCATGGCAGCGTCTTGGCCCGTCGCGACGTCTGGCGGCTGTTGGGCGGCTATTCCCATGATCCTTCGACCGCGCATTGCGAAGACTACGCCCTGTGGGGGATTTGGCTGCGTTTCTTCAAGCCGGCGATGGTCGAGGAAGCGCTTTACGATTACACGGTTTCCGATCATTCCGTCTCGTCCGCCCATAGGTCGCAACAGGCAAGCGCTTCGGGCCAGGTCAACGCGCGGTTCCGCGCTCTGGATCCGGTTCAGCGCGTTCCCGCGTCGTTGATGGCGTTGGCGGAGGCCTTCGGCATCTCCGTACTAGAGGCGGGGAAACTCGCCTATTCGCTGTGGGCTTTTCGAATGTCCGTTCGGGCGCCGGTGGCGGCGGTTTCGCCGCTCCGACAGCTGATGCCGGATCGCATCGTGATGGGGCATCCGGACAGGGACCGCTCAGTCGTCGAAGTTGAGCGCCTCATTGGCCGGCCGGCGCCAATCGAGGAACGGGACGCGGTTCGCGTGCAGGTTCTTTGAGCCGCATGTTTTCATATTTCCGGTCGAGGTAAGACGACGGATCGGTAGCCATCGTGGATCGCGCGGCGCGGCGGGCGGCGGGAACGGCGCCAAAAAGCTTCGGGCCGCGCTTCGAGATCCGACTCTGTTCCGCTACAGAATATCGGCGATTCAGGCGGTTTGTGGAAAGCAAGTCATGATTTGGAGACGATTGTTTTTTTGTACCCTGTTTCTTTGCCTTTTGCTCGCGGTTCGTCTCCCCTTTCTGTCGAACCAACTTGTCGGCGAGGAAGGCGATTTTGCCTTTCTGATCGCCAACCCGACGCCCTCCGCGCATTTGTCGTCGGATGGCCTGCCCAACAACTTGATCGGCAATCTCGACGGCGATTATCTGTTGAACAAAATGCAACATCCCATTTTGCCCTATTTGTTTCTCGAGGACGTCGTCGGGTCTTTCGTTCGCCCCATGGACGTATTGTCGCAGGCGCCGACCACACGCATCGTCATCGTTCGCTCGGCGTTTCTGGCGTTATTTCTCATCGGAGCTGTCGGTCTGGCGTGGTTGGCGGCGGCTTCGTCGCCGAGCGCGCGCTTGTGGGGGTTTTTCCCCGCAGTCCTGATCCCTTTGTACGCACTTACGACGCCTCTAGCCGTCGGCGGTTCGCTGCAACCGCAAGTCGATGGCGGCTTCGGGGTCATGCTCAACGGGATCGCGGCCGCGCTGCTGTTGCCGGCGCCCGGCCGCGGCGCGTCCCGATGGCGCTTCCTGCTCGCGGGAACGCTCATGGGCTTGGGGCGAGCCGAATGGACGCTCGGGTTCGGAGCCGCAGCCGCGATCGTCATGCTTTGCGCCCGCTCGGCGAAAGCGCCGAGAGACGTCCATGTCCTGTGCCTGGCGCTTCTTGGCGGTCTGGCGATCGGACTGGCGATTGCGGTCGCCGCTTCCCCAGCGGACTACTGGGCCAGCTTCGCGGTCGCCGAACGCGTCTTCAACCTCATGAGCCCGTGGGATTTGGCGCGGCGGGATCTGCGTTATGTCGTGCCGGTCTGCATTTTTCTTTGCGTCATCGCCTTTGCCATCGCGCACCGCTTCGCCTCCCTCATCAAAGAGGCGCCGGGGCTGTTGATCGCCGCTGTCTCGGGCGCCGCGATATTCGCCGGCTTTGCCACCAGCGGCTGGCCCGGCGACGGCTTCCCTCGCTATTATGCTCCGGCCTTGACGCTTTGCGCCTATTGCGCGACTTGGCTCTACATCGCCCATGCCGGACTTTGGCCGATCGTGGTTCGCGGCGGCGCGACGCTTTTGCTGTGGGCGGGCCTCGCCTGGAATGCGCAGTACTTGATTCAAGCGCGTGAAGCGAACGTCTCCATTACGAGTTCGCCGGGTCTCGATTTGACCGTCCTGACCCAGCGATACGCCGCGGCAGTGGAACTCGCCAAACCTGACGGCCCGCTCCCACTCGTGGGCGCCGGCATTTGGCTCACTTATCCGCATACGAATTTCTTCGCCGAAGGCATGGGTTATCCCGGCGCGCTCGCCTATCTGGGCAGAAAGTATCCGGATTGGGTAAAGAGGCTAATGCCCCCACAATGACCGGGTCTACCGTCCCGATCATTCCCCCCTGCGCGCGCGGATTTGGATCGCGCGCGGCGCCGAATTGAAAGCCCGGATTCGCCGCTGTTCCCCGAGGCGGGCGTCGAAACCTTGTCTTGCCTCAGATCGCCTTGAGCTTCTGGAAGGCGAAAGCCACCATGCGCAACAGCAGCAGGCCGTCGCGAAAACGCGAAATTTGTGTCTCGCCATAGGTCCGCGCCTTGTAATGCACCGGCGTCTCGACGATGCATAGGCTTTGTTTGGCGGCGCCGAAGATCAGGTCGAAATCGCCAAATGGATCGAAGTCGCCGAAATAGGCGCGATCCGCGACAATCTTCCGGTAGGCGGCGCGCGTCAGGACCTTGGTTCCGCACAAAGTATCCGTGAACCGCTGGTTCAGCAAATAAGAGAAAATCTTTGCGAAGGTCCTGTTGGCGATGTGGTTCAGCAACCGCATGGCCTCGTTCTCCATCGGATAAACAAGCCGTGTGCCGTTGATGAACTCGCCCTTTCCCTCGACGATGGCGCGATAGAATTTTGGCAGGGCTTGCGCCGGAACCGTCAGATCGGCGTCGAGAATCATCAAAATATCACAGGCGGCGGCGTCGAAGCCTTTGCGCACGGCGTCGCCCTTGCCTTTGCCGTCCTGTCGCAGAACCTTGATGTCCCATTGGCCTTCGTAGACCTTTTGTACGCGCAGGCATTCCTCGTAGGTGTTGTCCTTGGAATTGCCTTCGACGAAGATGATTTCCTGATGCCGGCCAAAGCGCGGCATTTCCGTGATCGCGCGCTCGATATTGCCGCTCTCGTTGCGGCAGGGGATCAGAATCGTCGTTGTCAGGTCCTTTGGACGGGCGACTTTGAGCGAACGCGCGACGAGATAGGTCCGCAAGCACAGTCCGCGGATGAGCGGCAGCGGCGCGATGTAACGATTGATCAGCCGTCCTAGGCCGAAAAGACGAAACGGCGTCAGCTGGCGGGTCTCCATCCGGATCGGCTCGAAATCGGTCAGATCCATGATGTTGAGAAAGTCGGTCGACGAGATCAGACTCATTTCCGGCTGCGGCATGCGCCAACCTATCCGACTGGCCAGATTGACCAACGGCTCCCAGAGCGGCGAAAAATAGGCGATGACCAAACGGGTGGCGGGCGTGCAAAGGCGATGCAGCAATTGCAAGGCCTCTTCGATATCTTCGAGCATGCCGATCGTGTCGGAAATGACGATGAAATCGAAATCGCCTTCGATCTGATCGAGGACGGCGGGGTCTTCGATATCGCCGCACATGAATTCGAGGTCGGGAAGATCTTTCCGCGCCTTGGCGATCATGGCGGGAGAGAAGTCGATGCCGACTCCCCGCGCCGGTTTGAGCGCGGCCAGCAATTGGCCGCTGCCGCAGCCGAGGTCTAGGACGCACGCGCCGTCGGGAATGATGAAACGCAGGTAGCGATAGTCGTCATCGTAGTAGGCGGCGTTCCGCGCAATCCATTCCGCCCGTTCATTGGCGACGCGTTCGGCGTTTTCGTAGACAGCGCGTTTGCGAGCCGGGAAGTCCCGTAAGTTGACGGACGACGGCAGCGCGCCGCCAGCGTGTTCGACGGATTCGTTCATTTCTAGGGAAACCTCGAATTTCGGACTGGGTTACGTTCAGGCGTCGGCTTCATCGGCGACGAGACCTGAGGGAGGCGACGAGCGCCGCCCAAATGTGAACTTTTCCAGCCTCCGGTAGCTTTGCGAAAGCCAGATTATGGCGCCGATGACCCCGACGCTGGTCATCAAGAGGCCGAACAGGATCGAAATGGAGACAGCGGGAGCGCCTTCCACCCCCAACGGCGCGAACAATAGTAGCGCGGCCCCTTCCCGCAGGCCCCAGCCGCCAATCGATAGCGGGATGATCGCGGCCAGCGACATCCCTTGGACGACGATCGCTCCGTCCCACCAGGAAAGTTCGCGCCCCAGGGCGGACGCGCAATAACGGAAGGAGTCGATGTAGGCAAGGTTAGAGAACGTCAGCAAAACCAAGATGCGCGCCAGATAGAGCGGCGAGCGCATGCAGCGCGAATAATCGTCGATCAGCGCCTTCACGGCGCGAACGCGCTGCCGAAACAGTCCGTCGATTTTCACCAAGCCGAGCGCGATCGCGGCCAAGGCGCCCGCGACGACGATGAGCGAAACCGAAAATAGGATCGAGAAAATCCTCGTGCCGAGAATGGCCGAAACCGAGAAGAAACGTGCGGCAATGAGGGTAAAGGCGACGAACAGCAGGCCGTTGGCGCGGTCGATGAGCACCCCGATCACGGACTTTCCGAACGCCGCGCCACCGTCAAAGGCGCGAACCGAGCGCGAGATGTCGCCGCCGACGCCGGAAGGCAGAATCTGCTGAAAGAACACCGCCTCGAAGGTGCCCAGAAGCGCGATCCTCACGTTTATGGGCGCATGCAGCGCGGTCATCGCGACCCGCCAGCGCAATGCGTTGATCGCCACCGCGAGAACCAGAAAGGCGAACGCGCAAAGGCAATCGACGCGGTTCGCGCCGGAGACGGCGCCGATGATGTTGGCTTTGCCGACGAAATTGACGATTACGTAGACGAGCGCAAAAGCCAGGACGACCTTCACGGCAACAATGCCCAGACGCATCATGCGCGCGTTCCCAAAGATGAGGTTCCGACGAAGCTTCGCTTCCCGCCGGAAACGAACGGCTGGCGGCGGAATCGGCGTGGATAAACGCGTCAATCGCCGGCTTGTCAACTTTGAGACCCTGGCGGCGGCCATTCCGAATGGACGCCGCCACTCTTTTTCAGGCGCAGATTTGTTTTCCATTTCGGGTGGGCGGTTTGGATCGGATCACGGGGATCATGAGCATCTTCCCGCCCGGAAAGACACGATCGGGGGGCATCGTTGGGGTGACCCGCGGCTCCGTGTTCGTTCTCAACTCTTTCGTCGCCCTCGTTCATAAAGGTCGACCGTCACCACGAACGCCGCCTCGACATGGCGCGGCAGCCGCCCCGGCGCGAGATACACCGCGTCGCCGCGCAGGTAGCAGTCCATGGCCCACGGGTTGCGGGCGACCCAGTGGCGGGCGGCGTGGGAGATGCGGGCCACTTTGCGATCGTCGATGGCGATCTCGGCGTCCTCGATGCGGGCGCGCGCCTTGATCTCGACGAAGGCGACATTGGCGCCGCGTCGGACGATCAGATCGATCTCGCCGCCCTTGATCGTGAAGCGGCGCTCCAGCACCGAATAGAACCGCGCTTGCAGCCAAAGGCTGGCGATCCGTTCGGCCTCCAAGCCATAGAGATGAGCGCGGCGGCGATCCGGGTCCGGCAAGGTCATCGCCGCGCGCCCGCGAGCAGCAGCGCTCGGGCGTAAACCTCGCGGCGGGGCAGACGCGCGCGGGCCGCCACGGCCGCCGCTGCGTCCTTCACGGAGAGCGTTTCCAGCGCGGCGAGGATTTCGACGTCGAGCGAAGCGCCGTCGGGAGGCGAGGCGGGCGCCGGCGGGCCGACCATGACGACGATCTCGCCTCGCGCCTCATGGGTCTCGTAATGCGCGGCCAGTTCGCTGAGTTCGCCGCGGCGAACCTCCTCGTAGAGCTTGGTGAGTTCTCGCGCCACCGCCGCCGCGCGGTTGCCCAGTTCCAGGGCGAGATCGGCGAGCGTCTCGCCAAGCCGGCTCGGTCCTTCGTAGAACACCAAGGTCGCGGGAATTGCCGCGAGAGCATTGAGCCGCTCGCGTCGCGCCGCGCTCTTGTGCGGCAGAAATCCCTCGAAGAAGAACCGGTCCGTCGGCAGCCCCGCAAACGTCAGCGCCATTACGGCGGCGCACGGGCCGGGCAGCGAAGTGACGGCGATGCCTTCCGCCACCGCCTCAGCGACGAGCTTGTAACCGGGATCGGAAATCAGCGGCGTGCCGGCGTCGGAGATCAGCGCCAGCGAATCCCCCGCCTTCATCCGGCTGATCGCCTTCGGCCGCGCCTCGACCGCATTGTGCTCGTGATAGGCAACCAACGGGGTCGAGATCGCATAATGGTCGAGCAATCGGCGCGAGACGCGCGTGTCCTCGGCCAGAATCGCGTCCGCAGCGGCGAGCGTCTCCAGGGCGCGAATCGTGACGTCGCCGAGATTGCCGATCGGCGTGGCGACGATGTGCAGCCCGGGCGGCAACGGCCGCGCCTCGGCCTTGGCGCCGAGCGCGACGAATGCGCGTTCGCGCGCGGGTTTGGTCGTGGGTTTCATCGGTGTAACCTTTAGCCGCTTCCTGCCCCGGCCAGGGCGCCAGAAACGACAAAAAAGGACAGGCTTCAGTAAATTTCTATTTCCCTTACCATTTGAGCCGCTAAATGCCACAATCGAGCGTCGGTTTGAGGACGGCTCCCGGCGGGCCGTCGCGCTATTGAGGCTGTTGCGCGGGCAACAGAGAGCTTGGGGAGATTTTCATGCCCGGTGCCGCGGCAAATCCTGGCGTCGCCCTCGCGTCGCTGAGGGCGACGAAATGGGCGGCGCTTGGCTTGGGGCTAGCGCTGCTCGGCGGCTGCGGCGCGTCGAGCCTGAACCCGTTCGGTGACGCCGCCAACGTCGCGCCGCCACCGCCGGCGCCCGCTCAGCCCGTTGTCGGCGGCGACACTTTTGGCGCGGGGCCCGTCAAGGTCGCCGCAATCCTGCCGCTCACCCAGAACGGGCAGCCGAGCGCCGTCGGGCAGTCGCTGCGCAACGCGGCGCAACTTGCGGTGGAAGAATCCGGCGCGAATGACGTTACCTTGACGATCCAGGACGATCGTTCGACGCCGGACGGCGCGGCGCAGGCGGCGCAGGCCGCGATCAGCGGCGGCGCGGAAATCATCGTCGGGCCGCTCTATGCCGCCAATGTCCGCCAGGTCGCGACGGCCGCGAAGGCGGCGAACAAGCCGGTGATCGCCTTTTCCACCGATGCCTCCGTCGCATCCAGCGGCGTCTATCTGCTGTCGTTCCTCATCGAAGGCTATGTCGACCGCGTGATGGAATACGCGTCCTCGAAAGGCAAAAAGACCTTCGCGGTGATGGCGCCGCAGACCGATTTCGGCAATGTGGCGGTCAACGAAGCGCAGTTGGAGGCCAGCCGCCTCAACGTCCTGGTCTCCGTGGTCGCACGTTACGCGCCCGGACAGGCCGCGGGCGCCACAACGCAGATCGTCGGCTCGGCGCCCCCCGCGGACGCGGTTCTGATCGCCGAGCCCGCCGACAGCGCCGGCGCCGCGGCGGCCGCGCTCACCAGCAAGGGCTACAAGGGCCAAATCCTCGGCACGGGAGTCTGGACCGACCCGAAAGCCCTCAACGCCGCCTCACTCAACGGCGCCTGGATCGCGGCGCCGGAAAATGCCGGCTTCGATTCGTTCGCGCAACGCTACAAGGCGAAATTCAACAGCGATCCCGTGCGTTTGGCGACATTGGCCTATGATTCGGTCTCGCTCGTGGCGGCGCTGGCGCGCACGCAAGGGGCCCAGCGCTTCAGCGCGGGCATCCTCGCCAACCCCTCCGGCTTCAACGGCGCCGACGGCGTCTTCCGCTTCCGCCCCGAAGGCCTCAACGATCGCGGCCTCGCCGTGCTGAGGATCGGCGCGGGCGGGACCACGGTGCTCTCCCCGGCGCCGAAGAGTTTCGCCGGCGGCTAGGCGCCGAGCCTCAGCTCTTCGGCCTGAACGCGACGCAGACGGCGGGGTTGGTTTCCAGCCGGTCGCCGCCGGTGAGGTCGAGGCAATAGGGGATTGCGGGGAACACCGCGTCCAGGCAGGTGCGAATCGCCGACGGCTTTCCGGGCAGGTTCACGATCAGGCTGCGCCCGCGCAGGCCCGCGGTCTGGCGCGACAGTATCGCCGTCGGCACTTCGAGCAGGCTGCGCGTCCGCATGAGTTCGCCGAAGCCCGGCATCATGCGTTCGCACACCGCCTCCGTCGCCTCGGGCGTGACGTCGCGCGCCGCCGGGCCGGTGCCGCCGGTGGTGAGGATCAGCGAACAGCCCTCGACCTCGGCCAGTTCGATCAGCGTCGCTTCTATGCGCACGCGATCGTCGGGGATGATTCTCCGCACCGGACGCCAGGGGGAGGCCAGGATCGCGGCGAGCGCCGCCTCGATCCCCGGGCCGCCCTTGTCTTCGTAGAGTCCGGCGGAAGCGCGATCGGAAACGGTGACGACGCCGATGGGGGTCATGGAGAAGCCTCGGAGGCGACGCAAAACGCCCGGCTGTCATCCCCGCGAAAGCGGGGATCTAGGGTCGCGGGGCGCTGGGGCGTAAAGCGGTATCCCCGCGTTCGCGAGAATGAAAGGTTGCGCCTCAAAACGTGAACGCCTCCGTCATGTCGCCGCTCGCCGCGTCGCGCGTGCCCAGCGGCTTCAGGCCCCAGCGGGTTTCGATCAGCTTGTCGATCGCCGTGGTGTCCATGACATTGTGGTCGATGAAACCTTTTTTGGCGAAAGGCGAGATCAGCAGCGCCGGCACGCGCGTGCCCGGGCCCCATTTGTCGATCACCGGCGGGGCGACGTGGTCCCAGAGGCCGCCGTTCTCGTCGTAGGTGATGATGATCGCGCTGTCCTTCCAGAGCGGGCTGCGCTTGATGAGGTCGATCAGCAGGTTCGTGTGATATTCGCCGGCGAGGATGCTGGAATAGCCGGGGTGTTCGTTGTCCTCGCCGCTCGGCTTGAAGAACACGACCGGAGGCAGTTCGCCCTTGGTGATGCCTTCGATGAAATCCTGCTCGTCCTTCAGATGCGCCTTGGCCCCTGGAGTCCCGACGGCGTAGTTGGCGAAGTAGGCGAAGGGCTGATGGTGGAACTGGAACAGCGGGCCGGGCTTGCCGGCGACCGCGTCGTCCCAGCCGCCCGAATACCACGCCCAGTCGATGCCTTTTTCGTCGAGCCGGTCGCCGATCGTCGCGTCGGTCTGCGGCGGCACCAGTCGGGCCGTGGGGTAGCCGGCGGGATAGGGACCGCCAGCGGCGAACAAGGTGTTGACTGCGTAACCGTCCGGCGTCACGGCGCCATCCTTGACGAGCGAGCCGTCGGCATCGAGCTTGGCGATCATATCGGCGGGAGCATTGGGAAATTTCGGCGCGCAACCGCAGATCATGTAGATGTGGTTGAAGAACGAGCCGCCGAAGCCGGCGTGATGGAAATGATCCATCAGCGTGTAGTCCTTCGCCAACTGCCAGACCGGCGACGGCGAGCCGTCGTAATAGCCCATGACCAGCGAGCCCGCGTCCGACCAGGCGACATATTTGTCCATCTTGCCGCCGTCGATCTGCAATTGCTCCTGGTAGTAGCGATGCCACGCATCGCCGGTGATCTGTTCCAGCTTCACATAGGCGTCGGCGCGATAAGGCTTGTTGTCGAGCGCCTGCGGAAAGCGCGTATCTATGCCGACCGGCTTCATGTTGGTGTTCAGCACCGGCGGCAGCTTGTCGTAGGGCTTGCCGTCCTTGTCGACCTGCGTCGAGGTCGGGCCGGCGTTGGCGATGCCCTCGGCGCCGGGGAACAGACCGTAGAGATTGTCGAAACTGCGATTCTCGAGATAGATGACGATGACGTGGTTGATTTTTTCCAAACCGGGAACGGGCTTGGGCGCGTCCTGCGCGCGGGCGGGCGCAATGACGGCGACGAGCGCCAGGGCGGCGATCGGATATCGCATCGGCGTCTTCCTTTTCATGTGAAGAAATCCATCAGCGCTTGCAGCGTCGGCTCCGGCGATTCCTCGGGCAGGAAATGCCCGCCGGCGATCACCTGCCCGCGCACGTCGTTCGCCCAGGCTTTCCAGACGTCGAGCGGCGAAGCGCCGGCGGCGGGGATCCCCGCATCGCCCCAGAGCGCCAGCAGCGGCGCTTCGATCTTCTTGCCCGCGGCGAAGTCGGCTTCGTCGGCCTCGCGGTCGAGCGTCGCGCCGGCGCGATAATCCTCGCACATCGCGTGGACGCGCGCTGGATCGGCGAAAGCGGCGCGGTAATGGGGAAGCGCTTCGCCGAAGCATTCGAGCGCGTGCTTCGCCGTCCAACTCGCCAGCGTGTGGTCGACATAGAGCCGCGGCGCGCCCGCGATCAGCGTTTCCGGCAACGGCTCGGGCTGGGCGAGGAACATCCAGTGATAGACCTTCATCGCCCGTCCCGCGTCCATGCCGCGCCACATCTCCGCGGTCGGCGTGATGTCCAGAACGGCGAGCTTCTCGACCGTCTTGGCGTAGTCCAACGCCAGCCGATAGGCGACCCGGCCGCCGCGATCGTGGCCGGCAAGCGAGAAGAGGGGAAAGCCGAGGTTGCGCATCAGCGAGACGATGTCGTCGGCCATGACGCGTTTGGAATAGGCCTCGCCGCGGCTCGAGGCGGGCGCGCTGGACAGCCCGTAGCCGCGCAGATCGGGGACGACGACGGTGAAATGGCGCGCCAGCTGCGGCGCCACCTTCCGCCACATCAGATGCGATTGCGGATAGCCGTGAAGCAGCGTCAGCGGCGGCCCGTCGCCACCGATCCGGGCATGGATCGTCGCGCCGTGCACCGCGATATGGCGCGAAGCAAAACCGGGAAATCCATCGGCGCCGCTCATTCCTGACCCTCCAGACGCGCTGGATTCAACGTCACGCCTAGCCGGGATGCAAGACAAAAACGTGTCAGCGCGCGCCCGGCGGACCCAAGGCCGTGATCGCCTCGGCGACGCTGTGGAACAGGTGATCGCGTCCGACCAGCGCCTCCAGACCCTGGCGGGCGAAACTCTCCTGCGCGCGCACCGATTCCAGCCGGGCGAAAGCCACATCGACCCCCGCGTCGCGTAAAATCTTGATGGCGTCGCTGAGGATTTTCGCGCCGGTATAGTCGATCTCGACGATGGCGTTGGCCTCGATGACCAGCAACTTCGCGTCCGCCCGGGCAAATTTTTGCAAGGCCTGCTGAAACGCGTAGGCGTTGAGGAACGACAGCGGCGCCTGCAACGCCAACACCTTGACGCCTTTGACCTTTTCCCCACCGTCCCGCGCCTTTTCCGGCCACCAGATCGATGTGCCGGGAATGCGATCGAATTCCACGACCCGCGCCCGCGTCGTCGTCCACACGCCGTGAAGCACCGAGACCACGATGCCGATGCCAACGCCCTGCTGAATCGGCAGCACGACGATGGCGACCAGCGTCGCGGCGATCAGCGCCGCTTCCGGCGCGCTGCGCCGGAAAACATCGAGCATCACTTGGGTGCGCAGGATACGGCGGGCGACGAACAGCAACACGCCGGCCAGCGCCGCACGGGGAACATGGGCGATGATCTGGCCGCCATACATCGCGACGACGAGCGCCAGCGCCGCCGAAAGCAGCGCGCCGAACTGCGAGACCCCGCCGGTTTCCGAAACGACGGCGGTGCGAGGCGGGCTGGCGTTGACGGGAAAGGCGCCGGTGAAGCCGGCCAGCAGGTTCGCCGCGGCGACGCCGATGAAGTCCCGGTTGACGTTGGGGCCGGCGACGGGATCGGAAACGAAACTGCGCGTCGTCGCCGCCGTCTGCACCATGACCACGACCGCGACGATCAGCGCCAGCGGCGCAATCTGGCGAAACGAGGCGAAAGTGATCAGCGGCAGCGACAGATGCGGCGACACAGCCGGCAGCACGCCCAATGTCGCGACGCCGCGCGCGTCGAGGCCAAAATAAACGGTCGCCACCGTCGCGACGACGAGCGCGATGAGGGCGCTGGGCGCACGCGGGCTCACCCGCTCGCCGATCTCCATCGCCGCGAATACGCCGAGCCCGAGCAACAGCGTCCGGGGATTGGCCGTGGGCAGCGCCCTGGCGACCGCGACGAGTTTCTCGACCGTCGAACCCGGCGGCGATTCCACCCCGATCAGCGCCGGCGCCTGAGAGGCGAGAATGTGGACCGCAATGCCGGCGAGAAAGCCGGTAATCACCGGAATGGAGAGCAGATCGGCGATGAATCCGAGCCGGAACAGGGCCGCGAAACACAATACCAGCCCGACGCCCAGCGCCAGCGCCGCGGCGTCTTGGGCGTAGTCGGCGCTCCCCGAAGCCGCGAGCGCGGCGAGCGCGCCGGCGAAAATCGGCGCGATGGTCGAATCCGCGCCCACCGACATCAGCCGGCTGGCGCCGAACACGGCGAAGCCAACCGCGCCGGCGATCAGCGCGAGAAAGCCGGTCTCCGGGGTGAGCCCGCCGAGCCGAGCCGTCGCCATCTGCTCCGGGATCGCGATCGCCGCCAGCGTCAGCCCGGCGATCGCGTCCGCCCCCAGGCTGGCGGGCCGCCAACCGGCGAAAGATTGCAGGATCGGCCAGGGCTTGGCGTTGGTCTCCTTCGTCACGAGCGCTCCCCGGCGAGGACGCCGTCACCTGGACTCAATTACAGGATTGGGACACCGAGGTCCGACATCTTGCCCATAGCATGAACAAACGAGGTCTCATAACGGCCGCGCAACTCTCGAGCGTGGGGCGGCGAACGAACCCGCTCCGCGACAGGGTGCGGCCGGCGCGGATCAGGCAGAGTCCGGGCCGTTTGGAGCCAGTTGAGCGGCCCAGGGCGGGAGCGGAGCGTCGCGGTTCCTTTCAGGGAAGGCGGCTTCGATGAACGAAGCGCTTGGCAGCGCTTCGATTGGCTTCGCGCTCGCTCAAACAAATCTGAATTGAGAAGCCTGCAATGTGGAAGCGGTGACATTGTGAAGATAGAGCTTGTCGCTTGCGTCATAAGTGATGACCGTGTCCGCGCCCGACTGGCTCATGTCGCCTAGCAGTTGCGTCCAATTGGCGAAATCCTTGGCGCTGAATTGCAGGGTGTCGGCAGAGGTGAAACCGGTGACCGCGTCCAAGCCGAAGTATTGCTGCTGGACGACGAGCGCGTCGCTGGACCCGCTCGCAAGGACAAATTGCGAGCCGACGCCGAGATCGAGCGTCGCGCCACTGCCTCCAATGACCGAACCGAAGCCATTGGCGAAGGTCAGCACGTCTCCGGAGGTGACATCCACCGTGGACCCGGCGCCGCTGACGCTGTCGACCGCGTTGGCCAGGAACATGGTGACGTCCCCGGCCGCCACGCTGATGGCGGCGCCGCTGCCGGCGACCTGGATCAACGTGCTCGGCGCGAAGGCCACCGTGTCGCCGGTGAGGACGTCGAGCGTGCCATATCCGCTGAACGTATCGGAGACGTTGGCGGCGAGCATCAATTTGTCGGTGGACACCATGCCGACCGTCGCGCCGGAACCGGCGAGATAGTCGGTCGCGCTGGCGGCAAACGTTATCGCATCGCCCGAACCAAGCGTGATCGTAGCGCCGCTACCGCCGACGACGTCGGCGGTAGCCTTGGTGGCGAAGGTCAAATTGTCGCCGGTGGCGACGTCGACGGTTCCGCCGGCGCCGCCGACATTTGCCATTGCGCCGGTTGTCGAGAGGGAGATGACGTCGCCGCTCGCGAGCGTGACCGAGAAGCCGCTGCCCAACACCGTGTCGACGCTGTTGGCGGCAAAAGCGATTGTATCGCCGGTCAACGCCTTGAGGGTCTCGCCGGCGCCCGTGAACGTGTCGGAAATATTGGCCGCAAGGGTGAGCGTATCGCCCGAACTCATGTAGATCGTCGCGCCGGAGCCGGCGAGATTGTCCGCTTCATTGGCGGCGAAGCCGACGGTCTCGCCCGCGGCGACGTTCACTGCGGCGCCACTGCCGCTGACGACGTCGAGCGTCGCATTGGCGGCGAAGGTCACGATGTCGCCCGCCGCGACGAGGATGGTTCCGCCGCTGCCGCCGACAGTCGCCGAAGCGTTGGCGGAGCCGAGCGTGATGTAATCGCCGCTCGCCAGCGTGAGCAAAACGCTGCTGCCCCACACCGTATCGCCGCCGTCGTTGGCGGCGAAGACCAATGTGTCGCCGCTCGCCGCGTAGAGCATATCCCCGGAGCCGCTGAACGTATCGGAAATATTGCCCGCCAGAATGAGAGCGTCGCCAAGGCCCAGGCTGATGGTTGCGCCGGATCCCGAGAGATAGTCGGTGTCGCCGGCGGCGAAACCGATGCTTCCGCCCGAGGCGACCATCACCGTGGCGCCGTTGCCGCTGACGATATCGGAGGCGGCCGCGGCGGCGATGGTCAAATAGTCGCCGCTCGCGACATTGACGGTTCCGCCGCTGCCGGCGATCGAAGCGGTCACGTTGTTCGTCGTCAAAGTGATGGCGTCGCCGCTCGCGAGCGTGATCGAGATCGCGCCGCCGGAAACCGTGTCGGCGCTGTTGGTCCCGAAAAGGAGCGTGTCGCCAGTGGCCGCCTTCAGGGTCGCGCCGGAGCCAACATAGGTGGAGGACATGTTCGTCGCCAGCGACAGGACGTCGCCGGAGTTCACATTGATCGTCGCACCGGGATAGGCGGTGATAGCGTCGGCCGCATTGGCCGCGAAAATGATTACGTCGCCGGACATGAATTGGAAGGACGCGTTACTGCCGTTGATGGTGTCGCCGGCGGCGTTGGTCGCGAAGGTCATGTTGACGCCGCTCGTGACATCCAAAGTCGAGCTGCCACCGTTGAAAGAGAGAACGCTGGTATTGGCCGCGAAGGTCAGGGTGTCGCCGGCCACGACGCTGACTTTGTTGAAGGCCCCGTTGAGCGTGTCGGCGCAAGTGCTGGCGAAAGAGGCGTTGCCCTGAAAGCTCGCAAACAGCGTCGCGCCGGAGCCGGTGAAGTTTTCCGTAATGCTGTTGGCGAGATGGACGGCGTCGCCCGAAGCCAGATTGATCGTGCCGGCGGAACCATTGATGGTGTTGGTCGAATTGGCGTTGAAACTGATGATGTCGCCGGCGCCCATCGTGATGCTGGACGCGCTGCCGGCGACGAGGAGATTGAGAGCGGTGTTGGCCGCGAAGGTGAGGTTGTCGCCGTTCCCGACGTTCAGGGTTCCGCCATTGCCGCTGATAGTGTCGGCGGCATTGACGAAAGTGATCGCGTCGCCGCCGGTCACGCCGATCTTCGCTCCGTTGCCGAAGACCGTGCCCGACGATCCCACGCTGAAGGCGAGGGAGTCGCCGGTGGCGACGTACGCGGTGAAGCCGGTTCCGGCCAGGCCCCCCGAAGCATTCGGCGCGAAACTGAAAGCGTCGCCCGCTGCAGCGTTCGCGGTGAAACCGGTTCCGGCCAAGGTCGCCGAAGCGTTTTGCGCGAAATTGAAAATGTCGCCCGCGGCGGCGTTCAAGGTGCCGCCGGCGCCGGAGATCCCCTCGGTGACGCTGGCGGAGAAAGTCAGAAAATCGCCGGATGTCTCGACGATCGACAACCCCGAGCCTCCAATGGCGCTGGCGGCGTTGGCGGCGAAACTCAGTGTCGAGCCCGAATACGCGTTGACGATTCCGCCGACGCCTCCGAACGTATCATTCGCGCCGGGCGTGACGTTCACGACGGCGCCGGAACCGAGGAGTAGCGTCGCGCCACTGCCGACGAGACTGACGGACGATCCGGCGCCGAGGGAAACGACATCGCCGCCGACGACATCGACGGCGAGCCCTGTTCCGCTGACGGTGGCGCCGGAATTGGCTTGAAACGTCACGGTGTCGCCGGTCACCGCGCTGATCGCGCCGCCGGTTGCCGCGAACGTATCGCTGGCGCCGGACATGAGCGACACCACGTCGCTGGCGTCGATCGTCAACGTCGCGCCCGAGCCGCCGATGGTCAGGTTCGCCGAAGCGAGGGTCAGGATGTCGCCGGACCACAGCAATAGCGTCGCGCCGGCGCCCGACACATTGGCCGAGACGTTCGGGATGAAAGTCAGGACATCGGCGGCGGCGACGCTCGCCGAAAAGCCGGATCCGCTGACGGTGGCGGTGGAATTGGCTTGAAACGTCAGGCTGTCGCCGGAAGCGGCCTGGATCGCGCCGCCGGTTCCCCCGAAGGTATCGCTGGCGCCGGAGGCGATACTCACCTCGTCGTCGGCGGCAATCGTCAACGTCGCGCCCGAGCCGCTGACGGCCAGGTACGCATAGGCAAGGGTCAGTACATCGCCGGACGACAGCGATAGCGTCGCGCCGGCGCCCGTTACATTGGCCGAGGCGTTCGCCGCGAAAGTCAAATTATCGTCGGTGGCGACGCTGATCGAAAGGCCCGATCCACTGACGGCGGCGCTGGAATCGACTTCGAACGTGAGGCTGCCGCCGGAGGCGGCGTTGATCGCGCCCCCAGTTCCCGCGAACGTATCGCTGGCGCCGGATGCGAGAGACACGACATCGCTGGCGTCGATCGTCAACGTCGCGCCCGAGCCGCTGACGGTCACGTTCGCGGAACTGAGGGTCAGGGCATCGCCGGACGAAAGCGACAGTGTCGCGCCGGCGCCCGACACATTGGCCGAGGCGTACTGAGCGAAAGTCAGAATATCGTCGGCGGCGACGTTGACCGAAAAATCCCATCCAGCGACGGTGGCGCTGGAATTGGTCGCAAACGTCAGGTTGTCGCCGGAAGCGGCGGTGATCACGCCGCCGGTTCCGGCAAAAGTGTCGCTGGCGCCGAAGTCGAGCGTGATCACATCGCTGGCGTCGATCGACAGCATGGCGCCTGAGCCGCTGACGAAAGCGTTGGCCGAGGCGAAAGCGAGGACGTCGTCATTGGCGACCGTCAGCTTCGCGCCAGCGCCGGAAACCGAGAGTTGCGCGCCGCTCTGTAACGTCAACAGGTCTCCGGCCGAGACGTTGAGCGCGCCGCCGACGCCGCCGACGGTCACGGCGACGTTGGCGTCGATCGTCAACACATCGGATTGGCCGAGCTCGAGCGTCGCGCCGCCGCCGGCGATTTCATCGACGGCGTTGGCGTCGAATGTCAGGACGTCTCCGTCCGATACCGTGAGAAGCGCGCCGGAACCGCCGACTTCGAGGCTCGCATTGGCGCCAAAGGTCAAAACGACGCCGGAATCGACGATGATCGCGCCGCCGACGCCATTCACCAGATCGTTGGATTGCGGCGTGAACTGCACGACATCGTCGTCGGTGACATTGATCGTAGCGCCGCTGCCGTCGATCGTGACGGAAAGTGCTGGATCCAGGTCGAGGACTTGGCCGGAATAGACTTCAATGATCGTGCCGCTCACAGCGAAAATCCATCGAAAGGTTGCGCGCGTCCTTGTTCGGACGCTGGAACCCTCTCTTGATAGACTTAAATATTCGTTGAATTAATGTGATTAAGAGCGCCGAATCGCGCTTTATGTTTGAGCGACGCGTGGAAACGCTACGTAAGGTTAACCGCGTTTCCGCGCTCAGTTAAGGCCTGCCGCAAACGATCGCCTTGGATCGTTGCGTTTAGATCGAAGTCGGCGACGACGCGCCAAAACGAGACGGCACGGCCAGCTCACATCTCGACTCGGTCGGGATGACGGCTTCGCGCCGTGCCCCCGCGCATGGCAAGCCCACGGCGCCGGCGATCGGCGCCCTTACTTCCCCGCCCGGAGCCGCGCCGTCTCATTCGCGGCCTCCTCCGCTTCCCGTGCTCGGTCGCGAGCGAAACGGGCGATCAGCCAGGAACGGAACAGCGCGACCGCCTCGTTGCTCAGGTCTTCCGGATGGGTCGTCAGATAATAGCCGAACCCTTCCTCGAGGTAGATGTCAAAAGGCTGCACGAGCCGGCCGGCCTTGATGTCCTCCTGGAACAGCAGAGGATCGGCCAGCGTCAGGCCGTCGCCGAGCATGGCGTATTGGCAGGCGAGTTGCTGCGTATCGAACACCAGACCGCGATCGACCGCGATGTCGGGACGGCCGATCGTGCGCACGAACATTTCCCAGAACAAATGCCGGGCGCGGTTGTCGAGCTTGACGTGCAGCAGATCGCAGGACGAAACGAATTTGGCGGGATCGGAATGATCGACCTTTTCCAGCAGCGCCGGGCTACACAGGATCGTCGAGCGCACCATCCAGAGCAGATCGTGGATCGCGTCGGTGACCCTGGGCTCGGTGTAGACGATCGCGATGTCGATATCGCCGTCCATTTCCGGGCCGGTCGTCGGCTTGGAAATGATCTCCAGCGATATGCCGGGATGCTCGACGCGAAAGTCGCGCAGGATAGGCACGGCGAGCCGATAGGCGAACGAGGTCGGCAGCGCCACCTTGAGCACGCGTTTCGGCCTGCCCTTCTCCTTGATTACTTCGCCGAGCGCCTGATCGATGCGGTCGAACGACTTAGTCACCACAGGCAGTATGTGCCGCCCGGCCTCGGTCAGCACCAATTGCTGCGGCCGTCGCTCGAACAAGGCGACGCCCAAAAAATTCTCCAGCACGATCACGTGCCGGCTGACCGCGCTCTGCGCGACCGTCAGACTGTTCGCCGCCGCCGTGAAACTGAGATGCTGCCCCGCGGCCTCGAACGCGCGCAGCGCGTTTAACGGTAACCATTTGCGGTCCATCGTGCCTCCTCCCGGAGGACGCGCCGGCCCTAGCCGACGCGCGTGCTCGCGAGTCTGTCGACCGCAAGTGCATATCCCATGCCGGGCGTGTCTGTGAGCACGATATGGCCTTGATTATCAACACGCAAGGGTTCCGCCATCATGTAATCGCGCCGGTCCACATCCCATTCGGGCGGATCGTAGGGAAATTCGAGGAACGGAGCATCGGCCAGACCCGCGGTCAGATGCGCGTTGGCGACGACGCCCATGCCGTTCGTCCATGTGTGCGGCGTGAAGACCAGATTGTGTTCCTGCGCCATCAGCGCGACGCGGCGCAATCCCGTGATTCCGCCGACCAGCGCGGCGTCGGGTTGCAACACGTCGAGGCAGCCGTCGACGATCAGGTCGCGGAACTCGTAGAGTTCGCGGGTCATCTCGCCGCCGGCGACGCGCAGGTCGGTCATGTCGCGCAGGCGGCGCATCCCCTCTCGGTCGCCGCGATGCAGCGGTTCCTCCATCCAATAGACGCCTAACCTTTCCAGTTCGCGCGCGACCTTGACCGCGTCCTTCAGGCTCCAGGGGGCGTAGGTGTCCCAGGACATGCGCCAGCCCTGATTGCAATCGACCATCAGTTCGAGCTTTTCGCCGACGCGCGCGCGCACCGCCTCCAGCGCCTGGATGTCGGCGCGCCAGTCGCCGCGATGAAAGCGGATTTTCAACGCGGTAAAACCCTTGGCGAGGTAGCGTTCGGCGGCGGCGGCGAGCGCCTCGGGGCCACGCAATGTCCCCGACGAGGCGTAGGCTCTCACCCTGTTGGAAAGGCCGCCGATCAGCTTCCAGCACGGTTGATTCGTCAGTTTTCCCGCCAGATCCCAGAGCGCGAGGTCCAGCGGCCAGCAGCGCCCCCAATGGAAGCTGATGTTGTTGAGCACCCGCCAGTGCCGCTCGATCGCCATCGCGTCCTGACCGACGAACAGATGCTCGTGGCCCTCGAAGCCGAGCATCATGTCGCCAGAGCCGATGCCGGTGACGCCGAGATCGGTGTGCACCTGCACGATCGCCGCGTCCCAGAACGTGCGCGGCTTGGTGTCCCAACTCGCATGGAACGGCGGATCGAAATGCAGGCGGTGGCGCGTGATCTCGATGCCGGTGATGACGGCCTTGGGGGCGGTGGATAGGGGAACAAAGGACGTTTCGGAGGACATGCTAGGGCTCGAAGGATTGAGGTCAAAAGCCGAAGGGCTCGGCGTATTCGTCGAGATCCGCGTTGGCGGCGGCCGCGTTTTGTCGGGCGCGAGCATAGGACCGGACAAGCGTGGCGTCATCGACGTCGAAGGCGTCGGCGAGTCGGAGCAATGTGTGCAGATCGACATCGCAGAACAGCGCGCGCAAGTGCGAAGGTTCGCCGTCGCCGGTCATGAGGAGGGCGCGAAGGTCTTCGCGCCGTACGGTCACACGACTCGCGTTCTCGATCGCCGACAGGGCGGTGGCGGCGGGGTCGAAGCCGGAAGGAGAGGCGCTCACGGGGCGGCCTCAAACAGGGCGAACGCGTCTGCGATCAGCGTGGGCATCAACGCGCGATATTCGCCCAGACAGATGATGTCGTTTTCGAGCGCGGCGAGCGGCGCGTGCTTCAGCGCGTCGAGGCGCTTGCGTTGTTCAGCGCGTCGCGGCGCCGACGCCTCCAGGGCTCGCACGGCGGCCAGCGGGTCGACACGATGGGTCGCGACGAGGTCGAAAAGGTCGCGCGGCTTCAGCAGCGCGGCCCGAAAGTAGAGTTTCTTGGCGAGGATTTCGGCGCTGGTGTCGAGGGGAATCGTTCGTCCCCGAAATTCCAGCTTCTCGTGCGGGACTTCGCCGGTCACGGTTCCCGATACGATGAAATCAATGTCGCCTTCGTCGAGCACGAGTTTCACCGAATTGGCCTGCTCCGAGTAATCCCGGGCCATCGCGGCGACCTTATCGTTGAGTCGCGGCGTGATATAGGCGAGCCATTGCGCGTCGTGCAGGAACAGATCGACGTCCTTTGATAGCCGGTGGCGGTAGCGCATCATCAGCACTGTGCCGCCACCCAGCGAAACGTCCGGCGCCCCGATCCCGCGCCTTTCGAGGTCGTCGAGGATGGACAAAGCCGAAGCCAGCAAGCCCTTCCAGCCGTTTTCGTCCATCGCCGCCGGCTCCCACACCCCCTCGGTGTATCACGCTTTTGATACGGCGGGGAGCGCAACGGCCAAAGTGGCGTCCCGCCGTTCGACAAGCTCACGGCGTGGGGCGTGGCGGCAGCCAAGAGATGCGTGCATTCGATAGCCGCGCGAACGAAGAAGGCGGTTCCGCGCAGTTATCCTTCGGTCAGAACATCGGACCCGAAATCAAATCGCCTTGGAATGACGTGGGCGCGCCTCGTCGTGCGTCAGGTAGGCGTCGAACAGCGCGGCGACGGAGCGGAGGAACGGGCGACCCTTTTCCGTGACGGCGACGCGTCGCCCGTCCCAACTCGCCAAGCCGTCGGCTTGGAAACGTTCGACCCCCGCGGCTTCGCGGATCAGCGCGGACGGATCCGCGTCGTGCGCGGCGGCGATCTCGACCAGATCAACTTCCAGGTCGCACATCAGCTTTTCGATGACGTCGCGGCGCAATCGGTCGTCGGAGTCCAGCGCGACGCCGCGAGTCGTAGCCAGCCCGCCGGACTGGATCACCTTGCCATAGGCGGCGGCGGTCGGCGCATTCTGGACGTATCCTCGCGGCAGCGAGCCGATGGCGCTCGCGCCGAAGCCGATGAGCGTGGGCGCGTTGTCCGTCGTGTAGCCCTGGAACCCCCGTTTCAATTTCCGCTCGACGTCCGCCTCGGCCATCGCATCGCCCGGGCGGGCATAATGGTCGAGGCCCACGGCGAGATAGCCGCCCTCTTCGGTCAAGACCCGGTGAATGGCCTTCTGCTGTGCGAAGCGCTGGATCGCGTTGGGCAGGCTCGACTCCGGGATCAGCGCCTGGTGCTTTTTCATCCATGGCACGTGCGCGTAGCCGAACACAGCGACCCGGTCGGCATTCAAATCCAGCGCGCGGCGGGCGGTTCTGACGACGCTCTCCTCGGTTTGCAACGGCAGACCGTAGATCAAGTCGAGATTGAGCGACTTGATGCCCAGCGCGCGCGCCGCCTGGGCGCAAGCCTCGGTCTGTTCGTAGCTCTGCTTGCGGCCGATCGCCTCCTGAACGGCGGGATCGAGATCCTGGACGCCCAGGCTGACGCGCGTCACGCCCATTTTCGCCAACGCTTCCCGCCGATCGGTCGGCAGCGTCGTCGGATCCAGTTCGATCGCCACCTCGGCGTTCGGCTTGAGTTCGAACACCTTTCGAATCAAAGCCATGATCGAGGTCAGGCACTCGCCCGGAAGGCTGGTCGGCGTGCCGCCGCCCCAGTGCACATGGCTCACGGTCGCGCGACGACCGATATAAGCGGCCACCAGGGCGATCTCGCGTTCGAGCAACGCGGCATAGGCGCGCCGCGAACTGTCGAGCTTCACGACGCTGGTGTTGCAGCCGCAGTAATAGCAGAGCCGATCGCAGAACGGCACATGCAGGTAGAGCGAGAGCGGGATCGACGGATCCAGCTCCCCCAGCCATCCGGCATAGGCATGCGCGCCCACCGAAGCGGAGAAATGGGGGGCGGTCGGATAAGAGGTATAGCGCGGGGCACGACCGTCGTAGCGCGCAATGAGATCGGCGTCTGTCATGGACGAAAACTGCGTTCCCGACGCGTTTTCGGCTTTGATTTCTGTCAAAGGCCAGCGCGTTTTGGACTTATTGACGCAGGAGCGCGCCGTGAAACGGGGCGGCCTAGCCTAACGGCTATGCGGCGTTGCGACATGTTGGCTCGAC
>Ga0302320_10006716_pt1 | contig 25461 bp, 25 predicted proteins | sample Bog_T0_3_FD_202130 | JGI IMG/M metagenome (GOLD analysis project Ga0302320, IMG submission 202130) | Peat permafrost microbial communities from Stordalen Mire near Abisko, Sweden - Bog_T0_3 | ecosystem: Environmental > Terrestrial > Soil > Wetlands > Peat | place: Sweden: Abisko, Stordalen Mire... | reverse complement strand
AGTTTCAGTCAAAAGAGCTCAAGGACCCCATTTGCAGATAGGTCGCACCAAACCTAGCTCCCAGCTCATTCCAGGAGATGAAGTTCTTGTCTTAACCGAAAGAAAACCCGAACCTGCCGTCAATTTTAATTACCAAATTCTTTTTGAAGATGACGTCCTTTTCGTAATTAACAAGCCCCCGAACCTCCCCGTTCATCCTGCAGGAAGGTATTTCTTTCATACTCTGCTGGTGCACTTAAAAACCCAGGGACACCAGACCCCGCTGCAAACAGAAAAAGAATTCTTTCTCGTCCATCGCATCGATAAAGAAACCAGTGGAGTGCTCGTTTTGGCAAAAACAAAGGAAGTTTGCACCCATATTACTCGCCAATTTGCTGAAAGACGTACAGAAAAACGTTATTTAGCCCTTGTGAAAGGGATTTGCCCTGAGTCCTTCTGCATCGATCAGCCGATCATGCGATCCACCCACTCTCTGATCTCTCTTAAAATGATGACCGCATCTGAAGCCCAGGGAGGACAACCAGCCCTCACTCGGTTCAAGCGACTAGAAGTTTATGAGAACCGCACCGCCCTCCCTTCCCTTTCGGCAAACGAGGGCTGTTTTTCACTGGTAGAGTGTTTTCCAAAAACAGGAAGACAACACCAGATCCGAGTGCATTTAGAATCAGCTGGCCATCCAATTATCGGGGACAAGCTTTACGGACTTCCTGAAGCCGAAGCCCTACGATTTTATGAACGCAAACACCTGTCCGCAGAAGCCCAGACCCAGCTAGGTCTTCCTCGACACGCCTTGCACGCATCTTGGATCCGTTTTATGCATCCTTTAAGTGGAAAAACCATGGAGTTTCATGCTCCCCTGCCTCAAGACTTAGAAGAATTCATAGTCTTAAATAAAGTTCTGAGGTAAGGTTGACACCATGCAAAATTTTGATCATTTGACCCCTGAAAAACTGGATGCCAATCCCCTCAACCAATTTTTAAAGTGGTACGAGCAAGCGGAGAAGTCTCAAATCAAGTACCCAGAAGCCATGACGTTGGCCACTGCAACTACAAGTGGAGTTCCCTCAGCTCGCGTGGTTCTTTATAAGGGACTCTCCGGAGATGGGTTGCGATTCTTCACGAACTATCGCAGCCGAAAAGGCAAAGAGCTAAAGAAAAATCCAAAAGCTATGGTGGTTTTCTACTGGGCAAATTTAGACCGCCAAATTCATATTGAAGGAAAAATAGAAGAACTCTCCGCAGCGGAGTCTGATGAATATTGGAATACAAGACCCAAAGAAAGCCGAATCAATTCTTTAGCATCCCCTCAAAGCTCTCCGATCCCCGATCGCGCCTTTTTTGAAAAAAAAGTATCGGAACTTCAAACCAAATTTCCACTAGAAGACGTTCCACGCCCCAAACACTGGGGTGGCTACCGTTTACTTCCCCAACGTTTTGAATTTTGGGTCGCTGGAGATTTTCGTTTTCATGATCGCTTTGAGTACGTCAAAAAAGCGAAAGTGTGGACGATCGCCCGGCTTGCACCCTAGTACTGCCAGCAGTCAAGGGATGGCTTCAATTAAAGGTAGATATAATATTTGGATCAAAATGCAAGCTAGTGTACAAAACACTCAATTATGACAACGCTAGCAGACGAGGTTGTGTCGCTCGCTCAAATCGGTGGATGGGAACTAGATGTCTCCAGCGGTTTCTTGCATTGGACCGAGAAAATGTTTAGCATTCATGAAACGACACCTTCCGAATATACTCCAACACTAGAAAGTGCCATTGCATTTTATTCGCCTTCCAGTGTCCCGATCGTCAGTACTGCTGTGAAGGAAACCCTGGAACATGGAAAAGAGTTTTCTTTAGAGCTGGATCTCATCACGGCCAAACAGCATTTCATTCACGTTGAGACAAAAGGAAAAGCAATTCGTGAAAATGGACGGATTGTGAAAGTAGTCGGAGCTTTGCGAGATATTACTAAGTGCAAGCAAGCAGAAAAAGCTCTGAAAGAAAGTGAAAAAGATTTTCGCTTGCTAGCTGAATCTTTGCCTCAAATAGTTTGGATGACTCGCCCAGATGGATGGAATACTTATTCTAATCAACAATGGGTAGACTACACTGGACTCACACTGGAAGAGAGTTACGGCCATGGATGGAATAAACCCTTCCATCCAGATGATCAAAAAAAGGCATGGGATGCTTGGCAGAATGCGACACAAAACGGGGCCACTTATTCTCTAGAAGCTCGTTTACGCCGTGCAGATGGTGCTTATCAATGGTGGCTGATCCGAGGTGTTCCTGTACAGGATGAGAACAGTACTATTTTAAAATGGTTTGGCACCTGTACTGATATTGACCAGATCAAGCATTCAGAAATGGAGTTACGCAAGAGCGAAGAGAATTTTAAATCTGCATTACACCATTCCATTAGTTGTATTTACCGAGTTAACTTACAGACCCTTCGTTATGAATACGTCAGTCCTGCTTGTGAGCAAATTTTAGGATTCTCTCCCGATGAACTCATCGCATGCCATGTGGAACAGATTTTAGGAATGATTCACCCAGATGACTTAACAGCGGTGCAAACAGCCTTCAAGCAAATAGAAGTAAATCGTACAATAGATATAGAGTATCGCCAGAAAAATAAATCAGGTGACTACCGCTGGATTATAAATCGAATGGTCCTAATAAGAGATGCCTCAGGCCTTCCCATTTATCGTGATGGAAATTTTTACGACATTACCGAACACAAGCAAGCCGCGCAAAACCTACTAGAAAGTAAAGTGACTCAAGCTGCGAATGAGGCAAAAAACCAGTTTCTTTCTCAGTTTCTTGCAATGATGAGCCATGAAATCAGAACTCCCATCAATGCCATCCTGGGATTTTCCGAGCTTATAACAGAATTAGACCCGATGGCAGAGCAAAACCAATATCAGCAAGAGAAAACAGATTATGCAAATCGGATCAAGCGCAATGGCCAGCTTCTGGTGCACCTGATTGATGAGATTTTGGATCTTTCCAAAATTGAGTCTGGTAAACTAAAATTAGAAAAAATTAGGATTAATCTCAACGAACTCATTTCTGACATCAGTACAACCATGCAGTTTAAAGCTACAAAAAAAGGACTCTTGTTTTGCATGAATACCCATGGCCCACTCCCTCAAACATGCATCTCCGATCCCATGAGGATTAAGCAAATTTTATCCAATATCATCGGAAACGCCATCAAGTTTACTTCAAAAGGCGAAGTGAAAGTTGTTATTACCAACACTCCGAGCGATTCAAAGCTACACGTGGCAGTGACGGATTCAGGAATTGGCCTCACGCAAGAGCAAGCTTGTCAGCTATTTCAACCTTTTTCACAGGCGGATCCTTCGATTTCGCAACAATACGGAGGAACGGGACTAGGACTGGCTATCTCACAAAAACTCGCTCAATCCTTAGGGGGTGATGTGGTTATCACCAAAAGCCAGCCTGGCGTAGGGAGTACGTTTGAGATTACAATTCCTTTAGAAGATGCAAGCTACCAGCATCCAACTCAGCCTACAAAGCTAATGCCCGTCGCAAGAAAAAAAACACGGATTAATGGGATACGAGTACTTTCGGCTGAAGATATGCCAGACAATCAACTTCTGTTAAAAAGGAATATTACAAATGCAGGAGGTACTATGGATATGGCAAATGATGGGCAAGAGGCGGTAACAAAAGCCCTTGCAGGTCATTATGACATTATTCTCATGGACATTAAGATGCCAAGACTGAATGGCTATGAAGCTACGACTCAGCTTCGTGCGGCTGGATATTCAGGTCCCATTATTGCGCTTACGGCTCATGCGATGTTGGAAGATGTAAAACGGTGTGAAGAGGTCGGATGCAATGCTCATCTGGCAAAGCCTGTAGCAAGAGACGAAATGTTGGAAATGATTTTTAAGTTCACAAGGCGGTAAATTCCACTAGCTTTTTGGCCATTTGAGCAAAGCCTTCTCCGCTTTCTTTGGAAGTAATCCAGGTGGGATAAATTTGAAGGCGATCCAGATAGCGATTCAGGTTTGCCACTCCCACGGAATGAGGAAAAGCTGCAAACATCGGTTCATCATTGGGAGAATCTCCAATGTAAAGCCAGTTTTGAAGCAAAAGGTTTTTTTGACTTTTCTTAGGAAGGCCAGGCCCTCCCAAGGACAGCCAATATTCAAAACCTTTTCGTTTGTCATATTCTCCAAACCAGGTATTGACATGAATACTGGAAAGTTTTGCATGAGCCCCTTGCTGCTCACAAAGCCTCAGTAGAGCTTGGATTTTTTCTGAGCTCCAAGGATCTACATCTTCACAAATATCGATAGCCAAATCATTTTCCCGATACGCCTGATCCGAAGCCCATTTTGCATGGGGAAACTCTTTTAAAATCTTCTGCTTCAACTCTCCCAGTTTTTGTTTGAGCGCACCAGGACTCAGTGCAGGCAGGGATTTACCCCCACAGGGAGTCTCCACCCGTTTTCTCACACCCGCCTCGCTAAAAAACGTAAATGCCCCATTTTCTCCTACCACTGCATCTACGGGCCAAAACCGCACGATGTGATCACACCACCCTGCCGGACGCCCAGTCACAGGGACCACGGCAAACCCGGCTTCTTTCAATTTCCACAACGCAGAAAAAGCAGGTGCAGTGAGCTTCCCCTGGGTCGACAAGGTGTCATCAATATCTAGGAAAACTCAAGTAATTTTTGATAGCTCTGTTTTGCGCACCTTCGCCCACGGGGCAGGCAAGCTTTTAACTACAAAATCCTGTTTGTTTTTGTAACTCATGACTTATTCCTATTTAAATGAGGACAAGTTAAATGGCACTGAGTTTTTTCTTTCTCACAGGGTTCGACATGGATATTGACTGAAGATTGGGGAAATACATTTTGGATTTTACCTTCTAGCTGATCACAAACCGCGTGAGATATTTCAACACTCATCTGCCCACAAACCACTAAGTGAAAATCTATATGTCGGGTTGCACCACTTTTTCTAGTTCGCAAATCATGTGCTTCTATAATCTTATCTGAAGCATGAACTTGAGGGCTTTCTTGAACTTTTTCATGAATTTTCTGTGGCATATTTTCCGATGAGACGTCAAGGATCCCCCAGATCGTTTGAATTTCAGACTGAGGAAGCTGAGTGTCTGTCAGCTCCTTTAAAGCCACTTTAACCTGTTTAGCTGATACTAATAGGACATAGGCTGCTACACCAAACGCAATCAGGGCATCAATCATGAGCCACCCTGTGATTTTCATAAGCCCTAAAGCAAGCAGCACCCCTAAACTTGCAACCACATCCGAAAAAAAGTGCAAGGCATTGACCTGCAAAGCACTGCTTTCAGTCTGCTTGGCCGCAGCCGCATTCTGCCGAAACGCCCAGTAACTCACTACCAAAGAAAAACAAATCACCCCAATGGCCAAAGCTTCATGCCGAATCGAGGAAGGATTTCGCATGTGATCGACTCCCTCAAAAATCATTAAGCCTGCTGCAAGAATGAGCAAGAGCGACTCAAATAAGCTGGACAGAGTCTCAATTTTTCCATGCCCAAAGGGATGCTCTTCATCAGCAGGCTTTCCTGCCTCCCGAATGGTAAAATAGGAAACCGCTGCGGACACCAAATCTAAAAAAGAATGAATGGCCTCAGACATCACTCCCGCTGAATGAGATAGCAGTGCTACCACCAATTTCAGTGCGGTTAAACCGAGGGTTACACCTAACGCCAATGATGCTGCGCGATGCCGTATCTTAATGGTAATAAACAACCCCCCCAGATATAGTAGAGCTCACATTCGCCATCCCTATTCCAATCTCAACCACGATTCTTAAATTCTCGTTATGTTTGTAAAGAGATCCCAGAGCTAGGTTTACAATACCTTGATACGTCCCACTCGATGATAACGCGATACCCACTGGAATACCAAGAAACGGCTCAATTTCTCCTAAGGTGGTTTTAAAACTTTTGTGAACATACGGAACACCTGTAAACTCATAACTTCCCGCAGTCTGAGTTTGAACAAAGAGTCCCTGCACAGCCAGCCCAATCCCAGGTTGGTTTTCAAGATCAGGGAAGAAATCAAAGGTGTAAGCCCCCCCAAATCGAAACTGCCTAGGACCGCCCCCGGTCCCAATGATCCCAACTAAATTGCTCATGTCTGAAATACCTTGCGTATATCTCAAGTTGAGCCCCAGCGAACCCGCTCCACTCAACAAAACCTCAGGCTCGATTCCGATAGCAAACTCTCCCGGCGACACCAAGTGAGGGATGTTAAAGACCCCTGCAAGACTGGAGGTCGAAAGAGTCGTTTCCACTAGTCCCCCTACGCCAACTACTCCGACAAGGATTTTCAGAATGCACAGCCTTAAGCGCATGAAAGCCTCTCCTTTTTAAACCAGGTTGCAACAGGTCAAAACAGATCTGATACCATCACGATCTGGCAATAGTATTCCACAAACCTCAAGCTAAATCATTCAGAACTATTGACAGAGGTGATCAGGCCGCGTAAAAAGGTGCCTCATTGTGTTTCTCTGATGTTTCTATGGTGGCCATAGCTCAGCTGGTAGAGCACTGGATTGTGATTCCAGGTGTCGCGGGTTCGATCCCCGTTGGTCACCCCAAAGCTTTAAAGGGTTTTTCGGAGAAATCTGAAAAACCCTTTTCTTTTTTGGGGCTTAGGATTCAAGCAGTTAGGATTCAAGAGCCTCGTCACTATTTCCAAATCAGTCGCAGAATTTCTCGATTTGGCTTCTTCGTGGCTTCCGTTTGGCTTCTTTCAGGTACATGCGAAACTCTTCGATATCGCGTTTTAAAACGCGTGAGAAAGGAGGGCCGACGTGTGTCCAATAACTTCAAACCACCTTAAACGCAAAAAGCTCACCTTGTGAGTGAGCCTTTTGAAAATTATCTGCGGTTAAATCAGTCTTCTCGTTGGCACTTGATCGACTGACCTTCCGCTCAACCGGGATTTTCTTTCGAAGATCCCTGGCGTGTTGTCCTCTATGCTCACGGATTTCGCGCCAAAAGTAAAGTGAATTTTGAGCATACTTGGGCGCTCATCTGCCGCGCCCGTAGGGGATATAATGAATCAACACGAAGAAGCAGTAACTGGCGAAAACGCAGTTTCAAAATTCGCTCTTTCTAAATCACGAACCATGACCTTTGACGAAATCCTAAACGACAAGGTCATGTGGACCTCAGATGTCACAGGAATTCCAATTGGCCTTTTGAGAACACCTCACATCTGGGCACAACCGATCGACATGATGGTCTATCTCCACTTCTTCACCCACTCCTTTGGCCGTAATCGGCGTTGGTGCAACATGGGCATCTTAGGGCTACAAAAATTCTGCGGGGGACCAGGAGGGCTCGCGAGCAAGAATACCGTTCGCAGCTCACTGGAGCGCCTAACTGCAAGTCACTTGATCGAATGTATCGAGCCAGAGGCCGCTAATCAAAAAACCAAAAAGTGGCTCGTTCGCACACCCATCGAAGCAGAACTCGGGTGCTGTAAACGAGAAACTTGGATTTCCGAAACTGATGAAGAAAATAAACCTGCGCCAAAACCTGCTCTAAATAACCCACCCAATCCACAATCCAATCAGAACCCTTCTGATAATAAGTCGGTAGCAGCGGCTGACGCACCTAATCCCACCGCTCCAATTCCCGCCGAAGCAGGGTCAAAATCTGACCCGGTCAATAAACAGCCCGGTCAGAATCCGACCCAGACAGGGTCATTTTCTGCCCCAGAGGGGGTCAATAATCGACCCGGAGAGGGTCAGAATTTGACCGGGACAGGGTCATCCGTTGACCCCTACAAACATCTCTTCATAGATCCCTCCCAAGATCCCTTCATAAATCCTTCTCTCAAATCTCCGCCACTCACAGAAATTTTCGAAAATTATTTCTCCAAGATCCGAGCACCCAAAGGGGAGAAGAAAGAGAGAGATTGCTTAGCTCAAATCCAATACCGAAACCCGGATGTCACCACTGAGGAGTTCTTGGAATGCTACAACCTTGTCTCAGAATCAAAAGACTCCAAGGGCAACCCCATAGCCATGAAATTCCTTTGGATGAGCAATGGCTTTGACACCATCCTGCCGGCTGCTCAGAAGCGCATCCTAGCAAGGAATCGCCGAGTGGAAGAGCGGCAAAGGGACGAGCTTAAGGCACAAGGCGAAGCTCGACATGCGCAGCAGACCACGCCCGAGGAAGTAGAGCTGGCCAAGGATAAGATGAGAAAACTATTCGGTCCAAATCTCTTTAGATCCATGGGCCCGTCACAAAACCAACAGCCCGACCAGGTTCGGCGAGCGTTTCTGCTCAACCAGACTAGGCAGATCCAACAGATTGAGAAATTCGGCAGATTATAACTTGAAACTAGGAGAAACTATGAACATCGACCAAATCGATCGCAAAAAGAAGTATTACCAAAAGCATCGAAGCAAGATTTTAAAATCACTCAAAGAGAAAAGAAATTCGCCCAACCGAGAGCCAATTGTTTTCCGTCTTGCCGAGACCTTTCAGCGGATCTCGTCACTCCTCAAGCAAGAGATTGAAAAACTGCTTTTGGCTTTTCTCGTCCTGAGTTGCACAGGCTTTCTCGTGATCGAGTCAGCGCGGACTCTGTGCGCTATTGAAGGTCACGGAGCGATTTTAAAAGCTCTGCTTTGTGAACTGGTCCTCGTGGGCATTTCAATGCTGGTTGTTTCTACACGAAGAATGCAGATCCTGAGACTCGTTGTCTTGTTCGGCATCTCAGCCTTAACGCTTCTCAACACGATCGAAGGCCCCCTCTCCCAATTGTCACAGGCTAAGCAGAGCGTCCGATCGAAGGTGGAGGAGGTTTCGATTCTGAACCGGACTCTAGAGCAAAAACGAACACTTCTAGCGCGGTACCTTGCGACCAATCGGATCTCAGGAGCACGACGACTCGAGTCAGAAATAGCGCCACTCTCAGAGCGATTAACACAAGTCATAAAAGATCAAGCAGAACAAAAGCCTGAATCCATTCTCACGCTCGGATTTGGAATTACAGTCCTATTCCGCTTGGTCATCATGGCGGCGAATATCGTTTTTTCGAATCGATTGGGTCAGCTATTTCGACAGCGTTCTGTCCCAACTCCTCGTGAAAGCGTCGTAACACCCGCCAAACTTTTTCTTGTTCGGACATAGTCGGGACAGAGGGTGTCCTAACATTTCGATGTTGGGACACCTTCGCAAGTGCCTGGCCAGAGCTGAAACCCGAGATGTTAGGACGTAACACCCCATTAAGGATAACCGCCCTCTATAATGATTGAAATAGCCAGCACCCCACGTGTATACCAACGAAATGAACGATTTTTTTAAAGGAAAATGGGCATTAGTACTCGGTGCATCTTCGGGATTTGGTGAGGCCGCATGTCTTCGATTCGCGGAAGCCGGATTGAATATCTTTGGCGTCCATCTTGACAGAAAGGCAACTCAGCCAAATGTCGACCGCATTCAAAGTAAGATTCGTGAATTCGGTTGCGCCTCTCACTTTTTTAATGTGAACGCAGCTGATGACGAGTCTCGGCAAAAAGTCGTTACTGAAATGAGAGAACGCGCACCTGGCAAGGTTCATATTCTCCTCCATTCACTTGCATTCGGCGCACTAAAGCCTTTCATCGCAGATGATCCTAAAGAGCGTTTGAGTAAAGCTCAGGTAGAAATGACAATAGATGTGATGGCTTCGTCTTTGGTATACTGGGCGCAAGATATCGCGGCAGCTAAACTTTTTACTCCCAATGGTCGCATTTATGCCATGTCCTCCGCAGGCTCAAGTCGCGTATGGAAAAGTTACGGAGCTGTAAGTGCAGCGAAAGCAGCATTAGAAAGCTACTGTCGGCAGCTCGCCCTAGAATTAGCCCCAATGGGAGTCACAGCTAACGCAATACTTGCGGGTGTAACAGAAACGCCAGCTCTGAGAAAAATTCCAGGCAATCAGGAGATGATTGAAGCTGCTTCCAAACGGAATCCTTTCGGACGTTTGACCATGCCCGATGACGTAGCTCAATCTCTACTTGCCTTCTCTCTACCGAATTGTGACTTTATGACTGGAAATACCATCCGAATTGACGGTGGGGAAAACATCGTCGATTGAATGTGATCATGGTCTGATTAGGACGGTGGGTGTGGGACGCAGAGGAAAGATAAGTAAATACTGAAACTACCGCGAAGGCTAATTATTGGTGCTGCTCTATTTTGACTCCCCTAGTCCCACACATAGGGCCACATATGTTAGATTTAGGATATACTGCGAAATTTCATCCTATTTTTTTCTTTTTCAGACGTACTCCATTTGTTAAGGCGTACATCTCCACATTAAATAACTTGGCCAGTCGATAAAGACTCATTAAAGTCATATTTATTCTGCCCGCTTCCATTCTCTGGTAATAGCGATATTCAACTCCAATTTTTTCAACAACATCTAGCTGAGTCAAATTCGCCTTGAGCCGAGCATCTCTAATATTTTTCCCCACTCGCTTTAGATATGAATCAAAACGAGTAATACTCGTCATACGTTTCATTCTTCAAAAATGCTGCCAAAGAATGATCACTGACACGGTGTTTTAGCACCGTCGTATTTCAGGTGCAAAATGCTACAAAATCCTATTCATGCACGCTAAAATTTTGCTCATTGAGGATGACAATGGTATCAGGGAAACACTCTGTACTGTTCTTGATTGGTATGGGTTTTATACTCGAGGAGCCGAAAATGGAGCTATAGGAGCTGCTTACTTAGAGCAGTGTGAGCATGAAAACTCCCCTTATCCTTGTCTAATCCTGTTAGATTTGAACATGCCAATAGTGGATGGATTTGAGTTTTTAAAATTGAGAGAAAAAGCACAATGGAAGGACATTCCCGTCATTGCTATGTCTGCACACGAAAAGATAGAAACTAAGGCGAACTACTTTGTCAAAAAGCCATTTGAAGTTGAACTTCTGGTACAAAAGATAACAGAAATTCTTGACTTGAAGACTACAGGTCAACTTACGATTTCCACCTCAAACCACCCATCGAAAGAACCTCATTTCTCTAGTGGAAGCTCTACATAGAAAGTTGACCCTTTACTGGGCTCACTTTCCACCCATATCTTCCCCCCGTGGGCCTCTACAATTTGTTTTGTAATGTAGAGACCAAGTCCAAATCCCTGAATGCCCTTTGCAGAAGTGACTCTTTCAAACCGCCTAAAAAGCTTCCCCTGCTCTTCCTTCGCAATCCCAATCCCATGATCGCGCACCATGATTCTGGCTGATGAACCAACGCGACTAGTTTCAACTTCAATGGGGGCACCAGCGCCATATTTGATCGCGTTAGAAACTAGATTTGAAACCACTTGCCTAACGCGGGCAGAATCCCAAAATCCATTGATAGACGAATCCGTGGCCAATTTGATACTGCACCCATCCTTTCGGATGATCTCTTGGTAACTTTCAATGACGTTCCGTATTATGAACGAAAGATCTACGTTCTCCCTCTCGATGAAAAGCTTCCCCGAACTAATGTGTTGGGCATTCAAAAGATCGTCTAATAGCCTTAGGAACTGTTCAAGTTGATCTTTTGAAGTTTCAATTGCATTCAGAATAGTTTCAATCTTCGGAAGATTTGAACAGGATTCCTCGGATAGAAGTTTTTTCAAGAATTCTATTTGCATTTTGAATGCAGTGAGCGGAGTTTTCAGTTCATGGGCAGCAACCGAAAGAAAATCATCCCGCAATTGAACAGACTTCTCAGCTATCTCGCGAGCTAACCTCTCGTGACTCAGGACCACGGCTTGCGATTGTTCGGCTCTCTTTTGTTGAGTAGTATCTTTAATGGAAGCCATAACCAGCACTTGCTTTTCCACCTGTACCGGACTCAGCATAATATCTGCGGCAAACTCACTTCCATCTTTTTTTCTGCCAAAAATATCACGATTTTCTCCCATTGGTCTCATTCGAGGACATTGAGCGTATTTCGAATGATGACTCCTGTGCGATGCATGAAATCTCTCTGGAATAAGAATTTCTATGGGTTTTCCCATTAACTCAGATGAAGTATAACCGAACAACACTTCAGCTCGTTTATTTATAGCTTCAATGAAATTCTCTCCATTAACAACGACAAAAGCTTCTGGAGCGTTTTCATGGAGCTTTCTAAACTTCTCCTCTGATTGAGCAAATGCCATTTTTGACTTATTTAATAGCGATATGAAGTTCTCAAAGGTCTCTTTCATCTGTATCTGTTGAAGAATTGCTGCTCCAATCTTTGAAGCTTCTTCGATAAGCTTTACCTCAATCTCGGTTGGGGTACGTACCTCATGGTAATACATGGCAAAGGTTCCTAAGACATGTCCGTCCCTCAAGATAATTGGATATGACCAACAAGCTCGTAATTTTGACAGCCGAGCGAGATCAATATAGTCAGACCACAAAGGGTCACTAAAAATATCCGTTACAATAACAGGCTGCCTTCGATAGGCAGCCGTACCGCATGACCCCGCCTTTGGTCCAATGGCGAAACCAATCAATGCAGTATTATAAAATTCCGGTAAACTAGGGGCAACACAACTCTTTATGTGCTTCCCTTCGTCGTCAAGTAAAACAATTGAGCAGCGCATTCCATTGGTTTGTAATTCTATCGATTTCACAAGCTTTTCAAGAACTTTGTCTCTTGGCTCGCCTGATGCCAAAAGCTCAAGAACTTCTCTTTGCCCCGAAAGCAAAACATCAATCCGCTCTTCAAGCTCTACCTTATGCCCCTTTTGCATCAACATCACTGGTCATCTCCAAGAGCAATTAAAGGAAGGAAGGAAGGAAGGAAGGAAGGAAGTGCAAAAAAAGAGCCGATTCTGGTGAACACGGCTCTAGTTCATATGCCACATTCACATAATATGACAGCGATTTCCTTTTCTCACGGGCTATTCTTTAATGACAGATCTCACTCACGCACTTTTCTGAACTAAAGCAGCGGAAGCAATAGGCAGAGTAAAGTAAAATAGGCTACCTTCGCCACTCTTGCTTTCGACCCCGACTTTTCCACCATGCATTTGTACGATGCCTTTGGTGATATATAACCCGAGTCCTGATCCCAAATACTGTCTGTGCTTGGCTTGCCAGAAGCGTTCAAAGACATGGGGCAGCTGATCTTTTGAAATTCCGCACCCAGTGTCTCTGATCTTAAATCGAATTTGGTCATCTACCCTATCCACTTCGACTCGGATTGTTCCTCCTTCAGCGGTGAACTTAATGGCATTATTCAACAGATTTAATAAAGATTGAACTATCCGATCTCGATCACAAATGACTACGCTTACTTCTTTAGAAATATTTTTTTCAATTCGAATCGACTTATCTAGTGCGAGAGGTTGCGAAAGAGTGACCACTTCATCCACAAGAAGAGAAACCTCGATCGGAGCTAGCTCAAGCGGAAAGTGCCCAGCCTCAATCTTACTGACATCAATAAGATCAGAAGTTATGCGTGCCATCCTGCGAGTAGCCTCATAGATATTGTGAAATAATTTAAGCATTTTTTCCGAGTACTTATCCGAAGGCATTACTCTTTTCATGAGATCTAAACTGCTCGTAATAGTTGTAAGTGGATTTTTCAGTTCATGAGAAACAACAGCAACTAACTCCTCCCGAGCCTTGAGCGCCTGATCTCTTTGCTCCTCAAGCAACTTCCTTTGAGTAATATCGTCAATTCCTAACAAAATAAGCTTCTCTTTGACGGGCGGAGGTCCGATCACTTGACGAGCATTAACGAGCATTATCCTTCGTCCAATGCTGGGAAATTCCTGATTAACCTCAAAATCATCGAAACTCTTCTTATTTGGAAGAAGTTCTTCTAATAGAGTATGAAGCTCCGGAATATCCCACTGTCTGTTCCCAATATCGAAAATCAATCGGCCGTCTGTTTCCTCGGGGTTGACTTGGAACTCCCGATAAAAGGATACGTTTCCTACCCTGACACTAAAGGTAGCGTCTAGAATGACGAGCGGATCTTTAGCGGTATTCATGATGCTAAGAAATAAGTCTTCGGTGTCGGTGTCGGTGTCGGTGTCGGTGAAAATGAATCTCCGCTTTTCTGATTTTTTTACCAGTTTTTTATTGTTTTGTAACCCTCTATTATTATTTTCTGAATCACTCATCAGTCTTTCTCCTCTTTATTTGAGGTTCCGCAGTAATGTCTAACAAACTTTAAAAGGCCATCAAACTCGATTGGCTTCTTTACAAAAGCAGACGCTTTAGACATATCGGGCTTTTCGGCGACGCCAGAAACAATACAAACTGGAATCGCTGCTATCGCGTCTTCGTGACTCTTTGCTTCCATAAACTCCATTCCGTTCATTACTGGCATTAGTAAATCAAGAAGAACTATGCACGGCCTAGGTATTGAGCGGAGAACTTTGAGCCCTTCTTCCCCGTTATTTGCTGTATAGACGGGGAATCCCTCCAGCTCCAAAAGCATCTTTAAATTTTCCCTAATTGTCGGTTCATCTTCGACGACCAGAATACTTTTACAGCCATGCATTACTCCCTTTGTATCCGGGGCCGTCATACCAAACCCTTATCTTTAACGGTGCGTCGATACACACTCAAATTGAACCCCGCTAATAGAATGGTTGGTTGGTTGGTTGGTTGGTTGGTTGGTGCAAATCTGATGCCCTGACATGGGATTTCTTAACTGCAATTAGCGTGCAAGCTAGCAATTAGAAACAGGATTAAAAATCCATTCTCAAAAAGTAAGGTCCAAATTCGGCCGTCAAAACAAAAAAGGCACCCCGACGCTTGCCTTGTAAAAGTCACCAGGAGAACCGTTGTTTTGCCCTCTTGCACAGTCTGAAACGTCAGCCCCTCCAGCGAGATAGAACAATATCCCATTTGGGAGGCTGTAGCGGAAATACAGGCCATACCACTGGTTAATGTCTCCAACTATCGTCAACCCAGATGACTCAGTAGAGAGAGTTGTTTTTTCAGCTGCGACTCCAGCTCCAAACCGGGGGGTAAACTTCACTCCTGAACTCAAGCGAAAAATCCATATAGTGCGGTGAGGGAAACCATCAAGGGGGCGGGCAGGAGCATCATAGACAACCTCTCCCCCGCATTCGTAAAAGCCATATTGGCAGCGCACTTTAATTCGAGCGAGGACACCGTCGAAAAGCTGATTTCGGCCCGCTGCGCCAGAAGAGAAGAAATCCCCAAAGAAGAACCCTACCCCAGTATAGATGCTTAAAGCCTTGTCGAGGAACTTTCGAGCATATCCAAAATTAAATTCGGTCGGGAGCGTGCCCATGACAACCCTATCTCCAGCAACCTTTAGCCCTGCCAATGTAGGTTTGTCGTAGAATGTAACACTCATCGATAGCGCAGACAGTTCATTGAGATTAAACAGGGCCTCTGTCGAAGCAAAATATCCAAAGGAAGTATCGATCCCCAAAGCCATGACGGCTACATCATTTTCAGATCTATTTTCTTTGATGGTGTCAGCAAGTGAGAGTCGAAAGAAAGCAATGCACATCAATAAAAACATGTACTTCATAAAAACTCAAACTACGGAATAGTTGGAAGGAGTGTTGTGATCTAAGTCATCTGTCCAAGGTGGGTTCTTAGAATATCTAACAGCTTTGCTCCAAGGCACTTCTGGGATGATTGATTGATCTTCAGCTGTCATTAGAGTTAAATTTGTAAATCCAATCTCCTGAAGTCTTGGGCCAATTTCCGTTGCATTTTGATCCTTCAAGTGAAAGTCCAAATAGATGGGAGTATCTTTTGGAATCTTGTGCCGATCCCTTAAAAAGTCTTCCAGTGAATAGAAAAACAATCCGTGTATGTTCAATTTTTCAGAGATCTTTGCCCAACTCAGATGGACATAGTCGCTATCATCAATCAGGACAAAATGAATAACCTGATCAGTGCCTATATCGACCCGAATTGGAATCGTACTGACCATTTCCTTCGGAATGAGCTTCAATCCATTTTTCGAGCAATACTGTAGCAGCTCTCTATTGTCCCAGTGGCTAGTGACAACCACACTTCTATCGTTTATTTGCAAGTCAGTGGTCCATTGTTCCCCAGACTTTTGCCCTTTTGTAATGCCTCTCTCCAGTTCATGATCGACAAGGAAACATGAAATACTTTGGACCCGTGAAACCACCTGGCTCAAATCACTCCCTTTTGTGATACAAGTGACGCGTTGGTTTGGATCAATGCCGATTGACTTGAATCGATTCCTCCATGCTTCGTGTATCGCAAAATCGTCATCCAAGACCACCACATGTCCGGTGGGGGAAACCAAAATTTCGCCAAGATACCAAGCCGGATTTTTGATCCTCCTTAAAGAAATCATAATCTCAGTTCCTCCTCGGTCCCCTCTGTGGATGGAAATCTTCCCGCCTACGCGTTCAATTTCCCGCTTCGCATGGATTAACCCCTTTCCTCTTCCAGGCCCCTTGGTTGAAAACGATTTACCCATTTCAAATGCGGCAATGGCCTTTTGGCTCATTCCAGGGCCATTATCAAAAATCTGAATCTTGACCCAGTCCGGGTTAGCTGAGGCTGAAATAGAAATCCTCTTTTCAGACTGATTCTGAATACTCTCATTGGCATTGTTGATGAGGTTGGAAATAATCCGACTTAAAATCCAAATATTGAACTCGACGAAGACGCCCTCACCTTGGTCCTCAACGTAATTGAGTTCGACATTCTGGCCCGCTAGCTCAAATTTTTTCTCCTGTAATTCCCGCTTCAAAAATGCCGAAACTAGAATCTGATCAATCTCCCGATTTGAAGACTGCTTCATCTTCAGGGCTCTTTTCCCCTCGTTTAATTGGGACACGATCGACTTGACCTTCTCAATGGATCTTCGATTGAGTTTCCTAATGTCCTCATCAGACTCAGCGGAAAGCACTGCCGCCGTTTGCATTGCGGTGATGGGTGATGCCAAGTCATGTGCGGCATCAGAAGCCAGTTCCGCAAATTCTTTTTGTGCCACACCAAGAGTCACCTTTTTTCCGAGCGCAATCGTAAGAATAATGATCTCAAAGGTCGATCCAATTTGGAGCGCATACACTGAAAGAGGGTGAATTGGGATGAGTCCATAGTCCTTCAACGCATAGATGGCGAAAGCAACCAAATAGACCGAAAACGCGGTCAGAAAATAAGAGGCATGCTCAAACTTCTTTGTAAGTGAGTGAACTGCAACAAACACCAGCAAAACCGAATTAGCCGCAATAAAATAAACACAAAACAAGTTGATAAAGTAATCAAAGAAGAGAAGGGACCAGGCCATTAAGAGGCCGGAGCAAACGGTAGCAGCAATCATGATCACATTGATAATACCGGTCGTTTTTAAGAATGTCCGAGTAAACTGGATCAAAAATAAGTAGCACAGGCCAATAAAAAATGGTGCAGCAACATTGTTCCACTTTTCAAATGAGGGCCAACAGAATTGATAAGCAAATCCGCTGAGCGAAGCTTGGCTCAAAAAAGAGGAAAAAATATAAAGCGAGTATAGAAGATAACTAAAATCCTTCCCAAGCAGAAAGACTATAAAGCTGAACATGAAAACTGGCACCAGGAGCGCATAGTACGCACCAAAGTAGGTATTCTCCGAGGATACATGGGAAATCATACGATCCTTCGTATATAACCTCAGGGAACCTTGCACTGTCCCTTTGGACTCAAGCACGACATAGCAGTCGACTGGCGAGGTATCTGAGAGAATAATAGGGAATAATGGGTTCCGGTGTTGAATGCCACGGTCAGTAAAGGGATAGATTCGGCCAGACCTGTATTGCTTCAGAACAATACCATCCCTAATAATGAAAACGTGGATTTGCTGAATAATAGAGTATCGTTGCTCCATAATCCAGTCTATTGGAGCACTTTCGCCACGTTGAATTCTAAATTTGATCCAATACCGGCTCTTTGAAAAACCAAAATTCGTCCCACGAGGGAAACTCCAAAATGTAGGATTTCTCTTTTCCTGTTCGAGCAAGGAGTTCAACGATAGGTTTCTTGTGGAGTCCTCCTTAAAAAGAGCCGTTTTTATCGAAACAAATTCTTGGTCTTCTGACAGTAGATATTGAGGTGGCTCCATTGCGAAGCATGGAGCAGGAAATGTGGCACCAAAGAAAAAAAGGGCAATAAAAGCGGGGAAACACACTCTCATACTAGATGGCCATGACCTGCTTCAGTTGGTCAGGAAATCTCCTCGGGCGAAGAGTCTCAAGATCGACGCAGCAGAGACGAAGTTTGGCATCGTGAATTAAATTGTCCTTTGTTCTGCTGAACGATTGAACAAATGAGTTCTTATGATCGTTCTCCAATAGCACGATAGATTGCCTGACTTCAAGAGTGGCAGATCCAACATCGAGTAACTCGGTAAGAATTGTGACATTTTCTCCCAATCTAATGGGCTTCAAATACTGCAGCTCCACATGAGCAACTGTTATGCCATATCCGAGTTTCCAAAGTTCCATGTCTGATAACCCGGCAAGCGTGAGCGCCGCTGCTCGAGCGCGTTCTAATACAATAAGGTAGTTCGGGTGATGTAAGGCCTTGCCAGCATCGAGTAAATCAAAGGTGACTGTAAATGGGTACATGTGGATTTTTTTTAGTTTCATGCTTCTCTCCTAATTGACGGCCGTCCGTTTCTTGGAATTGATTATTTGTAGGTAGGCATCTTTCATAGTTAAAATGTCATTCTCGATAAAAGCCAAATCTTCAATAAGTTTTCTTAAAGATCTTACTTTCACTGAGTCCTTGTCCTGCTCTTCTTCGATCAGGATTGGTAACGTCAGTTTTAAAGACTCGACAAAACCTTTGAGATTGTGTGGTTTGTCAGAAATAGTTTGAGTAGATTTTGGAATTTTCAAAACAAAATTATAAGAATCAGACTGAGTAGAGTCCAATAGCTCTAGTTCATATGGAAAGTTGAAAACATTCATAACGACTTCTTCTTCTGATTTGGAACAATTTGCGATGGAACTGGGAGACTAAGCTTGATTAGTCTTCGATAGAAAGTACTTCTAGAAAAGCCTAGTTTTCGCGAGCAAATATGAGGATCATAATTACACAGATCAAGTGCTTTTTGAAGGTAGGCTTTCTCACAAGTTTCCGTGAATTGCATGAACTTCTTTGAATTCAAGTCTGTAGCACGAAGCGGAAGCGAGATATTGTAATTGTGGTTGATTAATTGAGATGACTTTTGACATCTCAAAATATCCGGCGTGTCTATGCTAGTCCGTTCCTTAGTCCGCATGTCCGTTGCGCATAGCTTCAGCAAACTCTGAAGTTGAGAAATGTTTCCCGGCCATTTCTGGGCCTTAAGATACTCAACTGCTGAGTCTGTCAGGGAGAGTTGTTTGAATTTGTAATGGGATAAAAAATTGAGGCTCAAGGAATGGATATCATCAATTCTATCTCTCAATGGAAAAATATGAATTTGTCTACCTACAAAAGCATCTAAAAACGACTTGCAGAATCGGTCGCTGTTTGCAAACCTCTCAGAAGACTCTTCCGTCGTACAGATTAGTCGACCTTCGAATCTAAATGGAGATTCGGTAATTGGGTTCTTGAATGTAGAACTAGAGATTAGGGTTGTCAGGATTTTCTGAAGCTTAATGCTTAGAAATTCTATCCCTTCAAGAACAAGGTCTCCTCCTTTAGCCAAAACGAAGGCGCCGTCAGGTAAAAACAGTTCGTTCATTAGTTCAGATTCTTCTGACTCGAAAATCCTAATCCTATAGAATGGACGAGAAGGGTCATCTCTTGTGTTCCAGAGAGCCTGTGCTACCGTAGCCTTACCTGAACCATTTTCCCCAGAAATCAAGACAGGGAGATTCGTTCCAGCAAATTTTTGGATCATATTATTGGTCGATCTTACAAACTCGGATAAGCCAATTAACTCTCTGACTTTCGGGACTTGCTTTTGAAAAACACGAAGCCTCTGATCCTTGGATAGTCTATTTAGGCACTCAGGGATTCGAATTTGAAGATCGCTGATAGCACTATCTGATTTTGTAATGTAGTCAGAAGCCCCATGTTGAAGTGCTTGGATGATTCCATTGAAGTCCCCGCTGTAGGTAAGCATAATAATAATCAACTGAGGAAATTCACTTTTTAGTTGCGGGAGAAGTTCAATACCATTTCGGCTTTGCTTTCCCAGATCTTTGTCTAAAAGTAAAACATCGAAGTGCGACGATCGAAGCTTTTCAAGCCCATTCTCAAAAGTGAGACTGGTTTCATAGTTCCAACGCGAGCTTAGCACCCGACGAACACTCTGCTGGAAATAGTTGTCCTCATCGTCAATTGATAGAATTCTAATTTTGTCCATCAGGATGTCTGGACATATAGGAAAATAACTAACAGCGCCACTATAAACGCGAATCTCCAGAAATGAACGTGAACAAATTTAATCAAAGTACTTTCAATGCCCGCAATAATCGCAGCTTCATCAAAACTATTCGCGTCTCAAATATGAGACGCGATAAATGTTGAAAGAGCTTGGCATAACGCTAAGTGTTGGTTTATTTAGGCAAGCAAGACATGAGAGGTAGGTTTCAATGAGAAAGATCATCAAAAAAAGGGTCGGGACATTCAGAAATTCTGAACCTGTTTGGCCCCCTCGCCTTTGAGAACTGAAAAGGTCATTCAGTCCAAAGATTGCCCTTTTGGACACTATTATACAAAGCCGTTCACGGATACATCAAGTCTGTGAGCACCGTGAAGGAGCAATGAAATGTAACCCGAAGAATGAGAAGAGAGCCCTGGTTCGTACCCAAGGCTCTCAAGAATTTCAAATGTAGTGAAGCTACAGATGAGACCCGAAGAAGTCTCTTTGTAGCTTAATCCGAATCAAAATTAAACCCGATTCCTGGGCAGCCTCTCGCTGTGGGGATCGCTATTGTCAAAAAAACGAGAACATCATGAACGGATTAGGCAATTTGATCAAAGAAGCCAGGGAAAAGATGGGAGTCTCCCAACTGTATGTCGCCTCTGCCATTGGAATTAGCTCCAGTGGGTTTATCTCCCGCATCGAAAGGGGTGAACGGACACCATCGCTTGAGACTGCGGCAGCACTGGGCCAGCTACTGAATATCGACTCCCACAGACTCGCCTGTGAACTCATTGCGGTTGAAAGCGCCAGGATCTTGGGTGAATTGAAAGTGAGCGAACAGTTATGAGTCGAGTTAACGTCGATGTTGAAGCCTTTACCGATATTCGATTTAAGCTTTTAGGAAAACAGATAGGAGCCTCAGAGAACGAAGTGCTCGGGTGCATGACTCGCGTCTGGTGGCACTGTACAGACAAGCAGACTCACTTCATTACTCAGGAAATATTCGAGGCCATTGTGAGTACAGAACGGTTTTTTGATGCCGCATTGAATGTAGATTTGTTGCGAAGAGCGCAAGACAAAATTTACGTTTGCGGAACACGCGGTCGGATTGAATGGTTGGGGACTTTGAGAAGAAACGCCAAGAAGGGGGGACAAGCGTTTAAGAGAAAAATGAAGCCAAAACACGATGTTAAAGAGACTGAAGAACAGAGGCCACACGGCCTGCCAGGTGGCCCATTAGACGGCCAGGCCGAAATGGGTAGTTTGGGTGGCCCTCCTGCTCCCGCTCCTGCTCCTATACTAAATAATACATATACGTCTAATCATCGAAGAAAGAAGAAATCCAAAAACCTCTATCCAGAAGAATTCGAAACAATCTATAAATCCTATCCTCGAAGAGAGGGAAAAACTCAGGGGTTCCGAGTATACGAGAAGGAAATCTCCTCCCTCGATGATCTTAAGCAATTGACCGCCGCAATTTCGAACTACCGCCTGGCGAAGGCCGGGACTGAGCACAAGTACCTCTTGCACTTCAAGACATTCATGAACCAATGGCGCGACTGGCTCGAAGTCACCTCGCCGCCGGATGGGACACCTCCTCCGCGTGAGCGAACCGTGGATGAAATTCTAGGAGTAGCTCCATGAATTACATCTTCGAAGACGCTCATGCGGTTTCAGTTGCAGAAACATACGTCGAGGCGAGCAATGAGTTACTGCGCCCCTTCCCTTCTACGCCGATTTCTGACTTTCCTAAGTTCACTCGCCTGATCGGCGGTCTGCGCCCCATGGAATATTCTATCCTGTGCGGAGCAACCGGAGTGGGGAAAACGACCCTGATGGCGAATCTGTCAAAATCACTGATTCTACAACAAGTCCCCCATTTCGTAGCATCGGTTGAAACAGGAAGAACCGACTTTATCAAGCGTGTGATGTCGGTGATGGCCCTTGAGGATTGGAACGGTGGAGATGAGATTCCCATTGAGAAAGTAAAAAAACTTCACAGCCAGTATGGCCACTATCTCCAGTCGGAAAACCTCTGGCTATCGCTCTATGAGAATCGTTTCGCTGTGAAGAAGCTCATGAACGACATAGCGTGGATGGTTGAGAACAAGGGTTGCAAGGTTGCCATTATTGATAATCTGAACTTCTTCATGGAAGTCACTCGATCTGCAGATCAAATCATCGAAATGGACCGAGTGACGCACGAACTCGTCATCTTTTGCAAAAATATCAACGTGCATGTGATCATGATTATGCACCCCAAAAAGACGGACAGCGGTCGAGTGGAAAGCGAATTTGATATTAAGGGCTCCTCGACAGCGGTGCAAGAGGCGCACAATATATTCCTCTTCAATCGCCCGAGCTTGGACTTGATTAATGAAAAGCAGGCCACAAAAGGTGACCGCGAGATTAAGATCGCTAAAATGCGCAGACGAGGAAAAGCTGTCCATTCCCGGCTAATTTTAAAATCTCCAGATGGCGTTTCGTACCAAGAGGGAGGCCTGTTTTGAGTCTTGAATTTGTCAAAATAATCAATTCGATCGAAGCAGAACTGAGCCCTAATGAAATGCCAAAATTTATTAAGTGGGCAGATTCAAAATTAGACTTAGCGTGGACGAAGGCACTCGATCGATTCTATAGCGCAATTCAACTTTCCTTGGACACCAATGCTTTCGAAAGTTTGAAGCAAGAATCTGAGGTCTATCAATCTACGATGCTCGAACTCATTTCTAATTACAAGCAGGAGCACAAGATTTCCTCAACCTACGCATTCCTAGAGTCACTAGCGAATCATGCCAACGTGAAAGTGCCGAAGGTGAATACCAGCGAAAGGTATGTTTATCTTTCCCTGCGGGACATGTCGCCTGTTAGCCGAATGCTTGCTGGGGAGAGCATCAGCAAGGAATCCGCATGAGAGTCATTTCTGAAGATCAAAGAAAGTCGATGGAACAAGACTATCTACTCTGGTTTCGGAATGAAATTACGAAAGTCAGCGGTATACCCTTCGATGATCTGAAAAATTACGAAAGTATTTTAGTGGGCCTAGAGTTCATGGACTTCGCCGTTTTAAGTTTCAGAGAAACTGGGCGAATCAATGATTTGAAACAAGTCACGCGATACGTACTTGCAAAAGCAAAACAAGAAGCGAGATTACTAGTAGCCAGTGAATGAGTAAACGCTGTAGATCGTCGGCAGCGCACACATTGCCTAACTTTGGAGGTTTTCGGATAGTGGAAGGTCCTATCAGAGCCTACTTTACGCTGCTAGCTGTGATTGCCGCATTTTAAATTGATAAGGGGAGAAAGGGTTCTTTCTTTGATGAAGGTCTTCAATCAATATTTTAAAATATTCCCTGGGATTTATCTTGAGTAGTTTGCATGTTTCTACAAGCGTGAATAACACGGCCGCCGTTTGTGCCCCACGAGGCGAATGCGTACCAAGCCAGGTTTTTCTTCCAACAACCGGATTTCTAAGCTGCCTTTCCAGAACGTTATTGTCTATGGGAAGGTCCCACTGAGAAGTAAATAAAATCAATCCATCATAGTGATCCAGGAAGTACGAGAGTGCCTTTCCGAACTTGCCATCTGAAGGATAGCTATCCTGAATTGTTTCAGCACGTATCTTCATTTCTTTGAAGATCGATGCCATCTCTTTTCGCAGTTTCATCACTTCATCAGGATCCAGATCTATCGATTCATCATCAAGATCATAAATTTTTTGATACTCTGCTACAAACCAATCCATCTCAGGGTCAGTTAAATTCTTTTCTTTAAGGACCTCTTGTGCCTCTTTAAACTTACGAATCGCGTGAGCATTACAGTACAGACATAGGATGGGTGGAAGTCCCTCTTTTTTACGTATTTCGTTCGCTTCTCTCAGGGCCTTTCCGTAGCCAGTATATGCATCACTCATCAGATGACTACAGCTTGCTTCCACGAGGAGATAGGATGCGACGTCCCCGGATCTTGTTCCTTTGATCTCGAAGTACACCCCACGCTCTGGGTTTAAAAATCCCCAAAGATACCACCTCTTCTTCACATCTCCTTCGAGCATCCGGTGGGTCGTTTCATCCGCGTGTAATAGCTTTCCTGAGAGGATCTCCTCTCGAGTTATTTTATAAGCGCCTCCTACAAAGGCAGCCAAGTAATGGGTTGATTCAATTAAAATTTGATGAGGGAGATCCTTGAGCCCTGATCTACCCGCAATACTGCAGTACCGCTCGATCGGGATCAGATCACAGTACTTACTGAGTGCGACGTCAATAACAAGCTCATCCCCTACGACTGATCCAGGGTAGATTCTGGGTGGATTAGGCGCGGTCTTAATATCCGCATGGCACTTGCCGCAGCGATATTTATGGCGTTTGATTCGAATCACCAGATACTGGGCTGGGATCACAGAAAGGTATTCCGTATCCTCTGTCATTCCGGAGTCCGTCATGCCCGATCCACAACAAGAACAATCTGGCTTCTGTTCAAGTTCTACATGCTTTTCAATCAGAAGAGCATCAGGATATCGCTCCGATGGTAACTTTCTCCGAGGTTTGTCTTTCTCTTTTTTCTTTTTCTTTTTGTCTCGAGCTGCTGCTGAGGCGGGTCGATTTTTAGCCTTTCCAAAGTACTTGGTCTTTAACGAGATCAGCTGACCTTCTACAACGAAAAGCTTCGCTTGCAGCTGTTCATTGAGTCCTTTGAGGAAATCAACTTCTGCCTTTAACCCTTCGGTTCTATTCTCTAATTCTTCCGCTTTACTCTTTAATTCTTCTGTCTTTTTAAGAAGTTTCTGTCCTTCCTGATTCTGCTTCTGAATGAAAGCAATGAGTTCCACTCTACTTGCTTGAGCTAGTTCCTCTTCTGCAGCTTTAAAAACTGAGGTCCCCATCACTGGGGTGATGGTGGTACATCTCTCTTCGTTTTGCAATTCTTCTTTATGAAGGCTCGTTTTTTTATTTCTACAGGACTTTCTACGAAACGCTTTTCTAAGTTTCCGCCCTCAAAGAAAATTCCAAACTCACCCTGAGTCAGGATAACCTCCTTTTGATAACGTGGATTTACCCTTGTAAAAAGCCCCTTCTCAAGACGCTTGCAGAGCAACACTAAGCCTGTCCCATCATAAT
>Ga0302320_10006713_pt1 | contig 25466 bp, 21 predicted proteins | sample Bog_T0_3_FD_202130 | JGI IMG/M metagenome (GOLD analysis project Ga0302320, IMG submission 202130) | Peat permafrost microbial communities from Stordalen Mire near Abisko, Sweden - Bog_T0_3 | ecosystem: Environmental > Terrestrial > Soil > Wetlands > Peat | place: Sweden: Abisko, Stordalen Mire... | reverse complement strand
AACGCTAAACTCCTCAGCAACACTGATACTCTGACGAGCTGGCTAGAAGGCTCCACGGGCGGCGTCGGGCAGGTTCAGGATTACAATAACCTGAAGGGCGAGCGTTCGCTTTCCTCCCAGGACGTATCTCAACGATTGATCATCAGCTACGTGCTTGATCTTCCCTTCGGGCATGGCAAGATGTTCCTTTCTGGTTTGTCTGGGGTGGGAGAAAAGGTCGTTAGTGGCTGGGGTATTGATGGAATCACCACCTTCCAACGTGGTTTCCCGCTCAAGGTCACGTGGGCTGGCGGAGCTACCGCCCTAGAGAATGCTAACTTGGGCATTAGCAACATCCGTCCTGACGTGGTTCCCGGTTGCGATAAGACTGCAGGAGGTGGGAGCACAGCGCAGTGGTTCAACATCAACTGCTTTGCAGCTCCGCCGGCTTGGGGCTACGGAACTGAAGCGCGCGTCGATCCTACCCTTCGCGCTCCTGGAATTAACAACTTCGACTTTGCTCTCTTCAAGCGCACAGTCTTTGCCGAAAGGTATGGATTTGAGTTCCGCACGGAATTCTTCAACTTGTTCAACCATCCACAGTTTGGAGTGCCGGCTACGGGTGCTGGTGCGGCTGGATTCGGCCAGATCACAAATACCGACCCAGACAGCAACCCGCGTCTGATTCAATTTGGTCTGAGATTCAGCTTCTAACTTGGACAGTGAAAGGCCGGACTGAGTACTAACTCAGTCCGGCCTTATTTTTGTTTTGCCGGTTTTGCCCTGCTCTAATCCCTCCTATGCGTAATCCTCCCGTTCTCGACTACTCCGAAGCTAAGAAGATTATTGACCTCATCACCGACAAAGCAGCACAGATGCAGAAGTCGGTCGTTGTCGCTGTTACCGACCCTCATGGCGAGCTAATCGCTTTCGCACGCATGGATGGCGCGCCCATCTCCTCGATCCGTATCGCCGCTAACAAAGCATGGACCGCCGCTCGCGAGCGAAAGACCACCGAGGAAATCGGCGAAAAAGTCCGGCATCCCGAAAAAGGACATGACATCGCCTACTACGGCGATCCTAAGTTCGTCGGTTGGGGCGGAGGTCTTCCCCTCTGGAAAGATGGTTCCGTCGCCGGCGCCGTCGCCGTCAGCGGCCTCTCTTCGCGCGAAGATATTGAACTCGCAACCTTGGCGCTCGAACTCGTTGGAGCCCAACTCCCTTAACCGCATACCGCTAATTCGAATTCGAACCCGACTCATCCCATAGAGGTCTCAATGACAATGACCCGCAGGTCCCGACTTCTTGCCCTCTTCGCTCTTCCCTTCCTCACGCTTGTTCTTCTGTCTTCATTCGCGCTCGGCCAAACCCCATCCTCTTCTTCGGACATCGAAGCGCGCACCGATTCCCTTCTCAAGAAATTGACTCTCGAAGAGAAAATCGATCTCATCGGTGGCGTCGACGACTTCTACATTCGCGCCAACGAAAAAATAGGACTTCCCCGCCTGAAGATGGCCGACGGCCCGGTCGGCGTCCGCAATTACGGTCCCTCCAACGTATTCGGCGGCGTCGGCCTCGCCGCGTCATGGGATCCTGAACTCGCGCGCCGCATCGGCGCCAGCATCGGACAGGACGCCCGCTCTCGCGGCGTCCATTTCATGCTAGGCCCTGGCGTCAACATCTACCGCTCCCCGCGCAACGGCCGCAATTTTGAATACTTCGGCGAAGATCCCTTCCTCGCCGCCCGCACCGCCGTCGCATACATCCAAGGCATGCAAAGCGAGGGCGTGAGCTCGACCGTCAAGCACTTTATGGGCAACAACTCGGAGTTCGACCGTCACAACTCCGACTCCATCATTGACGAGCGCACCATGCGCGAGATCTACCTTCCCGTCTTCGAGGCCGCCGTAAAAGAAGCGCATGTGGGCGCCATCATGGACTCCTACAACCTCACCAACGGCCTCCACTTGACACAGAACGGCTTTTTGAACAACGACATCGCCAAGAAAGAGTGGGGATTCGCCGGCATCATCATGTCTGATTGGGACGCGACCTACGACGGCGTTGCCGCCGCCAATGGCGGACTCGACCTCGAAATGCCCTCAGGGAAATTCATGAACCGCGCGACATTATTACCGGCGATCAAGGCCGGCACGGTTCGCGAGGCAACCATCGATGAGAAAGTCCGCCGAATTCTCCGCACCGCGATTCAATTCGGATGGCTCGACCGTGAACAAACCGACCTCTCCATTCCCCTGATGAATCTCCCCGGCAAACAGGCCGCTCTCGAAGCCGCCCGCTCCAGCATCGTGCTCCTAAAAAACGATTCCCATCTGCTGCCTCTAGACAAAACCAAGATCAAGTCGATCGCCGTAATAGGCCCCGACGCCTATCCCGCCCAGCCGGGTGGTGGCGGCAGCGCTGAGGCTAAGCCCTTCTACGCAATCAGCTACCTGCAAGGCATCGCCAATTACCTGGGAAATGGCGGCAAAGTTTACTATTCCCAGGGAATCCCCACCATCGACGAGATGGCTCAGCTGACCAACTTCACGACCGAGGCGACCGGCGGCCGGCAGGGCCTGAAAATGGAAATCTTCAATAATACGAAGCTCGAGGGTTCTCCCGCTATCGTTCGCAGTCAGGATCACCTGCACTACGAAACTCCGCGCGATGGCGATGTGACACTTTGCAATCTCTCCATTCGCTGGACCGGCTACTTCACGCCCACCGCTCCCGGCCAATATCTCGCGGTCGTCCAGGGCCCCGGCGAAAGTGGCGGTTATCGGCTCTACATCGACAAGAAACTGATCCTCGACAATTGGAAGCAGTGGTACGCCTTCGTCGGACAGATTCCCGTCACTCTCACCGCCGGTTCGCACGAAGTCGTAATGGAGTACTACGCCGAAACCGTGTGGGGACACGCGACTGCCAACCTAGCCATCATTCGTCCTGAAACACTCGTCTCGTCCGAGGCGAAAACTCTGGCCGCCCGCGCGGATGCCGTCATCCTGGCCCCCGGTTTCAACGCTGAAAGCGAAGGCGAAAGCAGCGACCGAACGTTCCGCCTTCCCCCGGCTCAGGACGAACTCATCGATCAGATTGCCGCGGCCAACAAGAACACCATCGTGATCGTGACCTCGGGAGGCGGAATTGACATGACCCGATGGGTCGACCACGTTCCTGCCCTCTTCGAAGCTTGGTATCCCGGCGAAGAAGGCGGCGAGGCTCTCGCTCAATTATTGTTCGGAGACTTCGATCCCTCGGGACGTCTTCCGATTTCGATCGAGCGTCGACTCGAAGACAATCCAACCTACGACAACTACTATCCCAAGAGCGGCGGTAAGAAAGTGGAATACAAGGAAGGGATTTTTGTCGGTTATCGTTATTACGACAAGTCCGCTGTCAAGCCGCTGTTCCCGTTTGGCTATGGACTGTCCTACACATCCTTCGCTTTCAAGAACCTCAAAATCTCGCCAACCGTCGCCGGGCAACCCTCACCAACCTCCGACTCCCAGATCAGCATTTCATTCGATGTCACCAACACTGGCACTCGCGCCGGCTCAGAGGTCGCCGAGATATACGTGGGCGATCACCATGCTCCCGTTCCTCGTCCAATTAAGGAACTCAAGGGCTTCGCTAAGGTAAGTGTGAATCCGGGAGAGACCAGGAACGTCACCGTCAATCTCGATAAGAGAGCGTTCTCTTATTACGAGGTAAGTAAACACTCGTGGACCGTCGCACCTGGCGCGTTCGATCTGTTTGTCGCTCGTTCCTCAGCAGACATCGCTCTGCAGGGTACGGTAACTTTGCCTTAGGTCGGAAGAGCCTCACATCACAAAACTTTATTTCAGAGTGTGCAGAACTGAGCAGCCGGCCAGAACGAAATCGGTCAAACTCGTAAGAGATATCACTTGATCGATGCCGTCAATCCAGCGGTACTTCACCCCACGATGGCGGCACGCGGATGCACCAGATTCTGACCATATCGCATAAACAGAGGAGAAAGCTAATGCCCCAAAGAACACACGAGCGAGCGGCCGAACTGCATAACCTCGCCGCCCACGCCCACATGGCTGCGGCTGTCGCCCATGGTAAAGGCGACCACCGGACCGCAAACGAACTCAGCAACCTGGCACACGAGCATTCCATGAACGCCCACAAACTCGCGGCAGAACTGGAAAAGAAAACGCCGCTTCCGAAAGATGCAAAGTCACTAACGCAAAAAGCGTCATAACTGCCCAACTCCGGGGGCTTGGAAAGAAACATGGGATGGTCCAACAGGATTATTCCTCGAAACTTGCGCGTGCGCTCTCCAATTTCAGGAGGGCCGCGCCTGCGGAATGGACTCACCTGGCGACTCTAGACGCTCTTTGCCCGATCGTGGGCTGAAATGCGGGGTTGTGGCCCTGCGGCGTCCGCCGCCGAAGAAAGCCTTCCCCCACTTGCTTATCCATCCCAGCGGTCTCGTCCAAAGGCTCGGTGTGCCGCAACTCTCGCAGCCGAAAAGCGGTCGCACATCTGCCAAAATGGTGTAACCGACGTTAAGCAACGTCTGAAACGGTCGAAACCCGAATATGCTGACACCAAAACTCCACGCGAACCATTTCGTGTTCGACAAACTTCTCAGCACCTCTGCAACCGCTTCCCCTCCCAGTTTCATCGTGCCATCCGGCATCAGCAGATGGATCGTCGCGTAAGCATCCCACACATCGAGCTCCGGGTTCAGCACCCGAAGCGCCTCTGGATCGTCCCCGATCGGTTGTACGAGAATGCTCGCTTCGCCAGAATTCTTCTGCAGCGATCTGCGCACCCAAGCTGCAATATGGCGGCAGACACCGCATTCATCATTGAATAAGAGAATTGCTTTGCTCTGTCTCATGACTGGAAAGGCTGCGTAACAGATGCCTGAACACTTAATAGAGTGGGCTGTGGACCCTCGACCCGTCCCACTTCTCTTCCCTTCGTGAACATAATCAAAGTTGGCGCGCCCTGAATCTGGTACTGATCGCTTAGTTTCTGCTCCAATGCGATATTGAGCCGGTAAATCTTTTCCTTAGACTTCAGCATCTCGGCGACCTTTTGGAGCACCGGTTCGATCGCTCGGCAGTGTGCACAACCTTATGACATAAACTCGACCACGATTGGACCCTCTCCTTCCAAAACCAAATGCGAGAACGTGCTACTCGTTATCGTCCGGATTGGATCGGTCGACGAGTGTCCTCGTGGCGATTTTCGCGGAATCTCCAAACTTTCATTCTGCATCGCGTCTAGCCTTGAGGTTTATGTCCGTGCCAAGCGGATAGGCTCGCGCGCCTTCTTGCGACTCCGTATCCATGCAAACTCGCTTCCATTCCCGATCGCTGATAGTATCCGGCGCCGAGAAACAGCGAACGGAAGTTGCAGGAGATTGCCCCAGGAAAAGAGCTCACAGGTCCATTTGTACCGGCGAACGCGCAGTCTCTTTGCCAATTCGGGCGCATCTTCCTTCGGAAATTCCTCTGCCTTCACAGATGACATCAGTAGCATGCGGCCATCCGCTCCGATAGATCTTTCCACCAGCTAGCCGCAGATCGTCCTCACCGTAATCGCACAATCGCATCGTTTAGTCCCAGAAGCACGGGGCGGAGGTGTCCTCGCATGCGTGTTTACTTAGGATCCGTGATAAACCAGCGCCGTCATGCTTGAACTGCCACGCCGATTAGTCCTGTTCGGATTTGCCCGTTGCAGCTCAGCCGTTGTCATGAACGATTGACTTCCTCTTTCGATGCGGGCTCAAGCCTAGCAACGCGCCCAAAACTCTTCTGAGCAAGAGTCATCAGTTTCGCCATCCTTCTGCGCGTATCTTGCTTCGAGAGGCTACCTATGGATCACAACTAGTCAAAGCGAGCCATAAACAAGCCAAAGAATTCCGCGAACTGGCAGAGCAGGTGAAAGAGAGCTAAACCCCGCAGGGTCTGACTCAATCTAAGCGAATTCCTCACCACGGCAGGGCTATGAATCCAGGTTCATCAGAACGCGTAGCGTAGCGACTCAGTGAGAGAGTTGGCGTGGAAATAACGTGGCGCGGTCGGACCAACGAACGAACCTTCCCCATACTGGTAGTAATTCCAGCCCATGTTCCATGCCAGCTTGTGCCCTAAGTCCACACTAAGGTTGGCCACCGGCTGCGAGTATTTGTACTGCACTGATCCTAAAGGCTGCAGGACGTTAAACTGCGGCACGCTCCCGTCCACACTCGTGATGCTATAGCCAACGTTTCCCGTCAAGCGCTTCTCAGGCTTGAACCGGATACTGGCCGTTCCGAAATGAGTGTGATTTGTGTAGTACGAGTCCGCCATCAGGTTATTGGCAGTGTCGTTTCCGCCACAATTGTTGTTGGTGGCATTCGTTACAAACGGAAGGATCACTCCCGTGGGCGGAGTGTCGTTGAAGCAGATCAGCGCATTCTGGATCACGCTGTTGAAGTTGTACGCCACATCCATCCCGAAACGCTCCCGCGGCGCAAGGGATGCCGTCAACCCATAGTTTTGGTTGTGTCCTACGAATTGTGTCTGGGCGTCGGCGTTCGCCTCTTGCAGAATATTGACCGATCCCCCCACCGTCGCCCATGGGCGCGGCGTGTAGGTCGTCTGAAACCTGTAGCGGCCTTCCTTGCGCGGCGAGAGACGAACAAACACGCTGTTGAAGTTCGTATGCTCCCCGTCGAAGTTCAGTCGTAGATTGTGCATCGGTCGCGCCCACACCCCAAACAGAGCCGTCTTTTCCAGACCCACGAAATGATCCACGTCGCCCGGCAGGTAATCGTTGAAATGGTTGAACGCCCGGTCGCCATAGCGATATCCAACGCGCGCGCCCACCCTTTTCGAGATGTCCCAGGCCAGCTCAGTCTGGTTCCTCTTCCAAGTCTGGTTAAATGACGAAAGGGCTGTCGTTTGCGTTCCTCCCGGCGTCGTCGGAGTCGTAAGGGGCGTGCTCAGCAGCGTGCACGGCGGAGCGGCGCAACTGTAGTCCAGCTCGTTGAAATTGCCGTTCTGCGGGATGCGATAAGCCCAGAAATAATATTTCTCGATCAACCGCAGATGCCGGGTCAAGTGCAGCGTCGCCCCAACATCCAGCACATTGGAAATCCGGTTCGCGCTGCCCGTCCCCGTACCGGTAAAGGCGAGGGTGTTCGTGCGCGTGATCAGGCCCGCAAAGTTCTCCTGCAATGGCGTGCTCATGTCAGCCGAACTGTAGGAAAAAGATGCCAGCAGATCGAGCCTCCGGATGTTGTTGCTGCGAAAACTGAGTCGCTCCGTCGGCGTAGAAGTCCGAATCCGCTGGTTCCGCGAGTAGTTGAAATAGGCGCTACAGGTATTATTCGTAAGAACACCGCCAACGATCAGGGGCGTTCCTGTCGGCTTCCCCGCACACGGTTCCTTATTCACCGTGTCGATCGACAAGCCCAATTCGACTGGATTTCCGTTCGACAGAAGCGCAGGCGCGAAAGGAGACAACTGATAGTCCGTGTCTCCTTTATAGTAATCAAAGAATTGGTCATAGCTGATCACCGTGCGCGGCGCCGCCTTCCAGTCCACGCCAAAGCGGTAGGAGTTCATCGTGGTATTCCAGCCTTGTAGCAGCAGGCCTTCCGTACCTTCGTGCACGCTGCTATAGGATGGCCCCGTCATATTGTTACGCGAATATCCTAGCCGAAAGCTCACGCGCGATTGCGGCAGCAGCGTAAGATCGACGTCGCTCATCCTTCGTGTCGTATCGAAGAAGTGGGGGGAGTTTAGCGCCGGGATCGACGGGATCGATCCTCCCGGCGCCGGGGGAGGCGGAGGATTCAGCGGGTTGGCCAGCAAATCGAAGTCCGAAAAGTTCTGATCGCGGCGGAAACTGCTCTGCACGTTATACCACTTATTCTTATCCGCTCGCAGTCGCATGTAGTTGTTCGGATCGCCTCCCCACCCGACGCTGTTGAGATAAAGATTGTCAAGAAGAAGGCCTTGATGATCGAGCGACTGCATCGACAAGGTCTGGTCAAGAATCCGCGGCCCGGTCTGCAGATTCACCAGCGTGTCATACATATCTTCGCTACCGGTTACGTAATTAGAGCGATAACCTAATTCGATCGAGGAGTGAATCTGGTATCCGCCGCTGGTCACGCCGTCGGGCTGAGCGGGCGCGGTTGGCGCAGGAATCGGCGCCGGAGTCTGCGCTAACAGTTGACACGGAGAAAACCCAGCCACGACCGCAAAAACTATGATTTCCACAATGGCGATCGCGATTCGACCTCCGCCTCGGCGGCCCCGAGCGGCATTTTCGGCTCCTGCGCGCAGGGATGCCGGCCGGTCGACCAACGAAACATGCAGCACCACTTCTCTTGTCAGAGCCATCGCTACTCCCTACTTGAAAAACACGTCGCTGAAATTCGAGCCGTGAATCTGTGTGTGACAGGCGGTGCAGGCTTGGTATTTCGCCGATTGATTATGCGCGGGGCCGATGGGACCGCCGGCCGTCAACTGCGACGAGAACGTGTGGCATTGCAGACAAAGCATGTTCACCGGTATAACAGTGAGAAGCCGCGGATTCGTCGAACCGTGGGGCGTATGGCAACTCGTGCATCCTTCGGTCTTCACCGGCACATGCTCGTAGACGAAAGGACCCTGCTTGTCGACGTGGCACTTGTAACAAACCGCGTCGCCGCTCGGCAGGCTGCGCAACTGCCGAATCGTCCCGGTCCCGTGCGGGTTGTGGCAGTCGTTGCATTGCACCAACCCTTCGTTGACCCGGTGATGATACGGCTTCGCAAAGTCAGCCTTGGCTGACGTGTGGCAGCCATAGCAAAGCTCGGGTTGGTTCTGAACCAGCAAGAACTCTTTTTCCTTGGCATGATGCGGAGAGTGGCAGTCTAAACATCCGACATCGCTGCTCGAGTGCGCCGACTCGGCGAAATGGGATTGCTCGTGAGCGTCGCCGTGGCAGCTCAAACAACGCGCGCTCGTGGCGTTCCGCGACTTTCCCTCGAAAACATAGATTTTTGTTTTATCGCCGCCGCCCGCTACGTGATCTGCACCCGGTCCATGACACCCTTCACAACCTTGGTGCGAAGGTCCACCCTTTCTGTCAAGCGTGGTTTTCCAATGGGGCGTCTTTTCCCATGCGTTATAAATCTCTTCATGGCAGGTTTTGCAGGTCTCCGCTCCCACATACTTCGACGTTTCGGAAGCAGACGCTGCTGAACTTGTTGCAGCGGAAGATCGAGCCTCACCGGCCGCACCGCTCGCCGTCAATTTAGCCTCTTGGCCAAGCGCGCGGGGAGCGACAAAAACGAGAAGGAAGAATAAGCCGAACAGAAGAGCGCGCGGAGCCCTAAAGTTTAATGTCATCGGAGTATTACCAGTACAACAACCATGTTACGACGATCTATAACTACTAATGTTCAATATTGCTCAACTACGCTATGATCTTTCCTTTTTTGGAACCGTCTTAGACAAGACTAATTTTCAGTCGGCAATCACTTAGTGATATTGCAAGTTTCGGTCCGAACTCCTCCGATATCTCGAATAGTTTTTAAGCGAGTCGCGAACCGCAAGTTGAAGACGATCCGGTTGAAGATTAACTGAGGGAAAGTTGCTGACGAGAAGGAGAATCTTAGGAGGTTCGAGGCGGGTGTATCAATCTAAGAGCCAAGCGCGCAACCCGATCACATTTCTATCCGGCGACGATCGTGTGATCACGCGTCCAGAATTGCGTGATCTCTTCCAACGAGCGGCCTTTTGTTTCGGGAATCAGCCAGCCAACCAGCACAACCGTTAACAAAGCTCCTGCACTGAAGCACCAGAACGTTCCATCCGATCCCAGATGCTTCTGCATGATCGGGAACATCTGGTTTCCCATATATCCGACGAGCCAGAGCGCCGTCGTGGCGATCGACATTCCGCGGCCACGAACCTTTGTCGGATAAATTTCCGAGATAATCACCCAGCACGCCACTCCGTTGCCAAACGCATGGCCGGCAACGAAACTCATCACAAAGATCAGCACCGCCAACCCGCTGCCATGGACGTGATAGAACCAGCCGACCAACAAGAACGAGACGAATTGGACCGCAGTGCCGGCCAGAATGAGCGTCTTGCGCCCCGCCCGATCCACCAGCCATAGTGCAAAAAGCGTAAACGAAAGGTTGACCAGGCTCACCAGCACTGACTGGAAGAAGGCATCGCTCGTCGCCGTCCCCGCCGCGCGAAAGATCTCCGGCAAGAATGAAAATAGCGGCGTAATTCCGCTGATTTGCTGCAAACCCGCGAGCATGATGCCCAGCAGCAGCGGACGCCGAAACGTAGTAAACAGTTCTGAGATGTGCCCCTCTTCCGTCACCAGCGAATTCTCAATCTCGGCCGCTTCCTGCTTTGCGACCTCGCCGCCGTTGATTTCAGTCAGCACACCGATGGCCTGTTCTCGGCGCCCCATTTTCATCAGCCATCGCGGACTCTCCACGGCTGGCAGGATCATTAGTCCAAACAGAATTGCGGGCACAATTCCCGCGAAAAACATCCACCGCCAACCCGACGAGACGTTCCATGCTTCATCGCCCATCCGCTGGATGAGCATGTTGACAAACACCGCAGCCAGAATCCCGACGACAATCCCAAGCTGATAAAGGGTTACGCAACGCCCGCGCACTCGCGTGGGAGCAATCTCCGCAATATAGTTCGGAGAAATCACCGACGCCGCCCCGATCCCTAGGCCGCCAATCAGCCGCCAAACAACAAACTGATGCAGACTGGAGGCAAACAGCATTCCTCCCGAAGAAAGCGCGAAACAAAGCGCACACAGCGCGAGGCCTTTTTTCTTTCCCAAATAGTCGGCCACAGCTCCCGCCGACGCGCAGCCCACGATGCAGCCCACCAGAGCGCAACCAGCGGCCCAACCCACTCCAGCCGCATCCAGGTGAAACAATTGGCTCAAATAGCCAATCGCACCGCTGATCACGATGTTGTCATAGCCGAACAGAAAGCCGCCCAGCGCGGCGACGCTAGCGGCGATTGCAAGAGGACCCCGCGATCGCGGCTCGCTCGATGCGGCGCTCAGTTTGCTTCTCCGCGAACCGGACCAGACGACGTGAGCTCCAGTCCTAGCCGCTTCGATTTCTCCAGCACTGCCTTGGCCGCCAGCATGAACCCCAATGTATGCGCCATCCCCGCATGCCATGGCGCGTCGCAGCTCATTTGCGGAGTGTGATCGGGAATTAGCACTCCGTCGAAGCCGTTGCGGTCAAGAATCGCAAGAATGCGCACCATATCGACGTCGCCTTCATCGATGAACGTCTCGCGATAGTGAGGTACCTTCCCCGCCACGTTTCGCAGATGGATATATGCAATCTTGCCTTGCTTGCTGTATCGATCCACCGCGTCGTAGACGCTGCCTTCGCTCATTTCCGCAATCGTTCCCACGCACAGTTCAAGGCAATTGCTTTTACTCGGAGCGAGATCGATCAACCGCTGGTACATCTGCGGTTGGTAAACGAGACGCGGTTGCTTCCGCATCGTCGGCATCGGCGGATCGTCTGGGTGCGCCGCCAGCCGCACTCCCGCCTTCTCTGCTACCGGCACAATCTCCTCGAGAAACCTTTGCAGCCGCCGCCAGAGCTCTTCGTGTGAAATAGCGGGCAAAGTTCCCGGCGGAGCATTCTGGTCATACACCATGTTCCAGACCGTCCCGTTTGGAATCGCTACTTCTTCGCAGGGACCATCCATCCCAACTGTGATTGCCCGCCCGCGCCCCAGCGGCGCCGTTACGCGCCCGCACACTCCGGCGACACTGAAGTTATATCCGAGCACCGGGACGCCGGCCTCGCCCAGCCGGCGCACAATCGTTTTCACCTGCTCGATCTGTTGCGACCGCTTCGGACCATCCAGCAAAATATCGTGCCAGTGTGCGGGATCCAGGTTCTCCACCGCCGCCAGAGTCAGCCCAGCCTCTTCGATCTCCGCCCGTAGCGCTTTGAGCTCCGCCACCGTCCAAAGCCGCTCTGGATCCCCGGCCACCCCCCAAGCTTCGTACTTCGAACCTGTTGGTTGGTTATTACGCGGGTTCGACGGCCCCTGATTGAAATAATCGACCAAGTGCACGACGACGTGCGTGCAGCCCGCCTGGCGAGCGAAGTCATAATATTGACGCGTCAGCATGTGCCGGTAGAGCCCGAGCCCAATCTTCATAGGCGATTCCCAATCCCCGCCCCATAATCCGGGCTCAGCACTTGACCGTTGATCTCCGCCGCCAGGGGCGAGCACAGAAATACAAATGCATCCGCAATCGACTCGGGACTGTTCCTTCTTCCCAGCGAAACTCGCAGGACAAACTCCCGGTACGCGGGATCTTCGTCGAAAACCTTCAGCGAGCTCCCGGCGGCGACATTTCCCGGCGAAATCACATTCACACGGATCCCCGTCAGTGCATACTCGAGCGCCAAGCTTCGCGCAAAATTCTCCAGCGCCGCTTTCGCTGACGAGTAAGCAGGAATCATCGTATGCGGCATTCGCGCTACATAAGAAGAGGTGAAAATCAGATGCCCCACGATTCCGCGCTCCATCCATCGGCCCAGCACTGCTCGCGCCAGATAGGTCTGCGCCATATAGTTGAACCGGAAAATACGCTCATAATCCAACTCCGATGTGCTGGCAAAAGGATGCAGCCCGCATCCGCCCGCGTGCCCAATCACCGTGTCCATCTCCGGAAACTTTTCGAAGGCCGCATTCACGACGCGATTCACTTGTCTCGAGTCCGTGATATCGGCCGCAACATATAGATAAGACGAAGGCGCAATCTGCCAGCCTTCCAGCATCCGCCGCGCCTCTTCCTCGCCCTTGATATCCGTGAGCACAAGCGTCGCACCAGCCTCCGTCAGTCGGCGGACCATGTGCTCGGCGATCGCGCCCAACGCGCCGGTGATCAAAATTGCTTTTCCTGCCAGATCAATGGTGATCATATTCACATGATTCCGAACTTCTCGAACGCTTCCACCGCACTGCTTCCCGCCTCGATCGCCTTCCTCACCAACTTCTCGCCGCGTGCCTTCTCGAGCGCCAGTGTAAACACCTCGACTTCGGCTTCCGCTGGAACCAGCAAGACTCCGTCCACATCGCCAAATAAAATATCCCCAGGACGAACTCGCACCGCCCCGATCTCCACAGGAATGCGAAAATCGACGACTTTGTAGCGGGGACCCGAATCCTGCCCGTAGGAACCGAAACCAAAAGTCGGAAAGTTCATCTTCAGAATCGCCTTCGTATCGCGGACATACCCATGCACCACCGCGCCCCGGCTCCCCAGTTTGCGAGCCCGCGTGCTCATCAGTTCGCCCCACACCGCGTTGCGCGGAGAGGAACCGGTATTTACATAAACTTCGTTGTGGCGCAGATCGTCCAGCGCCTCCAGCATCAGGCCAAACGACTTGTTCATTAACGCGTTGGCGCTGCCCGCAATTTTCTCGGCAAACACATCGACGGCCAGAACCGGCATGGCGCGCCCGATCACTACCATATCCTTTCGCAACGCCTGAATTTGCGGAGGCAGGAACTGATGTTGAAGATCCATCTTATCCATCACATCGCCCACAACGCAGGTGAAGAGTTCGCGCTCCACAAGAGCGAATAATTCGTCGTCCGACTTCCACAACCGCATCGTTCCCTTCGTCGCACCCGTCTTTCGACTCATCTTCTGTCTCACCGCTTCCGCGCCTCTTTGATCTTCTCCACGAATTGCTGGGCCAGCGCGGTAATGGACGCGAAGTCGCCAGTCTTGGCGCCCGCCGTCAGGTTGCCACCAACACCGACTGCGAACGCCCCCGCCTTGATCCACTCCCCAACGTTCTCAATTCCCACTCCACCAGTGGGCATAAGCTGCGCCTGTGGCAGAGGCCCTTTCACGGCTTTCACGAATGCCGGGCCCAGAATTTCCCCCGGAAACACTTTCACAATATCCGCGCCACACTCCATCGCCTCGATCACTTCCCCCATCGTGGCAGCGCCCGGCATGTACGGGACTCGATAACGATTGCACAGGCGAGCCGTTGCCGTGCTCACCGCTGGACTCACCACAAATTCAGCTCCGGCGAGAATCGCGATCCGCGCCGTCTCCGGATCGAGCACTGTTCCCGCGCCTACCAGAATCTTTCCGTGAAATTCTTTCGCGAGATGCTCGATGACTTTGCTCGCTCCCGGCACGGTGAACGTGATCTCCAGGGCAGCGACCCCTCCCTGCGCGCACGCTTCCGCCATACGCGAGGCCTGTTCCGGACCCTCCGCCCGGATCACTGCTACCAGTCCGGATTCCACAATTTTGTTCAAAACTTCAGTTTTCGTGATCGACATAAACTCCACTTTGGTCCGGCGTGATTTCCATTACTCAAAAAATGGCTCGCCCGGCCGCGCATAACGGCGCGCCACTTCTTCGTTCAAAGTCACGCCCAGCCCCGGGTGCTCGGGCACGTCAATGTAGCCGCCCTGAATCAGCGGCTTCGAGACTCCTTCCACCAATTCGTTCCAGAAAGGAACGTCTGAGGCATGAAATTCGAGCGCAAGAAAATTCGGAATCGCAGCACAGAAATGCACCGCCGCCATCGTCCCCACTGGACTGCTGATGTTGTGCGGAGCCACCGGCATGCCATGCGCATCCGCAAATTGCGCAATGCTCTGCGCTACCGATAAGCCTCCCACCTTCTGCAGGTCAGGAGTTACGATGCTCACAGCATGCTCGGCAATGATTTCCTGAAAACCCTCAAACAGGAATAGGTTTTCGCCGGTTGCAATGGGCACTCGCACCTTGGCATGCACTTCTTTGAGTGCCGCAATGTTGTTGGGAGGCACGGGATCTTCCAGCCACATCAGCCGGAACTGCTCCAGTTCTCGCGCCACTTTCACGATGTCGCTGGCATTGTAGCGCCAATGGCAGTCGACGGCGATATCAGTATCCTTGCCTACCTCGTCGTGTACCGCGGCTATCAGACGCACCATGTGATCGATTGCGTGATTGCTGAGCGCACGATTGTGAGGATCGGTGCCCTCCGTGCCCGGAACATCCAAATCAAACTTCAGTGCCGTGAATCCTTCCGCCCTCTTCTTCTTCGCCTGCCGCCGGTACTCATCGGGAGAAGAAGCAGGCTCGCCGCCGCCAGCGCCAAAATAATCTCGCGCTTCATGTTCACCACCAGCCTTTTCCTGGGGATCCCACGATGCCCGACGCGAGCGCAGCACCTCGTCGAGACTTTCGAGCGCCTCGCCCCCATGGCAGTCAGCGTAGATGCGGATTTTGTCGCGAAACTTTCCGCCCAATAGGCGGTAAATCGGCACATCCAACCACTGTCCCAGTACATCCCAGAGCGCGGCTTCGATCCCACTGATCGCGTTATAAACGATGCCCGCGATTGAACCGGCGCCCGAAGTCGCCAGCTGTAATTTGCGAAACAACCGCCGGACATCGCGCGGATCTTCGCCAACCAGCAGCGGTTCGAGAGAGCGCAGAATTGCTGTCAGTCCCGGAGCGAAGAAGCACTCGCCCAATCCCCGAATGCCATCATCCGTTTCGATGCGAACGAAGGTCCAATCAAAATTCCCTTCGACCACCGCGGTCTTCAATCTAACAATCTTCACGTTCCGGCAAGCCCTGAGACAACCGCCGATTATACGCCGCACTGAACTCGCTTAACGGTCGATCGCAGTCAAAGAAAGTGTTTCCTCGAAGCTGCGACACCGCTCAGTCGGAACAGCTAGAATGTTGCCCATGAGTCCACTCGTCTTGAAAGCGGCGGAAAGTTGCCGCTGGGACTGCATCAGCCTCGGCGAAGTTATGCTTCGCCTCGATCCCGGCGAAGAACGCATCCACACCGCTCGCAATTTTCGCGCCTGGGAGGGCGGCGGAGAATACAACGTCGCACGGGGACTTCGCCGATGTTTCGGCCTGCGCACGGCCGTTATCACCGCTTTCGCCAAGAATCCGGTCGGACAGCTTCTGGAAGACTTGATCCTTCAGGGCGGAGTCGACACCTCTCTTATCCGCTGGGTCCCCTACGACGGAATCGGCAGAACCGTCCGCAATGGCCTGAACTTTACCGAACGAGGATTCGGTGTCCGTGCCGCTATCGGCTGCTCGGATCGCGGACACACTGCCATCGCAAATTGCCAGCCCAATGATTTCGATTGGCAAGAGATCTTCGCCGCCAAAGGCTCCCGCTGGCTGCATACTGGTGGGATCTTTGCCGCACTTTCGCCCAGTACAGCCTCGGTCGCCAACGCCGCGATCCAGGCCGCGCACGCCTCAGGAACCGTAATTTCCTATGACCTCAATTACCGCGAATCGCTTTGGAAATCGATCGGTGGCAAGCCGAAAGCCCAGGAAGTGAACCGCGAATTGGTGAGCTCCGTCGACGTCCTTTTCGGCAACGAAGAAGATTTTTCCGCGACCCTCGGTGTCGATATCGAAGGCGTCGGAGGCGACTTCGCCCACCTGCCCGTCTCCAGTTACGAAGCGATGTTGCATCGTGTCAGTCAGCTCTACCCCAACCTCAAGCTCATCGCGACCACGCTTCGGACGGCGCACACTGCGACGCAAAACGACTGGGGCGCCATCGCGCTCTATGACGGCAAGATTATTCACATCCCGCAGCGCCCTCTCGAAATCCTCGACCGCGTCGGTGGCGGCGACTCCTTCGCTTCCGGCCTGATCTACGGGTTTCTTGCGGGCAAAGACGCCGAATGGGCTGTCCAGTGCGGCTTAGCGCACGGCGCCTTGGCCATGACCACCCCCGGAGATACGAGTATGGCCACACTCTCGGAAGTCGAAGCCGTCATGCGCGGCGGCGCGGCCCGCATTGCACGGTGAAAGTATCCAAAGCACCGAGGCGTATGGAGCGCAAGCGTAAGATTTACGATGGAGCGTAACCGAGCAAATCATGAAGGAGACTTGGCGGTGGTTTGGATCGGCCGATCCGGTTCCTCTCGAACACATCAAGCAAGCCGGAGCCACCGGAATCGTCTCCGCCCTGCATCATCTGTATCGCGGCGAGTCTTGGCCCCTAGACGAAGTCTACAAACGAAGAGATGAGATTCGCGCCGCGGGGTTTGACTGGTCTGTGGTGGAGAGCATTCCCATCCACAATTCCATCAAACTTCGCACGGGACCCTACGCGCATTTCATCGGTGCCTGGAAAGATTCACTCGCCGCCATCGCCCAAGCCGGCGTCAAAATTATCTGCTACAACTTCATGCCCGTTGTCGACTGGACGCGAACCGACTTGCAGTGGCGTCTCCCCACGACTGGCTACGCTCTCCGCTTCGACGCCGTCGATTTTGCCGCCTACGATTTATTCCTCCTCGAGCGGGCGGACGCCGGCGCAGGCTATTCCGAACCTCGTGTTCAAGCTGCCCACGCCCGTTTCGCCGCCATGACCGAGTCGCGCAAAAATGATCTCGAGCAAACGATCATCGCGGGTCTTCCCGGAGCCGAAGCGTCCTACAACCGCGACATGATTCGCAATCTGATCGCGGAATATCACGGTATGACCGCAGCCGACTTGCGGTCGAACCTCGTTGCGTTCCTGCGCGAAGTCGCTCCTGTAGCCGAAGAACTCGGCCTACGCCTTGCCATCCATCCCGACGATCCGCCCTGGTCCCTATTCGGACTGCCGCGGGTCGTTTCCACTGCCGACGATGTCCGCGCCATTCTCGCGGGCTGCAATACGCAGGCAAATGGCCTTACGTTTTGTGTTGGCTCCTACGGAGCCCGCGCCGACAACGATCTCGTCGCGATGGCGCGGGAATTTGGCGCCCGCATTCACTTCGTTCATCTACGCCAAGTCATCCGCGAGCCCGACGGATCGTTCCATGAAGCCGAGCATCTAGCCGGCAGCTCCAACATGGTCGGCGTAATCAAAGCGATGCTGGAAGAAGAGGCTCGTCGACGCCGCACCGGTCGCACCGATCATGAGATTCCGCTACGTCCCGATCACGGACACCTGTTAGCCGACGACATCGGTAAGAAGGTAAATCCCGGTTATTCTCTGATCGGCAGATTGAAAGGCTTGGCCGAGCTCCGTGGTGTAATCCACGGCCTGAAGCATGCGATCCCAGAGTTATCGCTCTAGATTAGGGGGTTGTCGTTACCCGCAACTGAGATCGGCCTTCAGCGTTAGCTTAGAGCTTGCGCACCTTGGCGTATTCCACCGGACTCGGCAACTCCTCCAACCCGCGTCCCGCGAAAATCTCCTGGAACTCGTGCAAGAGTGCGTCGTGTACTAACCCGTTGGTTGCGACCGTCTCCCGGCTGGCGATGTCGAACGTCCCGCCCGAAAAATCAGTGACCTTCCCGCCCGCCTCTTCGACAATCAACACACCTGCCGCCGTATCCCAGGGATTCAGGTTGAATTCCCAAAATCCCTCATATCGTCCCGACGCCACATTGCAAAGATCCAGCGCCGCCGATCCAGCCCGCCGCACGCCATGCGTTCGCAAAGTCAGCTGGTGATAAAAATAAATGTTTGGATTCTTGTGCCGCTTCTGGCTGGGAAACCCCGTCCCAATCAAACACTCGCCCAGCTTTGATATCGCCGAAACGTGAATCGCCTCGCCATTCAACGAAGCCCCACCACCGAGCGCTGCCGAAAACATCTCATCGCGAGTTGGATCGTAAATCACTCCGGCTACCCGCCGCCCCGCCCGCTCCACCGCCAGCGACACGCAGAACACAGGATAGCCATGCGCAAAATTCGTAGTCCCATCCAGCGGATCGACATACCACTTGTACTCACTGCCCGTCTCGATCCGTGTTCCCTCTTCGCCCATCACATCATGACGGGGAAATTGCGCCCGAATCCTGGACAAAATCAAAGCTTCCGATTCCCGATCCGCAACCGTCACCAGATCGACCGCCCCTTTATATTCAATCTTCACGTGTTGCCGGAAATATCCCATGATCAGCGAGCCCGCTTCGCGAGCCATCGCCTGCATAGGAGCAATCAAATCGAAAGACTGTTGGGATGTCATGAGACTTCTAGACTTTCATTTCCAGGATCGAGCGAACCGAAGGACCTGCGCAATTCATGCCGCCAAGAGATTCTACTGGGTACCCGGTACTAGGTAGTGGCTACTTTTTCTTCCCATCTTCCGCAATATAAACAATCTCGTGCTTGAAGATAAAAAGATTCGGACCATCTTCGCGTGTGACGCGCACCATATTTTTGTCGTAATACTCAATCCACCCGCGTACCACCTCGCCATCCGCCAGCTTCAAACTGACGATTTTCTGCTTCTCGCCGAGGGCCTTCAAATAAGCTGCTTCCTCAAAAGTCTCGTCCGGCGGCGGAGTGCGCTTCTTGCCAAAATTAGGATTTCCATTCTGCAAAGGCATCCACCCATTTTACATCCTCAAGAAGCGGTCAGCTTTGGTCAGAATGAATGTAATACGCCGCTTCCTCCGGCCGATGCACCCGCGGAATCCACAACGGACGCCGCAATCCCCCGGGCCCCGGCGCCGGACGAGCCAATGCCTTCCATCGCTGATAAACCGCAAACGAGAGATTCGTATCGACAAAAATATCGCCATACCGGTCTTCCGCCGAAGCCCGCTCCACCCGCACCATCTGATGCCAGCAATGCATCCCCGTGATCGGATCCGGATGCACAGGAAAAGTAATGTTCTGATGGACGCCCGCATCACTCCACCAGACACGCTTCGTATCGGGATCGGTCGTCTCGTAGGGCTCCACTCCCGAAGTCTGCCGCATCTTCCATTGCCCCTTACCGACTTCTTTCAGGTCCACCCAGGCGCTCGACATGCGCTCCAGTTGATCTTCTTTATTCGTTCGCCAGCGCCCCATGTGATGGGAGCAAGCGACTACTCCCGGCGCTAGCCCCTCCGTGACCCAGGCATGCAGCACGAAAAATCCGATCTCCGTATGCACCTTAATCAAGTCGCCGGTGCGAATATTTCCAAGTTTCACGGCATCCGTGGGATTCACCCACAAGGGATTCTTATGCGCAATCTCGTAAAGAAACTTCGAATTTCCCGATCGCGTATGAATCAAATGCGGCAACCGGAAAATCGGCAGCAGCGTAAGCACCTCGCCGCGAGCGTCCTTCGGCCATTCAACCAGCGGTATATAGCGCGAATCGAAATCGTCCGCCGCTTTCCCGCCCTCACTTCCCAAAGACGCTGCCTGTGCCGACTTGTGAATATGGCTGCGATAGTATTCGGGAAGCACAAACTCCGGCCACTTCCAATCAGCCATTGTCTTTGAAAACAGCTCCAGCTTGCGCGAAGGCGTGTTGTATCCAACCACTGCCTCGCCGCCAACCATTACGCCGACAGCCTTGCCATTTTTTGAGACAACGCCGTTCGTTCCGACTTCCGATCCCGACAAATCCGCCGCCGCCACCGGCTTCTCATTCAATCGATGGACGTCGGTTGTCACCTCATACGCACCGTACTTCCGCATATATTCCAGCGGCTTTAAGCCTTCTTTCGCGGCCGCCGCCGGCAATCCGGGAACTGAATTTTCAAACATCCATCCGTAATACTCGTCAACCGTGAGCTTCTGCCCCGCACGTTCAGGGTATGGAGACTCGAACCACTGCCGAATTCCCATCGACCCATCCGGATCGATCGCCCATGACAGATTGATCCAGAACTCATCCTCTTCCCAAACTTCTCCCGGATTCGCCTGGTACGTATAGTCGAACTTCTTCCCTTCCCGCTCCTGCAACACCCGCAACACTGGCTGCCGAAATCCGATCCATTTTCCCGCATACGATTCCTGGCTCATCAGATCATGCCGCTCCGAACTGAATCCCATCGGCAAAACATAATCCGCAAACCACGCCGTCTCGCTCCATGTAGGCGTCAACGCCGCATGCAGGCCAACCTTCTCCTCGTCTCGCAACATCTCGATCCACGAAAATCCATCGGGATACGTCCATACCGGATTAAACACGCGCGTGAAATAGGCCTCGATCCGCCCGCGCCCCTCCTTCAGCATATGCGGTAACACCGGCGACATCTCATGCACGCAAAGCGGCCACTCCCGCGGATACAGCAATTCATTCCACCGCTTCTGCGGAGGCGGATTCTTATAAGGACGCGGCACAAATTTATTCCACGCATTCAAATTGTGTCCGCCCGGAGTGCCTACCGACCCCGTCAACACATGCAGCAACGTCAATGCCCGCGCCGATTGCCACCCACCCAAATTTCCTGAAGAACTTCCCCGCCAAAGATGCGAAGCGAACCGACTTCCGGCCGTAGCGATCTCACGCGCGGTCTTAACAATAACCTCCGCCTTCACTCCACTTTCTTTCTCCGCAAACTCTGGAGTGAACTTCGCATAATGCCGCTTCAACGCTTCAATCAAAGCGTCAAAACTTTGTCCCTTGGCAGAAAATCCATCGACCTCCAGCTCTTCCCAGTTCGTCCAATTCTTGACAAATTCCGCGTCAAACCGCTTCTCTCCCAGAATGACGACCGCCATCGCCAGCAAAACCGCCGCCTCTGTCCCCGGATAACTCGGCATCCAGTAATCCGCCATGCTCGCGGTATTCGAGAGCCGAGGATCCATCACGGCGAGCTTTGCCCCCGCCATCTTTCCTTCAATAATCCGCTGCGCGTGGGGATTGAAATAGTGTCCCGACTCCAGATGGGCTGACAGCAAGAGGATGAACCGCGCGTTTGCGTGATCGGGAGAAGGGCGGTCCGCGTGATGCCAAAGCAAATATCCGAGGCGAGCGGAAGACGAGCAAACATTTGTGTGCGAGTTGTGGCCGTCAATTCCCCAGGCTTGCAACGTCCGCTCCATGATGAAGTCATGTCCCGGACGCCCCACGTGGTACATCACTTCTTCGCCGCGCTTTTCCTGAAACGCCTTACGGATCCGCGACCCAAAAGTTTCCAGCACTTCATCCCACGAAGTCCGCGCCCACTTCCCTCCGCCCCGAGGCCCCACGCGCTTCATCGGATACAAAATGCGATCGGGATCGTGAATTTGCGTGATCGTGGCCGGACCCTTGGCGCACAATCGCCCCCGGCTGGCAGGATGCAAAGGATTTCCTTCAAACTTGTCGATCCGCCCCGTCTCCTTATTCACGTAAGCCAGCAGTCCGCAGGCCGACTCGCAGTTAAAGCAAATTGTGGGTACCAGCGAATAATGCTTCTGCACGCGACGCGGCCAAGCCCCAGGATCCAGCTCAGTCCAGTCGTCCCACTTCTCCACCGGAGGAGTAGAGAAAAGGTGGCTGCCCTCGCGCTTAAATTCCGTCATTCAAAATCTCCACTTAAATTACTCTGTCATCCGGTCCGTTAGCGAAGCGAAGTGGAGAGAACCTGCGTTCCCCTCCTCGTGCGAACATTCCGCTAATTACAATAGCCCTAAAAGCACTAGCTATTCGGAACGCTCTGTCCCGCCATCACAAAGCACCACTCAAAAATCAAAAGCCCCGCAAGTGCCAAAACACTACTCGCCCCAATCCCGATCGAGTTCCCAAATAAAAGAGAACTACCCAACAACAGCAAGGGAAGAATCCCGCCCAGCAAAACTGCCCCGCCCCAGAACGCCCGAGCAAACGGACCATGGGTCATCAACCGAGCCCCATACCGCGCATTATCCGTGGTGTGTGGCATGGCCACTTCGCCCAGCAGCATGATCAAGTGCAAGCCCAAACAGACCACCAGCGCGGAACCACCAAAGGCCCGAGCCGCCACCGACCCGCCAAGCGTATCCGGAAGGAGCGCCAGCACTGCCGCGCCGCACAGCAAGGCCTGCACAACCAAATGCGCCGGCAGCAACGGACTCTGCCATAGATCACGCCCCTCGCATTGTCCAAAAAGAAACGCAGTGTAAGCCGCCGCACAAAATCCCACCAGCACAGTCGGCCACAACAAAATCCAACTGACGGAAGCAAGCCCAAAAACCGCCGCCAGCCAGAACAATCCGCAAAGTCCGCTGTAACCAATCAAAATGAACGCGCCGCGAGCCAGCCATGACTTGCTTTGCGGAGTAAACACCACCCGCAGAAATCGTTCCTTGTGATCCAGATCCCAAACCAGCAGGACTGTAGTAAGCGCCGTAAACAGAAGTGCGACCGTCGCCAGCACGATGTCGCGTACGCGCGAGCCCGATAATCGGCCCAGCAGCATGGCAATCGCGGGAACTGCCAGCACACCCGCCCCAATCGATTTCGTCCAGCAATACGCCGGAACCTGCCATCCCCAGGGACGAGCATGCGCCACGTCGTACGCCGCCACCGCATTCGGTTGCAGCAAAGGATGATCCGGCGGATAAATCGCTCCGCCCCCCAACACCGCCGCATTCCGCTGCGACCACATGTAAATCGATTCGTGCCGCGCCGCCGTCGGCACGATCGCGCTCTCGTCGCCGTCAATGTAATAAAGCTTGGGCTTCGTTCCTTGCTCCGGCTTGCGCACTCGCACCGGCTCGCGAGCGATCAATTGCGCCACTTCGCTCGAAGCGTCGCTCAAGTCTCCCGCGATAATCGCGTGTTCTGGACAGACAATCACGCATGCCGGTTCGAGCCCCACCTCAGTGCGATGCGCGCAGAAATGGCACTTCGTGGCCGTGCCATCATCGGGATCCATGTAAATGGAGTCGTAAGGACAAGCCTGCATACAAGCTTTGCATCCGATGCAGCGATCAGCATTAAAATCGACGATCCCATCCCGCCGCTGGTACATCGCAGTCACGGGGCAAATCGTCACGCAAGGAGGCTTTTCGCAGTGATTACAACGCGTGACCTGAAATACGCGCCGCGTGTTGGGGAACGCGCCCTTCTCAACGTACTTCACCCAAGTCCGGTTCACGCCCACCGGCACTTGGTTCTCGGTCTTGCAAGCCACCGTGCAGGCGTGACACCCAATACACTTGCGATTGTCGATTACAAATCCGTATTTCATCCGCCGAAGTGCCCGCCCCAAAGACAAACAATCATACTTGGAAGCGGTCAGAAAGTGCGCTCCGAAATTCATTCAGAACGTGTACTGGGAGGTGCGCGCGAAGAAGGATGCGCAATTCAGATAGGCTCGGATGAGCCGAAACGAGAAGGACAAATTGGGCTCGGTGGAGCGCCAGGCGTCCCCGCCCGACCGGCGCTCCACCGCTAACAACACCAAATCACATTTAGTGAGACTGCGCGATCAAACGCTCAACAATGTGGTGCGCCTCATCGATATGCTCCAAAGCGCGATGACGCAATCCGTGGGCAAAACCATCATCTTCTTTTTCGGAGATGTCATGATGCGCCTTGTCCAGCAATTCCAGCGTCCGATGATAACGACCGGGCCAATCCATACGCGCATCCACCGGCGGATGGTCGTTCAGATTCTTACCATCGTCGATCGCAGCCTGTTTGATCTCCCAAATCGCTTTGTCGATCTCCGCAATCGCATGCTCTTCTTCCCGATCTTTCCGCCCTGAATCGGTTTCCCGCTCCAGATGCGCCCGGGCATGACGTAAATCCTGAAGGGCGTGCAAATAGGCCGGATGTCGACCGGGTTCATCGCCAAAACTCAGCGACGCGCAAACAGCCAGCAAGAACGCAATTACGGCACAACTCCGCACAGTCTTCATGTTCTCCTCGAATAGGCCTTTCGGCAGAATCAACTCGCTTGTAGTAACCCGAAGTCTCGCTTCTTGACTCGCTGAATCTTAGTCCCGAAAGGATGTCTCCCGAAAGTTACTACCGGGCATCGTCCCCAAGGTGTGGAATGGCCGGGACAGCGCGGTCATTAGCACCATGAAAATACAGGCGCGCGAACCGTACGTGCTAGAGTTTCGTCTATATCTGGTAATCAATGTCTTCCATGATCCGCTGCAGCGACTCCGACAGCGGTTCCCGTCCGCCTATTCCCTCCAACTGCCGTACCCGTTCCGCCAAACGGTTCACCTCCGAGGCCACCGCCGCCAGAGCCTCCGATAGCGGATCATTAATCTGCTTCGGATCCGTAATTACCACGCGCTTCCCTTCGCGAAAGATAATGTGTCCCGGAACTCCCACCACCGTCGAATCATCCGGCACATTACGCAACACGACCGATCCCGCTCCAATCCTACAATTTCTACCCACCGTAATATTGCCAAGAATCTTCGCGCCGCCGCCGACCACTACATGATCCAGTAATGTCGGATGCCGCTTCCCCATCTCTTTTCCTGTGCCCCCGAGCGTCACCCCCTGATACAGCGTCACATCCTCGCCGACCTCAGCCGTCTCCCCAATCACCACCCCCATCCCGTGATCGATAAACAGCCGCCGCCCTAGTTTCGCTCCGGGATGAATTTCAATCGCCGTCAGCAGTCGCGCCACCTGCGACAGCCAGCGCGCCAGCAGGAACCACTCGTGGTTCCAAAGCCAGTGGTTCATGCGATAGAACCAAACCGCATGCAGTCCCGAATAACAGAGGTAGACTTCCAGACGTGACTTCGCCGCAGGATCACGCTCCAGCAC
>Ga0302320_10006712_pt1 | contig 25471 bp, 17 predicted proteins | sample Bog_T0_3_FD_202130 | JGI IMG/M metagenome (GOLD analysis project Ga0302320, IMG submission 202130) | Peat permafrost microbial communities from Stordalen Mire near Abisko, Sweden - Bog_T0_3 | ecosystem: Environmental > Terrestrial > Soil > Wetlands > Peat | place: Sweden: Abisko, Stordalen Mire... | reverse complement strand
GTCCCAATGGCGCGGGCAAATCCACGCTGCTTGCCGTGCTGGCCGGGCAGGTCGAACCTGACTCTGGCGAGCTTGCCGTGCGCAAGCGGGCCCGCGCCGCTTACGTGCCGCAGGACTCGCGTTTCGCGCCTGGTCTCTCGATTCGTCAAGTGCTGGAGCGGGCGCTGGCCGCCGCGCATGTCAACGAATCCGAACGCGAGGGCCGTCTACGCGAGTTGTCAGGCCGCGCTGGCTTTGCCGATCTCGACACCGAGGCGGCAGCGCTCAGCGGCGGCTGGCGCAAGCGGCTAGCCATTACAGAAGCGCTTGTCTCGGAGCCGGAGGTGCTGCTGCTGGACGAACCTACCAACCATCTTGATCTGGCTGGCATCGAGTGGCTTGAGGCGCTGCTGACCAATTCGTCCTTCGCCGCGGTCACGGTGAGCCACGACCGTTACTTCCTTGAGAGCACATCGAGCGAGATCATCGAGCTGAATCGTGTCTTTGCCGACGGCCTGTTGCGCGTGAAGGGAAAGTTCAGCCGGTTCCTCGAAGAAAAGCAGGCCTATCTGGAATCGCAGAGCCGCCAACAGGAGAGCCTGCGCAACCAGGTGAGGACAGAGATTGAGTGGCTGCGCCGCGGACCCAAGGCGCGGACAACCAAATCAAAAGCCCGCATTGATACGGCCAACGCTATGATCGGCCAGCTGGCGGCGATGGACTCGCGCACCACGGTCAACACCGCAGGTATCGACTTCGACGCCAGCCAGCGCAAGACGAAACGGCTGGTCGAGTTCAACGATGTAGCTTGCGATGTGCCGGGCAGCGACGAGGCCCAGAGCCGCCGTCTGTTTACCGGCCTCAACTTCGTCCTTACGGCGGGCATGAAAGTGGGCCTGGTGGGACCGAACGGCAGCGGCAAAACCACATTCCTGCGCCTGCTGCGGGGCGAGATCGAACCAGCTGAGGGCAGCATCCGCAGGGCCGAGGCGTTGCGGCTGGTTTACTTCAGCCAAATGCGCGAGCTGGATGACAGCCTGACGCTGCGACGCGCCCTGGCGCCCGAGGGCGACTCGATCCTGCATCAGGGCCGCGTGGTGCATGTGGCAAGCTGGGCGGCGCGGTTCCTGTTTACGGGCGAGCAGCTCAATCAGCCGGTGCGCAACCTCTCCGGCGGTGAGCGGGCACGGGTGCTCATCGCCAAGCTGATGCTGGAGCCGGCAGACGTTCTGCTGCTCGACGAGCCTACCAACGATCTGGATATTCCAACGCTCGAAATCCTCGAAGAGAATCTCCTCGACTTTCCCGGCGCGCTGGTCTTGGTGACGCACGACCGCTACTTGCTGAACCGCGTGGCCTCTACGGTGCTGGGTCTCGATGGGCGCGGCAACACAGGGCGGTTTGCCGACTATTCGCAGTGGGAAGATTGGATCGAAGAGCAGGACCAATTTGAACAAGGCAAATCGGGTCGCCGGGCAGACGGCTCAAGCTCCGTACAGCGGTCAGGAGCGGAGCCGGTGTCTGGTTCGGGTGGTAAGAAGAAGCTTTCGTACCTCGAAGCCCGCGAGTTTGCCGCTATTGAGCTCAAGGTTGAGGCGTCCGATGCGCGCCTTGCTGCCGCTCGCGACCGCGTGGAGCACCCTGAGATCGCAACCAACGCCGCAGCCCTTCAGGAAGCGCTGGCCGAGTTGGACGCTGCGCAGCATGAGAACGACGCCCTCTATGCCCGCTGGGCAGAGCTGACGGAAAAGGCCGGATAGGGCTTTGGGAATTGAGCTCATGCCTTATGCCGGCTTAACGGAAAACCTGTTCATCGATTCTCTAACGATAATGATAGAGATGAACGCGCCGAATTGTGAATGAGCCGGCAGGCATTCGCAGAGAACGCCCCTGGTTGTCTTCGTCGCCGTTCAGCTCTCTGCCAGGTGTCCAAACGCCGTTCCCATAGGTGCCTTCCCAGACGGAGTCGATGCCAGCCTGGGTATCGGTTTCTCCGTGGGTTCCAAACATCATGAGCATGCCGGTTCCGGCTACCGCCAGAGCAATTCCATTGGGCCAATGCGGACAAAAGAACGAAGAGACCCGAGTGTGAGCCGTTTTTGCCGTCTCGGAGAGCCCGATACGCTTTGCGAACACTGCCTGCTGATCATGCTTACAAGCTCGGGCGGTAGGCGTCCCAGGGTTTTGACTGGTCAACCAACAACCCTTCTGCTGTCGCAAAATCAGGATGACCAAGGCAAATCGGTTGTCCAAGCTGCTCCGTCCCCTCTCAGCACGGGGCAGGCCCCAATCGCTGCCGTTTCAATTAGATAATTCGGTCAATGAATTTTCCTTGACAGATTTCATGCATGGTGAATATAGTTGTCATGCCATATTAATGGCTGTTGTAGACCTATGTCTATGCGCAAGGCGCCATGCATCTTGTTCGCCCGCTGAACACTGCGGTTTGTGAGTGCCTTGCCGCTATGGATTGATGAGTATACGGCAAAAGTGAAGAATTCTGGAGGCTGTATGATCAAACGAAGTTTGTTTAGTTGGCCAAATAAACATTTCCTGCGGAAGACAGATTCACACGCAGGTATGGCGCGCACATGGGTCCCGTTGCTGGCCGTGGCAGTTCTGCTACTGGCAAGCCCCTGGGCTGGCGCGCAGGTGCTGTACGGTTCGCTGACTGGCGCCGTCACAGATAAGACCGGCGCGGTCATTCCCGCAGTAACCGTGACGTTAACCAATCAAGGCACAGGCGAAGTTCGTGTCGCCACCGCCAGCGAATCGGGCAATTACTCGTTTCTCGATGTGCTGCCGGGGGCCTATTCTGTATCCGTTGCGGCCAAGGGAAACTTTGGCGGGAACACGATCAAGAATGTCGAGGTTGAAGTCAACCGCCAGGTGCGTGTCGACATTGTGTTGCAACTGGCATCCGTGACCGCGCAGGTTACAGTCACCGATGCGCCTCCAGAGCTGCAAACCGAAACGGCGGAAGTCAACTCGGATATCAACTCGACCCAGCTGGGCCAGCTGCCCCTCACCTCCACGGCAGGGCGCAGCTTTCAGGCTCTTTACACGCTCATTCCTGGCGGCGCATCCGTGAAGGAGCAAAACTCAACCGCTTCCAATCCCTCGCGCGCCATGTCGGTGAACGTGAACGGCGTGAGCATGAACGGCAACACCACGCGTATTGACGGCGCGGTGAACTATTACGGCTGGCTGACCTACCTGATCGCATACGTGCCTCCGCCGGATTCGATTGAGGACGTCAGCATAACCACCAATGCCTTCAATGCCGAGCAAGGCCAGGCGGGTGGCGCGTCGATCAAGATCTCCACCAAGTCCGGCACGCGCGACTTTCACGGCAGCGCATGGGAGTACTACCAGGATGCAAACATCAACGCCCGTGCGTACACCACAACCCACCAGGCAACCCCAGTGCTTCCCAAGAACATTTTTGACCAGTTTGGATTCAACGTTGGTGGCCCAGTCTACCTGCCCAAGATTCTGACCGGCAGAAAGAAACTCTTCTTCTTCGACAACTGGGAGCGCACGACACGGCGTCAAGCGATCAGCGGCCTACAGACTGTGCCTGATACCAACATGATTGGCGGCAACTTCTCAGAAGCCTCGTCGCTGGCAACGATTTACGATCCACAGCCGACAGCGGCTTGGGTCAGTGCGTTTACCCCGACAGCCAACTGTCCCACGCTCGCCTACACCTCGGGTTATCTCAATTTCGCCTGCCGGCCGAGTTTCACTTCGGAGTATGGCGAAACAGGCAACAACATCAACACCATTCCCGCGGCACGCCAGTCGACAGCGGCCACGACGATGATTGCAAACCTGGCGCCGATTGCCGCGAAGATCGGCACGCCTACCTCGGCGCAGTTGAGCAACTTCATGGCCAACGACTACTTTGGCTCTGCAACGTACGCCTATAACCGCACGACCAATGACGCCAAGATCACCTATATTCCCAGCGACAACACGCAGATCTTCGGCAAATACAGCATCGAGCCGTTCCAGGTGAACGATCCGCAGACACTGGGAGCCGCGGGCGGCACCACATTTGATGGCGGCCAGCCGGGCGCCGGACACGGCACAATCCAGAACATGGGCCTGGGTATAAGCCATGTTGTTACCGGCCATCTTGTGGTTGACGCCGACTTTGGTTACACGCGCCAGTGGTCGGGAGCGCAATCCACGCTTGATCTCGCTTCGGGCGATTACGGGTTGAACACACTGAAGATACCGGGAACCAACATCAATTCCAATAACTCGGATTATTACGGCCAGCCGATCTTCAGCCTTAACGGCACCTTCAGCACCCTCGGCAACGCAAGTACCGCCAATCCGTTCATCTTCCGCGATAACCAGTTCACCGGCGACGTAAACGTGAGCTATATCAAGGGCAAGCACCAGACCAAGTACGGGTTTACGTACTATCACTTCGACCTGAACCACTTCCAGCCCACCAGCGGAGGCGGTGTCAGCAATGTGCGTGGCGGCTTCCTGTTCGCGGGCGGCATGACCTGCGGCGGCGGCACGTCGTGCGGCTCGACGGCGTACAACAATTTGGCCGACTTCCTGCTCGGTCTGCCCAACTCCAACTCAACGGGCAACGCCGTTCAAAAGGCGCAGCAGACCTTCGATCCCAACTCGCTGCGCTGGACGGAACTGGGCATTTACGCGCAGGACCAATGGACAGTGACTCCGAAACTGACCGTCACCTACGGTGTGCGTTACGAGGCCTATCCGGTACCATACCGCGATCACACCGGCATCTATGTCTTTCGGCCGGACCGGACGCAAGCTAACGGCAACATTGAGGTGGGCGGCGTGAACGGCCTTCCTGAGAATGCCGGAGTTAGTGCGGGACACGGATTCTTCGCCCCCCGCGCCGGTGTCTCCTATCGCCTGAACGAAAGAACCGTGATACGCGCCGGCGCAGGCATGTCCTCCGATCCGGATAGCATGCGGTATTTGCGCGACTCATTCCCCATGGACCTGGCGCCGAACTACGCCTCGACCGGAGCGGGCACGATCACGGTCGATCCGGCGAATGGCAATGCGGCGATGCCTCTTACCTACGGCATCCCGATTCCAGTCGTTCCCAATTACTCCACCGGATATGCGTCCTTGCCGGTTAGCGGAGGCACCAACTCCGTGTGGCAGAATTTCCGCCGCGGCTACCTCGAGAGCTGGAACCTCATTGCCCAGCGTGATCTGGGCCATGATTTCGTAGCCAGCGTCGGTTATGTGGGCAACCTGTTCGTCCGTGAGCAAGCCCCCGTCAGTCCTTATAACGCCGGGCCGATCCCGAGTACGAGCACTCCCTGCATGGCCAATGGACAATACAACACATCCCTCACCGGATTAACCGGCCCCTGTGTTGGTGGATTCGCCATCAACCAAACCATTAACTGGAACAACTGTCAGGTCGCCACCACAGACAACACCGGCAAGACCTACACACCGTGGTCGCCCTGCTACAACACGGGCGGCATCACGATGAACGGGCCGATCTTCAGCGCGAATTACAATTCCATGCAGACGCAGTTGACGCGCAATGCCGGCAAGAACGCCTCAGTGGGCGTGGTCTACACCTACGGGCACGCCTTCGACTATGTAGACAACGGCGCCGGGACCGGATCCGGCGGAACAGCGTTCAACTATCCCGCCTACTACAAGATGAACCGGGCGTCGGCTAGCTTTGACGTGAAGCACAACGTACAGGTCTGGGGCATCTACAGTCTGCCCTTCGGCTATGGTCAGCAGTTTGCCAAGTCAGGTCCGCTAGCCGCGATCATCGGCGGCTTCAAGTTGAACGGCCAGTACAGCTACTTCGGCGGCCAGCCGTTCAGTGTGACCGCGAACGCCAACACGCTCAACTCGCCGGGCCAACCGCTTTATGCCCAGCTTGTGGCTCCCTATCAGACGTTGAAGGGCCACAACCGCGGCGCAAGCGGCGGCAGCGCCCTCAGCGGCGGCCTGCCCTGGTTCAATCCGGCTTCCTTCGCCAACCCGGTCGAGCCGGGGGCCAGCGTCGCCCTTAACCCCAACAATGTTTCACCGACTTTCGCCAATACTCATCGCAACCAATTCCGCGGTCCTGGCAACTACCTTGTCAACGCCAGCCTCTTCCGCTCCATCCACATCTACCACGAGAGCGAGTTTCAGATTCGCTTTGAGGCGTTTAACCTGCTCAACCACGTGCAACTCACCAACCCGAATGTGACCGTGCCGTCCACGGCTAACGTCAACAGCCAACAGTACGGTACCTTCGGCTATATCACCAGCTTCAATGGGACGCGTTCCCTGCAGTTCGGCGGACGCTTCAACTTCTAGGCTGTTTGATTGCTGCCCGCGCCTGGAGTTCCTTGCAAGGAACTCCAGGCGCGGGCATTCCTTTGTCAACTTTGATTCCGTGATCGATTGAGATGGGGAGAACGGATTTCTAGAAGTGGCAAACCTGTTTAATAGCTCTAAGACCGAGAAGTTAGATAGAACTTCTCAAGCAATGCATGCGTCTAAGTGAGAGTGGCGAATAAACTCATTCAGCCATCGAAGAATATGCTCGCACGGGGCGCTTTTCTATCAGTGACTTTGCTTTGCGCCACACCGCCTGCCGCTTGCGTATGGAAGACTTATATCGGCCTACTGGATCCTGCAAAATGAAATCAGCAAGAGTACTCGCATCGACCGCCCTGTTGTTTCTCGCCGTATATTTTCCCGCAATGTCAGCCGCTGCCCAATCAGCTTCAAATAGCCAGGTTTGGGTGGCAAGCTGGGCTGCCTCGCAGCAGATTCCAGAACCGCACAATGCACTTGCACCTGACGATTTGCGTAATGCGACCGTGCGCCAGTTCATTCGGCTCTCCGTGGGCGGGTCCACGCTGCGCGTGCATATCTCCAATGCCTTCGGCGTCGAGCCGCTGCAATTTGCCTCGGTGCATATCGCGCGACCGCTTTCGCCCGCTTCTCCGAATCCCGCTTCTCCTGACACTGCTTCTCCAGATATCGACCCCAAATCCGACCGGGCACTCACCTTCTCCGGAGAGAGCTCCGTGATCGTGCCGGCAGGCACCGAGTATATCTCCGACCCGATCGAATACCCCGCCGCGCCGCTTTCCATCCTGGCCATCAGCTTCCACATCGACGCGCCTCCAACGGTCGAAACCGGGCATCCCGGCTCGCGGGAGACGACGTGGTATCTGCACGGCGATTTCGTCTCGGCGGCAACCCTGCCGGAGGCGGGCCATGTAGATCATTGGTATCAGCTATCGGGAATCGATGTGCTGGCGTCGCCGGGTGCGGGCTCGATCGTCGCGTTCGGCGACTCGATTACCGATGGACATGCCGCCACCACGAACGGCAACGACCGCTGGACAGACGTTCTCGCGGAGCGCCTTCAGGCTTCGCCTGGCACGCGCGCCATCAGCGTGCTCAACAAGGGAATTGGCGGCAATCACATCCTGACCGACGGGCTCGGACCCAACACCCTGGCTCGCTTTGACCGCGATGTGCTTGCCCCTGCGGGCATTCGTTGGCTGATCCTCTTTGAGGGAGTCAACGATCTGGGGGGCCTGTCCCGCATGGCAGAGGCGAGTGCCGCCGAGCACGGCAAGCTGGTGAGCCGTATCCTGTCCGCATACCAGCAGATTGTTGTTCGCGCTCATGCCCACGGCATTCGCGCGATCGGAGCAACTATCACTCCGTTTACCGGTTCCGAATACTACCATCCAGGACCAGCTACCGAGGCGGACCGGCAGGCGATCAATGCGTGGATTCGCACGCCAGGACACTTCGACGCATTCGTCGATTTCGACAAAACCCTGCGCGATCCAAGCGATCCAACACGCCTATTGCCGGCCTACGACTGCGGCGATCATCTGCATCCCAATCCGGCTGGCTACAAAGCATTGGGAGAAGCAGTTCCGCTAGTCTTCTTTGCGAACTGATGCATGTGGGCGGCTAAGTTGCTTGCGAGCGATCCACATGGGTAGGTAACGACGTTGTTGCTCAAGCAGACGATAAGGATTGCAATGCCAGAGAAAAGAATCAAGTTTTTCACATGCCTTGTTACTGGCATTGCTTTGACAGGCGGCATGGTCCTCCATGCGCAAAGAGCGGATCAGGCGTGGCTGCGCTATGCAGCCGACCATGGACGCATCGAGGCGCCCCGCAGCGCGCGTGCTTTGGGCAGTGGCGCCCTGGAATTGTCGGCCGCCAGCGAGTTGCAGCGCGGTATCGCCGGTTTGGCCGGTGTTACGTCCTACGCTGCCGATAGCGTCATGAAAGGCGAAGCGGTTCTCGGCACTGCGGAGGAGGTTCACAATGCCTTTCCCGATCTGGCTGTTCCCAGCGATCTGGAGCCGGAGGGATATTGGCTCAGTTGGGCTGGCTCAAGCGAGCACCCATTGCTGGTCATCGCCGGTGCGGACGAGCGCGGAGTTCTGTACGGCGTTTTCGACATCCTCCGGCGGCTGGCAGCCAATGAAGAGATCGTTCATCTCAACGTGCGCTCGCATCCCGCCATGCCCCTCCGCTGGGTCGATGAGTGGGATAACGCCGATGGCTCCGTTGAGCGTGGCTACGCTGGCCGGTCCATCTTTTTCGAGGGCGGGCAGGTTCGTCAGGATCTCGCGCCTGTCGCCGAGTATGCGCGCCTGCTTGCCTCGGTTGGCGTCAACGGCGTCAACGTCAACAACGTCAATAACTCCACGGCATTTCTGAATCCAGAGATGCTCCACGGCGTGGCCAAGATGGCCAGCGCAATGCGGCCCTGGGATGTGAGGCTGTCTCTGAGCGTTGACGTTGCCAGCCCGCAGAAAATCGGCGGTCTCTCCACCTATGACCCCCTCGATCCAGTGGTCAAAGCCTGGTGGGCGGCGAAGGTCAACGAGATTTACACCCTCATCCCTGACTTCGCCGGTTTCACCGTCAAAGCCGATTCCGAGGGCCAACCCGGGCCCGCCAGTTATGGCCGCACCCCAGCCGATGCCGCCAACACCCTGGCCGCAGCCCTTGCGCCCCATGGCGGCGTCGTCTTCTACCGCGCCTTCGTCTACGACCACCACCTCGACTGGCGCGATCCCAAGGCCGACCGCGCCCGCGCTGCCTACGACATCTTTCACCCGCTTGACGGCAAGTTCGCGCCCAACGTGGTGATTCAAACCAAAGAGGGTCCGATTGACTTCCAGGCGCAGGAGCCGGTCTCTCCACTCTTCGCCGGCCTTCGCCAGACCAATCAGGCCATGGAAGTCGAGGTCACGCAGGAATACACCGGACAGCAGCGTCATCTTGTGTATCTCGCGCCCATGTGGAAGTGGGTTCTGGATTTCGATCTCCATGCCGATGAGAAATCCACGCCCGTCAAAGAAATGATCGCAGGAAAGAGCTTCCACCAACCCCTTGGCGGCATGGTGGCCGTGGCAGGCATCGGCCGCGACGCCTGGCTCGGTTCGCCTTTGGCGATGGCCAACCTCTACGCCTTCGGCCGCCTTGCCTGGAATCCCGATCTGACCCCCGATCAGATCGCCGCCGAGTGGACGCGCCAAACCATCGGGAACGATCCAAAGGTAGTTGCCACGGTTGGAGAAATGCTGATGCAATCCTGGCCGGCCTATGTCAACTACACCGGTCCGCTGGGAATGCAGACGCTCACCGACATCACAGGCAGCCACTACGGCCCCAATATCGAGTCCAGCGAGCGCAACGGCTGGGGCCAGTGGCACGACGCCGACCATGAGGGCGTAGGCAAGGATCGCACCTTGGCAACCGGCAGCGGCTTTGTTGGCCAGTACCCGCCAGAAGTGGCGCACCTCTGTGAGTCGCTCGCCACCTGCCCTGACAATCTGCTCCTCTTCTTCCATCATGTGCCCTACACCTACAAGCTTCACTCCGGGCAGACTGTCATCCAATACATCTACGACAGCCACTACCAGGGCGCCATGCAGGCCGCGCAGCTTGCGCGCGAATGGGCATCGCTCCAGGGCCGCGTCGATCCCGTGCTTTACAAGGATGTGCAAGCCCGCCTTGTCTATCAGGCCGGCCACGCCATCGTCTGGCGCGACGCCATTGTGCAGTACTTCCTCAAACTCAGCGGCATCCCCGACGAAAAGGGGCGCGCTGGCAAGTACCCAGGCCGGCTTGAAGCTGAAGACGCGCGCCTCCAGGGTTACAAGGTCATTGACGTCAAACCGTGGGAAGATGCATCTGCAGGCAAAGCTGTCGCCTGCGACCAAAATGCGCAGCAGAGTTGCTCCGCCGAGTGGACGTATTCTGGCGAGCCTGGACGCTTCAACATTGCAATTCAGTACTTCGATCTGCGGGATGGCGTGGCAAAGTTTGCGTTCCAGGTCAACAACAGCCCCGCCGCAAGCTGGGCCGCCGATGCCACACTGCCCTCACGCCGTCCACACGGCGACAACTCCACTCGTCATACAATCTGTGGCATCGCGCTCAAGCCCGGTGACATTTTGCGTGTCGCGGGAACTCCCGAGCAAAGCGACTCTGCCGCGCTCGATTATCTCGAAATTCAGCCCGCCGATTCAAAGATGTCCTCGGCGGCCTGCCCCATCTCGTCCAAGGCGCTGGCTCCCTGAGCCTGCAAATCATCCACCTGTCAACCAATGAACTACCGCAAGAAAGTCAGATTGGGTTTGAATCACATTTCATTGTGATACGGTTGCCGAAAGACCCATGGCACAGTGTGAACGAAATATGTCATGATTGTTTAGAACGCAAACAAAGTGATTCTTGGTGTATCGTTTTGCTGCCCATATCCGGGCGGAGATCGGACGAGCAATACCCGGCCGGCCTCGATCTGTCGCACCATTGGACCGCTGAACCTCAAGATCGTATGACCTTGCAACAAAATGCGAGGAGACCAAGAATGCTAACCAATCGAGACGATGATGAAAAACGCTTTTGAAGTTGGTAATCCCGATTTGAACTTGAGCCCTCTGACCGGGATGACCCGGAAACACTACATCGAATGTGCCAAGTATGTACTCCAGCGGGCATTCCGGCACGTGAAGTCGTTTGACTCGCCAATCGTGTTTCCGCATGTGCCGGGCAAGTCGTATCCGGAGCCGAATGCGCCGGAATGGCGCCATCGCTCCAACGAGTTTGAAGCGCTGGAGAGGACTTTCAATCTGGCGGCCCCGCTGATCCACGTCGATCCCGAGGTCAGCATCGGCGGCATCAAGCTGCGCGATTATTACGCCAATCAGTTCTACAACGCCATGACTTCAGGGCATGTGAACAGCTTGCCCATGCCTGAGGATCTGCCGGATGCTACCTATCAGTTCACCTGCGAGTTCGGCGGCTTGGCTAAGACGCTGTTGCTGATGCCCGACGTTTTGTGGCCGTACCTGACAGAAAAGCAGCGCGATGAAATGGCCGTCACAATCTCCAAGTGGGCCCATCACCGCACGACGCAGAACAATTGGCGGCTGTTCAACATCTGCGCGCTCTCGTTCCTCAAGAAAAACGGATATGGGATTGATGACGATCTGCTGAAAAGCCATCTACAGTGGGTTACGTCGTATCACGCTGGCAACGGCTGGTATCTGGAACAAAGCTACAACTACTACACAATCAGCCTTTTCGTTGTCTACGGTACCATCTGGAGCCGTGCCTTTGGCCGCGAGCATTACCCGGAGATCGCTGGCGTGCTCGAAGATAGTTTTCAGGAACTGTTCAAGACGTATACCAGCTTTTTTGGCCGGGACGGCTATATCAACATGTGGGCCAGAAGCATCTGCTACCGCCTGTGGATTTCGGGCGGCTTTCCGGTGTCATTTATGCTCAACTCCGAACCGCCGATCGATCCCGGCTGGGCGAGGCGTCTCTGCTCCGGATCGATTCTGCAATTCACGGGGAGGGAAGACTTTTATGAGAACGATATTCCCAGCCTCGGCTTCTACCCCCACCGGGAATTCGCGATTCAAAACTACAGTTGTTCGGCCAGCCCATTCATCATGTTTCTACCGTTCATCAGCCTGGCGCTGCCGGAGGATTCTCCGTTCTGGACCGCGCAAGAGAACGACGGGATGTGGAACAGCCTGGGAAAGCGCTCACAGCGGACCATACTCGAACGGCCGGGCATCGTTCTGGTCAACCACGGCAGCAGCGGCGCATCCGAGATCGTCCCCGGCAAGGTGTACGACGACGACCACAACTACTCAAAGCTGGTGTTCAGCACCCATTTCCCATGGGAAGATCACAACCCGAATGGCGGCACATCTCAGGAGTACAGTTTTCGTAGCCTGGATCCTCGCGACCTGAGGGGCGTGGATATCAATTTCTACCTTACAGGACGCGCGGTTGATAACGCCGCATCGAAGAGCGCTGCTTACGTCACCTCGCAAAGCATTCTCTTCAACGGCGTGCGCGACGGCGTGCTCTACCGCCAATTGATCATGCGGAAACCGCCGAACAACGGAGTTGGATATATCATCGACCTCGCGGAGATCACAGTTCCAGGAGGCGTCATCCGCGTCGACCGCTGCCGGATGGCCTTCGAGCATGAGCTCACGCTCGGCCATTTCGGCCTGCCCCATTTCGAGGGGAAGAAGGCCGTGTTGTACAGCTTTGAGGATGAGATGAAGCGGGGGATCACAGCATCGATCCCGGGCAGATCGGTGGCGATGATCACTTACAGCAACTGGGATTCGATTCAGAGCCAGGTTCACAGCGGCTTCAATGCGGAAGCGGAGGAGAGCACTGTGCTGTTCGTCCATCGCAAACGTACTGCCCAGAACCCGGCGATGGAATTGATGATTACGGCGATGCTGCATAAGACCGATGACACACCTTGGACGCCGGAAGAATTGGATCCGGTGAAGGCTATCCGGATCATGGAGGTGACTCCTTCCGGCTCCGTCCTGGGGGCGGAGATGACGCTGGCAGATAACACAACGCACCTGGTCGACTTTAAGAATATCGACGGACTCAAGAACTGCTGATACAGTAGTGGGCGTCCGTGAGTTGTCCATTGGACGCGCCCAAACTGAAGCGCCCAGTGGAATGCAGGACAGGATTCTTGAGCGGCACACAATCTGCAACCGGGCGTGGACGCTTACGTCCTTGTCAATCGCAGGGGATAAGACCCAGCGAGGAGAAGTGAAGCTTATGCAACTTGAGAGGATTGGCCGGCGTAACTTTATCAAGACCGTTGGAGCGGCAGGCATGTTGTCTGCGATTCCTGAGGCGGCCTTTGGGCTTCACGGCGGGTCTGGGTCGATTGTCCATGAGGTCGCCGCATCGGGAGCCGATGCGGATGCAAAGCCGAAGTATTCCATCAAATTCGGAGTCATCGGCCTCGACCATGCTCACATCATGGGAATCACGGCGGCTGTGATTCGCGGCGGCGGGGAACTGGCTGCGTTCTATTCGACGATTCCCAAAGCGATTGCCGATTTCCAGAAGGTCTATCCCAACGCCCGACTGGCAAAGAACGAAGATGAGATCCTGAGCGATCCATCGATCCAGCTTGTCGCCAGCGCTTCGATTCCCAATCTGCGCGCGCCCCTCGGCATTCGCGCCATGAAACATGGCAAGGACTATCTCAGCGACAAGCCCGCCATCACAACCCTGGAGCAATTGGCAGAGGTCCGCAAGGTTTCCGCGGAGACAGGCAGGATGTTTGCCATCATGTACTCCGAGCGCCTTGAGGTACGCGCTGCCGTACAGGCGGGTTACCTGGTCAAAGAAGGCGCTATCGGCAAGGTTGTGCAGACTGTCAATATTGCGCCCCATCAGATAAACGCCCCCAGCCGCCCCGATTGGTTCTGGGATCCTATTCAATACGGCGGCATCCTCTGCGACATCGGATCGCACCAGGCGGACCAGTTCGTCTACTACACCGGATCAACCACGGCTGCCGTCACGGCATCACAGATTGCGAATGTGAATCATCTCATCCATCCTGAGTTTCAGGACTTTGGCGATATGATGCTCCACGGCAACGGCGGCGCTGGATATGTCCGCGTGGATTGGTTCACCCCTGACGGTCTCGGCGTCTGGGGCGACGGGCGGCTTTTCATCCTGGGTACCGAGGGCTACATCGAATTGCGCAAATACATCGATGTCGCTGGGCGTCCCGGCGGCAACCATCTGTTTATCGTGGACCGGAAGCAGACCCGGTACATCGATTGCAGCAAAGTCGTGCTGCCATTCGGGCCGCAATTCGTCGCCGACATTGTGAATCGCACCCATATTGCGCAAGATCAGCAGCAGGCGCTGCTGGCTGCTGAGCTGGTGCTGAATGCGCAAAAGTATGCAAAAGTTCTCACCTTTACAGCGTAAACGGGATAAGGAACGAGCTCGCAGCAAGCGGCTGGGAGAAAGAAAAATGGCAGAGATGAATACAGGCGTTGATTCGCCGCGCAGAACGTTCTTGAAAATGTCGTTAGGCGCGGTCGCGGCGGCAGGCTTTCCGGCCATAGTACCTTCCAGCGTCTTCGGACAGAAAGCTCCGAGCAACCGCATCAACATTGGAGCGATCGGAGTCGGCCGCATCTCGCGCGGTCACGATCTTCCCGGAATCTGGCAGTTTGACCAGGCGCGCATCATGGCTGTCTGCGATCTTGACTCGAAACGCCTTGAAGAAGGTAAGGCGCTGGTCAATGGGCATTACGCCAAGAAGACAGGCAAGGACTACGACGGCGTGACCGGCTACCACAACTACCGCGAGCTCTTGGCAAACAAAGACATCGATGCGGTTGTTATCAGCACTCCCGACCACCAACACGCGATCCTGGCGGTGGATGCGGTTCGTGCCGGCAAAGACGTGTACCTACAGAAGCCGGCGTCGCTCACGATTGCTGAGGGACGCGCCATGAGCAACGCAGTCACTGCGTCTGGGCGCATTCTCCAGATCGGATCGCAGCAGCGCTCATGGAAGCAGTTTCACCGGGCCTGCGAATTGGTGCGCAATGGCCGCATCGGCGCCGTCAAGCATGTTGAAATCGGCCTGCCGGGCGATCCCAGCGGACCCGAAGCGCCGCCCATGCCAGTTCCGGCGAACCTCGACTACGACGCGTGGCTCGGTTCCACGCCAGAGGTCTATTACACCGAGATGCGCGTACACCCGCAGCAGGGGTACGGACGCCCCGGCTGGCTGCGCTGCGAACAGTTTGGCGCCGGCATGATTACCGGCTGGGGAGCTCACCATGTGGATACGGCGCATTGGGGCATGAACACGGAATACACTGGGCCGGTCGAAGTCTGGGGCTCAGCCGAGTTTCCTTCAAGCGGATTGTGGAATGTCCACGGCAAGTTCCTAACTCATGCCGTCTATGCCAACGGCGTCACCATGGACATCAGCGGCGATTTTCCCAATGGCATCAAGTTCTATGGAACCGAGGGCTGGATCTTTGTCACCCGCGATGTTGAAGTCACCCCGAGCGACCCTGGAGGAAAGCCAGTTACGCTGCAACCACTAATGGCGAGCGATCCGAAGATACTTGACAGCGTGATCGGCCCGGACGAGGTCCACCTCTATCAAAGCGATGACCAGCATGGCAACTGGCTGGAATGTATCCGGACCAGGAAAGCACCAACCGCCCCGGCTGAGATCGGTCATCGCGCCTGCTCAACCTGCCTTGTGCATCATATTGGCATGAAGACCGGGCGCAAACTGTACTGGGACCCGGTCAGAGAAAGATTCAGGAACGATGACGAGGCGAACGCCATGCTATCTCGCCCACAGCGATACCCATACGTCATGAGCATATAGCCACTTGTTCTGCTTATGGATACTCGGCTTGAGCCGGATTGATAACAGGACCCGAGTGCATCCGCGCCGAAATGCGACAAGACAATCGCAAGCGTTTCGTGTCTGCTGGAATGCCGAATGCTCGATCCGCACTTGTGCAGACTGATCCATGAGTAGCGGGGCCAGGCTGCCTGTTAGCACCCAGGCCAGGGTCTTCTCAAGCCAATAGTGAAATCGAAAATCGATTATTCCTCTAAAAGGTACAAATGAAGCATTTCGATCAATATAATTAGAAAAATGGCCGAAAAATCGGCGCGGCGTAATGGAGCGGCAAAGTCCCGATCGCAAGGGACGTGTCTCGGCGGTTTTCCAACGGATCCGATGCTTGCAAGCGAGTCCTTCTATCATGGTTACGGGGCTTCGGAGGGCGAAGGTGGCTGTCGACGCCGTGAGTCAAGAGAGAGATTGCCGGTCGGGAGGGATTCAGGTGCGAACGCACCAACGCGCAAGGGGTATGAGACTTATTGATCTGGCGGATGTTCAGCTCGGTTCCAGCGAGACTGCCCGTCGCATCAACCGCGATATCGTCCTGGAGTTGATTCGGGCCAAGCAGCCCCTCTCCAGGGCCGATCTTTCGCGCCATTCCGGGCTGCAAAGAAGCACCATCTCGCAGATCGTTGAGCAACTCATCCGCGAAAAGTGGGCTTGCGAAGGCGCGGTTGCCTCTCCACCGCGCGGACGCCGCCCAACCCTGATTGAGCTGAATGACGATCTAGTTGTTATCGCGGTCGATATTCATCCGAAACAGGCTACAGTTGCCGTTGTGGACCTGAAGGGGCGCCTGCTTTCGCGCTCGACCGTGCCTTTGTCCTCTGATCCGGCTGCTTCCACCAGGCTGATCACCGACTGCATTTTGCATATGAAGCAGGCTCTTCCGTCCAAATGGATTGAGGGGATTGGCATTAGTCTTCCTGGAAGAGTCGATCCTGCCACGCAGCGGCTGATCTTCGCGCCCAACCTTCACTGGCCGGATTTCGACCTGAAGTATGTAATCGAGAAGACAACAGGCCTGCCGGTCGTGATGGAAAATGCCGCCACAGCTTGCCTGCTTGCGGAACTCACATTCAGGCGAATCAGCGGCATTCGCGATATCGTTCTGATCACCGTGTCAGAAGGCGTGGGCGCCGGGGTGTATGCCAATGGGCAGCTCATCACTGGCCATCGCGGAATGGCGGGAGAATTCGGCCACGTTTCTATCGATCCAACCGGAATCCGTTGCTCCTGCGGACGAATGGGCTGCTGGGAGACATTCGCCTCTTGCCGGGCAGGTCTCAGGTATTACAAGGATCTCCAGCCTGAATCCGGGACCATCACGTTTCACGATTTGCTCGTCTTGGCCGAAGACGGCGACCGGTACGCAGCGCAAGCACTGGCTAAGCAGGCTCTTTACATCGGACGCGGATTGCAGTCGATTATTGCAGCTCTTGCGCCCAGCGTGATTCTGGTCGCCGGCGATATTACCTCCGCTTGGCATCACTTCGGACCGGGCATCGCGAATGAGGCGGCCAGATTTACGCTGGGTGACGCTCTGCCTCAGATTCTTCCCATCCATGAAGGCGATATTGCCCGGCTCAGAGGTGCCGCGGCGCTGGTGTTTCAGCACCAGTCCAGGCACGAGATCCAAGTGGAAGCCAATCGAGAGATAGCCCCGTCACAAGTCAAGCAGGCTGTCGGATAGCTCTGGGAGGATCGAGTTAACCGACTGCGACTCGCCGAGAGCACTGGCGGCCTGTCTGTGCGCTAGCTCACAAGAATTGAAGGACCAAGCCAAAACACAAATGTATTTATCTTCCTATAAGTGTTGCTAAGACGAGTCAGATTCTAAATTTAGGCGGAATATGAAGGGTTTCGGCTATCTCACTGAGGAATAACACTGTTCCGAAGCCGCACCTTATTACAAAAACTTAGTCCGATTTAAGTAGCTCAACGAACCGGGATAGCGCACACTCTTCAACGATTCAAATGCGATTGCATTGCGGGACTCTGGGCTCTACAGTCACGCGCCAAATCGGGTGTTACAATTCATCCGTATTCCAAACAAATGGTGCGCCAGTGCAAGATTTAACCGAATTGCGCAACGCTGTGATTGAGGGCGAGGTGTCAGCTGCCGTCGCAGCGGCTCGCGAAGCTCTCGACAACGGTGTGCAACCATTGGACCTTATCGCCCAGGGAATCGGTCCTGCCATGGCCGAGGTAGGCAGATTATTTGAAGAAGGCGAGTACTTCGTGCCGGAGCTGCTCATGGCGGCGCGCGCCACGAAGGAAATCTTTGTGATTCTTCGCCCGCTGCTCGCTCAAACAGGTGCAAAGCCCATGGCCCACATCCTGCTGGGGACGGTGCAAGGCGACCTCCACGACATCGGAAAGAACCTCGTTGCCGCCATGCTCGAAGGAGGCGGATTCGAGGTTACAGATCTCGGCGTCGATGTTCCCCCGGAAGCTTTCATTTCCGCAATCAAAAAGCGGCCCGTGCAGATTGTTGGCCTCTCGGCGCTGCTCACCACCACTATGCCCGCCATGAAGTCAACCATCCAGGCCTTCCGCGAGGCTGGCGTTCGAGATCAAATCAAGATCATGGTCGGCGGAGCGCCGATCAGCAAGATCTATGCCGACTCGATTGGCGCCGATGGGTACAGCGAGACCGCCGCGGCTTCGGTTGATTTAGCCCGCCGCTTAATGGCTTCCTAGAAGCGAAAAGTGACCGCGAGATTAACACGCCATGAATGATCAGCAATGGAACACGCTTGTTTCTGTAGTGAGGGGAGAGACGCTTAGTCCACTCCCCACGGCGTTCATTATCGATAGTCCCTGGCTCCCGAATTGGGCAGGCCACACGATTCTGGATTACTTCACCGACGACCGTATATTCCTGGACGACAATCTCAAGGCCATGCGCGCATTCCCTGAAACCATGTTCCTGCCAGGTTTTTGGTCTGAATACGGAATGTGTACGGAACCCTCCGCCTTTGGTTCTGTTTGCATGTGGGGCGAGGACGAATTTCCGTTTGCCAGAAAAGTCCTTCGCTCGCCGGCCGACGTCGAGCACCTTGAAAAGCCCAATCCCCGCAAACACGGCCTGCTGCCCTTTGTCATCAAGCGGCTAAAGCACTTGCAGCCTGAGATTGAGATGGCCGGTCACAAGATCCGCTTCGCGGTGGCGCGCGGTCCGCTCAATATCGCTTCGTTCCTGATGGGCACGCCGGAGTTCCTTGAGGCCATAAAAACTCACCCAGAGCAGATGCATCGCCTGCTCGAAATCGTCACCGATTTTCTGGTGGAATGGATTGCCGTTCAGCGGGAGGCATTCCCCTCCATCGATGGCATCTTCCTGCTCGACGATATTGTTGGATTCGTGAGCCGCCGGGACTGCGAGAAGTTTGCCGTGCCCTACCTGCAACGGGCATTTGCCGCGGACGTGACCGTCAAGTTCTTCCACAACGATGCGCCGTGCAAGGCCAGCTCGCCTTTGCTTGAGTCGACAGGAATCAATCTGCTTAACTTCGGTGTACAGCACACACTGTCGGATATGAAGAGCTGGACGAACAACAAGATCGCCTTAATGGGAAACATTCCGCCGCGCGATGTGCTGGCAGAGGGAACACCGGAGGATGTGAAGCGCTCCACGACGGAGATACTCAACGCTCTTGCCGACCGGTCGCGCCTGATCGTTTCGTGCGGGGGAGGAATGCCCCCTCACGCGCCGACTGAGAATATCAAGGCATTGATCTCGACGGTGGAAGAGGTTACGCGGTAGGCCTGGTCGATTGTGCAGGCAAGCACACTGCGGTCTCAATCGGCTTGAATTCACGGTCGAGGAATGCTGAGCGCGGTCGGAGTAAGACGAGGAGATTCGGTGCCGGAAGAACTAAATTCGACGTTCCCGCTGCACGTTCGCGATCCTCTCTCTGCGAGCCTCGCCACGGAGATATTCTCGAACCTGACTCTCGGTCCAATCGGCTCGCTTGAGATCTATCGATATATTGGCTATCCGCGCGATGCCGCTCCCGCAGCCCGTATAGAGGAACGCGTCGCCCGCATCATGGCGGAGGCTCAGCCCTGCCTTCAGCCGAGGGGCGTGTACAGCGTATACAAGGTAGCCATTCAGACAGCGCATTCGCTGCAAATGGCATCCACCTCCATCTCCGGCAAGATAGGGGATTATCTTGCACCTTCTGATCGCGTGGCTGTGTTTGCGGTGACCGTGGGCGAAGAGATCTCTCAACTCGCAGATTCTGCCGCGAGGGGCGGTGATGCGCTCGCATCTTTAGTGATCGACGCCGTTGGTTCCTGGGCGGTGGAGAGCGCAGCGGACGCATTGATGATTCATCTCAGCCGTCTTCTTCAGGAAGGGCAGGCATTGACCCTGCGCTACAGTCCCGGCTACTGTGGCATGGATATCGGTCAGCAGTGCAAGCTATTTCAGCTGGTGCAAGCAGGCTCCGTGGGGGTTACTCTCTTACCGTCCATGCTCATGCATCCGTTGAAGTCGATCAGTGGGCTCGTTGGACTCGCGCCCAAGGAATCTGTCAGCGTCTATCGTTCGCCGTGCGACCACTGTCAGCGGGTGGGCTGTCACATGCGGCGGTGAAAGGCAACGCAGGGCCGTGAATCCACTACATCGCACGCACAAGCCGCCATCGACATGCTCGCCCGGCCCGGGAACGCGCATATCGAGGCGCGTTCGAAATATAGGAGACGAGGTTCGCGGCTTAACTGGCTCTCAAAACCGGCGGTTACCGTGTCCGCGGACAAAAACGAGTTCATCGCCTCCATAAGGAAAAAGGTCGACTTGAACAAGGTTCGGTAGGACGGATGCGGTCTGTCATGTTCCAGCCAACCCGTTAGAACGGATGAGCCTTGGCCCGCATCTCGGTTCTCCCTCACAGGAGCGGGTGGCTCAGCAGGTATCGCACTGGATCATCTGGTTCTGGCCTGGGATTCGACCGAGGCTCTCGGGTAAGAGTAATGCAGTGACTCAGCATCCAGCGGGAGCTTTTTTCGCACGCCAAGCCCGCAGCAGGGAACTGGGTGCTCCTTCACCACGTACTAGTTCCCAACGCTCTCCCGAAGCGTCCAAATGCCATGCAGCGATTTTCTGACACTCTCGGCCAGGTTTACCGCGCCATCATGGCCAACAAGCTGCGCAGCTTCCTGACCATGTTCGGGATTGCCTGGGGCGTTGGCTCGTTGCTCGTTCTGGTGGGCCTGGGCGAAGGCTTCCGCAGCGGCCAGCATAAGAACTTTGCCTCCATGGGCAACGATCTGGTTCTGATGTTCGACGGAACGATTCCAGCGCTCGCCAATCAGCACACCGGAATGCGTCCCTACCAACTGACGTTGCGCGACGAGGAGGCGGTGCGCCGACTGCCGGAGTTGCGCGGCGTGACCGCTGAGCTGAATCGCTCGGATCTCTATGAGGTGAGCCAGTGGAGCAACACCTCCGGCCACGTGACCGGGGTTGAGCCTAACTACACGGTGGTGCGCTACATTCCCATGGGGCAGGGCCGCTTTCTCGACGATGCCGACTTGCACGAGAACCGCCGCGTTGCGGTATTGGGGCAGAAAGTCGCTCAATTGCTCTTTTCCGGCCGTCCTCTGCTGGGTGAGACGATCACGATCAACGGAACCGGCTTCACCGTCATTGGACAGGTGGACAAGATTGGCCGCGGCAATAACACCTGGGACGATCAGAAGATCTATATCCCTATCACCACCATGCTGGAGCTGTATCCGCTGAAGGGGGACAATATTGCCAGCGATGCGCTCTCCTCCCTGCAATACCAGCCAACCACAAAAGGCGAGGCCGTGGCTGCTGTGGCGGCCGTGCATCGGGTGGTTGCGGACCGTCATGGCTTCGATCCCAGTCTCAAGGACGCCTTCGACGATTGGGACACCGTGAAGGAAGAGAAGATGATCGGCGGCATCTTCGATGCCATGGATGCCTTTCTGGGCGGTGTGGGCGTTGTGACGCTGGGGCTGGGCGCAGTGGGCATTATCAACATCATGCTGGTTTCGGTGACCGAGCGGACACGGGAGATTGGCCTCCTGATGGCAATCGGAGCCACCAAACGCAGTATTCTGACGCAGTTCTTCTGGGAGGGGCTTTTGCTGACTGGCATCAGCGGAGCGATTGGGATTGGGCTCTCGGCCGCATTCATGTGGGTGTTGCAACAGTTTTTGACCGACAAGATGCCGGGTTGGGATCCGCCGCGTCTGGTGCCCTGGTCGGCAGCTTTGGCGTTTGGGTCGCTGGTGATCTGCGGCGTGGTTGCAGGTCTCTATCCCGCCAGCAAGGCTGCGGCAATGGACCCGATTGAGGCATTGCGGAGAGAGTGAGCCGACAGTGGTCAGTGAACAGTGGTCCGGCGCCAGCCTCAAACCTGTTGTTGAGGCCGGTGCATCGACCTAAAGAACTGTTCGAAGGCTGATTGGTAACCACTGTTCGCTGTTCACTGATCACTGTTCACTCGGAAGGGGCTAAAACATGCTCAAAGACATCTTCGGGCAGGCGTGGGAGGCGATGGTCTACAACCGTCGCCGCACTGCAATCACCATGATCGGCATGGCCTGGGGCATTGCCACGGTGGTGCTGCTGCTGGCCTATGGTGCGGGCTTCAGCCACGCCATTCAGACTATTTTTGCCGAGTGGGGTACCAACACCATCGGCTACTTTCCCGGCAAAACCACCGAGCAGGCCGGCGGAGATAAGGCCGGCATCAGCGTCCGCTTCACCCTGGACGATGTGGATCGCGTCACCAGCGCCGTTCCGGGTATCATTCATATCTCGCCCTTCGCAACGAAAACCGTTACGGTTCAAAACGATCTGCACACGTACAGTTGGGAAGTGAACGGCGTCCGCCCTTCGTATCAGGACATTCTGAAGTTGGATGCCGATCAGGGCCGCTTCTTCAATGGCGCCGAGGACCAGCAGCGCGCCCACGTATGCGTTCTCGCCTCCGAAGCCAAGACCAAGCTCTTCTCCGGCGGCTGGGCACTGGGTGAGACGATCCGGCTCAACGGCGTACTGTTCACTGTCATCGGCGTGCTGCACCCCAAGATGCAGGAGGGCGACGAAAACGATATCAACCGCCAGATCTACGTGCCTTTCAACACCATGAGCGACCTGAAAGACACGATGTACATCGACGGGGCCTGGTTCAGCTATCACGGCGACAATGAACTGGCTGAGAAAACTCTGCGCGAGACCCTGGGCGCGGCCCACCGCTTCCGCCCCTCGGATCACGAGGCCGTTCATGTGGCCAACCTGATGACTCAACTGCGCCAGTTCAATGTTCTTTCCATTGGCCTGCAAGTGCTGCTCTCGCTGGTGGGCGCGCTCACATTGGGCATCGCGGGCATTGGCCTGATGAACATCATGCTGGTGGCCGTGCAGCAGCGCACCCGTGAAATCGGCATTGAAAAAGCTCTTGGCGCGCGCCGGCATCACATCCTGATCCAATTCATGGCCGAGGCCCTGGCCATCACCAGCGTAGGCGGCGCAGCGGGAATTGCGCTGGCTTATCTGGTCTCTGCAATGGTGGGGCGGATTACGTTCTATAGCGCCCTGGCTCAGAATGCCGAGGCTGCGGATATTCGCCTTCTGATTTCGCCGACCTCAGTGCTTGTGGCCACTGCGATTCTCATTGTCACTGGCCTCGTCAGCGGCATGATTCCCGCTATCCGCGCGGCCAATCTGGACCCCATCGAGGCGCTGAGGTACGAGTAGCTGGCTAGCGGGGTTAGTGCGGTTGGCGGAGTTAGCGGAGCGAGTACAACTAACTCCGCTAGCACACGCGCAGCGTGGCTAACGCCGCCAACTCCGCTGTTCTCGCCTCACACCGGCGGCAGTGCATCGACCACCGGCACCCCGGCGGGCGGCGTGAAACGAAATTCTTCTGCCGAAACCGGAGCGTTGGTAGTTTCGCCTGTGAACGTGAAGCGAGTCAGCGCGCCATCGGTTTCTTCAATCTCGATGCCGTTGATGGTTCCGTCGGCAGTCACGGTGAGCGTGAGCCGGGCGACTCGCTGCTCCTGGCCTTTTGGCTGGCCGGTGAGGGCGAACTGACCGCTGGTTCCCGCCGGCGCAAGCGTCAAGCCGGTCAGTTCCTTTTCAAGCTCGGTGTGGCCCAGCAGAAAGCGCAGCGGCGAGCGCAGGTCGTCGAGCTCTTTGGAGGCGATGCGCTGCACTTGCGAATCGCCGCGCGAGTAGAACCACGCGTATTTGCCGTCGAGCAGGAAAAGCTTGCCGGCTGGCGAGCTATAATCCCACTTCATGCGGCCGGGTTTGAGCAGCAGCAGCGTTCCGCTCTCAGATCGCTTGATTCCCAGGCCCTCATAGCTCTCAACAAACGAAGCCTTGAGCGAGTGCAGCTGGTTGTAATGGCGATCGACGCGCTGGGCCAGCTCTTGCGCTGACGGCGCGGAGGGCGAATGTTGTTGAGCAAAGAGAACCGCAGAGATCAGCGCGGCGGCCACGATCGCGCCGCCGCGCCGAACGAGTTTGCGCATACCTACTCGAGAGGTTGTGTGCAATTGGCTCCGCCTGCTGGATCGGTTTTGATGATTCCGAACTGATCGCTGCAAAAGCCGCGATTGCCGGTCTTGCCCGCTGTTTGTGGCACGGCCGTTACGGTGTAGCTGTTGTACCGATGAATACCGTTGATGGTCATCGTGTCCTTGCAGTCGAGGTTGAAGAGATAGCCGGACTTGAATCCAGAGGCGAGGTCGCCCGAAAGTAGCTGTGCGGCAGCCGACGAGGGCGTGCCGGCGCTCGGGTCACCCCCAAGGGCGGCTAGGCTACAGGCGAAGCCATGGGCAGGGTATGCGGACTCATATTGCTGCTGCGCCTGATAGATCATGCGGATCGACTGAATCGCAGACGCTTCGCTGGCATGGTTATTCAAGCTGTTCTTCGCTATTCGGCTGAGGGCCGGGAGCAGGCATAGACAGGTGATGGTGACCGTTACAACGATGCCAATGCCCAACCCTCGGCGATACAGCGGCTCTCTCGAATCCATGCGCGTGCGGGAGTGCAAAAACTCCACCCGATTATTGGACCTTTTCCGTGCAGTTCGTGCCGCCCGTTGGATCCTGCTTCAGTACGCCGCCCTCATCTGTGCAAAACCCGAGATCTCCGGTCTTGCCCACCGATGTTGGAACCGCGGTCAGGGTGTATCCATCCACCCGTTCGGAGCCGCTTTGGGCGCTCTTGGCGCAATTGGTAATGACAAAGTCGTAGCCATCTTTGTTGCCCTTTGACAGCTCATCAGGAAGCATCTGAGAAGCCGTGGCCGTGGGAGGTGTGCCCGGTGCTGCCTCGCCACCCAGATATTTCAGATCGCATGCGAATCCCTTGCTGGGGTAATTGCTCGCGTACATCATCTCAGCCTGTTGTATGGTCTGCATGGACTTCTTGGCCGAAAGTTCGCGGGTGTGCTTCATGACGCTTTTGTAAGTCGGGAAGCCAATCAGCATCAAAATGGTGATGATGGCCATCACGATCAGCAACTCCATCAGCGTAAAGCCGTTGGACCGCTCAGAATTGCCGGTCAGGTAAGCATCTTGCGCGACGCGGCGGCCGATACAGAACGAAAACTTGCCATTCATGGAGTTCCATTGCCTCATAGTGTGGGCCGACACACGCTGACCCATCCGACAAAATGCTACAACGTATGGACGCGGAAGGGAAATCGGACGCTCGAAAGGCAGCTAGCT
>Ga0302320_10006711_pt1 | contig 25474 bp, 21 predicted proteins | sample Bog_T0_3_FD_202130 | JGI IMG/M metagenome (GOLD analysis project Ga0302320, IMG submission 202130) | Peat permafrost microbial communities from Stordalen Mire near Abisko, Sweden - Bog_T0_3 | ecosystem: Environmental > Terrestrial > Soil > Wetlands > Peat | place: Sweden: Abisko, Stordalen Mire... | reverse complement strand
TGCCGGCGAACGTCGTGGCCTTAGGCCGCGAGGGCTAATTGTTCGTTAGCTTTTTAGTTTTGATGCGAATGATTTACGAGGCCAACGCATCTTCCTCGGCATGCCGCCTCTGGTGTGTTCACATGGTCGAAACCAGTGCGCCCCCACAAGCAACCGCATCCATAATCGCCTGAAATGGTTGGAAGGTCAAGCCGGGTAAAAGGGCAATCGTCCTATCACCTTTTGCTCCGCAGAGATTTGTCGTTGAGGACCAGAAAATTCTCCGGCAATTGCGAATGTTTTGCGTCCAGTTCGTCGAGGAGCGCGGTCAAGGCGGGACGCGGCCGGGCGTCGGTCAGGATGGCATCCCAGCCCTCAGCCGGAAACTCACCGGGACACAGCGCGGGAATGTCGGGCACGAGTTGGCGGCGGGCCTTGGCCGGCAGTTTGGCAATGGCCTCTTCGATCTCTTGTAATGATCTCACTTTCGAGAAAATGCGCCGCCAAATTCATTCTGTTAATGCCATGTGAAACAAAAACGCGGCCGGAATTGCTTCCGGCCGCGCGTTGCTATTTCTCGGTTCTCCCAAACCTTCAGCGGATCAATAATCCATGCCGCCCATGCCAGGTCCGCCGCCGTGACCGCCGCCACCGGGCGCCGGCTTTTCCTTCTCCGGCAGGTCGGTGATGAGGCACTCGGTGGTGAGCAGCAGACCGGCGATGGACGCCGCGTTCTGCAACGCACTGCGGGTGACTTTCTTCGGATCAACGATGCCCGCTTTCACGAGGTCTTCGTAAACGCCGGTGGCCACATTGTAGCCTTCGTTGCCCTTGCTCTTCTTCACGGCCTCGACAATGACGCTGCCTTCCACGCCCGCGTTTTGCGCGAGCAAACGGAGCGGGGCTTCCACCGCGCGTTTGACAATGCCTACGCCAATCACTTCGTCTTCGTTTGAGCCCTTGACGCTGTCAATGGCGCCAACGCAGCGCAGGAGCGCCACGCCGCCGCCCGCCACAATGCCTTCTTCCACCGCCGCGCGGGTCGCGTGCAACGCGTCTTCCACGCGCATTTTCTTTTCCTTCATTTCGGTCTCGGTCGCGGCGCCGACATTGATCACGGCCACGCCACCGGCGAGTTTCGCCAGGCGTTCCTGCAGTTTCTCGCGGTCGTAATCCGAGGTGGTCTCCTCGATCTGGCGGCGGATTTGGTTCACGCGGCCCTGGATTTCACTGTTTTTGCCGCCGCCTTCGACGATGGTGGTGTTTTCCTTGTCAATGACCACGGTCTTGGCGCGGCCTAATTCGTTAAGTTCGATGCTCTCGAGCTTGATGCCGAGGTCTTCGCTGATGAACTTGCCGCCGGTGAGCACAGCGATGTCTTCCATCATGGCTTTGCGGCGGTCGCCGAAGCCGGGCGCCTTGACGGCGCATACGTTGAGCGTGCCCCGGAGCTTGTTCACCACGAGCGTTGCGAGCGCTTCGCCCTCAACTTCTTCCGCAATGATGAGCAGGGGTTTGCCGGTCCGCGCGGCCTTTTCCAGCAACGGCAGCATGTCCTTCAGGTTGCTGATCTTTTTCTCAAAAATGAGAATGTAAGGATCTTCGAGCTTGGCTTCCATGGTCTCGGCGTTCGTGACGAAATACGGTGAGAGATAACCCTTGTCGAACTGCATGCCTTCCACCACTTCGAGCGTGGTTTCAATGGATTTGGCTTCTTCCACCGTGATGGTGCCGTCCTTGCCGACCTTGTCCATGGCGTCGGCGATTTTGTCGGCGATTTCAAAGTCCCAGTTGGCGGACACGGCCGCAACCTGCTTGATCTCTTCCTTGTCCTTGACCTTCTTCGAAATTTTATCGAGATGGCCCACGGCGGCTTCCACCGCCTTGTTGATGCCGCGCTGAATGCCAATCGGGTTGGCGCCGGCGGTGACGAACTTCAGGCCTTCGCGATAAATCGCCTCGGCCAGCAAGGTGGCCGTGGTGGTGCCGTCGCCGGCAATGTCGCTGGTCTTGCTCGCGACTTCGCGCACCATCTGGGCGCCCATGTTTTCATAGGGGTCTTCGAGTTCGATTTCCTTGGCCACCGTGACGCCGTCCTTGGTCACCGTGGGGGAGCCGAATTTTTTGTCAATCACCACATTGCGGCCCTTGGGCCCGAGCGTGGCGACGACCGCCTTGGAGAGCTTGGAAACACCGCGCAGGATGGCCTGTCGCGCCGCTTCGTCGAATATAATTTGTTTGGCTGCCATAAGTTAGTTGATAGTTAATTTGTTGAGAGTTGAGTCGTTAAATTATTCAAGGATGGCGATGAGATCATCAGAGCCAAAAATCTTGTATTCCTTGCCGTCAATTTTGATTTCCGTGCCGCCGTACTTGGATACGAGCACGCGGTCGCCGACCTTCACTTCAAAGGCCACTTTTTTGCCGTCGTCATCCGTCTTGCCGGTGCCGAGCACGCGGACAATGCCTTCCTGGGGCTTTTCTTTGGCGGTGTCGGGGATGATGATGCCGCCCTTTTTGACTTCTTTTTCTTCGGCTGGCTCAACCAAGATGCGGTCGCCCAGCGGTTTGATGTTCAATGCCATACTGTTTTGTTCTTTTTGTTGTTGGTTTGTTGACTGCTTAAGTAACTCCCGATCCGCACCCGCGGCGGGAAAATTGGTTTTTCAGGCTTGAACAGCCTTTATTAGCCTGGATTTGCCTTTATTTGGCTGTAACCCATTACTTCTTCTCGTCCACCACTTCGGCGTCAATCACGCCTTCGTCTTTCTTGGAATCCTCAGACTTCGGCTGTTCGGCGTGCGGCTGGCCGCCGGCCTGGCCCTTGCCCGCCTGTGCGGCACCGGCTTTGTAAAGCTCCGCGCTCACGGCTTGCACGACTTCATTCAATTTCTCGCTCGCCGACTTGATGGCAGCGGCGTCGCTGCCCTTAAGTGCGTCCTTTGCAGCCGTGATGGCGCTTTCAAGCTTGGACTTGTCATCCGCGGAAATCTTGTCCGCATTGTCTTTGACCAACTTTTCGGTGCGATACACGGCGTTATCCGCTTCGTTGCGCGTCTCGATCTCTTCCTTCTTGGCCTTGTCCTCGTCCGCATGGAGTTCGGCATCCTTGCGCATCTTCTCCACTTCATCTTTCGAGAGACCGCTGCTGGCTGTGATGGTAATTTTCTGCTCCTTGCCCGTGCCAAGGTCCTTGGCGCCGACGTGCAAGATGCCGTTGGCATCAATGTCGAACGTCACTTCGATCTGCGGCACCCCGCGCGGGGCCGGCGGAATGTCCGTAAGCTGGAATTTCCCAATGGTCTTATTGTCCTTGGAGAACTGCCGTTCACCCTGCAAAACATGGATTTCCACCCCGGGCTGATTGTCGCTGGCGGTCGAGAAAATTTCCGACTTGCGCGAGGGGATGGTCGTATTGCGCTCGATCAGCCGCGTGAACACCCCACCCAACGTCTCAATGCCCAGGGACAGCGGCGTTACGTCCAGCAGCAAAACATCCTTCACTTCGCCCTTCAGGACGCCGCCCTGGATGCCGGCGCCAATCGCAACCACTTCATCCGGGTTGACACCCTGATGCGGGGGCTTGCTGACGAGCTTGTGCGCGGTTTCCACGACGCGCGGCATGCGGGTCATGCCACCGACCAGCACGAGTTCATCAATCTTGGCCGCTTCAATGCCGGCATCTTTCAAACAGGCCTGGACCGGCTTGATGGTCCGCTCAAATAAATCGTCCGTGAGTTGCTCCATTTTCGAGCGCGTCAAAATCTTTTGAATGTGCTTGGGCCCGCTCGCATCCGCCGTGATAAACGGGAGATTGATGTCATATTGTTGCGAGCTGGAAAGCGCAATTTTGGCTTTTTCAGCCTCTTCTTTAATGCGTTGGAGCGCATCGGGCTGTTTGCGAAGGTCCATGCCGGACTCGCGTTTGAATTCGTCCAAAATCCAGTCCATCAACCGGTTGTCCCAGTCGTCACCGCCGAGATGCGTGTCGCCATTGGTGGCCTTTACTTCAAACACGCCATCCCCGATTTCGAGGACCGAAATGTCGAACGTGCCGCCACCCAGGTCGTACACGGCAATTTTTTCGTCTTTTTTCTTGTCCAGACCGTAAGCCAGTGATGCGGCGGTCGGTTCGTTGATGATGCGCAGCACTTCCAAGCCCGCGATGCGTCCGGCATCCTTGGTGGCTTGGCGCTGCGAATCATTGAAGTACGCAGGCACCGTAATGACGGCTTGCGTGATTTTCTCACCCAAGCGCGTTTCCGCGTCCACTTTAAGCTTGGCCAGGATCATCGCGGAGATTTCCGGCGGCGAAAATTGTTTCGGCTTGCCATCCACTTCCACTTCCACCGCGGCGTCTCCGTTGCTGGCCCGCACCACTTTGTACGGCACGCGCTTCACCTCTTCGCTCACTTCGTCGAATTTCCGGCCCATGAACCGCTTGATGGAGTAAACCGTGTTGCGCGCATTGGTGACCGCCTGGCGTTTGGCGGCATCGCCAACCACGCGCTCACCGCTTTTGGTAAATGCCACGACCGAGGGCGTGGTGCGCTTGCCTTCAGAATTTTCCAGCACGAGCGGTTCTCCACCTTCCATGATCGCCATGCAGGAGTTGGTCGTGCCGAGGTCAATGCCTAATACTTTTGCCATAAAAAATTAGTGATGTAATAATTGTGTTGAAAACTTCAACTGTACCAGTGCAATAAAGATGCCGAAGTCAGCTGATTATGGAAAAACTCGATTTTGTGTCAAAAACAAAGGGGTTTTGCAGTTTACTCACTTCCTGAAATAGCTGAAAGCAAGTGCCAATCGAGCCATTTCGGCGCAGAATCCTGCCCCTTGGCACTATTTGCGTGGCACACAGGCACCGAGGATAAGAGTGATGCCTGCGAAAACTCGCAGCAGAAGTTTGATGCGCCGACAGTGCAGAAATTGCGGGCGAACTGTTGCCTTTGTCCGCAACTCAGCGGGCATTCCGTTTTCCCTTGCCGTTCAACCACTGACCCCGAGGAATCAAATTCCTACGGCGTCTTCGGAGGGATCTCGTCCGCCGCCTTGACCATTTCGTCCACCAACTTCTTGAACTCGGCAAGTCCAGTTGAGGGAATGATGATTGTGTCACGGCGTCCGCCGACATCCTCCGTGATGCGGAGGAACCGCCCGCGCGGATTTTCCTTGAGCGAAAAAACAAAATTTTTCCGTTCAATTTGAATTTCACCGCTTTTGAGCGTGTCTTCTACAACTTGCGGTCTGGGTTGCGCATACTTGGGGGCTCCGTAGCCTTGTGCCTGGTATGGGCGCCGACCGTAGGGTGATGGCCTTTCGTTAGATATCATATTTTTACCGCGTTACTTAACTGCTCATAAACTCGGGCGATTCGCGATAAAAGTCAACACACATTTTAATTCATAATTAAGAAATTGTAGCATTTTGAAAAATGCGTGGCACCCGCGAGGGCAAACAACGGAATTAACGTCCAATTCTTTTTATTACAAAATATTGGCTGCCAGCTCGGCGAGTTCCGAACGTTCGCCCTTTTGCAATTCCACGTGCGCCGCAATCGCCTGGTCGCGAAAACGGCTGACCACGTAATTAAAACCGTTGGATGACGAATCCACATAGGGATTATCAATCTGGTAGGGATCACCCGTGAAGACAATTTTCGTTCCATGCCCCACGCGGGTGACGATGGTCTTGGCCTCCAACGGCGTGAGGTTTTGCGCCTCATCAATGATCATGAACTGGTTGGCGATGCTCCGGCCGCGGATGTAGCTCAGGGCCTCCACCACGATGCTGCCATTGCGCATTAAATCACCGCTGCGCCGGTGCTCGCTGCCCATGTTCAGGTCGCTCAACATTTCGAGCGCGTCGTGAATGGGCTGCATCCAGGGCGCGAGTTTTTCTTCCAGCGAACCGGGCAGAAAGCCCAGCTCCTTGCCCATGGAAATCGTCGGCCGCGCCACGATCAACCGGCGAAATTCCCGGTCGTTCACCACCCGTTTCAGGCCGGCGGCCATGGCGATCAGTGTTTTTCCCGTGCCCGCCTTGCCCATCAGCGTCACCAGCTTGACGCGGTCGTCCAGCAGCGCATCCAGGGCGAAATGCTGCTCGCGGTTGCGCGGTTTGATGCCCCAGACACCCTCGCGGCAGTCGTGGATGGGAATCAATTTCGTGCCGGTCGGGTCCACCTTGGTCAGCACCGCTTTCTTGGGATTGGCCTCGTCCATGAGCGTGCAAAATTCGTTCGGAAAATATTGTTTGCCGCTGTCCAACGCCAGTTCGCCCTTGGCCTTGAAAGCGGTTATTTTCTCCGCCGGCACCGGCAGGTCCACCATCCCCGTGTAGAGATCGGTAATGAAAACACGGTCAGTCTCGTAATCCTCCGCCATCAGGCCCAGGGCATCGGCCTTGATGCGCAAATTAATGTCCTTGGAAACCAGAATGGTGGCGTTTTTTGGCTGGGCCTTTTGCAGGCTGGCGGCCAGCGCCAATATGCGGTTGTCCACCGAGTCCTTGGGGAAAATCGTGTCGCCGTGGCCGTTTTTATGGAACGCGATTTTTAGTTTGCCGCCATTGGGCATTTCCACGCCCGCGCTGAGGCTGCCTTCGCCCCGAAAACCATCGAGCATGCGCGAGACCGTGCGGGCGTTGCGGCCCAACTCGGTGGATTCGCGCTTGAAACGGTCAATCTCCTCAATGACTTCAATTGGCACGAGCACATTGTTGTCGTCAAAGTTGACGAGCGAATTCGGATCATGGAGAAGGACGTTGGTATCAAGTATATAATTTTTCACAGCAGAAAAAACGGCAGGTCGTGTCGCCGCCGCATTGGCGGCGGTAAATGGAAGTTTCGAACAACAGCATCAAATTACCCGGCTACTTACTTTCGTGAGATTTTTTCATGCACAGTGGGAGTGTCAACGATAATCGAATGACAGTAAGTGAATTTTTTGTAACATTGGGAGGGCTGCCAGGAAAAATCCGAAATCCGAGTCCGCGAAATCCGAAAGAAGCCCGAAATCCGAATTTCTAAATTTTCCATAGCCGCCTTTTGAATTTCGGGCTTCGGGCTTCGGCCTTCGGATTTCACTTTCAGTCCACCGGCAGTCCCATCTGCCGGAACCGCTGCAACTTGTAAATGAGGGCGCGCCGGCTGATGCCCAGCGCCTTGGCGGTTTCCGTGCGGTTAAACTTGTGCTGGGCCAGCGTCGCCAGAATGGCCTGGCGCTCGATTCCATCCAGTTGCTGCGCCTCAATGGCCGCGGCGGGCACCGCCGATTTGAGGGCTTCGCGGAATTTCGCCGGCAGATGTTCCGGGAGAATCAGTTCGCTCTGCGAGAGCAGCACGGCCCGTTCAATCGTGTTGCGCAGTTCACGCACGTTGCCCGGCCACGAATAATTTTGCAGGCAGACCCCCGTGGCCTCCGCCAACCGCGCCCGGTTGCGCGCCAGCTTGCCAATGAACAAGTTTGCCAGCGGCAGGATGTCCTCGCGCCGTTCGCGCAACGGCGGCAGGTGCAATTCCACCACATTCAGCCGGTAATACAGGTCCTCGCGGAATCGCCCATGTTTGACCTCGTCCTCCAGGTTCCGGTTGCTCGCCGCCAGGATGCGCGCGTTGGTGCGGATTTCCCGGTTTGAGCCAATACGCTGGAACCGTCCATCCTGCGTCACCCGCAGCAGCTTGGCCTGCAAGCCCGGCGACATTTCGAGGATCTCATCCAGGAAAATCGTTCCGTCATTGGCTTCTTCAAATCGCCCGATGCGCTGGGCGCTGGCGCCGGTGAAGGAGCCCTTCTCATGTCCGAACAATTCGCTCTCCAGCAGCGTTTCGGGAATGGCCGCACAATTCACCTTCACCAGCGGACCGCCGGCCCGCCCGCTCCAAAGGTGGATGACATCGGCCACCACCTCCTTGCCCGTGCCGCTCTCGCCGGTGATCAGAACCCGGGCCTCGGAGGGCGCCACCAGCACCACATCTTGAAACAGCGCCACTGTTAACGGGCTTTGGGCGACGACCTCCGGCGGCAATTTTTTTTTCGCATCCAAGTTCACCGGCGCCTGCGGGGCCATGCCCGTGGCTTGGCGGACTGTGGCCAGCAATTCATCCAGGTCAATCGGCTTGGCGAGATAATTCAAGGCCCCATCGCGCATGGCAATCACGGCGTCGCGGATGTCCGCATAGGCCGTGACCAGCAACACCGGCAGTTCGGGAAATTGCGGACGGACGCGGCGCAGGGTTTCCAACCCGGACAATCCTGGCATCCGGACATCGGAGATCATCATGGAAAAATTACCGCCCGGCAGGAGCGCCAGCGCCCGCTCGCCCGATTCCGCGAGGACCACCTCAAAATTCTGGCTGCGCAAAAATGACTCCAGGAGGCTGCGCTGGCCCGGATCATCATCTACAACCAGGATGCGCGGCGGCGTTGGACTGGATTCAACTGGCACAAACCCAAGCTAGCCCACTCCGGGTCACGCCAAAAGAATTTTCCCGGGGCCGGTTTTAACGCAAAGGCGCAAGGGACGCCGGGAAAATTCCAAAGCGGATTCATATTCGACACGAACCGGCCTTTGGTTTAATTTCCTGTTGTGAATCTGAAAATCGAACTCGACCGCGAAGCGGACGGCCGCTGGATTGCCGAGGTCGTGGATTTGCCCGGCTGTCTGGCTTACGGAGATACACGGGAGGACGCGCTGGCCAGAGCCAAGGCATTGGCGTTACGTGTGTTGGCCGACCGTATGGAGCACGGCGAATCGGTGCCCGCCGGTGATGAATTGTTCTCCATCGCATGAGCCAGTGGGGTTCCCGCAAATCCCGCCACGTCCTCGCCGCCTTGCTCCAAATCGGCTGGAGCCTCAAACGTCAGCGCGGCACTTCGCATCGCATTCTCGCGCGGGAAGGTTGGCCGGATTTTGTTTTTGCCTTCCACGACGGAGAAGAGATTGGGCCGAAAATGCTTTCGCGCATCGCCAAACGGACGGGACTAAAGCCTGAAGATTTATGACAGCAGGGTAACGGGACACCCCGGAATCTTCGCGCCTTCACGTCTTTGCGTTAATATTTAACGCCGGAACATCCCCGGCATCCCCCCGCCCATTTTGGCCATCATCTTCGACATCTTGCCCATCTTTTTCATCATCGTCTGCATCTGGAAAAATTTGTTCAGCATCGTGTTCAACTCCGTCACGGTCACACCGCTGCCCGCGGCAATGCGGCGGCGGCGGCTGGCGTTGAGAATCGTTGGATTCAGCCGCTCCTTTTTCGTCATCGCGCAAACCATGCCTTCCATGCGTTTGAATTCCTTTTCCTGCTTGCCGATGTCCATCTGCTTCAACGCGTCGCCGCCCCCGGGCAGCATCTTCACGATGCTTTCCAACGAGCCCAGCTTTTTCATCGCGCGCAACTGCTCCAGAAAATCTTCCAGCGTGAATTCGCCCTTGCGCATTTTTTCCTCCATGCGCTTCGCATCGTCTTCGCTCACCGCTTCGGCGGCTTTTTCCACCAGGCTCACGACGTCGCCCATCCCCAGAATCCGCGACGCCATGCGTTCCGGGTGAAACGCCTCAAACTCGTCCAGTTTTTCACCCACGCCCGCAAATTTAATCGGCTTGCCCGTAACACTCTTCATGCTCAAGGCCGCGCCGCCGCGCGCATCGCCATCGAGTTTCGTGAGAATGGAACCCGTGATGTTCAGCGCCTGGTCAAAATGCGTGGCCACATTGACGGCTTCCTGGCCGGTCGCCGCATCGAGCACCAGCAGAATTTCCTGCGGCTTCACGAGGTCGCGCAGCCGGACAAGTTCCTGAACCAGCGGCTCGTCAATCTGCAAACGCCCGGCGGTGTCAAAGATCAAAACATTGCGGTTGTTAGCTTTGGCAAATTCCAGCGCCTCGCGCGCAATTTTTAAAACATCCGTCTCGCCGCGCTTGATGACCACCGGCACATCAATTTGCTTGCCGAGCGTTTCAAGCTGGTCCATGGCCGCCGGCCGGTAAACGTCCGCCGCCACCAGTAAGGGCGCGCGGCCCTGTTTCAGCAGCAGCCGCGCCAGCTTGCCGCTGGACGTGGTTTTGCCCGAGCCGTGCAGTCCCACCATCATCACGCAACTCGGCTGGCCGGAAAGATCCAGCCCGGCATTTTGCGAGCCGAGCAGGGTCACCAGTTCGTCGCTGACAATCTTGACGATCTGCTGCCCGGGCTGGACGCTGGCGATGACCTCCGCGCCCAGTGCCTTGGTCTTGACGCGCTCAATGAAATCGCGCGCGACCTTGAAATTCACATCGGCCTCAAGCAGGGCCATGCGCACCTCGCGCAGGGCATCGGCGACATTGCTCTCGGAAATTTTGCCGAGACCGCGCAAATTCTTGAACGCACTTTGCAGCTTGCTGGTTAAGGAGTCGAACATCCGGTCAAAATAGCCGGTTATCGCCCGGAGTTCAAAGTTTCTCTGCCGACGAAATCGTCGAGTTTAAACTGAAGGCTCCACCCGCAGGAAACCGCCGGTCAAAACGCGGGCGCGCAGTCCTCCGCGTCCTTGCAGCGCCGTTTCCGCCCCCGGCGCAATCGCCGTGTCCATCCAATGACAGGGGCTGCATTGGGCCGTGCCTTCAAACTGCACTCCTTGTACGGTGAATTTTTTTCCTATGAGCGCATTCAGGTCCACGCCGCGTGTGATGACATTCCGCCGCGTGACGCCGGGAATTCTCCCGCTGACGCCAAGCTGCCGGCAGACCTCGTCAAAAACATCCGCGGAGAAAAAGGTGACCTGGCCCTTGTAGTTTTCCTTAAAGCTAAAAAAACGGTCGCCCGCCAATCCCTTCCCGGCCACACACTCGACTTCGCTGACTTCCAGCGTTGGATAATCGCCCGGAACACTTCCCTGATGGCCAAAAAAATTATGGCCCGGCGAAATGAAAATCCGCTCGACCTGGATGTGCCATTCCTCGTTCATTGCCAAAATTTAATCGCACTGGCCGGTGGTTGCAACTGCCTGCCAAGGCATTTAACCGGAACAATTGAGTTTAACCACAGATGGACACAGATACGGAGACATTTCAGTGCCGCAACAAACGGCGCTCTATTCATCGGCCAATTCCACTTCGCTTAGAAAAGCTCTTTTTACCGAGGTTTTTATCTGTGTCCATTTTTTGACTATCCGTGCGAATTGCCTAAACGTTGGCAAAGCACATTCGGGCTTCGGGATTCGGATTTCTTTCGGGCCTCGGATTTCGGTCTTCGGTTTTTATCCGTGTCCATTTGTGGTTAGTTTCGGGTCACCTGGATCGTTAGGGTTGATCAGAAATGGCGGGGCGAAGTGTTACGCAAACACAATCTTCGTCGTCGCCGCGGCCTCGTCCCAGCCGCGCGTGGGCTCCGCCGTTACCGATGAAATGTCCTTGAACGAGATTTGCCGGCCGCGCGTGCGTGGATTTTTCACCTCCACCTGTGACGGGTCGCAGGTCTGTTGCGAAACTTTCTGGTGTGGCGCGGGCTTGTAACGCACATACAGCGTCTTCGGCGTGTCTGGCGCGAAGTACAAGATGCGCGACTTCTCCGGAATGCACGAATAGACCTTGTTCAGGATCGTGCCGCCAAACGTGAAGCGCTTGAGATAGCTCGCGTCCCGGTCGGTGTAGGCGCAAGTGAAAATTTTCTCGCGCTCCGGCAGGCCGCAATAAAACAGCTCCTGCCCCACGAACAATTTCTCCGGCAGCTCAACGACCTTGTACGTCCCGTCGCGGAAGACCAGCAGGATCTTGTCAAATTTCGTACATTCCGTCTTGAATTCCTCGCCGGACACCTTGTAGCCCACATAACCGCTCTCGCGATCATAAGCCACCTTGAACGATTTGAACGCCACCGCCTTGGCATCCACTTCCTCGTGCCGCGAGGACTTCGTGGTCAGGCGCGGATACTGCGGTCCATATTTTTCCAGCAATGCTTCAAGATGAGCGATGACATATTTGGTCAACCCCTTCAAATTCTTCCGCGTGGTCTCCAGGTCCGCCTTGGTCTTTTCCATCTCCTCGCGGTGTTTGTTGATGTCAAAGAGCGAAATGCGGCGGATGCGCACCTGCAACAGCCGTTCCACGTCCGCGTCAATGATTTCGCGGATCAATTCCTTTTTGAATGGCTTGAAGCCTTCGTACACGGCGGCCGTGACGGCCTCATTGGTCTTGCACTGCTCAATCTTCTTGTAGATGCGTTCCTCGATGAAAATGCGTTCCAGCGTGCGGTAATGCAGTTCGTCCAGCAGATTTTTTTCACGCAGTTCCAGTTCGCGTTTCAAGATCGCGACAAGTTTATCCGTGTTCTCGCGCAACACTTCGCTGACGCTCAATTCAACCGGACGATTGTCTTTGATGACGATGATGCGGCTGGCAATCGTCACTTCGCAATCGGTGAACGCATACAACGCGTCCACCATTTTTTCCGCGTCCACGCCGGCCGGACATTTAATCTCAATCTCCGCGGTCTCAGACGTGAAATCATTAATGGATTTCACCTTCAACTTGCCCTTGCGCACGGAATCCTCGATGGATGCCATGAGGGAATCTGTCGTCGTCGTCGGGGGAATCTCGGTGATGACCACGGTGGATTCGTCCTTGGCCTTGATGCGGGCGCGGACCTTCACCGACCCTTTGCCGTCCTGATAATCGCGCGCGTCCATCAAACCGCCGGTCGGAAAATCCGGCAGGCATTTGAACGGCTGTTTCTTCAGGATGGCAATCTGCGCTTCGAGCAGTTCGGGGAAATTATGCGGTAAAATGCGCGCGCTCAGGCCGACCGCGATGCCTTCCGTGCCCAGCATCAGCGTGACGGGCAATTTGCATGGCAGTGTGATCGGCTCCTTATTGCGACCATCATAGCTTGGGATAAAATCCGTGATTTCGTCATTGAACAGCTCGGTGCGCGCAAGTTCGGTGAGACGGCATTCAATATAACGCGGCGCGGCGGCGGGGTCCCCTGTGAAGATGTTGCCGAAATTTCCCTGCCCTTCGATCAGGTAACGCTTGTTCGCCAGCACCACGAGCGCATCACCGATGGAAGCGTCGCCGTGCGGATGATACTGCATCGTGTGCCCGACCACGTTGGCGACCTTGATGAAGCGCCCGTCATCCTTTTCGTGCAACGCCCAAAGAATGCGCCGCTGCACCGGCTTCAAGCCATCAGCCAAATTGGGAATCGCGCGGTCGCGGATCACATAGCTCGCATAATCCAGAAAGCCCCGGTCCACGCGCGTATGTAGGCCTACATTCACCTTCTTCGGATCAAATGGCCGGTGCGCGGGCGTCTCAAACGCCTCGGCCACCACGTGGTCCGCTCCATTGCCTTTCTCCCCCTCGGAGCTTTTTTTTGCGGGCACAAGATCACCCGCCGCGGCAGGCTTTGCGCCTTCGATCGGCAATTCCGGCTGGTTCGTGTCTTTCTTTTTCTTTTCGGCGCTCATGAACGCGCGCATTAAGCCACAAGTTTGGCGAAGCGGCAAGATTCGTGCATGGTAAAATTTTAATCCAGAGCCCGCAGCAGCGGTTCGCGTCGTGAGCCATGCCAGTAGCGGAGAATATCAACCACATTCTCCTTTTCACGAAACGGGGTAGAAAATCACATAAGGCCGCGAAACCAGCTTGCGCACACGAGGACGTTTCGCGTACGGCGAGCCAAGCAGTGGAAAATTTTCGAGAATGGTGACGCGGTCAATTAACGCATTGCCAATACGCAGAGCAGCCTTGGGATTTTTTTTGCCAATGAATCGGACAGCCGCCCCGAGATCTTCAATTGCTTACGGCGAGAAAATTATCTTGCAGCCCATGAGCCGACCCGTTTGCGAACATCATCAAGTGAGATGCCCTTGCCCGCGTCAATATCGCTGACGGCGTCATCCAGCGAATTTAACAGCCGCTGTTCCTCTTGTGCCGTCAATTCCGTTTCTGCTTGTGAATTAAGCCAGAGTTGCAGTGCCTTCCGCTCGTTGCTCGGTAAATGACCAACGGCGTTTTGAATTTCCACCAAAGTACTCATGGCGCTGAGAAATTAGACCGTCTTTAATGCTTTGGCAAACGGCAATTTACTTCGGCGGCAAAGGCGGCGGCGCCGTAGCCCCCGGTGCCGGGGGAGCCGCCGGCAGCAACGCCAGCAACTCCTGCTGCTGTTGATACCATTCGCGCAACGGACGCGAGAGCAGCGAAACCTGAAAATCCTTGAAATGAGAGATGTTCAATGCCTCCTCAACCTGTTTTTTCAACGCGGCATTCAGTTCCGACTTGGAGTCGTCGGCCCAGCTCTTGTAGGAGCCTGTTTTTTCATTGAGCGCTTTCGCGGCGGCCACGCGCGTTTCCTGGTCATATTTGAAAGTCGGCACCTCCACATAGCTCTTGTCCACTTTCCCGCTGATGCGGTTGGTGTCCACGGTTGTCATAATGACCGATTTGGCCACCTCGATAATGCGCTGCTCCAGTTTGGCGGTGATGTCGTCTTCGCTTACGGCGTCATTGGCTTCGGTGCCGAGATCGCGCGGGGCGTCTTCCAGTTTTTTGCAAAGCTGTTTGAGGTAGGCTTTTTCCAGTTCCTCAAAATATTTTTTGCCGCGCGCCAGAATCAAGGCCCGTTCCTCCGGCGTGAAACTATATTTTTTGTCATCCAACCCGACAAACGTCATGTAATTGGTCGAGGCCAGCAGCTTTTCCAGCTTTGCCGTAAGGCTGGTGGCATCCAGCCGTTGGGCGATGTTTATGCCCGCCGGCTCGTCCTTCAAGTCGAGCTTGAAGTCCGGCGGCAACGGCGAAAAGAGGGCGCGATCCACCCCGCCGAGTTCGTCAATCTGCTGGTTCAGCGCCTTCCAGTGCGCCTGATGCCGGTCCTTAAGGTTCATTTCGCCGATGTATTCAAATTGGTTTTCGATGCGCAGCGACCTCGTGTCCGCCTTGAACCAGACCATCGCATTAACAAACCGGTTGACCAGTTCATCGGCCACGACATTGTAATTCAAGTTCACCTGTTCCAGCGGAATACGGTCATGCGGATTCTGCGGCGCGCGGGCCGAGATGAACATTTCGATCAAATTATTCGGCAGCAGGTTGATGATGGACGCGATCTCATTATAAGCGCCTACCACCGGCTCGGGTCCGTAATCAAACGTGCGCACATCGCCGTAATGTTCCTGGTCTTCGTCTGAGGCAAACAACATCTTGTTGGTGCGCGCCTCCTGGCTGTCAAAGTAGCCCCAGCGAATCGCCGCGCGGTCATGCGGCAGCGGCTGCTTGCCGGTGCGCATCCACCAGCCGGTGAACACCGCGCCTTTGAAAATCGTGTACTCCATGATGGACGTGGTCGCCAGCTTGTTGGTGTATGCATCCAGGGGTTTGCCGGTCAGGTAAGCCTTGAACCATTCGTCCAACTCCTTGCTCGTCAGCGTGGCGCCGAGGCTTCCGGCAAAATTGTGGCGCAGGCCCAGGATATGCCCCACCTCATGCGCCACCACTTCGCGGACATAGTCCTGCGAAACCCGCAACACGGCTTCATCCGTCAATGAATCGCTGGCCAATAATTCCTGCAAACCATAGGCCATTTGCTGGGCGTAGGCCTGCTGGTCCACTTCGCATCCCGCCGCCGCGCCCAGAAACGGCACGCTGAACTGCGCCTGCGTTTTCTTCGTGTCTTTCGCTTCGGCCATGTCTTCCATCGCCCGCAGCAGCGCCCGCGCCCGCGCCTTTCCGAGATAGCTGAACGCGCTCGTAATATAGGCCTGTCCGTGCAACCCTTCGCCGCTCAGTGGATCCGCCAGCAGGTCCGCATACGCAAAGCCCGCCTTGTCCCATGGCACCCACTGGATGACATTGCATTTCGCGTCCGGGGCCGTCACCCCATCCGCCGCTTTTTTGGCCTGCACCACCTCGCGCCCAAAAACCGTGTTCCAATAAAGGATCCCGTCCGTCACGGCCTGGACATAATCGGCCGGCGTGTTGGCCGAGTAATAAAACACCACCGGCTGCTTCAAATCAAAACGGTCCAGCCGTGACGACATCCGGCCCGTGCCCGGCTCAATTTGTCCTTCGGTCTCAAAAAACTTCGCATAACGCGTATCCACTGCGTCCTGTTCCTTGCCCTGAAAATTTCCCGGCTGCCAGGGGGCAATAAAATACCGCGCCTCGAACCGCGCCTCCACATCCGCGTTCCGTTCGCGGCTCCGCGCCTGCAGGCTCTGGCGGATGATGAGCTGACCGTCTTCCGCGCGGATTTCAAACACGCGGCTCTCCGGCACCTCCAGCACGTCATCGTGCGACATGAAATCCAGCGGGCCGCCATCCGTCCAGGATTGCGTGAACACCCGGCGCATACCCTTGTTAAAATCCACCACCACTAGGTCGCCGTCCTGTTTTATGATCGGAAAACTCGTCAACAACCGCCGCGCCGGCAAATCTTCCGTCACCACCAGCCCCTTGGTGGATTCGTACATGTCCACGCCATCCGGGAACAATTCAAACCGCACAATTCTCCCCGCCAGTCCATGGCTGGTCGGCGATTGCACCTGTGGAATCATGGAGGCGCTGAACAAATAATCCTTGCCGAACGCGTCCTTCGGGATCGCCAGATAAAACTGGTCGGCCACCTGCAACGCTGGCGCAACCGCCGCCGGCTGGTCCGCCGCTCGCGAAGAAAAATTCACAGAAAATAAAAGGAAAACCGCCATAAAACCTCGCACCAGCCGGGAAACACAAGAATTCATCCAAAAAACTTGCCGCTTGCCCCTGCCACACGCAAGCGCAAAGCAGCAACAGAACATCTTTCTGTGAGCTTCCGGACGTCGGGTTCTCGCTACGTCACGATGTGGGCATTAAAGACGCGGCCATATCTCAGCCTGGGTCAACGCTTAGGAGCCCTGCACGACTGAAAGCCCGCGTCATTCTGCCGGAGGGGACCAGACCGAACGAAAATATGGAATAAAGACCACTTTTGTATTGGGCAGCAACACATCCTTTAATTTCCCGCTTGGAATTTACCTTTACGCACTTATTGTAAAATAATTAGATAAAAGTTTGCATAAATTATAAATGAGTGATACAGTGCGGGTGTGGCGCTGGTTACACATCAGCCGCGCCATCGCGCCGGCCGCGTAACCAACACACATTAAATAATTTATGACCGATAAGACATCAGAACAGCGAATCAGTGAGCTGGAACAACACGTCGGTCAAATCATAAGAAATGGGCTGATTCTTGCCGCGGCGAACACTTTTCTCGTTAAGCAGAACGTCGAACAGTTAGGGCATCTGGTGGCCACAAAAAGCGACCAGGCTGCCCTCTTGAAATTGATGGTGGAAACGCCGCTGGCTGGTCGCGACGACGGGAAACAGAGGTTGCGGGACGCGGTCGCCAGGATTGAAAGCACGGGCGAACGGATGGAACAAATGGTCGCCGCCTTGAACACAAAGCTTAACCCGCCGCCAATCGTACCTGGATTATAACGAGCCACATATTTTTGGGGCTGTAAAAAGTCTAAACAGCTTTAAACACCTTTAAACAGTTTTAAACAGCTTTTTTTAATAAAAATTCGATTGGAAGGGATGGATTCAGCCTGGCTTTGCGCTTGCCCCAGTCCCCGCACGGCATTCTTTTTTGAACATTTTTTCGCTGGACTGTCTAAAAATCCAAAATGAGAGATTGACCTTTTGGGCTGCATGTAATTGTTTATAGGGCTTCACACTGGAACTGACAGTTGACGAAATGATTAAAGTAGAGAATTTGACAAAACTATTCGGCGCCAAGCGCGCGGTGGACGGAATTTCGTTCACCGTGGAACGCGGCGAGGTGCTGGGCTTCCTGGGGCCGAACGGCGCGGGCAAGTCCACCACCATGCGGATGCTCACCGGCTTCCTCCCGCCCACCAGCGGCACCGTCACCGTGGGCGGCTATGACATGTCCGAGCAGCCCATCCCGGCCAAAAAACTTCTCGGCTATCTGCCCGAAAGCGCGCCGGCTTACACGGACATGACCGTCCATGGCTTTTTGAGTTTTGCGGCGGAGATTCGCGGCTTGCGCGGGGATGCCAAAAAATCGGCGATCAATCGCGTGGTGGACTTATGCTTCCTCGATTCCGTGCTGCATCAAAACGTGGACACGCTTTCCAAAGGCTACCGTCATCGCACCTGTTTCGCGCAATCCATCATCCACGACCCGGACATCCTCGTGCTGGATGAACCGACGGACGGCCTCGACCCCAACCAGAAGCACGAGATCCGCCAGCTCATCCGCAAGATGGGTGAGAAGAAGGCGATTATCTTTTCGACCCACATCCTCGAAGAGGTGGACGCCGCCTGCACCCGGGCCATCATCATTGACCGCGGCGTGATTGTGGCCAACGGCACGCCGGGAGAACTCCGCCGCAAGTCGGAATGGGCAGGCGCGGTGACGTTACGTGTCCACGGCATCGCCGCGAATGAAGTTCAGGCAAAATTAAACCAGTTGCGCTCGGCGAAAAAAGTCGTGGTTGAAGTGGCACGGGCGTCCCTCCCGTCTGTTTCAAATTCCGCGCCGGAAACCAACGGGCGTGACGCCCGTTCCACTCCGGCAGTAACCGTCACGGTGTTTCCGCGCTCGGCCGGCGATGGCGACCTCACGCGCGAGGTGATTGCCGCCACCAACGGCTGGCAGATTTCAGAATTGCGCACCGAAGAAGGCCGCCTGGACGAGGTCTTTTACAACATCACCATGCCCGACACCGCAGCCAAGGAGGCCAAATAAGATGAATCCTTTAGGCAACATCAAGACCATTGCCAAGCGCGAACTCGTGGCGTATTTCACCTCGCCGGTGGCGTACGTGTTCATCGTCATTTTCCTGCTGTTGAACGGATTTTTCACGTTCATGGTGGGCGGCTTTTTCGAGCGCGGGCAGGCGTCGCTGGCCAGTTCGTTTTTTGTCTGGCATCCGTGGTTTTACCTGTTTCTGGTGCCCGCTGTCGGCATGAGGTTGTGGTCGGAAGAACGGCGGGTCGGCACTCTGGAACTGCTGCTGACCATGCCCATCGCGCCCTGGGAAGCCATCGTGGGAAAATTCATCGCCTCGTGGCTCTTTCTGGGCGTGGCCCTGTTCCTGACGTTTCCGGTGGTGCTCACGGTGAACCACTTGGGCAGCCCGGACAATGGCGTCATCTTCGCCGCCTATGTCGGGAGCTGGCTCATGGCGGGCGCTTATTTGGCGGTGAGTTGCATCACCTCGGCCATCACCCGCAGCCAGGTGGTCAGCTTCATCATTTCGGTGGTGGCGTGTCTGTTTATGATTCTGGCGGGGTTCCCGCCGGTCATCAACCTGTTGCAAGGCCTGACCAACAACTGGCACTGGCTCGTGGACACCATCACGTCGTTCAGCGTCATCACCCATTTTGAGGGATTCCAAAAAGGCGTGCTCGATTCGCGCGACATTATTTTCTTCCTCTCGGTGATTGGCTTTTCGCTGTTCACCACCAGCGTGATTTTACGGACGCACCGCACCACCTGATATGCCATTGATGAGCCTGTTATTTTTGACCCGTTAATTTTCCGAGACCAGATGCAAAAAAAATCACTGGAAACCATTCTTTATTCGTCGGCGGGCATCGTCGTGATGCTCGCCATCGTGATCGCGGTGAACGTCATCACCGGCGTTAAACCTGTGCGCATGGACCTGACCCAGGAAAAGGCCTACACGTTGTCCGAGGGCACGCGGTCGGTGTTGCGGAAACTGGATACCCCCGTAAAGATTCGTTTTTACTGCACCCAGAGCGAAACCGCCACCCCCGAAACGGTGTTCCTGAAAAGTTACGCGCGCCAGGTCGAGGACTTGTTGCAGGAATATAAACAAATTGCCGGCAATAAATTAATCATCGAAAAATATGATCCGGAGCCGGATTCGGACGCCGAGGACTCCGCGAAGCTCGATGGATTGGAACCGCAGCAGTTGCAGACCGGCGACGAATTTTATCTGGGCCTCTCCGTGTCCCTGGCCGACCAGAACGTGGCGCTGCCCTTTCTGGATCCCGACCGTGAGCGGCAGCTCGAGTATGACATCACCCGCGCGATTACCCGCGTGTTCACGCCCGAAAAACCGGTCGTGGGTGTGATGAGCGCGTTGCCGGTTTTTGGCCAAATGGGGCCGGACAATCCCATGATGATGCAACAAGGCCAGCCACAAGGCACCCCACCCTGGACCTTCATCACGCAGTTGCAACAGGATTTCGAGGTGAAGCGCATCGAAATGACCGCGGACAAAATTGACGACGACGTAAAAGTGCTGGTGGTCATCCATCCCAAGGCTATTTCAGACCAGGCGCAATACGCGATTGACCAGTTCGTCCTGCGCGGCGGCAGATTGATTGCGTTTTTGGACGCGCAATCAGTGCTGTCAAGCCGCCAGCAAAATCCGATGGCCGGTGAAATGGGCGGCAAATCGTCATCGCTCGACAAATTATTGAAGGCGTGGGGCATTCAATTCGACACCAGCAAGGTGGTTGCCGATTTGAACTTTAAAATGGAACTGGGCGGTCAAAACGGTCAGCCCACCGAGGCACCCGCTTTTCTGGCCCTGACGTCCGAAGGCATCAACACCAACGACGTGGTCACCAGCGGGCTCGACAATATCTGGCTGCCCATGTGCGGCGCATTCACCGGCGAGCCGGCGGCGGGCTTGAAGGAAACCGTGCTGCTCCACAGCACCACGGAATCAGAACTGGTGGACAGCATGATGGCCGGCATGGAAGGCGCGAGCATCTTGAATGGGTTCAAACCGAGCGGCGTGGATTACAAGCTGGCCATTCGCCTGACGGGAAAATTCCAGACGGCATTTCCCAACGGCAAACCGGCAGACAAGAGCAGCAGCGACGCCACCAATCAGGTGGCAACCGCCGCCGGTGATTCCCTGAAGGAATCCAAGTCGGAAAACTCCGTCGTGCTCTTTGGCGATTCGGACCTGCTGGCGGATGATTTCTCGCTGCGCAAAGTGGACGGTCCGTTCGGGCCCATGGTCAGCGAGATGAATGCCAATCTGGACCTCGCGCAAAATCTGGTCGAGCAGATGGCCGGTGATGAAAATCTCATCGGCATCCGCAGCCGCGCCACGCAAAACCGGCCGTTCACCCTGGTGAAAAAAATGGAGGCCGAGGCCGAGGCGACCGGACAGGCCAAAATTGACGAACTGCAACAAAGCCTGCAGGACACCGAACAGCGGCTAAGCCAGTTGCAGCAGCAGAAACAGGACAAGGACCAGCGTTTCATCCTTTCCCCCGAGCAAAAAGCCGAAGTGGACAATTTCAAAAAGAAGCAGGCGGAAATCAGCAAGGAATTGAAGCAGACCCAAAAGGATTTGCGCAAGGAGGTCGTGTCGCTGGAGACGCGGCTCAAGTGGCTCAATATTCTCGCCATGCCGATCGGCGTGACCATGGCAGGCATCGGCGTGGCGATCGTTAAACGGAAAAAGACTTCAGCCAAATGAACCGGAAGCAATTTTTCATATTGTTGGCACTCGTGGTGGTGTTCGGAGCCGCGGGAATCATTGTCTATCAGCATAACAACCAGTCCTGGCACGGCGGCGGCGCGGCCATTGGACAAAAGCTGCTGCCGGATTTCCCGGTGAATGACGTGGCGCAAATCACCATCAAGTCCGGCACGGGCGAAGTAAACCTGGCGCGGCGGGACAATCTCTGGCGGGTCCGCGAGCGTACGGATTATCCGGCCAACTTTTCGCAGATCAGCGACCTGCTGGTGAAATTTGCCGACTTGAAAGTCGTGCAAAACGAGGACGTCGGGCCGTCGCAATTCACCCGTCTGGAATTGCTGCCGCCCGACGCCACGCCGGGCGCCGGCACTTCGATTGAATTCAAAGATCAAGGCGGCAAAACGCTGGGCTGGCTTCTGCTGGGCAAAAAGCACATGAAAAAGCCGGCGGCAAATTCACCGCACGGCATGGCCGACGAAGGCTGGCCAGACGGACGCTATGTCATGACTTCGGCCAAAACCGTGGCCGTGATTTCTGATCCGTTGGACACGGTGCAGCCAAGGCCGGAACAATGGCTGAACAAAGATTTTCTGAGCATTGAAAAGCCCCGCCTGATTGCCACGCAATTTCCGGACGCAACCAATTCTTGGATACTGACCCGGACCTCGGAGACAAACGACTGGCAGCTCGCCGATGCCAAGCCGCGTGAGAAATTGGATTCGTCAAAAATTTCCAGTGTCACGAGCCCGTTTAGCTCGGCCAGCTTCAACGATGTCGCTGCGGCCGGAAAGGCAAACTCAGCCAGCAACACCGTGGTGAGGGTGGAGACATTTGATGGTTTCTCCTACAATGCAAAAATCGGGCCCAAGCAGGATGACAATTACCCCGTGACTTTTACGGTGGCGGCCAACCTGCCTCCCAGCCGCACGCCAACCCCCAATGAAAAGCCCGAAGACAAGGCCAAGCTCGACAAGGATTTTCAAACCCAGGAGAAAACGCTGACGGACAAGCTCGCGAAGGAGGCGTCTCTCACCAACTGGGTGTACCAGTTGCCGGCCTACAGCATTGATGAAATGCTCAAAACCCGCCAGCAACTGCTGGAGGATGCGAATACAAATTCCACTGCCCAGGCGGAAAAGTAATGAGGGTTCAATTTACTGCCATTGCCCACTTGCGCCGAAGCTCGGGCAGGTGTATAAACAAATTATGAAAACCACGATTCGAGTTTTCGCAATTCTAATGCTTTTGGTAGTGCTGGCAGGCTTGGCCGCGGTGGCCGGTTTCGATCTTGCCGGCCTGGGTTCGCCCGCTTTCGGCAGCCCGCACACCCCCGCATTGCCGCGCGCGTTGGGCGGAATATTCGGATTGGTCGTGGCAGCGGCAGCCATGGTATTTGCGCTGGCAGTTACGGTGGTGTCCCTGGCCGGGGCATTCCTCGCCGTCGTTTTCGCGCTGGTATTGACGGGCCTGATTCTGCTGGTGGTCGCACTTCCTTTTCTGCTCCCGTTGATCGTTCCGCTGGGACTTATTCTCGCCGTGTTGCTGGTCACCCGCCGCTCCAACCGTCCCCGCACGGCTTGAATAAACCCGCCAATCACTTCCGGGCCTTTGGCTGGGTTTTACGGAGTCCTAAAGCGCGGACTGGGCATGGCAGCGACCCCAAGCCGGATCAGTTGGAAACTTGGCGGAAAGTGTAAGCGCAACTAATCTTCCGGAGCCTCACGGCTTTTTCTGGACAAGAATTTTGCCCGTGGGCAAAGTCATGTTCATGAAGAGTAGAAAAGAAAACTCAATTCTTTGGGTTGAAGCAACCGGTTTCTCGCTGCTGATCGCGCTGGCGTGGACGACAGAGGTTACGCGCATCCCCCACCTGATTTTTGGCGAGCAATTCGTTCCCAACTGGCACCGCGCTTTGCTGCGGACAGCCGTCATCCTATTAGTCTGGACGTGGGTTCATCTGGCCACCAAACGGCTGCTGAAGCGGTTGTATTATTTGGAGGACTTTCTGCGGATCTGCGGCTGGTGCCGGCGGGTTTGCCACGAGGGGGAATGGCTCGAACTCGAAAAATATTTCACTTCAAAATTCGCCACCCCCACCACCCACGGCATGTGCCCGGATTGCCTGAAAAAAAGCGTTGATGAAATCGCCACTGCGAAATATCCGCCTGCAGAACCTCCCAAATAGATGACGCGGCCGGGCGGCTTTGTTGCGCCAGAGAAGTCTTCTCACACAATTTCCACCGGACATTTCGGCAGCGCATCCAGAAACGCCTGGCCATACTGCTTCGTCAAAATGCGATTGTCCAAAACCACCACGATGCCGGTGTCGGTCTTGGTGCGAATCAGGCGCCCGACGCCCTGCCGAAATTTCAGAATCGCCTCCGGCAGTGAAAATTCGCCAAAGGAATTGCCGCCTCGCGCCTCAATGGCCTCGATGCGCGCCTCGATGAGCGGATGATCTGGCACCGCGAACGGCAGCCGGGTGATGATGACATTGCTCAGCGCTTCGCCCGGCACGTCCACTCCCTGCCAGAAGCTGTCGGTGCCAAACAGCACCGAGTCCACGTCTTCCTTGAATTTTTCCAGCATGGTCGAGCGCGGTGTGCCCGTGCCCTGGACGAAGAGCTCAATCTTGAGCTTCTCAAAAAAGAGCTGCATTCGTTCCGCGACTTCCTGCATCAGCTTGTAGCTGGTGAACAACACAAACGCCTTGCCGTGGGTTTGTTTGATAAAATGTTGAATCCAATGTTCCAGGGCATCGGTATAACCATGCTCGCGCGGGTCGGGCATTTTCTTGACGGTAAAGAGCTTCATCTGCCGCTCATAATCAAACGGCGTGCCGACCTGCAATTGCGTGGCGGATTCGCAGCCGACGCGTTTGACAAAGTAGCCGAGCGCGGATTGGGGGGCGCGGAACGCGGGTTTCTGACGGGGTGAACCGGCTTTTTCCCTTGCACCGTCATTGTGGGTTTCGCGCTCAGAATGACGGATCCCCAAGGTGGCGCTGGTCATGATGACGCTGGTATCGGCATCAAACAGGCGACGCCGCAAATAACCCGCGACGTCCACCGGGGCCGCGTTCAGCGCGAGCGTGCGCTGGCTTTTGCCGGTTCTTTCCACCCAATAAACATGGTCTTCCGCGCTCTGGCTCAAAAACTCCGCCACTTCCACCCTTAATTCCCCCAACCGCCGGTTGCACTCGACCAATTCTTGGCCGATTTCCTTGTCATTGCTTGTTTTGATCAGTTCGCTCACGGATTCGCGCAGACGCTGGATGGGCAGGGTTACATTGTCCTTCACCAACTCGGCCCTCCGAATGCGCAATTCAGTCCAGGACCGTTTGCGGTCGCCGCCGCCGAAGGAAGTCTTTTTAACCTCGGACTGAATTTCCTCACAGGCAGATTCAACATTGTCAAAAAACGTGTCGGATTCGGCCAGGATTTCCGCCACCAATTTAACGGCGCTGCCTTGGCGGAGCGTGGCCAGCAGGCCCTTCTCTGTCTTTGGATTCCACAGCCGGTTCAGGGACCAGCGCACCTGAGCGCTTGAGACGCTCAGCCCGATGTGCCGGGAAGCCACGCTCTCCATCGTGTGCGCCTCATCGAAAATCACAAAGTCGTTCTTGAACAGAATGCCGCCCTCCAGGTCCTCGTCCACGCCGCCGAGCAGGGTGAAAAACAGCGTGTGATTCAAGACCAGCACGTCTGCCGACAAAATGCGGTTGCGCACGCGTTGAAAAAAACAGATGTCATGGTCCTTGGCAAAATCGGACTGGTGTCCGCAGGTCTTGGGCGAACACAGTCCGCGCTCCGAGCAAACCTGCGCCCAGACCTTCGGGTCGGGCTCAATTTCAAAATCGGACAGGCTGCCGTCCTTTGTTTCCTTGGACCAGACATAGATGCGCTGCAATTCCTCCGCCTCGGACGAGGTGAACAAATTGCCGCTTTGCTGCATGGCTTTTTGCAGGCGGCGGGTGCAAAGATAATTGGCGCGGCCCTTCAACATCGCATAACTGAAATGCACCG
>Ga0302320_10006710_pt1 | contig 25474 bp, 19 predicted proteins | sample Bog_T0_3_FD_202130 | JGI IMG/M metagenome (GOLD analysis project Ga0302320, IMG submission 202130) | Peat permafrost microbial communities from Stordalen Mire near Abisko, Sweden - Bog_T0_3 | ecosystem: Environmental > Terrestrial > Soil > Wetlands > Peat | place: Sweden: Abisko, Stordalen Mire... | reverse complement strand
ACGCTTCAAACCGGCAGGCGAACACGCTCGAAACCGGCACCTCGTCACGCTCGAAAGCGGCACCGGATCACGCTGCAATCCGGCACGTCTTCCGAAGGCACTTTGGCACTCACCTCAGCGGGGTCTCGGCCGCGCCGCGTTGGTCGGCCTCGACTTCGAGCGCGTTCACATGACCGCCGGCGCGGACCTGATGATCGCTGGCCTGGAAGGTGACGGCGGCAGGCGTGTTGCCGTCCAAGCGGGCGCGACGCCTGCCCGGTGCAGACGCTGGCGGACTTCGGGCCGGTGATCCGCAAGATCGACCGCTGGGGCAATCTCGAGCATCGCCGGCTCGGCACCGACGCGCTCCGTCGCATCCTGGCGCGCCGGGCGCTGGGTCGCGGCCGCGCCGGCAAGGCGGCAGCGGAATGACACGCTCTGCCGATGCGCGGGTTTCCGTAACAGCGTATGCCCTGCTCGACTGGCTGCACGCATCCTGCCACGGGAAGCCGTGCCGACGGGAAGTCGGAGATCGTGAGCGAGTCCGCGTCGTCGGATTTTGGCCTACCGCCATAATCGGTTACGTCTTGGATGAACGCACTGTTCCGAGCGCAACAACAGAGTCCCCGAACCCATGGCCGTCGCCACCGTCAAGCAGCTCTGCACACCCGGTGCCATGGTCACCAGCGACAGCCTGGTCGAGCAGGTGGCGCAGATCGAGGACCTGGTCGCCGGGTCCATCGACGGCCGGGAGTTCTTTCGGCGCAACTACTTCACGTCAGGCCTCAAACTTCTGGTCCGCCGGGGGTTCGACCGCCTGGCCGGGCAGGCCGAGGATGGCGCGTTCTATCTGACGCAGGCCATGGGCGGCGGCAAAACGCATAGCCTGATCGCCTTCGGGCTGCTGGCGGCCGATCCGGCACTGCGGCGGGAGATCGTCCCCACCATCCCCAGCGGCACGGGGTTCGGCGCCGCCCGCCTGGTCGTCTTCAACGGCCACCAAAACCCCGAGACGTTGCTCTGGGGCCATATCGCTGCACAGCTCGGCTGCCCCGACATCATGGCCCCGTTCTGGCGGAGCGGCGCCCGCACGCCCGGCATGGATGAGTGGGTGGCACTACTCGGCACCGAGCCGGTCCTGATCCTGCTCGACGAGTTGCCCAGCTACCTGCAGATGGCGCAAGGCGAGCGGGTCGGCAATTCCACGCTCGGCGACCTTACCATCGGCGCCCTGGAGCGGCTGTTCAACGCCCTGCCGCGCTGCCCGCGCGCCTGCGTCGTGGTCACGAACCTCAAGGACGACGTCTACCTGTCCGGCTCTGGCCAGCTCCGTACCCTGATCGAGAACCTGACCAAGCACTACGACCGCAACGCCCAGGCGATCACGCCGGTGCAGCAGAACACCGGCGAGGTCTTCGCGATCGTCCGCAAACGCCTGTTCGACGGGCTTCCCAGCCCGGACCGGATTGACGAGATCGCCCAGGCCTATGTCGCCGCGTTGCAAAAGGCGAAGCGGGTGGACACCATTCCCACCACCCCCGAAACCTTCGTCGAGCGTATCCGCGACACGTACCCGTTCCACCCCTCGATCCGCGACATCGTCGCCCGATTCGCCGAAAACCGCGGCTACCAGAAGACGCGCGCGCTGATCCGTCTGTTGCGGCTGGCCGTGCGCGGCGCCCTGGCCGGCGACGGCAACGCCTTCCTAGTCGGCCTGCAGCACTTGGACTTCAACGACCAGGCCACCACCGAGGAGATCCGCAAGATCAACCCAGCCTACGGCAATGCCATCGCGCACGACGTATCCGATCGCGGCAACGCGCTGGCCGAGAAGATCGACGCGGACGACGGCAACGCGACCGCGACCGCCGTTGCCAAGACGCTGCTGATGTCGTCGCTGTCCACGGCGGAGACGCCGCTGCGGGGGCTGACCGACGGAGAGCTGATCGAAACGTTGGTCGACCCGCTGCTGCAGGTATCCGAGATCAAAACCGCGCTGGGCCGCTTGCAAGGCCAGGCTTGGTACCTGTTCCAGGGCATCGACCAGCGCGCATTCTTCGGCCGGACCGCCAACGTCACCGCCGAGATCACCGAAATCGCCGCCGCCATCGCCGGCGAGCAGGTGGATCAGACCCTGCGGGAGAAGCTGCGGGAGGTATTCCGCCCTCGCACCAACACGCTCTATTCCGACAAGATGGCGATCTTGCCAGCGCTGGACGAAATCCAGCTCGATGACGAGCGCCCGACCCTGATTGTTCTGGAGTGCCCCGCCGACCGCATTCCCGCCGCCTTCAACGACTGGTGGACCCGGCAGGACTTGCAGAACCGCGTGCTCCTGCTCACTGCCGATCCCAACGCGGTGGGCACGCTGAAGGCCGGCGCGCGGCGCATGCGGGCGATCGAGAAGGTCGGCGATCGGCTGCGGGCCCAGCACGGACGCGATTCGCCGCAGATGGCAGAGCTGGACGGCGTGCAGAGCCGCGAGGCAGCGAACTTCACCAGCGCGCTGCGAGAGACGTTCAAGACCATCGTCTTCCCTATCAAGGGCCAGTTGCGCCGGGTGGACGATTTCCGCATGGAATTCGACCGCAATGACTATTCCGGTGAGCAGCAGATCGTCGATACGCTGGCCAAGCGCGGCAAGCTCATCCCGGCCGACAAATTCGATGCCGAGTTCGACAATCTGCGGCTGGAGGCGGAGGATCTGCTGTTTGACGCGGACGCCGTGCAGCCCGGCTCGCTGCGGCGCAATGCCGCGGTGCGGCCGGCCTGGTACTGGCTGCCGAGGGGCGGGCTGGACGATCTGATCCACAAGGCCGTCCAGCGCGGCTTCTGGCGCGAGGACGGCGGGCTGGTCGCGCGCAAATGGCAGCGCATCACGCGGGTCACGGCACGGCAGGACGATTTCGCGCCGGACCCCATCGTCAGCGGCCGCTTCCAGCTCCAGGTCACGCCGGAGGACGCCGATACGGTCTACGTGTCGGAGGCCGGGCCGCCAGATCCGGCCCGCGCGGCCAAACTCGACGGCCGGGCGTATGAGACGGCGGCACCCTCGGTCTGGCTGCTCGCGGTCGATTCGACCGGCAAGGCCGTGACCGGGCCGGTGTGCGAGTGGCGCGCGCCCTTGCGGGTCAAGCCGGATGTCCGGCGCGTGTCGAACGGGCATCGCGTCGCGCTTCTGGGACTTCCGCGCGCGGCCGGCATCCGCGTGACCTTCGACGGCTCCGACCCGCGCACCGGCCCCGTCGTGACGGATGCGGAGATCGACGCCCCGGCCGGCGCCGTAAAGCTGCGCGTCGTGGCCGAGCTGGACGGGCGGTTCAGTGAGGAGCAAACCGCCACGCTCGCGACTGGCATGGGCGACAGCGGAGCGACTGACACGCCGAAAGCCACGCTGCGGCCGGATTCGCCCGTGACCATGACCTCGCGGTTCGAGCCGCGCGACACCGCGTCCGCCTCGGCGGTACTTGGCCGGCTGGCCAAGTTGCCGGGGGCGGCCGTGCGGGGCGGCTCCGTAGAGCTGAACGGCGGCCGGTCGGAGGCCGACTTCCTCACGCTGCGCTTCGGCGCGACGATCCGCATCCCCGCCGATATGCTCGCGGGACAGGTGGAAGCGCTCCGTGCGATGCTGGCCGCCGTTGCGCCCACCCTGAAACTGCGGCTGGATGCCATCGCTTTCCCCTCGGGGCGGGATTTTCAGGCATTCTGCGACGCGACCGGCCAGGATTTCGACCGCGTCACCTGGGATCAGGAGACATGACCACCGACAGCAGGACGACTGGCGCCGCCCAGTTCGATTGCCCGGACATCTATGCCGAGCACGCCTTCCTAGTCCGCCTGACGCGCGGGCGGGATGCGCGCGCAGTGGTGACCGAGGTGTTCGGCCGCGCGCCCACCGAGCGCGAGCCGTCCTGGGCGCCGGAGACGGTGCTGCGCTGCGAGGCGCCGCGCGCGGCGTGGGACGCAGTGGCAGGCGAGGCGCGGGCCGAGTTCAACCGCCGCCTGCGCGCGGACGGCAAGCCCCTGGGCCGCTGGGGCGCGGAGGAAACCGCCGTGCAGCGGCTGTTCGGCAAGGAACTCCTGGTGCTGCTGTGGGCGATCGAGATGCCGGACGTGCTGCCGGAGGAGATCGGCGTCGCGGTTCGCAATTGGCTCGGGCTAAAGCCGGAGGAGCGGTGGTGGCTTTATACCATGACCGCCGCCGGCACCGGGCTGGCGCATCAGACTGGGTTGGGCTGGCGCGGCGCACTACGCCAGGCGCTGTGTTTCGGCACCCGGCAGGATGCATTCCACCTGGGTGCGGTGACCGGACGCGGGACGCTGGAGAAGCGGCCCAACCCCGCCTACAAGCCGCCGCGACGCATGGGCCGGAAGCGGGGCGAGCCGGACTTGCTGTCCGCGCCGGCTGCGGGATAGGGGCGTGAACGACATCGCTGTCGAGCTTTGCCCGGGGCTGACTCCGTTTTCCCTGCGCGACGCGCCGGCCTTCATCGAGCGACAGTTCCCAGTCGGCCGGCTCTCGGCGGAGGCCTACAAGGAGCGCAAGGCCGGCGCGGGGCAGACGCTGACGGCGCTAGGTTCGTACTGGAAGGGGCGCAAGCCGCTGATCCTGGTGCGCGCCGTGGTGCTGGGCTGCCTGCTGCCGGCGACGGACGATTTGGCCGCCGACCTCGACATCTTCCTGCGGCTGATGGCGATGGACGATGCGGCGTTCGGCCGGCGCTTCGACGGCAGCGCCGCCGAGTTCGCCCGGCTGTTCCCAGCGCACGCAGCGCTGGCAACCGAGGCGGCCGGGCGGCGCGTCCGCTGGCGCGACGATTTCTCGCCGGAGCAGCGCGAAGCGCGTGTGGCCGCGGCGTTCGCGACGCTTCCCTATGCTGAGCGGCTGCGGCTCGCGCGCCGCCCGGAGGAGTGCGACGAGGCGACACTGCTCGCGCCGATCTGGCCCGACGTGAACCAGCATCTGGGCACGGACGCAAAAAACCTTCCGGCTTTGGTGGAGCAACTCGGCATCGCAAGGTTCGGCCGTCGCCCGCGCGTGGCGGACACGTTCTGCGGCGGCGGCTCGATCCCGTTCGAGGCAGCGCGCATCGGCTGCGACGTGTATGCGAGCGACCTTAACCCGGTGGCCTGTATGCTGACCTGGGGTGCGTTCAACATAATCGGCGCGGCCCCCGAGAAGCGCACGGAGATCGAGGTGGCGCAGAGGCGTGTGGCTGAAGCGGTCGATACGGAGATCACCCGCTTCGGCATTGAGCATGACGCGGTCGGCAACCGTGCCAAGGCGTTTCTGTATTGCCTGGAGACGCGCTGCCCGCGCACCGGGTGGATGGTGCCGATGGCGCCCTCCTGGGTGATCTCAAAGACGCGCAACGTTGCGGCGGTGCTGGTGCCGGATCACGCGGCCAAGCGGTACAACATCGACATACTCATGGGCGTCTCGGCGGAGGCGATGGCGGACGCCGAGATCGGCACCGTGCTTGGCGGGCGGCTGGTGCATCCGATGAACCCGGACCGCACGGGGGTGGAGATCAAGACCATTCGCGGCGATCACCGCGACGCTGACGGCGTGAACCGCAACCGGCTGCGGCTCTGGGAGGCGGGCGACTTCATCCCGCGTCCGGATGATATCTTCCAGGAGCGGCTGTACTGCATTCAATGGATCACAAAGGAGTCGCTGGAGAAGGGGCGGCAGGAGACATTCTTCGCCGCTGTGGCAGACGACGATCTTATCCGCGAGCGGCAGGTAGAGTCGATCGTGCGCGATAACCTCGCCGACTGGCAGGCGCGAGGACTCGTGCCGGACATGCCGATCGAGCCGGGGGACAAGACGGACGAGCCGATACGCACGCGGGGGTGGACGTACTGGCATCATCTGTTTGGCGCGAGAGCTTTGCTCTTTCTCTCGCTCAGCAAACTGCATTGGTCATCCGACATCGCGCCCTGCTTCACCGAAACGGTAAATTTCTCGTCTCGCCTGTGCCGATGGCGTACTTCGGACAAGCGTTACGCGAAGGACGGTTCCGGGAAGCAGACCGGCGGAGCCAGCGACACCTCTATGGATGTCTTCTCAAATCAGGCGTTGAACCCTCTCCTTGACTACTCGACACGAGGCGTTTTGGACCTTACGAGAGAGTATCAAGTAAAATATCTGAACAGAGGACAGGCCCGTCCGATTTTGAGAGTAAGTCCAGAAAGCGCCATTGACGCTAAGGTGGAACCGGATTTATTTGTCACAGATCCACCCTATGCCGACGCCGTGAACTACCAAGAGATCACCGAATTCTTCATCGCCTGGCTACGGAAAAACCCGCCCCCGCCCTTGGATCAATGGACCTGGAACTCCCGCCGCGACCTCGCCATCAAGGGACGCGACGAGCACTTCCGCCGCGACATGGTAGCGGCCTACGCCAACATGACGCGCCACATGCCCGACGACGGGCAGCAGGTCGTGATGTTCACCCACCAGGACGCCGGGGTCTGGGCAGATCTCGGCGCCATTCTCTGGGCCGCCGGCCTGCGCGTCACCGCCGCTTGGAACATTGTCACCGAAACCGAGAGCGCGCTGAAAGCCGGCAACTACGTGCAAGGCACCGTCTGCCTCGTGCTGCGCAAACGCATCACGCTGGCCAACGCGCGGCGCATGGAGATCGAGGCGGAGATCGAGGCCGCCGTCGCTGAGCAGCTCGCGCGCCTCAATGCGCTGGACGACGCATGGCACGCCCGCGCCGGGGCCGAGACGCTTTACACCGACGGCGACCTCACGCTCGCGGCCTACGCCGCCGCGTTGCAGGTCGTCACCGCTTATTCCACCATCGACCGGCAGCCGCTCGACCGTGACCTCTATCGCAAGCTCGCGAAGAAAGAACAGACGATGCTGCGCGAGCTGATCGACTACGCCGCCTCCGTCGCCAACACGTTGCTGGTGCCCGAAGGCTTCCCTCGCCCGCTGTGGCGCGACCTCGCCGCGCCCGAACGCTTCTACGTGCGGATGCTGGACATGGAGGCGCAGGGCTCGGCCAAGGTCGCCGACTTCCAGGCCTTCGCTCGCAGCTTCGCCTTCGCCCGATACGCCGAACTGATGGCCTCCACCGCCGCCAACGCCGCCGCACTCGCCGGAGCCGCCGATCTCAAGGGACGGCTGCTGGACGGCGACGGCTTCGCGGCCTCCGCGCTGCGCCAGGTGCTGTTCGCGATGTGGAAGACGATGGAAAGCGGCACGCCGGAACCGCGCCGCGGGCTGTTGACCTTGAAGACCGAATACACCGCCGACTACTGGCAGCGCCGGCAGACGCTGATCGCACTGGCCGACTACGTGGCGCTGAAAACCGCCCGCACCCGCCCCGCCGAGAGCCAAGCCGCCCAGGAATTGGCCGAGGCGCTGCGAAACGATCGTGTGTGACGCCTTGCAGGCGACGCGCTACTTCGAGGAACAGGTGCTACGCAAACGTCCCTATATTCAACCGGGATGGTGCGAGGCGGCGGTCCAGGCACCGCTCCACCGGGAGGTGCAGCCCGACGGCCGCATTCGCTTCTGGGGCGCCGTTGTCGATCCGCGCGACGGCAAGACACGGTATCTTCGTGTGGTCACCCTGGAAGACGGGATGACCATCCACAACGCCTTCTTCGACCGCGATTTCGACGGAGCATCGCCATGAAGCTGCACTACTACCCGGAGACGGACAGCCTCTATATCGAGCTGAAGTCGCAGCCCGGCACGGAGACGCGCGAAGTCGCCTCGGGCCTGAACGTCGATATCGACGCGAAGGGCGAGGTCGTCGGATTCGATATCGACCTGGCATCGCAGCGCCTTGATCTGACGACTCTGGAAACGGTGGCACTCCCGCTTCGCACGACGTCCGCCGCCTGAACCGTGGCGCCCAAACTTCAATGATCGAGCGCTTCTCCTCCCGCCGAGAGGCGCTCGGCCCCGTCCTGACCGCCCGGCTATCGGGTGCTGCGCGCTATCTCCGCATCGCCGGCTACTTCCGCTCCTCGCTGCTGGAGGTGGTGGGCGAGGCGCTAGAGACGGTCAGCGAGATCAGGGTTGTCTGCAACGGCGATCTCGACCCGTATGACGTGGCCGTCGCCCGCGCCGCCCGCGACGGACAGGCGGCGATCGCGCGCACGCTGGTATCCGCCTGGCAGGCGACGGAGGACGGGATCGACCTGCTGCTGGCGCGCGAACGCTATCGCCGCTTGCACACGCTGCTCACCTCGGGCCGGATGAAGGTGCGGGTCGTGCCGCGCGACGCGGACCGGGTGTTCGTTCACGGCAAGGCCGGCGTGATCGAACATGCGGACGGTCAGGTGTATTCGTTCGTCGGCAGCGTGAACGATTCTGCGTCCGGCTTTCGCCACGCCTACGAGATCCTATGGGGCGACGAGGACCTGGACGCCGCCGCCTGGGTGCGTGCCGAGTTCGAGCACTTCTGGCAGCAAGGGATCGACCTGCCGGACGCGGTGGTGAGCCACGTAGCTGCAATGGCAAGCCGGGTCGAATACCGTTCCATCGAGGCTGCGCGCGACGCATTCGGTGATGTCTCGCCCGAGTCGGTGTTGGCCGAACGGCCGATCTACAAGGGTGGTCAGATCCTTCGGCCGTGGCAGAAGCGGTTCGTCCAGGCATGCGTGGAGGACCGGCGGCTGCACGGTGCCGCCCGCTACCTGATCGCCGACGACGTGGGCCTGGGTAAGACGCTGTCTATGGCGGCCGCCGCCCTGGTGCTGTCGCTGCTGGATGACAAGCCGGTGCTGGTCCTCGCCCCGTCCACACTGATTTGGCAATGGCAGGAGGAGCTGGAAGACAAGCTCGGCATCCCCACCGCCGTGTGGTCCACGCAGAAAAAATGCTGGCTGGACGGCGAGCGGCGGCCTCTGACCCAGCGTGGCGACCCGGCGTTGGTGGCGCGGTGCCCGTGGCGGATCGGCATCATGTCCACCGGCCTGATCGTGAACGGCGACGACGCCGGCGAACGCGGCGTGCTGGCGAAGAAATCGTTCGGCGTGCTGATCCTGGACGAGGCGCACAAGGCGCGGGCGTCACGGGGCCTGAGCGGGCGTGGGGCGCCTGAGCCGAACCAGCTGCTGCGCTTCCTGCGCGGCGCCGCCGCAAAGGCGACCCACGTGATCCTTGGAACCGCGACGCCAATCCAGCTATCCGCCGTCGAGTTGTGGGACCAGTTGCACGCGATGGGCCAAGGCGCGCCGCACGTGCTGGGCAGCAGCGGCAGTGGCAGCGAATGGCTCCGGGAAGAATGCATCGCTTACATCACGGGCGCGCGCGGCTGGCCTGCCGCGGACATGGCACGCTGGGCACTGTTCCGCACTCCCCTGCCGCCTGCCGCCGAACACCCCGTTTTCCGCGACATTCGCTCGGAGGCAGGGTTGGACACGCGTGAGGTCACCGGACCGCGCTTCGACGATCTGGGTCCGGACATGCGGGCAGAGTTCCTCCAGGACTTTGATACGCTGGCAGAGCAGCACAACCCGATCGTGCGGCGCGTCATCCGCCGCACCCGCCCGATGCTGGAGGAACGCGGGCTGCTGAAGCGGATCGGCGTCGTCACGCATCCAAGCGCCGGCGACGGTCTGCCGCCACACTGGCTGAACGGCGAAGGGCTGGAGATGAGCCTCGCCTTCCGCACCGCCTATGAGGCCGCGGAGTCGTTCAGCCGCCTCTATGCTGCCAGGGTGCCCGGCGCGGGGTTCCTGAAAACGATTCTGTTGCGCCGCATCGGCTCCTCCGCGCTGGCCGGGCTGGAGACCGCCCGCAAGCTGCTTGGTCGCCTGGCCGGCGAGTTGGTGCCGGAGGAGGAACTTGGCGACGAGCCAATACCGGAGACGCCCCCGCCAGCCGACGGGACGGAGCTTCAGCACTTGCAGGAGGTCGAACGGTGCCTGGCTGCTGTCGTTGCGGGCGGCCATACGGACCCGAAGGTGCAGGTGGTGCTGCACTACCTGCGCGAGCGCGGCTGGCTCGAGAGCAACGGCGCCATCATCTTCAGCCAGTATCGCACCACAGCCGAATGGGTGCTGGAGGCGTTGTGCGCGGCGTTCCCCGCCGAGCCGGTCGCGCTGTATGCCGGCGGGGCCGCGTCGTTCCTGCAACGTGGTGACGAGCGGCGGACCGCGAGCAGGGAAGATATCAAGAGTCGAATCCAGAACGGTGACATTCGTCTGGTCTGCGCAACCGACGCGGCCTGCGAGGGGCTGAACCTTCAGCGGCTGGGGGCGCAGGTGAACATCGACATGCCCTGGAACCCGTCGCGGCTGGAGCAACGCAAAGGCCGGGTGCAGCGCATCGGCCAGGCACGCGACGACATTCATGTGCTCAACCTGCGCTACGCGGGCACCGTCGAAGACAGCGTCTATGCCGCGCTGTCACAGCGCTTCGGCGACATCTTCTCGGTACTCGGCCAGCTCCCCGATTCGTTCGAGGACGACTGGATCGCGGCGGTGCTGCAGGATCGCGAGTCGGTGCGCAACTTCTCGCAGCGCGTTCAGACGACGAAGCCGGCTATGGAGCTTCGGTACCTTCGCGATGTCGCCGACGACGAGGGTCTCGACTGGGAATACACGGAGCGCGTTCTGTCATCGCGCGACATCGACGAATGGATGCGGCAGGGGTGGTGAAGCAGGTTCACTGTCCCTGATTTGTCCGGTGATGATCCAGGCGGACGTCTGGGTTGCGGGAGAGCGGTTGCGTTTCCAAGCGGATAAGAGTCGGGGCGATTTGAGGCCGACCGATCATGTGGCCGGGACCAGGCCGACCAAGAACCGCCGCAACGCAACGCGCCGCGCCACGAGCGACAACGAGCGGCTGGGCCTGCTTGTCACCGCGGTGGCCGATAGAGTATGATGCTCGGCTGCTCGCTGGTGAGCCGCCACGATAATCGAAGAAACATCGGGCTTGAGGGTCGTGCCAGCAGCGCAGAACGTAACTGAGGATGTGGTGGGCGCACCGGAGCCCGGCGCGAAGGTCTCACCAGGCGAAGGGGAAAGACGCGCGCAGCGCGGGTACGTACCCCAATACGACTTGGCCGCTCGTGTCATTTATGAGGCGCTTGCCGCCGGTCAGCTTCGATGGGTCGGCCTTGCCGACCGCGGGGCCGGCTCATTCGATGACATAGTATTAGGTCTGCACGATCGGATCGCAGCCTATCAGGTTAAGACCAGCCGTGACCCGGAGTCCTTCTGCATCAAGACGGTATTGTTGGGGACCGATAACCTGCTGGGCAAAATGCTCGAATCCCGAAGTAAACTGAGCGTGACCCAGCCGAGCGCAACAATCGAGACGGTCTACATCTGTGACGACTATCCACGAACGAACGATAACATCGCAGGCCCGGGTCGTTCCGGATCCTCCGCTGCGTTTATTCGGGCGCACGAGGCGCACCGTCTATCGTGGACCCTTTCCAACTGGCGAACCTCGCAATTCGCTGCGTTCGTCGCCGATGTCGAGAATGCCTCAGGCTTGGACAACATGTCATTTGACGACGCTTGGCGCAACATGCGCTTTCTCGTCGGAGGGAACGGCCGCGTTCACGGCCCTTGCTCGCGCAGCGTCGCTGACGACCGAAGGCTACAAGAAGTTGCAGCGCTCCTTCCACGCCTCGTTGCCGACAGCGCCGACCGCGACCGCTGGTCCGTTGAAGAGGTTCTGACCCATCTTGGCTGGCGGGACCCGTTCGGCTTGCGTCACGGCCATGCTTTCCCAGTTGATCGGCTTAATCAGTCTAATGCCCCGACTCAGGAGGCGTTGCAGCGCGCGCTTACTCTGGTTTCCTCGGGGTACATTAGCGTTGTTGGACCTCCGGGTGCGGGCAAGTCCACCCTCCTTGCGACTGGTCTTCTTCCCACGCCACGCGCCGTCGTCGTCCGCTATCTTGCCTTTCTGCCGAACGACCGGCACAGCCTGGGGCGCGCCGAGGCGCCCGACTTCCTTCATGATCTCATCAAGCAACTAAAGAAGCAGGGCCTCGGTGCGAGTATCGTGCCTGGTACTGAACTTTCCGATCTGCGGGAGCAGTTCGAGGCATTGCTCGCTGAGGCCAGCCAGCGCTTCCAGGCCGAGCACGTGCGAACTCTCATCGTTGTCGATGGCCTGGACCATGTTCCCCGAGAGGTGACCCCCAACCGCTCCTTCCTGAGCGAACTTCCTCTGCCGCACGCTGTGCCTGAGGGCGTAGTTTTCGTTCTGGGCACGCAGAGGGTAGACCTCGACGGAGTTCCACGGGCGGTTCGCGACCAGGCAGGTTGCGACGACCGCTGCGTTCGTGTGCTGCCATTGCCCCGTGAGGCGGTCAGCCGTTTGGCTGACGCGGCCAATGTTCCGGAGGACGTTGATCGCGCCGACCTATACGACCGAACCAATGGACATCCGCTCTCGGTGCGCTACGTCGTAGAGGGTTTGCTAAAGGCGTCTGGTGCGGACGACCGGCAGGATTGGCTGCGCAATGGCCCGGCTTACGGCGGGGATGTAGATATATTCTATCAGCGCGCTTGGCGCGATCTGGAGAGGAATGGCGACGCCCAACGCGCGCTCGCCTATGTCGCTCTCGCTGAAGGACCAATCCGGCCGGTCTGCTTGGATGGTATCGTCGGTTCCGACGCAACCGATGCGGCATGGACCGCTGCAGGCCATCTGATGGTCAGAGATAAGTGGAACGCGTGGTCAATCTTTCACAATAGCTTCCGGCTATTTCTTCGCGCCCGAACAGGACTTCGTCACGGCGTGACCGACGAAGCTAGCATTCGGCTGCGCTACGGCGAGCTAGCCGACATAGTGCGAAGCGCGGATGTTACGGACCCTCAGCGGTGGATGGAACTGAATTATCGCGCTCGCGCGAAAGATTACGCGGCGGTGGCGAAACTTGCTGGACCGGATCGCTTCCGGGCCCAGTTTATCGACGGCCGCGACCCCAGGCACATCTACGACGACATCAAGTTCGGACTCGAAGCGGCCGGCGCGCTGCGCCGGCCAGAATTGGTGATCGACCTGATCCTGTCCTGGCACGAGATTAGCATGCGCGCGGATGCGCTCGGGGATGAAGTCTTCGATGCACTGATCGATCTGGGCGATCTTGAGGCTGCTCTGGGCCTAATTGGAGCGGACGGCGTCAATCTGTCGGCGGGAAAGGGATACGAGCTGGTCGATGCCCTTCTCGAACAAGGGGACACATCCGAAGCACGTGAGTTGTTCCACAGGATCGAACCGATCAACAAGCTGCTTGGCTCCGAAGCCGTTGACCTCACGATAGCCAACGACGAACTCATCGCCTGGGCCGAGCGAGCGCTCGTCTTCCGCGGCCCACGGCTCATGGTTGAAACTTTAGACAGATTGCAGGCCCGTGAGGATTCCCTCGGCGGCGGATTCAGTCTTGATGAGTTTCGTACCAGCCTGAAACTGCTTGCGGTACGCGGGCAGTTGTGGAGAGATTACGAACTTTCAACGCAAGAGCTTAGTGACGGACTGGGGATTGCGCCCGGACACGAAGCGCTACTCCTGCTTTTCGCCGCGGGGTCCGCGTTCCGGGCCGACGATAGCGCTGTCGCGATGGAGCGGCTTGGAGCAGCGCTGCCGCGGGCGAATCAGCTGGAACCCGCTACACGGAGAGACGCGGCCATGCTCGCGGCGCGACTCGGCCGGCTCGATTTAGCTGCGGCCTTCTTCGATGGTGCGACGACACCGGACCTGGCGAATCGGGACCTGTCCTACGATGATAAGGATTTAAGGCGTCAATCTGCAGAAGTTGTTGTACACGCCATTCTTGGCGCACTATTAGGGTTGCCCACGAGTGCCAGTCTCATTCCAGACCCGCCCTTGCTTGCCAACTATCAATCCAGGTTGGAGATCATCGGCAGGCTAACGGGTGAAGGACGTGCGGGCCGAACTCCTACCGTTGAACCGATACAAGAGTTCCGCGACACCCTCGACTTCTTACAGCACGCGGGCGCGAGCGACCATCCTTCCGGGCGTTGGCTCCTGGACAGGACTATGGACGAAGCAGTCGCGGCGATGGTTGAGGCCGCTGCCGCGATGGGTCAGGACATTTTCGTCCGTTTCACGGATATGATGGACGCTCGGCTCGCCGAGAATCCAGACCGTCTTGGCCGCTCCGCCGTACGGCGAGCCTATGCTATTGCGGCTTTCCGGCACGACTACGACGTGGACCGGGCCGCTCTTCGGTTAGCTTATGAGCGCCAAGGTCTCCAGACAACGCCCGCTGGGCAGATGGCCGAAGCGGCACAGGCTGCGGCAGCGTTTGGTGCGTTCGGCCTGAAAGAAAGTGCCCGCGCGATTCTTGGACAGATGCACAATGACGGCTTGGGCTACTCTCGGTCACCCAGAAAGGACGCCCAGTACCTGTTGTGGCAGGATTTGCTCACGCGGGCGTGCGAGGAGGACCCCGCTGGGCGCACTGAGCGGCTGCGTTTCTTCGGGCGCCTGGTGGACGGTATGTCGAAAACGGAGGGGTACAGTGCGGGGCGGCGGCTCATTCCGGCGCTGCTCAACCAAGCCGCCCTCGCGGGCCCGGCCTTGGCACGTGCCGCAGCGGATCTGGCCGAAGAGACCGGTCTGGTGACATGGCCCTGGCTCGTCTCCGGGTTGCTCACCGGCCTCGTACGACGCCGGCCAGATCTAAGCGCGACGGCCGGAGTTGTGTTTGGTCGCGTTGCTCTGCCTGTAACGACGAAGGACGACGACGACGACAGCTTCTACCCCCATCTGATTATGTCCGCGCCGGGCGATCAGGTTGAAGGTGTAGTCCGGCATGCGGTCGTTTGCCTTGAGACGGATTGTCCGCCGGATAGGCGCATTAGGAGTCTCGAGAAGGTTGAAGGCGTTGCGTCGGAGCGTGGTGCGCACTTCGCGGCTGACATACTTCCGCGTTGGCGTGCCGAGTTCTCGGCTCCTGGAACCGGGAGCAGCTCCGAGGACCCATTCGGCGCGGTCGCCACCTTGGAAGAGCTTGCGCATGTTATTGCGCGGGAGGGCAACAGCAACGCCTGGGGTGCGCCGCGGGCATTTGAGAGCCTTACCCCAACAAGCGACTACGATACCGCCAAAGCGCTGTTCGAGGTCGAGCCAATGCTCCGCGGCAACGAACGCAGCATCGATGCTATCGCGACGGCCGCGGTTAATTCCGGCCACGGAACGGACGCAGTTTCCTATCTAGATCGCCTGAAAAAAATTGCGGATGATCGGGGTTCATGGGGCGGCAGTTGGCAGAGTGACGCCAAGCGCCGTTTCTATCGACTACGGGTTCGAATGGAAGGGGAAGCCGCCCGTTGCGCTGCCTTCGACGCCTTTATCGATGACCTAGCGAAGGGCCTCGTGAGCGTGGAATCGCTGCTCCCGGACCTCTGCGACGTGCTGGAGCTTATGTCGCCGCAGGCTTCCTGGGCTCGAGCTTGGGCATGCCTTTGCGAACATCTGGGCCAGTTCCGCGAGCACAGAATCGGACGCGACATGGAGCCGGTGACGGATGTTGGCGAAGCCGACGAGAATACGGTCGCCGACGTTTTGTTCCGCGCCATCGATACCACCTCTATCGAGCTGGCACGCATGGCAAGAGCCGCCACAGGAGAGCTGGCTCAGAGTCCTGGTGGTCCAACGGTCGCCGCCGTTTTGTTGCCGCGTCTGTGGCGAGCGGGGGGTCACCACGCCCTGGAAGCGGCGCAAATCGCATGGGAGTGCCGCGATAACGTGACAATACGGGACGCCGTGATCCCCCATCTGCCTGAGATGGCCAGCAGCGAAGACTACGCCGTTCGGCGCACGGCGGTCGCTTTGGCCTACTTCTGGGGACAACAGCCAGCGTTTTGGCGAGGACAACTTCCAGCGATTTACAAACTTGAGCTGCCCCCGAACCCTCAGGCCGGCCGTTTCGACCCGCCGTCAGGCATCTCATCGGTCTGTGCCGGTCTGTGGACGGAAGATCCCTACGCCTGGACCTGGCCGCTCAAAGAGCCACTCACATCGACAGCCAGGGCGAGCGGCCAACAGCTGATCAATCTTCGTGCGAGAGCGGCGGAGCTAATGTCTCGTATGGGTGGTTCCGCCGTCTTCGGACCGAAGGCTATTGAACGGCAGATGCGCCGCCTTGAGCGTTTTAGTCTGCGTGTGCCGTATCGCAAACTGGGCACAAGTGCTGCATTCGCGGCCATGCGTCAGGTGATCGGCGAGCTTGTCGCTGCCGACGCCATTGATGCTCGCGCACTGCCCATCATCCTTCGTCAAGCCGCCGCCTTCGACCCCATGATCAGCTCCGTCCCGGCATCCCCTCGGCCGATCGGCGTTCCGCGTGTTGAAATGTTGGATCTGTTGCGCTCCAACCAAGGCGCCGCTTGGCGTTCGGCGGTTGCGGACGACGCTATGAAACCAACCGTTGCGGGTTTCGTCGTTCTGGCCTCCACCTCAGTGCACGAGCGTCGCTACATTGATGCTGAGTGGGTCGTCGAGCAATACTCAGGACCTGATTTTGGCATCGCTGATGAGGGAGTTTGGTGGCAGCTTGCGCGCCTTCCCCGCGTTGTTTTCGCTGAGGGAATTTACCCGTTGTACAAAGGGTTTGCGTTAGGTGCCGTGGTTTACGCCGAGCCGGACATTGCCCGTTTGGTTGAACCCTGCACGGTGATGCTGTGCCCGCACGTCGCCAATGCCGTCGGATTGCATGCGCACCCTCGGAACCCTTTTTCCTACCTTGACGACGAGGAACGGGTGGTCGCGAAAACTTTGCACTGGCGCGATGGCGGCGTCTTCCAACGGTCTCCCGACAATGCCGTCCGCGGTCAGGGTTACCTTCTCCTGGTGGCCGAAGAAAGTTGGCACGACCTGCGGCCCTATCTCTCGCCGGCGCAAGTTGCGGTTGCTTGGCGGGTGACGGAAAAGATTGGAGAGGATAAAAGGATGGTGGCAAGCGCTAGCGTAAAGCTGGCCGGCTAAGGCGACGCCCAAGAATTCACGAATCGGTAGGGATGGCGCACCCCCAGATATTCCGACTTTTCCCGAGCGCCTTCATGAAGCGGCAATTTCTGGGCGTTGCCTAAGCATGACGGCAAGGGCTAGTCATACGTCCGACGCCGTATCGGAATGCTCGAAAAACGTGTCCGAATGGAATGGGTGTTGCGCTATCGGACGCAGCGGAGTAGGAAGTCCGAACCCTATTCGGACGGATGGAGACGGACAGTGCTGGTGGGATACGGACGGACGAGCACGGCGGAACAGGAGGCCGGGCTTGCGGCGCAGGAGCGTGATCTGCGGGCGGCGGGTGCGGAGCGGCTGTTCCTTGAGCAGCGTTCCAGCATGGGCAGCCGGCCGGCGCTGAAAGAGGCGCTGGCGTTCATGCGGGCGGACGACGCGCTGGTTGTGTGCAAGCCGGACAGGCTGGCGCGCAACACGGCCGAGTTGCTGACAATCGAGGCCGGATTGACGAAGCGCGGGATCGGGCTGGTGGTGCTCTCGATGGGCGGCGAGCGGCTGGACACTCGCAATCCGACAAGCAAGCTCATGCTGACGATCCTGGCCGGCGTCGCGACGTGGGAACGGGAGATCATGCTGGAAAGACAGCGCGAGGGAATCCGCAAAGCTCAGAGTGAAGGCAAATACGCTGGCCGCAAGAAGACGATCGACGACGCGGCGGTGCGTGCCCTGGCCGCCGCCGGCACCGGCCCGGCGCAGATTGCCCGCGATCTCGGGATAGCCCGCAGCAGCGTCTATCTGGCCCTGAAAGCCGCAGCCTGATCGACGGCGCCAGTGACGGGCAACGCACCCGTCCGGGCGCTGAACGTTCTTCGCCCGGCCGCCGCCGCCCTGGCGCGGGCAGGCTTCGCGCCCACCGAACCCAATGGACTGCGCGAAGCGTTGATGGCGCCTTCCGCGTCGTTATCGTCCCGGTAATCTACGGGGTTTTACCAAGTCATACCTGTAGGCGCTCGCAATCATCGGGGCTCGTGCTCGCAAACGCGAGCCGATTCCTGCTCGGATTAGCTGACAATGGGCTGCGAGCACCTACAGCGGTGCCCGGTGTCGCTGTACCGCTAATTGGTTCGACGGCTTTTCAATGATTTCAGAACCTTATGGCGCACGTTAATTTGAGACTGGTGCCGGCAATTCCTGGACTGGGGTCCGGACCTGCCTGCTAATTTTGAGACTGGCCACCTGGCCGGCTCGGAGGGGCTGTGGACATCGAGGAGATCCCAGCAGAGGAATGGGATACTGCGGCCGCACGGGAGGCGGCGGTAAGACGCCTGCTTGCACTCCCCGAAGGACAGCGCACACGCAAAGCCTTCACGTTCGAGGCGACGCGCCTCGGTCTTTCGACCGCGACGATGTTCCGCTTGGTTGCTGCGTGGCGAGGTGATCCTGTGCGATCGACCCTGTTGCCGGCGCGACGCGGGCCGACGGTGCTCAGATAAGGCTCAGGCACTGGACAGAGGCTTGGCGTACCCGCTGCATGCTGTGTCACGGCACTCTGGCGCAGAGTGGGGAGGAAGGGTTTGTACGCGAGTTAGACTGGCACTGGTACGACGCAGTTCTTGCTGCCGCGGATCGAGGCGCGATGCTGGTCGAAGGTGCCATACATCGGCAACTAACCATTCCAGGCCGGTGCGAGCAGGCCTCGGGCCCGTCGGGGCGGTATGCCCCTCTGGTGCCGGTAGAAGTGCTGTCGCTTTTCGGGCTCGACCCCTCAGATCCGCGTCGCCCCAGCACTCTCTCCCGTTTGTCCTTTGCCGCGCGGCTATTCGCTGCCGTCGGAGCGCAGCGCCGGTCCGAAGCCGAATTTGCGCGCCACCTGTTGCGGGTGTGGCTGGAGACCGACGCCTCCAGCGTCAAGCGTAGCCGAAGGGTCCGAGTCCAGTCTCAAAATTAACGTTAATTTGAGACTGAGGAAGGCCGGGTCTCAAATTAGCGTATCAAAAAAGAGTCCGACCTCCGCCAGTCTCAAAATTAGCGTTCACCCGACAGTTGAATGGCGCCTCGGTGCTGCCATTGCGTATGGATATGTCGATTTCTTCTGTCTCGGTACGGACTCTGCCTGTGACGCTGAAACCAGACACCCCCTCGAACAACCGACTGCATAACTCCTCCAAGCTCCGACCCTTTTCATCGTTCGACTTAGCTTGGCTAACCCGATCAACGAGTGCGTCTAAACTTTCCGCCCCCCACCCGGACAGACGTGCGGCGATTTCCGCGATGCGCTCTCCCACCTCGTCGGCAGCCTGCTCTGCCGTTTCATCGATTTCCGCTGCAATTTTGCGGACAGTGTCGAAGGCGCGGCCGATGTTCTGGTCTTCAGTTCGTATAGAAAAAGTGAGATGCACATAGGCACCATCATCGTCACGGTGCGTGACCTCGACGTCACCGTGGGTACGTTGCCGTGTCTCGACGGCTCGACGCACGAGATCAAGGTACTGCTCCAAGCCTAAAGGTGAGTACCAATATTTTCGCGTCCAGGTGTGATCGGCCTCTCCGACGATGAAACCGCCCATCTTATATAGCCGGCCGCTCCAATCCAGATGCAGGCAGTTATCGCGGAAAGTGCCAACCTGTATCGCGACATCTTCAGGCAAATCGTCCCGCGTTAGCTTTGCCAGCACGTCAAGGGGAAGATCAACCGGCTCTTCATCACCCACGCCAGCAAGTAACTCTGCGCGAGCCTGTTCGGCAGTCATCATATACTTTTTCCCGGCCTGAACTGGCCGGCAGATGTCGCACGACCGATACTTTCTTAGGTGCAGCCGTTGGCTGCACCGCATTCGGGAGCGCCGCCGGCATCCAGCAGTGCGGGTCCCAGAGTTCCATGGTCCGATAGGCCACGCCGATGCGCCCCGGTGCCCGATTGCGGCGTTGCAGTCGCTCGCGGACCATGCGCCGGGCTGCCGGTTCGTCATCTACGATAAAGCGCAGCATCCGACCCTTGGCGCCGATCCGGCCGAACCTCACTTCCACCAACCAGACGCCGAACAGGTCGCGGACAACGTCAAGCTGGTAGGCGCGGAAGCGGTTGCGGGTGGGATCGCACGCTTCAAGCTGGACCGAGAACACGCTCATTACGCCGCCTCGCCAATGCTGCCGCGGCCGCCCGGCAGGTGCCGGTAGAGCGTGGCCGGGCCAACGCCGAGGCGGCGGGCGACTTCATCGACCGTGATCTCCGGGTCACTCAGCATCACTTTCGCTGCTGCGATGTCCTTTTCGGTCAGGGATTGTGGCCGGCCGCCTTTACGTCCGCGCGCCCGCGCTGCCGCCAGCCCGGCGGTCGTGCGTTCCTTGATCACCGAGCGCTCGAAGGATATGTGGACAACGCAAGCGCGTTGACCACATCCCCACAGGCACCACCACTAAGCAATTGTCCAGCACGTCAGCGCCCATGAAAGCAACCGTACATCAGTCCCACCGAAATACAGTCTTCCGCGGCCCAGTGTGGCGGCCTTTCCGGTACCCAGACGCGGTTGACGGAGGATGGAGGAACCACGGCCGGAAGCATAAACGCGCTTTTGTACCGCGTCTCACATCGGCCGAGGATCGGCTTCTGGTTTGTATGGTGCGCCGCCACCACATCCGGGTCCGTACAGGCGAGGTCGCAGATCGCAAGCCGTTGTTCGAAGCCAGGGTTATTCAGTTCTGTTGCAGCCGCAGCATCGAGATAGGGTAGCACAGCTTCGCCCCAAGCCATCGCCAGCATAAAGCGAACCTCTGGGTGGCCAGCGAGGTGGATCAGCGTGTAGAGGCCGTCTCTGCCGTCCACGACGACATCGGCTGGATCCGCCTCGAACTCCACCATGATGGGCACTCTGGTGCCCTCGCCGGTGTCCTCCCGCCAAGCATAATGCGCCCCCCCATTCTCATCGCCGCAAGCGAAGGTTGCGGGCTGCCCGCCGTCGAAACGCGTGTCCGCGATGGAAAGGTTTGTCCGCTGGAGCTGCACCAGCGGGTCGGCGAAGCGGCGGTGGTGCATGCGCCAGCCTCGATCATCGCATAGCGTCCCGCCAGACAAGGCCGCGATAACCTTGTCAGCGTCGTCAGCGAGAACGCGGATCCCGCGGAACAGTCTCATCTCAGAGGCACCCTGGGTGGGCGGCGGCGGTCGTAGGCATCGGTTCTCGTCTTCCTCTGACGAGAAAGATCCTTGACCGTACGAAGACGGTAGAGCTCCGGCGCCGATTTACGGACGGGCCGCCGGATCCCGACGGCTTAAGAAGTGGGGTTGTCTTGGTCACAATCTTATTCTCTCGACCTCGTCCTGCGTCAGCCGTTCATTTGTCCGATCATAGAGCTTGGTTGTCCGCGGGCTCTTATGCGCGGCCATTTCTTGAGCATGCTCCAACGATCCGCCATTGGAAAGATACGCTGTTATGCCCGTCGCACGGAAGCTGTGATTGCCGATCGGCGCGTTGATCCCGACTGCCGCTGCGCGACGGCGAATCATGCGCCAGGCGTCCGGCTGACCCATGGGTTGGACCGAAAGGACTATGCCCTTGTGTCCGCGCGACGTGCGGAACAGGCAACCCTTGCCATCCTCGGCGATGCCGGCGGCGTCGATATAGGCCCGCAACGCCTCGGCGAGCGCGTGATGACACGGCATCGCGTGCTCTTTGCCACCTTTTTCGTGCAGCAGGATCCGCCAGCCCGCACCCTTGGGTTGGAGATCCCCCACTTTCATCGTCAGGGCTGCTGTGATCCGGGCGAAGGAGTAGGTGAGTGTGGCAATCAGCGCGCGGTCGCGCAGATCCCGCACCGGCTCGGTCGGGATGGCGCCCAGCAGCTTCCGCCACTCATCACCATCCAGCACTGGCGTCTTGCCGGTCTTCACCACATGCTTCGGCCCGCGCACCGCCGCGGCCGGGTTGTGCGGCACGACCTGGCCGGTGACCAGCCAGTTGAACAGCATCCGGACCGCGGCGAGTTGCTGCTTCACCGGCGCCGCCGAATGGGTCAACTGGAGACACTCTATATAGGTAGCGACATCGTACGGCCGGATCGTGACCAGGGTCAGGCTGCGGTCTTCGCACCAAAGGAAGAACCGGCTGCACGCCCGGGCATAGGCCCGGCGCGTGTTCGGATTGCGGATGTTAGCGGTGAAGAATTCGACGTAGCGCCAGGCGGCGGCATCGCCGGCGTCACTGATCAGCACCTGCAACAGGTAGGTATCAGGGTATGGCGTCAGGGCACCAGGCTGGATGATCGCTGGGAGCTGGTCTGTCATGTTGACCTTGCCAACGTCACACACCGGGCCGGAAATACGTTCGGCTGCCAATCTGTTCGCCATCTTTCTCAAAGCGGCCGGACGTCCATCGCTCGGGCCGCTTCATGAAAACAACCCAAACCATCAGGCCGAAGCACCGTGCGGACAGGTCATAGTTGCAACGAGCGGCCTTCGTATAGATCGGTTCATACGGCGTTCCTGCCCAATCGTGGCCGGGCATCCATCCGGCCGTTTGGATTTCAGTGCCGTCGATAAGATCATCTAGCGTGGATTCGATGTGATCGATTTCCTCGGGCGTCATGCGCGACATGAAAAGGCGATAGTCCTTCTCGTAGGGGATGCGCGTGACCTCTTTGCCGGTCATCATATCGAAGAGCATGTCAGGCCTCCTGCGCCAAATGACCGGATTGATACTCCGCCGCAGGGACACGCGCGCGCAACATCACGCCGATGGTCATCCGCTGCTGGCCCGGATTGAGATGGTCATAGCGTTTGTCGATGCCGTAGTGCTGCGCGACCTCGTAGAGTTTCGCGATGTCGAAGCTGCCGTCCGGCAATTTGACCCTGGCGTCGAGCCAGCGATTGAACGGGCTAGCGGCGGTCTTCTCCAGCCAGGCCTGGCGCTGCTCGCGGGTGATCGTCATGCTGCGGTCCCGGTTCTCGTCCCGACGCTTGTAGCGCGTGGCACTGGTGAACAGGCTCTCGCGGGTGATGCGCAGGCCCTGGCGATCGATCGCATAGCCGAGCGCCTCCATGATCTGACGCGTCATGTGGCCGATCATCTGCTTCAGCCGGTCCTGGGCGATTTCAGGGCCGAAATGCCGCACCAGCCCGGGTGCCAGCGGTTCCACCGCGGCGCGTTCGAGGAAAGTCGCCGTATCCATCCGGACGACATTGTCCGGTCGTTTCAAAAACGCCCAGATGTCCACGCCGAGGGGGGCCTCGGCCAGATCGCGAAAATTCTGCGCGTCGTATTCCAGGTCGCTGAGATCGGGCAGTGCATCGTTCATAACAGGTGTCCTCCTGAACACCAGCCACATATGACATACGTCCATGACATCTGTCAATAGTGCGTGTGTAGAAATCTCACGCATGAAGTTATCATGCGTGAGATTCAGGGTAGGGAACCCTCGCCTGTGGCAGGAAGAAAGGCCGCGCACGGGTGTGACGTTGTCGTTTAATACCGGACTCCGGAATCAGGCAAATCAATAACATAATCGTTGCCGTAGAATCCGGACCGTCTCGTTAATTCCGGAATCTCCTTGCCGTTGTTGCCATTAATGTGGGACTTTGCGGTTGCGCGTTGCTGCAAGGTCAGACGTCGATGTCGGGCGAGTTCGCCGAAGATGATCCCGCGTGGATAGAGGCGTGTCGCCGGGAGGAGGCGATCCGCGATTTGCTGCGATGCTACCCTGACCGCATGACAAGGAGGGCAGTGGAGGAGGTGGCGTGGCAGCTCGGTCTGAGCCGCACCACGCTTTACGAGCTGATCGGGCGTTACCGCGCCGCCCGTACCGTCGATGTTCTGCTGGAGCGGGCGAAGTCCGCGGTCAAGCCGTTTTTGATCCGAGCGGGGGCGGCCGAGGGGCAGCTTGCACAAGGAGCCGGTTAGGGACGAGCTGATCCAACAATTCCTTGAGCGCGAGTATCTCAAGCCGACCCGCCCACCGCTGCGTCGGGTGGTCGCACACATCGCCGTAGCCTGCCGGCAACAAGGGCTGCCCGCGCCCACTTGGCGGACCGTCAAGGCCAGGCTGCTACGCATCGACGAGCGCATTCGTGCCACCCGCAGAGGCGAAACAGGCTTGGCTCGCGCGCGCATCGCAACGCCTGGGGCCTATGATGTGGCGCGGCCACTCCAAGTCGTGCAAATCGACCACACGCGGGTCGATGTCATGATCGTCGACCAAGCTTCCCGCGAGACCTTGGGACGCCCCTGGATCACGCTCGCTATCGACGTCATGACCCGAATGGTGGCGGGCTTCTATTTGGCACTGGAGCCGCCGTCTCGGACCTCGATCGGGCTTTGTCTGCTGCACGCCGTCTACGACAAGACCAGCTGGCTGGCCGAGCGCGGCATTGACGCGCCCTGGCCGACGGGGGGCCTGCCGGAGGCGTTGCACGTCGATAATGGCGCCGATTTCCGCAGCCGGGCATTCGAGCGGGCGTGCCGCAATCATGGCATCCTGATCAAGTGGCGTCCCATCGGCGAGCCGCATTTCGGCGGTCATATCGAGCGGCTGATCGGCACCACAATGGGGGCGGTGCAGATGCTGCCGGGTTCGACCTTCAGCAATCCCGCCGACCGGGGCGATTACCAATCGATCTCGGCGGCACGCATGACGCTGCGTGATCTGGAGCGATGGATCGCCCTGGAGATCGCCGGCCATTACCACCAACGCGTCCACTCGGCCCTCAACCGGCCGCCGATTGCGGTCTGGCGCGAGCACGAGGACCAGGTGGGCCTGCGGCTCCCGGTCGATCGGCTGCAATTCTGGGTCTCGTTCCTGCCCGAGGAAGAACGCTCCCTCCGACGCGACGGCATTCATTTCTGCAACATCCGCTATTGGTCCGATGCGCTGGCCGCCGACGTCGGGCACAGCAAGGAGAAACTGCTGATCAAGTACGATCCGCGGGATCTGTCGCGCATCTTCGTCCGCCGGCAGTCGGGACGGTTCGTCGAAGCGCGCTACCGCGACCTGGGTTGGCCGTAAGCGGCGCGTGGTCACCACATTGCGCCGCGCGGCGTACTTCTGGCCAGATGTTCGTCCATGGCGGAGGGCGATGCGATGGCGGACCGGCCGTTGGACCTAAGGGAGGCTCCTACGAGTGATCATAGGAGCGCTCGCGACCAGGACGCGACAGCAGAGACCCTGCGGCAAGGGCCGCCGTCGCTGGACGGCTGAGCAGAAGCGCCAGATCGTGGCCGAGAGCATGGCGCCGGGTGCGTCGGTGACGACGGTGGCACGAAGGCATGGCGTCAGCGGCGGGCAGGTCTACGCATGGCGGCAACAGCTGGTGCTGGGCGGCGCTATGACCACCGCGGCACACCCCGCGTCGAGCTCGGTGGACGTGGCGATGACGACGACCGCCCCACGCTTGGCGACCGCCATTCCTGCGCTGCTGGCAAACACCGCCACAGCCGAGGTCGCGCCGACGCCGCCCGTTCAGCCGGACGCCGACATCATGCATCCCGCCGGTGTGTCGGCATCGGTTAACGAAGATCTCGGCGCTGAGGACGCTGCTACGACCGGCCACGAGAGCGTCCTCACCCGTCCGACCGC
>Ga0302320_10006709_pt1 | contig 25475 bp, 23 predicted proteins | sample Bog_T0_3_FD_202130 | JGI IMG/M metagenome (GOLD analysis project Ga0302320, IMG submission 202130) | Peat permafrost microbial communities from Stordalen Mire near Abisko, Sweden - Bog_T0_3 | ecosystem: Environmental > Terrestrial > Soil > Wetlands > Peat | place: Sweden: Abisko, Stordalen Mire... | reverse complement strand
GGGCAGTCATCCTGCCTGCCGCCCTGCTCACCGCGTTCACGCTCACCATGCCCCGCGACATTGGCCTGCGCTACCTGCTCCCGGTCATGGCGCTGTGGGCCGTGCTGGCCGGTGCCCTGGTGCCCGCGGTGACGGCGTTGCGCCCCCGGCCGCGGCACCTGGCCCAGGCCAGCGTGGCGGGCCTGCTCACGCTGGCGCTACTGGCCACGATCTGGTCCTTTCCTAATTCCCTGGCCTGGACAACCAGGCCGTTCCGGCCCGCGTACCGGGCGGTGACGGACTCCAACATCGACTGGGGGCAGGGCCTGTACGCGCTCAGCGCGTGGAGCGAACGTCACCATCCCTGGATCGCGTACTTCGGCCCCCGTGGCATAACTCCGGCCGCCATTCCCGGTGCCCGGGCGCTGCCCGGCACGGCCCCGGCCGGGATCTCCGGCTGGGTCGCGGTGTCGGTGACCGCCCTCAACAGCTCCAACCGCTCCGCGCTGGCCTGGCTCCGGCGGTGGTGCCCGGTCGGCGTGCTCGACGGCTCGATTCTGCTCTACCGCTTCCGGGAGCCGCCGCTGTCCGCTGCGCCCATCCCGGTCCAGCCGCCCGCGCTATGCCCCGGCCCGTGGAGCTCGGTGCGGTAACGGCCCGGGCTGTTCCGGGGCCGAATCCGCCGGCTTCAGCTCCTCGTGCGGCTGAGCGTCGCGGGGCCGGGCCTCGCCTGCGCCTCTACCTTGGGCCCCCGTGAGCTGAGCTGACACCGCAGGTAAAACTGCTGTTTCGGAATGAACTCGCTGGCCACAAGTTATTCCGTTAACGCCTAAGTCACGTCAGAGTGTCTGCATGACGAACACGCAGCCGCGTCTGGGCGGCCTTGAGGTCCGCTCAATCGACTACGTACCGCTGAATGAACGGCACGGCAGGGTCTGGCACCTCGGCCCGCTGTGGTTCATGTCTAACGCGCAGATCGCCACGCTGGCCGTCGGCCTGATCAGCATCAGCGAGGGTGCCTCGCTCTTCTGGTCAGTGCTGGCCATCGTGCTCGGCACGCTGATCGGGACGCTGTTCATGGCGTTCCACTCCGCGCAGGGACCGCAGCTGGGCCTGCCGCAGATGATCCAGTCCCGGCCCCAGTTCGGTTACCTGGGCGCGCTGCTGGTCTGGCTGTTCGCCTACGTCCAGTACGCGGGCTTCAACGTGTTCAACACGATCCTCGGCGGCAAGGCGATGAGCACGACCGCCCACGGCAGCACCAAGCTGTGGATCATCATCGTGACCGCGGTAGCCTTCGTGATCGCGCTGGTCGGCTACGACCTCATTCACAGGGCCGAGCGGTGGCTGACCTACTTGATGATCCTGATCTTCGGCATCTTCACGATCACGCTGTTCCTGATCCATTACCCGGCGGGCACGTTTGCCCTCGGGACCTTCAAGGCCAGCCCGTTCTTCGGCCAGTTCGGCGTGGTGGCCGGTTACCAGATCAGCTGGGCGATCTACGTGTCGGACTACTCCCGCTACCTGCCGCCCAGCGTCGGCGTGCGCGCGACGTTCAACTGGACCTACTGGGGCTCGGCCATCGGCGGCGGCTGGATGATGATCGTGGGCGCCGTCCTGGCCGCCTGGGCCGGCAAGAACTTTGACGGCACCGGCATCGCCGAGCTGAATGCGGTGGGGAACCACGTCTTCGACGGCTTCGGCTCGGTCGTGCTGATCGTGGCCGCGATCGGCCTGGCGTCGGTGACCGCGCTGAACATGTACGGCGGCTCGCTCACGCTGATCAGCGCGATCGACTCGTTCAAACGGGTCCGGCCGACGCTGAGCATCCGCGTCATCACCGTGGGACTGACGGCTGTGCTTGGGCTCATCGGCGCGCTCGCCGCGACGAAGAACTTCCTGGGCGACTTCAACAACTTCCTGCTGCTGATCCTCTACCTCTTCATCCCGTGGACCGCCGTCAACCTGGTCGACTACTACATCGTGCGGCGCGGCCACTACGCGATCGCGGAGATTTTCAACCCCCATGGCCTGTACGGCCGCTGGGGCTGGCGGGGCATCGGCGCGTACGTCATCGGCTTCGCCGCCATGACCCCGTTCTTCAACGTGGGCACGCTGTACGAGGGCGCCGCGGCCAAGGCGCTCGGCGGCGCGGACATTTCGTTCTTCATCGGGCTGCCGGTAGCCGCGATCCTCTACTACGTCTTTGCCCGGTCGATCGACGTGGCGGCGGAGACCCGGGTGGCGCAGGCCGAAAAGAACGAACTGGAGACCGCGGCGGCCGAGCACGACCTGCCCTGACGAGCAGCCCTAACCACCTGCTCCAGGTGGCTGCCCGAATCAGCTGCACTGGCGAGCCGGCGGCGTCCGCCCCGTCCAGGCCGGATGGCTCCTGCGACGCGGCTAGCGCCGCCGGTCAACGTCCTCGTCCAGCGCGTACGCCCCCAGCCGACGACGCCTGTCCCAGCGCCGGTAGGCCCGGATGGGATGAATGAACGAACGGAAGAACTCGACGTCAACGCCGCCGAACCAGTCCACCGGGAAGCCGAGGGCGCGCTGGGGTTCCCGGCGCGGCGCCCGATACCGGTCCTGCCCGCCGGGCATGCCGAAAACTCGTTTTGGTTCTTCTGCGTTCCCGGGCATGGGGTCACCTCGCTGACGCTTGCCAAGCGTTTCCGCCCCACCACGGTAACGCCGCCCGCGTCGCGGCCCGCACCGGGCAGGACCCGCCCAGCTAGTCTCTGCAATTGCATAGCGCATGTCCGCCAGGTAAGCCGGAGGCCAGCGGTCAGCAGGCCGACTGGCCCGACCGCCCATCCGGGCGGATGTGTCCCGCTTGGTTGATTCGCTCCCTGGCTATGATTCGGCATTTAGCTGCCGCGACGCGATAGCGGAACCCATGGCGGCCGCTGATCAAATTTCCGCCCATTATTCGGGAAGCGCCGGTATCCCCGGACAGGCCGAGCTGGAGTCCCAGCTCAGCTGGTCAGATCGGTTTCCAATCTGCCTGAGATTGTGGCGGGCCAGCGCGAGGTTCGCCTTCTGCCGATCGAGCACCAGTTACCGGAAAAGGCCCTGCTCATTACGGGAGCTCCTGAGCAGCCAGATCAGGTGGTACTGCTTGCGCAGCGTGATGAGGATGTCCTCGATCGAGTTGTCCAGCCGAAGTGACTCCATTGTCCGCATTTTTACCGGACGACCTCAGTGTTACCCGCGGCCGCTAGATCCGGGTCCAGATACTTCTCCCGCACAGGGCGCCGAGAGACATCCCGCGGTCCCAATCGACCGGCGAGACGCCGACCGCGCCGTCAATGGTCATGGCTTCCTTGAGGGCCGCCTCAATGTTCACGAAATCCGTCCTTCTGCGTTGCTTGATTGGCCGTAGTCACGGTAGCGATGGTTCACCATGATCCTCAAGAAGACATCGATAAAAGTGATTTACTAAGAGTAGTTATCTGACTACTAGACGCTATAGAATCGCTTTGAACTGGCACTCTAGATGTCATAAGAGATCTCGAGCAAATCATGATCACGATTTAATGCCGCCTGAATCGCAGGTTAGCCAGCGTGCTACATTGGTACACTTGACTGACGGAGATCGCAGCACCGAGCGGACGTAGGGATGGGTGACCGGTTCCGTGCGCCATGCCTTATGGGCCGTTTGCTCCATGCAATCCTGGCGATGTCCCTGATGCACGAGGAGCCACGGTGGGGGAGTGATTTCGGTTGACCAAATCAGATGCGCCAACGGGTCCGCAAGTCACTGGAGTCCTGTAGAGTCTCGCCCTGCAGCGCGCTTCCGGTGTCCTGGAGATTCACGGGAACCCGGCCGGGGCCATCTACCTTGACCGGGGCCATATCACGTTCGCTCGCGCGTCCCAGGTTCCGGATCTGGTTGCCCGCCTGACCTATTTGCTGCGGCCGAGCGGTGAATTGGGTCATCTGCTGCACGGTAGCGATCAGCCGGATCGTGATATGGGGCGCTGCTGATTCGGCATCGCGCCATCGGTGCGGACCAGTTGCAAGCCATTGTGCGCTCGGCCGTCGTGGACGCCGTTCTCGTTTTTTTTAGTTCCGGTCGTCGGCGAATCATTCGTTTCGGACATCCGATTTCAGGTTCCCGGTGCGCACTGGGCCGGGTCATATTTCCGGCTGCCGGTGGATTTGGTCCGCGCCGAGGCGGCCGACCGGGCCGAGCGCATGGCGCGGCAGGGCCTGGCGTACACCGCTGCTCTGCAATTGCGTGGGCTGAAGCTCGCCTCGGCCGTGCTGACACCCAGGCAGTGGGCTGTCGCCTGCGAGATCGATGGGACGCGATCCGCCCAGGATCTGGCGTGGCGCTGCGGTCTCGCGCTGTACGAGACCGTCGAGTGCGTGGGCGAGCTGGTCCGGGCGGGCATATGCGCCCCGATCCCGGCCAGCCGGCCCCGGATAGCCAGGCCCCGTCCGTACCTGCCAAACGCCCGCCCGCGGCCTGGTCCCGCCCTCCCAGTTCGGTCCCGGTGGCGCTCCCGCCGCCGCGCCAGCCCAGTCCGCGCCAGGCCAGCCCGCCGCGCCAGGCCAGCCCGCGCCAGGCCAGCCCGCCGCGCCAGGCCAGCCGGCTGCCGCAGCGTGAGCCCGGCTCCACGGTGGGCGGCCAGACCGGCCCGGGAACCAGCGACGCCGACTCCATGCCGCCGGCTCCCGAGTTGCTTCGCCGGGTCCTGGCGGGGCTCCGCAAGCTAAGTTGACCGGGCGCCGGGGGCCACCCGCGGTCAGGTGGCGCGCCGCCGGCGCGTCCATCTGCCCGTAAGGGCGTGAGGAAGTCCAGTAGCAGGGCGTTCACCTGCTCCGGTGCGTCCAGCTGCAGCCAATGACCGGGGCCGTCCAGGCGCTCGTACCGCCACGGGCCCGCGACCTGCCCGGCGGACTCGGTCATCTGAATTTCGGTCAAGGCCGGATCGTTGGTGCTCCAGACCCCCATCACCGGAGCCTGCACGGGCGGGAGCGCGGGCGGCGGCCCCGTCCACGCGCGGGGCGGCATGTTGGCCCGGTACCAGTTGAGGCCGGGAGTGAGCGAGCCGTTGGCTTCCAGGTCGGCGATTACCTGCTCGGCGTCGGGGTGCCCGGCCCAGGCCCGGAAGTTGGCCCAGCCGTCCTCGGTCAGCCAGCGCTCGGCGATGCCGGGGAACTGGAACAGCAGCATGTACCACGACTTCTCGCGCTGCTGGATCGTGCGGAGGAAGGTGGCGGGATGACCGACGGACAGCACGGCCAGGTGGTCGACGCGGCTGGGCGCCAGCGCGGCGAGCCCCCAGGCCAGGGCGGCGCCCCAGTCGTGGCCGACCACGTGGGCCCGGGAGATGCCGAGGTCGGCCAGGACCGCCGCGACGTCTGCGGCCAGCAGCGGCAGCGAGTAGGCCTGGACGTCCCCGGGTTTACCGGACCGCCCGTAACCGCGGAGATCGGGGACCACGACCTGGAACCCGGCCCGGGCCAGCTCCGGCACCTGATTCCGCCAGACCCGGCCGGAGTCGGGGAACCCGTGCAGCAGCAGAACCGGCGCCCCGTCCCCGGTGACCTCGTACTCGGTAACCACCCCGTCGACCTCGACCCGGCCCACCGTCGTCTCCCCACGAGTAAAGAGCGGCTCACCGGTGCCGCATCCGGTCTTCCCACCCGGCGACCCTATCGCTCCGGCCGCTGAGCACCAGGACCAGATCCTCAGCCGGCCCGCGCAGCGGCGGGCCCGATCCGTACGACCAGTCGATGTCGGTGGCCTGCAGGCTGAGCCCCGCGACATCGATGCCGAATGGGTTGTGCCCGCCGCCCTCGGTGAGGTCCTCGAGGATGACCCGGACGGTGTCGCCCGGCGACCGCCGCGGCACCCCGAGCGGTACCGTCACGTCGAGGCCATGGATGACCACATGGGACAGGGCGCCGTGCCATCCGCCGCCCGGCGGCGTCCAGTTGCGCATCACCTCGGAGCCCAGGTTGGCGACCAGCTCAGCCGTGGGCAGCTCGGCGTCCTGGCTGGCGATCTTGTTGGACAGGCGCCCGAAGTCGAAGTCGCAGCGGCCCAGCTCGGCCATGAACTCCGGCTCGGAGTACCGCGCGGCCATGGTCATGTGCGCGACCACTTCGCGTACTCGCCAGTCCTCGCAGAGCGAGGCAGTGTCCCACTGTGCCTCGGTGGCGGAGCCGAGCAGGTCGGCGAGGGCCGCGAACTCGGTGGCGACGGCACGTGACAGGTCGATGTCATCCATGTCAGCTACCCATCAGTTGCAGAGCGATGATTATCGTTAGCTCAGACGAACTGGCTGCGCCAAACTCATCGCGCCGCATTGGCCTCAGGCGGTAAACGAGGAGTCAGTCGTCAGCGGGGCAGAGATCGTGCACCCACCCCGCCTCACCGTAGCGGCGGGCAGCCTGCTCCGGCTCGATCACGCGGCCGCACTTCGCGCAGATCTGGCCGGTCACGTGCAGGGCATGATCTTCGCCGGTGGGCCGGTCCTGCTCGTTGAACTCGATGTTGGCCAGCCGCTCCGCTTTCGCGGCCGCAAGTATCGCCGGCAGGCTGAAGGCCATCGTGGTCTCCCTCCGGTAAGTGAGCCGCGCCGTAAGCCGGCTGGTTCCCTCCCGTGCCAACTGTACGTTGGCCTTGTGCCTGACGAGCCGGTGTCCGACGTGATCAGCGGCGGCCTCGATCGTGATCGCCGCGGTGGGCGGCCCGGGCGGCTCATCGCCGGCGTGACGGCTGCCGTGCTCATCGTCGGTGCTGCCGCCATCCATCTGATCCTGGCTGGTTCCCACCACCCGCCGCGTCCCAGGGCCCAGGCAGCACCGTCAGCCGTGGCCCTGACGGCGCCGTCGATGCTGCACGGAACTCCTTTGCCGCCGGGCGGCGCGCCCAGCACCAGGCTGTTCCTCGGCGGCGACCAACTTCAGCTGCTGAATGTCGGGGGCCGGGCGCCCGCCTCGCTGACCACCGTGCTGCTGGGTGCGGCGGCCGCAGGCGATCCGCTCGGCTCCGATCCTGCGGTGCAGCAGATCACCTCGGCGGCCGGCGGCATCGTCGCGCTTATTTTTAGCCATGGCTCAGCGGGCCTTCCCGACATCGGCGACGTCATCTTCGTCCCGGTCAGCACGTCGGGTACCGGCGCCCCGCGCATCATCGCCCGGGCGAACTACATGGCTCTGGCCCCCAACCGCAGCGATATCTGGGTCGAGCAGGCCGCGCCGCCCTGGGGCAATGGGCCGGCGGGCAGCCCTGCGTGGCTCGTCGATGAGGATGGCCACCGGCTGACCGGAACCCGCGACCTGGGGAGCCGGGCATTGGTCGCCGCCACCGTCGGCGGCCTGTTCGTCCGCGGTCCCGACCAGAAGCTGATGCTCATCGACGCGTCGAACGGCGCCGCCGAGCCCACCGGCGTCCCGGGGAACGCGATCATCGCCGGCGCCGATGCGGATGATGTGGCCTGGCAGGCTGCGACCTGCGCGGCTGGCTGCCCGCTGCACATCACCGATCTGCGGGGCCGTCCGGGCACGCAGATCGCCCTGCCGCCGGGCACCGTGATCGATCCGAACGACACGTCAGATTTCGATCCGGCCGGCCGGCGTTTCGCTCTTCCGCTCGACATCATCGGTCACCGGGGGGTGGTGGCCGGTACCTCCGTCTACGTCGCGGACATCAGCGCCCGTACGCTGGTCCGTCTCCCGGGCGGGCCGATACCGGTGGCCAACCTGCCCGCAGTCGTTGGAGCATTCCCGGCAGGTTCCAGCGACGTTGTCTCGGCGCGCTGGGCTGCGGATGGCTCGGGCCTGTGGATCGTCGCTACCGACGGGCTTTACTTCCAGGTGGCCTACTGGACCGGCTACGGCCCACTTCAAATCCTCCGGCCGCAGGCCGGCCTGGCCTACAAATTCGACGTCCCGGGGACCGGCCCAGCTGATCAGGCCAGCAGCCAACGATTACCCCGCCAGGGTGACGACACCCCGAAGACCGCCCGGGCAGAGTCGGGGGCAAGGGACCCTCCGCTGGGTGGGAGAGGGCGGGTGACCGTGGTGCTTAACCTTGTTCTCATCGGCTTGGCGATCACACTCAGCTCGCTGTGGTAATCCTCTTCGCTTTGCTGACCGCTTTGTCCAACGCGGTCAGTGTCACCACGCAGCACATCGCCAGCACCGCTGATCCACGCCGGGGCTCGGGCTGGCGCCTGGTCCTCTACCTGTTCCGCAATCCACTGTGGCTGTTCGGCTGGGCGGCCCTGGCGGGATCATTCTTGTTCCAGGCCCTCGCTCTGCACAACGGCGAGGTTTCGGTCGTGCAGCCGCTCCTGGTCACCGAGCTCATTTTCGCGCTCCTGCTGCGCCAGTTCTGGCTTCACCAGTCCATCCGACCGGTCACGTGGGGCGGCGGCGTTTTGACGTGTGTGGGCCTGGCCGTGTTTCTCGTCGCCGGGGAACCCACGGGCGGCCGGCCCACTCCGACCAGTCATCACTGGATCGTGGCCGGAGCGGGCTGCACGGTCGCTGCCGCCGCCCTGGCCGCCTTGGCGCAGTGGGGATCCCCGGGCCGGCGCGGCGCTCTCTACGCCTCTGCGGCCGCGGTCATGTGGGCGCTCGTGGCCGTGTTCATAAAGACCGTGACAGACACGTTCACCCAGTTCGGGGTGGGCGGAATGTTCCTGCATTGGCCGGTATACGCCCTTGCGGTGAGCGGCGTGGCCGGCGTCTTGCTGGAACAGGCGGCGCTGCACGTTGGACCGTTGCGGAGTTCCCAGCCGTTCTTGGTGATCATCGACCCGCTTGTCAGTATCGCCTTGAGTGTGTGGCTGTTCGACGAGCATTTCGTACCCGATGCCGCCATCTTGGCCGTGGCAGCAGTCGCATTCGCCGTGATGTGTATCGGGGTCGTCCTCCTGACCCAGACCACACCAGCGACAATGGATGCCGATATCGCTAAATAACGGCTAACCGGAAAGGCTGGCGCCGCGCGGTACGCTCTACCCCGGAGGGGGCACAGCACGCCATCTCAGGAGCGGAAAGGCATGAGCGAGCCGAAGGGCGCCGGCGGTGCCTGGAATGAGGAGCGACGGAGGAGCGACGAGGGAAGGCGCCGCGTCGAAGGCGCCCGGAGGCGAGCGGGAGACGCGGCATGAGCTGGTCCCGGCGCCGTGGATGGCCGTCCGTCTCGCGGCTGTTTCCCCGTGCCTGAGCGGCGGCCGAAGTCGGCGCCGCTGCTGACGCAGCCTTTCGAGGCGGCCATGGCGGGGTGGATTGTGGTCTTCGGCGCCGTGCTCGCCGAACTGGCCGGAGGCGCCGTCGTCGCCAACCAGATGTCCGCCGCAATCGCTGTGCCGCTGCTGATATTTCCGGTCGTGGTGGCGTTTGGCTTCGCTGTCGTGCAGTGGTGGCAGGTGCGCTCGTCGGCAGCCGAACCAGCGAGCTGGTGGCACCTGACGGCAGCAGCGGCCGCTGCATTTATCTGGCTGGTGTGGCCTACCGTCCCGGGTCCGCTCGCTGACGCTACGGCGGCCGCTGGCACAAGCAGCGGCCGGGCTTTCTGTGCTGTTCTGCCCGCCGCCGCGATGGTGGCCGGCTGCCTGCGCCGCACCGCACAGGCCTATGACAGCCATGACCTTGCCTGGTGGTCAACGGCCGCCTTGATACTCATTGCGGCCCTGCTCGCACGCAGGTCACGGATCGCGGCCTGGGCCACGATTCCGCTCGCGCTTGCAGGCTGCCAGCTCGCCACCTGGTTCCTCAACCGAGTTGTCCTGTACTACCACCTCGGATAAGCCGGAACAAAGCGATCTGATCGAGAGTCAAGGCCCTTAACATAATTTAGCCCACAAACGTGGAATACCTGGAAGTGCTGCGGTGGCAGAATCCGCGTCTCGGCCGATACGGCTGATAATGTCCTCCTTAACGTGCTGGCGTCATTTTGAATTCGGCACCACTTATATGAGGATCAGCAATGAGCCGGACCTGGGAACAGCTGGTGGAGGCCGGCAGTCGCGCCGTGGACGCATGCGGGCGTGCGGTGACCGCCTTCCAGTGGGAGCTGGGTGACCTGGACTGCGAGGTGGAGACGGCGTATGGCGCTGACTCGGTGGCACGCTATGCGGCCGAAGTAGGCGTCGAACGCGCGGCGCTGCTCAGCTACGGGAGGGTGGCGAAAGCCTATCGGCGCTATGAGCGCTCGCCTTACCTTTCCTGGTCAGGGCACCAGATCCTGGTCGCTCAGGCTGACCGCGCACAGCTGGTCGGGCAGCTGACTACCGTGCGGGAAGCCAGCCAAATTGCTGCCGCCCGACGGACCGGGAATGAGCGCGCAGCAGCGGACGGGCCGGTCACCGCGGACGACGGCGACTTGGCCAGCGAGGTTCTGCTTCACAGCACCGCCGGGGAATCCGCAGGACGCCAGCTGGAAGAATCCCCAGCCAGGCTCCGGGCGATCCTGGACGCGCTGCCGGACGCGACCGCAGTCCTGGACAGCTCCGGGGTGATCGTCTCGGTGAACCACACCTGGCGGATGTTCGCCGTCGACAATGGCGGCCGGCCCGAGCGAACCGGGATCGGCGTGAACTACCTTGACGTGTGCACGACCGCCGCAGCCAATGGCTGCCACGACGCGTACCTGGCGGCCGAGGGGTTGCGCGCCGTCCTGGCTGGGTCAACGGTGCAGAGCGAGCTGGAGTACCCGTGCCCGTCACCCGCGGTCAACCGCTGGTTCCTGCTCCGCATCACCCCGCTGGCCGGGCACACCCTCGGCGCAGTGGTCTCACACGTCAACATCACCCGCCGGGTGATGGCCGAGCATCTGCTGGCCCACCAGGCCACCCATGACCCACTCACCGGCCTGGCCAACCGCAGCCTGCTCACCGAGCAGCTGAACGCGGCGCTCGCTCAGCGGCCGGGCCGACCCGAGGCTGGCCAGGTGGGGGTGCTGTTCCTGGACGTGGACAACTTCAAGCAGCTCAATGACACCTACGGCCATGGCGCGGGTGACGAGGCGCTGCTGATCATCGGCCACCGGCTGCGCGCCGCCGTCCGGTCAGACCATTTCGTGGCCCGGCTGGGCGGAGATGAATTCGCCATCATCGCTCCCCGGATCGACGCCCAGGGGCTTGATGCGCTGGCCGGCCGACTTCATAGCGCCCTCAGCGAGCCGCACCTCATTCACGGCCAGACGATCCGCATCCTGGTCAGCATCGGTATTCACCACGCCGCAGCCGGTGAGCCGGCCGACGAGGCACTGAGGAATGCCGACCGGGCCATGTACATCGCTAAACGGCGGAACAGGCAGCCTGCAGGCGAACCCGGCCCCGGCCAGCCGCCCGCCCGAGCTGTCACCGATGAGTAGGTGTGTCAGCAGCAGGGCAAGGTTGCTGATGAAGGCCCGCGGTGCGACGGCCGGCGGGTTCGTGTGCCTCCCCTGAAGGCTGAACCCAGCGGTAGTGCGGCCCTACCAGGGGAGCTCGCTCTCACCCTCCTGGAAGGTGCTGGTGGGGCCGTCCTTGCCGATGGTGGCCATGCGCACGATGACCTCGGCGCCCTTCTCCACCGGCTGCCCAGCCCCGCTGACGGGAGTGAGGTCGGTAGCGGTGAAGCCGGGCTCGACCGCGTTGAACTTGATCTCTGGCAGCGCCTTGGCGTACTGGACGGTGAGCATCGAGACGGCGGCCTTGCTCGAGCCGTAGATGATCGCGGGGTAGTGGAATTGGCGCCGCTCGGGATTGGTGACGGCCCAGAACGAGCCGAGGGCGCTAGAGACGTTGACCACGACCGGGTGGTCGGACTTGCGCAGCAGCGGCAGGGCGGCCTGGGTGACACGGATGACACCGATCACGTTGGTGTCGAATACCTTCAGCGCGACCGGGCCGCTGACGTCCGCTGAAGCACTGATACCGGCGTTGTTGACGAGGACGTCCAGGTGGCCCTCGCGCTCCTCGATCACGCGTATGGCGGCCTGCACCGACGCGTCGTCGGTGACGTCGAGCTGCACGAACTGCCCGCCGAGCTCGGACGCGGCCGCCTGCCCTCGCTCGACGCTGCGCGCCCCGATGTAGACGGTGTGCCCCTCCTTGATCAACCGGCGGGCGGTCTCGCGCCCGAGTCCCTTGTTCGCCCCGGTGACGAGCGTCACAGTCATGTCTGGTGTTTCCTCTCGTTGTCGATGAACCAGCTACGGCCCATTCTTCGAGCAGACACGGCGCTGAGGGAGGGCCTCCGTGATCCTGGGTGGCAGGACCCGGCACGCGCCTGGGGACCCGCCTACGCTTTACTCATGACCGGCGGCACGAACATGCTCGGCGAGTACCCGCACGCCCGCCGCGAGCTCGTCACGCCCTCTACCCCGATTGGGAGGCCGCCACCGCCGGCCTGGTCGCCGGGTTCCGGCAGTCGGTGGGCACGGATACCGACGACCCCCGGTTCATCGAGCTCGTGGGCGAGCTCTCGCTCGCGAGCGACCCTTCCGCCAGCTCTGGGCACGCCATGACGTTCAGGCCCGCGAGGGTGCCTCCGTCACGCTCGACCATCCACAGGTCGGCGAGCTCACCCTGAACCGGGAGAAACTCGCGGTCGGCGGATCGGCCGGCCAGCTACTCGTCGTCTGGCGAGTCCGCCGTACGTCAGAACCTCCTGCCCACGACCTCCTGTCCATCGTCGGGCCTGGAACATGGCGCGCCACAGGATAAAATTTTAACTATTACGATCGGTATTACTGGAATTAGGACGATGCCGGAGCCTCTCGACAATCCGATACGTGGCTCGCTGATCGGGGCGCACGCCCATCTGGCGGAACGCCGTGGCAACGTGCTGCGCTACCAGACCGACGTGGCCCCGTTCCTCGCGCTTCCCGACGAGCCCAGGGATGCCGACTGGGCGGACGCCGCGGACCTGGTGGGGCCGGGCGGCCTCGTCTCGCTGGCCGGCGTGGTGGCGGCGCCGCCGGACGGCTGGGAGCTGGTGATCGATGGCCAGGGGGTCCAGATGGTGGCCGAGACCCTGGAACCGGCCGAAGACCCGGAGGCCGTCCGGCTCGGCGCGGCCGATGTCCCCGAGATGCTCGCTCTGGTCGGGCGGACGAAGCCGGGGCCGTTCCGGCCGCGGACGGTCGAGCTCGGGACCTACCTGGGCATCCGCCGCCACGGCAAGCTGGTGGCGATGGCGGGGGAGCGGATGCACCCCGAAGGCTGGACGGAGATCAGCGCGGTGTGCACGGACCAGGCCTGGCGCGGTCGAGGGTTCGCCTCCCGGCTGACCCGCGCGGTGGCCGCGGTCATTGTGGCGCGCGGCGACATGCCGTTCCTGCATGCGGTCGCGGCCAACACCGGCGCGATCCGGCTGTATACCGAACTGGGCTTCAGGCTCCGCCGCACCACCGTGTTCTCGGCGGCCCGCGTGCCGGAAACCCAGCCCGTGGCGGACTAGCGCGGGCTAGGCCCAGTGCCGGGCCGGTGGCTGGAAGCCGGGGAGCGCCTCCCGGCCGAGGTGGAGGCGCTCCTGGCGCTAGGGCAGGCGGCCGCAGGAGCGTGGGGCGGCCTCGTCTCACCCGACGCAACCGAGAGGGCAGTGCGCATCCACCGGAACCGGCTTCGCATCGTCGGCATCAAGTTCTTTTGATCCCAGGAAGACCCGCACACGCCGCCGGGAGCGCATCTCATCAACCGCGCCGGGACCAGACATCTGGTTTACGGGATAATGCTGGCCGAGCCGCCCCATTTGGCCGAGAGGTGATAAGTGGCGAACGCCAGCCCTAGGCCGACGGCCAGGGAACCGGACAGCAGCAGCCAGCGCGTGGCCCGGGCCGCCAGCAGGTGGCGGGTGTGATCCGCTCGGCCCGACAGCATCCTGGGCAGCTTCGGGACGTACGAGGCCAGGTGGATGATCATGACGACCGCCCAGAGCAGGAATGACATGTGGTGCAGCTGGATCCAGGGCCCGCCGCCCGGGCCGTTGCCCTCGGTGATCAGCATGATCCCGGTGCCCAGGACGGCCACGGTGGTCAAGACGACGAATGGCCCCGTCACCCGCTGTAGCGGAGCCGGTGGTCCCTTCCGCACGTAAGCCGCCGAGCCGGTGTAGTACCTGGTGAAACGCCAGAGCGTGGATCCGATCTTCAGGCCGACCGGGCCCAGCAGCAGCATCCCGAGGAAGACGTGCAGCGTGAGCAGGTTGCCCAGGTTCAGCAGGGTGAGGCACTCGGCGACGAACAGCACGAGCAGCACTGCTCCGGTCATCGCCGTCATGCGCTCGTTGCCCGCCGGGTCAGTCGGGCGAGTCGGCTTCTCGCGGATTTCCGGTCCCCGCGTGGTCACCTTGTGATGCTAGGCACCGCCCGCCCGGCGCCGCGATGGAGATACCCGCCGTCTTTTAGGTAGACCTAGGTACACACTCCGGTCCTCTCAGCCGCACGAGACCCGTCGGTGCCCGTGGAGGATCCTTCGGACCGTCATGCACCGGCCGGGCCTCGTCCTCAGTTGTCGATCTTGTGCAGGTTGGGAAGCGGAACCTACGATCCTGAATCGTTGGCATCGACCCGAGCACCGGCAGGCCGGCCAGAGACGTGATCCAGGATCAGACACGACAGGCGCTGACGAATTGCGAGGCCATTCTCCGGGCCGGTGGCGCCGGCTTGGATGACGTCATCGAAGTGGGAATACTGCTTACCCACCCAGCCGACTTCGCGGGCCTCAACGAGGAATACGCGCGATGGTTCCCGTCCGAGGCACCGACCCGCTACGTCGCCAAACTCGGCGTCGATCTGCCCGGGCTCCCTGGCCGCCGTCTCGCCATCGAAGCGGCGCTACAGCTCGGATCAGCGCACTAGCGCAACGCCGTTACCGCCAGCCGCACCCTCGACCTGCTCGCCACCAACTCCGGCGCGCTAGCGCTGACTTCACCAAACTGCGGGAACGCTACGAAGTCACCCGCCGCGCCGCGCCGCAGCAGAAGACCTTCTCGCTGAGGCCACTGACCTGGCAGATTCGGTGTCCGGCGGGAACCCCGATTGACCCCTATTGACTACCCCGTGTCTCAGGAGGCTTTGATGCCGGCGCACAGTCCGCTCATCACGACTCGCTTCGACGCCGCAAGCACCGCCGATGAAGTCGTCGCCGATGAGGACCTCACCAGCGTCCGTGCGATCGTCACCGGAGCGTCGTCCGGCATCGGCCTGGAGACCGCCCGCTCGCTCGCCCGCGCCGGAGCGGAGGTCACCCTCGCGGTCCGCAACCCCGACGCCGGGGCGAAGGCCGCCCAGGACATCGGCAAGTCGACCGGAAGTGACGACGTTCGCGTCGCTGTTATCGACCTCGCCGATCAAGCCGCGGTGGCCAGCTTCGTCCAGACCTGGAACGGTCCGCTGCACCTGCTGATCAACAATGCGGGGGTCATCACGCCCGCCCTGTCCCGAACCGCGGAAGGCTGGGAACTGCAGTTCGCCACCAACTACCTTGGCCACTTCGCCCTGAGCCGCGGATTGCACAGCGCCCTCGCCGCGGGCGCCGGGGAACGGGGCGAGGCGCGCATCGTCTCGCTCACCTCCGGGGCGCACATGCGCTCACCGATCGTGTTCGACGACATCCAGTTCGAACGGCGCGACTACGATCCGCAGGCGGCCTATGCGCAGTCCAAGACCGCCACCTCGCTACTGGCAGTCGAAGCCTCGCGCCGCTGGGCACACGACGGCATCGTTGCCAACGCCGTCAATCCCGGCGGCGTCGCCACGGGGCTGCAGAGGAGCTTCACCCAGAAGCAGAAGGATTACCTGGCCGAAGCCGAGGCAGCGGGAGCCTTCACCTACAAGACTGCCCAGCAGGGCGCCGCCACCACCCTCGTCGCGGCGGTCGCCGCCGAATTCGCCCACACCGGCGGCCACTACCTTGACGACGGACGCGAGGCCCACACCGTGCCCAACGACGCTGACTTGTTCACTAATAGCCACGGCGTCAAGCAGTGGGCGATCGACCCGGAAATCGCGCAGAAACTGTGGACGGTCTCGCTCGACCTCATCAGCTAACCGGCCGATGTTCCGGTCTGGTCCGTCGTTCCCGCAGGCGCAAATCTTCCGTATGCGCGAGGGCCGGGCGAAGGCTCGGCGAAGCCGGTCGCGCAGCGGGCGAACTGGACGAGGAGATCGGTTGACACGGATATCGCGTCTCGCATCATCAACGGTCAGCTCAATGGGTCATTGGCCGCCAAGCTGGCCGGCGCGACATGGTGCGTGACCTTTGTGACAATTGGTGGGCTATGGCAATGGGCGACCATGCGGAGTGGGGGCCTGCTCGTCACGTGATGAGCTGGAGCACTGGCTCGGCCGTGTGATCGTGCTGGACTCTGACGAAGCAATTTCAGGAACGTGGGGGCCGTATCTTCGCTGCGGCCCGCCGCCGGGGCAGAGCGCAAGTAGTGCTGCGCCACGCTGACCAGCTTCCCCGGAAAAGATGAGCAGCAACGGTAGCCTGCGCCGAAGGAAGCCGATTCACCCGTTTACAAGTTTGCGGACGCGCGCAGCCCACGAGGCGGTCTTGCTGCTGGCACCGTGCGAGACCATGTTTCGCTGTCCGCCATCATCCGGCGCGTTGGCTGAGTTCTTGGCTGCACTCTTGGCTGCAGGGTTGGACTGTTCCCAGGATGCTTCTCGCCGCCGGGCCATTGTCTGCGTGTCGCAGCTCAACTCGCGCCAGCTAACGAAGTGGGTGACCAGCTTTGGGGCCAGGCAGACTTCACGCGCTCATCGACGGCGTCTTCGCCATCGCCCTGACCCTGCTGGTCTTGGACCTCCCGAAGCCCGCCCACTCCGCGCAGCTCGTCCGTGATCTGCTTCGCGCCTGGCCTTCGTACGTGGCCTACCTGGTGTCGTTCATTACGATCGGCATCTTGTGGATCGAGCATCACGGCATGATGAGCGCCGTTCGCGGTATCAACCGGCGGTTCCTGGAGCGGACCCTGGCCTTTCTGCTGTTCATCTCCATCATCCCCTGGCCCACTGCGCTCGCCGCGGACTACGCCAACCAGTCTGTGTCCGAGGCACGGGCGACAGCGGTCCTGTACGCGGCCACGATGCTGATGATGGGCCTGACGTTTGCCTGGGGATGGCGCTATCTTGCGGCCCACCCGGAGTTGGTCGCCGAGCCCGCCCGCCCCGCATTCCCCGCTGGGGCGCGCCGGGCACTGCTAGGCGGCCTGGTCTACCTAATCGCGATCGCCGTGGCCTTCCTCAGCCCCACGGCATCGTTCGCGATCGACGCCATCGTGGCCGTCTACTTCGCCGCTTCCAGGAGCAGGGTCCCTGGTCTGATTGTCCGACCAGCGCCGGCAGATGACTCCGGCTAAATCTGGTCACACGCGGCACGGCCCTGTAATAGCAGACTGCTGGCGCCGGTCGTCCGCGCCGACGCTGGCGGGACAATCGAAGCCGCCTCGTCCGCGTCGCCGTACCGACCGTGGAAATAGACGACGGACGCCTTATCGACGCCGATCCCAAGTCGCGGGCCGGGACCCGCACGGTGCGAATCGAACCCGCATGACACCCCAGCATGGAAGGCATACCAATCTTGCCTGTTGAGGCCCCTGAGCTCGCAGCTTCGGTGTCCCTCCGTAGCCCCGATTGAGCCCTGTTTACCTTGGTTAATGGCCCAGCTCACGATGGGCGACTATCAGCGAATTCTTGAGAATCCAGATTGCTGGGATAAGCTCGGCTGGACGCTGGACGCTGGACGCTGGACGCTGGACGCTGGACGCTGGACGCTGGACGCTGGATCGTTGGTTGTTTTCTGCGCGCCCAAGGGAAATTTCTCAGGTTCGCAATAATCTCATGCACTTCAACAACGATCCGCTTCCGGACGACATGGTCTCCATGCTGCAAAACTTTCTTGACTTGCTCCACGAATATGGGAAATAAGGGCCGCGAGAGACGGTGTTTTAGCTGAAAGCGGGCGACGGGAATCGAACCCGCATGACCAGCTTGGAAGGCGTATCGCCTGCGGCTGTCGGCGTGCCTGAGCTGGCCGAACGGGTGTCCTTAGGTGTCCGTAGTTGACCGCTGTTGACCATGGCTAATGGCCCGTCAATGGCCCTGCGCTGGGTATCGCCGCGGTCCTCCTGGCCCGTGTTGTGCTCACTGCACGTTGCCCATCGTTGCTGAGCGGCCTGGCGCGTGACACCGAGCCGAGCCGCGATCTCGGCCCACGAGTACCCGGCCCAGCGGAGCCCTGCGACGGCGTGGCTGATCATCTCGTCCAGCTCGGTGGCGAGCCCGGTCATATCGGCCAGGGCGTCCGCGTCACCGGCGGCCACCGCCGCGCGTAGGTGCGCAGGATGCGGCGGATGGTGCAGCGTATGACCTACAAGTTAGATGATCGTTGGCCCCGATGCTGTGATCTGCCTGGCCGCAGGTGGGTGCAGTTGGCCTATTGTCCCTTGGTGACCGTGGCATGCCCCTGGTGGCTGGCCGATCGGGCACGTAGCGGGCACGTCATCTGCGGTCGCGCACTTGACCTCCACGGGCGAGGACGTCGGCGACGCCGCAGCGATCAGTATCGCCCAGATCGTGCTGCCGGGCGCATTGACCACTTCAGGGCTGAAGATTCGCAACTGATCAGCACACTCGGACACGCCCCACCGGCCTAAAGCGCACTATCAGCTTGGGAATCGGTACTGTCCGGGCCTGCATGTGGAGTGAACTGCGGCGCGGCTTAGCCGCGAGTGACCGTGAGAGACCCCTTTTTACCGGGGTTAATGGCACGCTAATGGGCGCGATGGCCTAGAGCTGACCTGGCCTGATCCTGCCTGCAGTCCGCAACTGCGAGCATATCGGGCAAATTTATGGCAGATTCCATTCAGAATGGCATCTCCTGTCATTCCGGTATTCCGGGACGTCTGGATATGAAATTCTGATCGGCGGTAATGCTGGTTAATTCGGCATGTCTCCTGGCCCCTGAGTGCTTATACTTGGCCCACCGAGGTTCAGACCCCGCCTCTCCCATGCGTGTGCCGAAAACGTCATAATGCTCAGGGCGGAGACAGGGCGTGTCAATTACCAATCCCACCTCAGGCCTCGTCGCGAGTCACGCCGAAATCATGCCGGACCCGAGGCCGCCAGACGTGCGCGGACCAGCCGGGCTGGTAATGAATGGGCAAACTGATCTGCCCGCCGGAGGCCTGGAGGAGTCCCTGACTCGTGTGGCGGCCTTGGCGGCAATGTCCCTTGGAGCGCCGCGCGCGTTCGTTATAGTCGCCGGTACCCGCTGACTCCCCACGATGAGATGCCCCTCAGGTTTCCGCGGCAATCCGAGCATGTTTGAGCAAACAAGGTGCGCGGATGTCGCTGGCTCGGGGGACAACCTGATCATTGACAACGCCCGGGTGGACAGGCACGCGAGCAGCAGCGACGTGCTGGGGTCGGCGAGCACGGTGGCATGGGCCGGAATCCCGGTCCATCACCAGGATGGTCATGTACTGGGGGTGCTCTGGGCAGCCGACCCGGCACCACGCCAGTGGAGCGCCAGCGACGTCACGCTCCTGGAGATCTTGGCAGAGATCGTGTCGAGCGAAGTTGCGCTGCGGACCGTGCTGGCCCACAACGCGAGACGAGCCGCCCTGGCCCAGACCCTGGAGGAGAGCCTGCTTCCGCCACGGCTGCCCAATATCCCAGGCCTAGAGGTGGCGACGCGTTACGCGGCTGGCGGAAAAGATACGAAGGCCCTCGGAGATCTCTGCGATGTGTTCCCCTCGCTGGGGAGGACATGGGGGATGGTGGTCGGCGACGTGTGCGGCAAAGGTCCCCTAGCCGCCAAGAACGCCGCCATGGCCCGCAACACCCTCCGGGCCATGGCCCGGAGACTGACACGGCCAGCCCTGATCCTGGCTGACCTCAACCAGGTGCTGCTGGACTGGCCTACCGATGACCCGCGCTTTCTGACCGCGATCTATACCTCGGTACGGCCCTTCCCCGGCGGGGCCATGGTCCGGATCAGTTCGGCGGGTCACCCACTGGCGCTGGTGCGCAGTGTAAACGGCTACGTGCACGAGTTCGGGAGACCAGGAACACTGCTCGGGGTGCTGTCCGATCCAGAACTGCATGACTCCCAGAAGATACTGCGGGCCGGGGACAGTCTGATCTTGTTCTCCGACGGTGTGACTGAGGCCCGCAGCGAAACCGATCGCCGCCTGTACGGCGATGAGCGGCTCCACCGTCTGGTCGCCGGACTAGGCGACCAGACGGCGGAGGCCATGGCGGAGGCCATGGCGGAGGCCATGGCGGAGGCCATCCAGCTCGCTGCCCTCACGTTCACCGGCGGGCGCCTCAGCGACGATATTGCCGCTCTCGTGATGAAGGTTCCCCTCACACCAGGCACCCCCAGCCTCCGGTAAACGGCCGTGCGCCGTGATGCTCACCAGGCCGGTCCGGAGTGGACTGCCCGGGTTCCTTGGAGGGTGACCTCTGGGAAGTTGGGGCTCCTGATATCCAGGAAACCGCATCCCGCTGAGCTGCGGGAACAGGCAGTGAACATGGTCTTCGAGTTGCGGGCGGAGGCTGGCAACGCGCCTGTAAGAGGCTGAAGCAGCGACGTCCGGTCGGTGGCGAGCAAGTCCACGGCTGACCGGCGCGCCGCGCTGAGTCGGCCCGGCAGGGCCGCACGCCCGGCGCGAAGCGCGACCGGCCGCTTGCAGGGCCCGGACGAAGGTGGCGTCGGCGTCGTCGGGATGGCGCAGGTCGAAGAATCGAGGCGCCCGCCAGCAACAGGGCCTCGGCCAGGGCAGTGGCGACGATGGTGTGGCTCACTCCGTCGGTTTCGCCGAGCAAGTGTGCGCCGAGGCGGGCGTGCTCGACGACGGGCGGGCGCAGGTGGGTGGGCAGCACGCTGGCGTAGAGGCGTCGGTAGGGGACGGTGATTGCCGCGTAGTCATTCGGAGACCTTCGCGTGGCTCCCAGCGTGGCTCCCGGCCGCATACGACACCGGGCACCGTGACGCCCTGGTCCTCGTCCCAACATCGGCCCGTCTCGGTTCATCCTCCTTGGGTGATTTGGCTGGTTGAGCCGGGCCGTAGTGTCGGGCAGGCCGGGGCGGCTGGGTCCTGGGTCATCGCCCTGATGGAGTGCGGTGATGGCTGGGATGCGGCGTTCAGGGAGCGGACCGTGGCTAAAGCAGACGCCGGGCACAAGTTCGATCACGTCGTGTCGGTGATGTTCGAGAACCGGTCCTTCGACAACCTGCTCGGCCGGTTGTACCAGCCGGGTGAGGTTCCCTCGTTCGAGGGCGTGATCGGCAAGGACCTGAGCAACCCGATCCCGGAGTGGGCCGAGCACGGCGCGGACCGCAAGGTCCTGCCCTACGGGGTCGCGGCGACCATGGACGCCCCGAATCCCGACTCCGGGGAGGAGTTCACGCACGTCAACACCCAGCTGTACGGCATCATCGACCCGCCCGGCAACCGGGGCATCATGTCTGAGCAGATGGCCGCCCCGTTCAACGCGCCTGCCGACCCGCACGCGGCGCCGACGATGGACGGGTTCGTCGCCGACTACATCAGCGCGTTCACCGCGGAGATGGGCCGTCAGCCCACCTACGAGGAGTACGCGCAGATCATGACCGGCTACACCCCCGGGCAAGTGCCGGTCCTGTCCACGATCGCCCGGGGCTTCGCCACCTTCGACCACTGGCACTGCGACGTGCCCTCGCAGACGTTCACGAACCGGTCCTTCTACCACGCGGCCACGGCGTCGGGGTTCGTCGTCAACGCCCCCTACAAGAACTTCCCCCTGAACAACGATGCCGAGACCATTTTCGAGCGGCTGGATGCCGCAGGCCTGCCGTGGCGGGTCTACGTTGACCCCGGGATGCGCATGTCGGCTACCGGGATGATCCACGCAGCCCGGCTGTCGGGGCACTTCGCCACCAACTTCTCCACCCTCGACGGCTTCTTCGGCGACGCCGAACGCGGCACCCTGCCCGCCTACTCATTCATCGAACCGTGCCTGATACACGCGCACAATGACTACCACCCTGCCGTTAATGCGGTGTTCGCGGGAGTGGAGGTCGACCCGCCGTCGTCGATCCTGGGCGGGGAGGAGCTGCTGGCCCGCATCTACACGGCCGTGCGCGCGTCCTCAACTGCCGGTGGCTCCAATTTCGCCAACACCTTGTTCCTGGTCGCGTTCGATGAACACGGCGGCACCTACGACCACGTGGTACCGCCCCGGGTCGATCCGCCCGGCCCGGCAGCCCCGCCTGGCCAGATGGGCTTCTGCTTCGACCGGGCAGGGATCCGCATCCCCACCCTGGCCGTGTCCGCATACATCGACCCCAGGACCGTCATCACCAGCGGGTACCGCAACACGTCCTTGATCCGGACCCTGCGGGAACGCTGGCCGCTCGGACCCCCGCTGACCGCCCGCGACGCGACCGCCCCCGACATCGCGACCGTCCTCACCCGCGCCACCCCCAGAGCGCAGGAAGACTGGCCCGAGGTCACGCCCAGGCCGGTGCCTCAGCTGCTAGGAACGCTGCTTCCCCTGGACAAGCGGCTCCCGCCGCTGGGCCAGTACCTGCTCGGCGTAGCCATCGCGCTGGACACCAAATACACCGGGCACGTACCCGACCTCGACCCCAGGACCGCGACCGGGCAGCAAGCCAACGACTACATGAACGACCGGACCGCCAGAATCTGGCCTGGCCTCGCCACCCACCCCTCCTGACCATAGACCGGCCTGCCGAGACCCCAGCGCGGCCAGCGGCTCGCATTGTTCACATGTTCCTGCTCCTCCCTCTAGGCGCCCTTTACGCGCTGGCCGCGACTGGGACACTGATATGCCGAGGAAGACGGCTCACGTCTGGCGCCGTAATGCTGCCGGTAAGCCCATCCGATCATCGGATCGGGCGCGGGTGCCCGGCGCGCCGCGCCGGGTCGGGCCCCCAGGGCCGCAGCCCGGTGCGGGCGCGGCCGGGCGCCGCGGAGCGCAGCGGTGCCGCCTTGATCAAATACGGCTCTATTCGGCAAAGCGCTGCGTCGTCGCGTTGGCCAAGGAGCGCTCGGCCTGCATGACGGCTTGGCCTCGCTGGCCCCCGGGGACGCTGCCGTAGGGTAGCTGCCGTGATTGGTGCGGTCGTCTTTGATGTTGGCGAGTGCTTGGTGGACGAGTCGCGCGAGTACGGGACGTGGGCTGACTGGCTGGGTGTGCCGCGTCATTCGTTCTCGGCGGTGTTCGGCGCGGTGATCGCGAAGGGCCTGGATTACCGAGAGACGTTCCAGGTGTTCCGGCCGGGGTTTGATCTGGATAAGGCGCGGCAGGAGCGGGCTGATGCGGGTCAGCCTGAGTGGTTCGGTGAGGACGGTCTATACCCGGACGTTCGGCCCGCGCTGGCGCAGCTCCGGGCCGATGGCCTGTGGGTCGGTGTTGCGGGGAATCAGACGATCCGCGCTGGGGGCATCCTGCGGGAGCTGGGACTGCCAGCGGACATGATTGCCACGTCGGATGACTGGGGTGTGTCTAAGCCGGACCCGGGATTCTTCCGGCAGATGCTCGAAGTGGCCCCGGGCGGCCCGGGCGAGATCTTGTATGTGGGTGACCGGCTGGACAATGACATTCGGCCCGCTGCTGGTCTCGGGCTGCGAACGGCGCTGATCCGGCGGGGGCCGTGGGGGATCATTCAGCAGGATGACCCGGATGCGGATCAGGTGCCGACGATGCGGATTGACTCGCTGGCCGAGCTGCCGGGCAGGATCGCGGCGTTTAACGCTGCAGGGTGCTGAGGGTGGCTTGCCAGCCGTAGAGCTGGTCATCGAGAGCCTGAACGCAGTCCTGTTCAGCCCAAGGCTGGAGGGCCTTGCGGACTCCGAGGACCCGGTGCATGCCGGTGGCGTACCAGGTGATGGCGAGCTGCCGGAGGGCCTGTTCGGCGTAGCCGCACGCGGCGTCGGGGTTGCGCTGAGCTGCTTCGACGGCGGCCAGGTCGCCGAGGATGACCGTGCGCTGCTTGTCATCGGCGCTCGTCGCGTTGGTGAGCGCGGCGGTCAGGGTCTCCTGGGCCTGGGCGAGGTGCCCGGCCTTGAGCTGGGTGTTGCCTTTGAAGGCGGCCAGACGCGCGGGGGAGAACCAGGTGAACCAGTCCGGTGAGGCATGCTCATTGCCTGCGGCCAGGACCGATTCGGCGCGCTCGATCAGGTGCAGGGCCTCGCGGGGGTGGCCGCTGATCGTCTCGCACTCGGCTTCGACGGCATCCAGCCACGCAAGGAATTCCGCGGAGGCGGGAGCGCGACCAATGCCGCGTCGTTAGACCTGGCGGCTGGTTGTCAACCGGTACCGGTCACCTTTTCGTCACGGACTAGCTCGTGTCCCTTGAACGTGGCGGAGCTCCTGTAGATCAAGGGATTGCGACATCACCTTTGATCTTGAACAGGAGCTCCGTTGAATCAGTCTGCCATGGTTACCGTGCCGTGCCCGGTGACGGTCGCCGCGGGCGTGTTCGCCCCGGGTCATCTGGGTGAGCTGACCCGGTACCTGCCATTTGAGCTGGTCGATGACGTGCTGGAGATGACGGGGGCGGTGCAGAAGCGGATGCGGGCGCTGCCCTCGCGTGTCGGGATGTACTTCGTGCTCGCGATGACGCTGTTCCCCGGGATCGGGTACCTGAAGGTCTGGGACAAGATGACCGGCGCGCTGGAGGACCTGGGTCTGCCGCGCCCGTCGGAGAAAGCGCTGCGGGACCTGCGCCGCCGGCTCGGCCCGGCCCCGGCGAAGGCGGTGTTCGAGACGGTCGCGGTCCCGCTGGCGTCACCGTGGACCCGGGGAGTTACCTGGCGTGGGCTGCGTACGGTCGCGTTCGATGGCCTGAATTCGGTCCATGTGCCTGATAGTGACCGGAACCGGTCCTGGCTGGGGAAGCTGAGGAACCGTCTGGGCCTGGCCGGGTATCCCGCGATGAGGATCGTGGCGCTGGCCGAGACCGGGACCCGCGGGCTGCTGGGGGCGGTGATCGGCGGCCAGGGCGAACGTGCCGAGGTGCCGCTGGCCCGCAAGCTGGTCGCCCTGCTGGGTGAGGGCATGCTGCTGCTGGCCGACCGTGCCTATGACGCGGCGGACCTGCTCTCTGCGATCGCCGCGACCGGGGCGCACTTCGTGGTCCGCGGCAGCGCCAGCCGCAAACCCGGAGTCGGTGAGATCCTGCCCGACGGGTCGTACCTGTCCCGGGTGGACGGGCTGCAGGTGCGGATCATCGAAGCGGACCTCGATGTTCATGGCGCGGACGGGACCCGGATCGGGGACGGCTACCGGCTGATCACCACCTTGCTGGACTGGCGCCGCTACCCCGCCAGGGAACTGATCCGCCTTTACCATGAGCGCTGGGAAATCGAAATCGCCTACCTGGCGCTGCGGCACACCCTGCTCGGCCGGTACGTGCTGCGCTCCCGCGACCGGGCCGGCGCCGAGCAGGAACTATGGGCGCTGCTGGCCGTCTACCAGGCGCTGCGGATGGCCATGACCGCTGCCGCCGAGTCCG
>Ga0302320_10006702_pt1 | contig 25485 bp, 22 predicted proteins | sample Bog_T0_3_FD_202130 | JGI IMG/M metagenome (GOLD analysis project Ga0302320, IMG submission 202130) | Peat permafrost microbial communities from Stordalen Mire near Abisko, Sweden - Bog_T0_3 | ecosystem: Environmental > Terrestrial > Soil > Wetlands > Peat | place: Sweden: Abisko, Stordalen Mire... | reverse complement strand
CTTCAACCGTATCCCTCGGGGGCTGAAGCCCATTTTTCGGCATTGCTGCAATGTACGGGCTGAAGCCCGTACCCTTCAATGGTTCAAATGCGATTGCCCTAGTGGACGCGGGCTTCGCGGAAAGGCAAGCAAGGAAAAGCGGAATGCTTCGCTCGGCACCCTGTCTGCGCTCAATAGGCCGGGGGCAAACTGGGATCGCGAAAGACCGACTTGGCGCGACTGATATCTCCGACCGAGCCGAAGTTGGAGATGGTGAAGCTGTAGAGTTCCTGGGTCTCATCGCGGACGGAGCCCAGGACAAAGCGGCGATATCCGACACTGATGCCGCAGCAATTCCAGTTATAGGATGCCTGCGCGCCGGCATACTGCAGTTGCCCCAGGGCGAAGTCATACCCGCCATTGGCCGCCAAGTTGAAGCCCACCCCTGCAGCTCTGCCGATGGCCAGGTAAGGCTGGATCTGCTGGCTCTGGATCTTCGAGGCTTTGCTTCCGTTCTCGTCCACGGCATTCAGCAAGGCATGGCCGACACCGACGGTGGTTCGCCCCCAACTGTACCCGGCAAAGATGTTATCCGCTCCAATCTGGCCAGCCTTCTGGTCGTAGTCCAGGTCCCATTCGATACGCAGGTTCTCGATCGCTTCGAAGCGCAGGCGCGACGTCGTGGGGGCGAGGTTGCGCGGCGAGGTGAGAAACGCAACGCCGCTCATGTCGAGCGTTGAGTCAAAGACATTGCGCCGGTCGGGAATGATCGCGCCCCCGAAATCGGGATCGATGAAGATCTTCTGCGCGATTTGCCAACTGGCCCACTCGCGCGGCTTGACGGGACACAATCCGCCTTCCGCGCCAGCGTCGGGCACACAAGGCTCCTGGCCGGCGGTGCGGATATAAAGGCGCTGCGTGAGCGAGATCCCGGCCTCGTTGACATTGGTTGCGATATCCGCCGTGTCCATTCGCACCACATTGCGGGCCTTGTCTCCAATGCCTGCAACGTAGCGGTAATAGAGCTCCGGCTCGAGAACATGACGCAACACGACGCCTGCCGAGGAGACGGAAAAATCGCGCACCAGCGCGGGAGCACGCAAATCGAAGGATGCTTCCACGTCCGAGCGGTCGAGAAGCTCGTGGCGGATGCTGGGAACGCCGTCGCGAACTCCTGTAAGGTCCGGATTCTGGCTTACCGAGTAGAAGGTATTCCGCAGTGCTACCTCTGGATTCACGCTCCAGCCGCCCGCCGTGAAGGGCAGCGAAAGATGCGGATAGATGTCGAGCCGTCCGACATTCCGCGCGTGAAAATGCGGTTCGGAGCGGTTCATAAAACTCAACGACGACCCAAGACCGCCATAGAGGAAGGAATTGCCCAGGGGACGATCAAGCACGTCGAAGCGCAGTCCCGGCATATGAAGGATACGAACTTCGTCGCCCGGCAAGGGATCTCTAAAGCTCTGAAAACGGTCAAAGGATCCGGAGGAGACCAGGCCATTGTGGCCATGCGTCAGAGAGATGTTGCTGGCCACTTCGGAACTGATGGCGTTCGAATAGGAGTCGTCGAAGGAGAGACGGTAAGCGTAGCAGGAGAGGTATTCCACGATGCCAGCGATGTGCGTCTCGGAAGAAAGGTCCTTGCGGCCAATCGCCGATATGTCCAGACCGCCCTGGTCCACAATTCCATCACTGGAAGGCTTTGCAGAACAGCCAGGGGGCGGCGTGGGTGGGGTCGCGCCGGGCGCAACGACTACGGGCTTGGGCGTGAAGCCGCGGTCGAGCAAGGCGTTCCAGCGCACCGTCACGTTGTCGATGCCCGATCCTTTGTAACGGAAATCCCCGTTCGGCGCCCAGCCGCGCTTGGAGAAGTATTCGGCCCCGACGACCATGTCCATATCGCGACTGATGGCCCAATAGATCTGCTCGCCGAAGACATATCCCTTGACCGACGAGTTGCTGAGTGCAGGCAGCAGAAATCCGCTCTCGCGCCCATTCTCGTTCACGGGATGGCGCAGATAGGGCAAAAAGAAGATCGGCACGCCAAGAAATTTGAAACGCGCATTGGTGGTGCTTGCGACCCCGTTCTGCAGATCGATGAATCGCGAGATAATCTGCCAATCCGGCCTGGGAAGCCGGCAATTGGTCATGGTGCCGTCGACAATCCTGTACTTTCCGTCCCCCGTCTGCAGCAGAACTCTGCCGGAGAAGACAAACGAGTTGGGCGTGGAGTAGACCATCGACCGCCCCGCGCGACGAACCCCCAGCGAGCCGGTGACATTGAAGAAGCGAGCGGTGTGCATGTTGAGATGCATATCGCCGCGCTCAGCCATGATGGAAACATCTTCCGGCCCCCCCTGGACGCGCAGATGGCCCTCGGCTTCCAGGGTTGCGGCGGATTGATCGTAGACCACCTTGTCGGCGCTCAAGACGTAATCCCGGTAGGTGAACTCCTCCACACCGTAGAGCGTGGCCGTGTGGCCTACCCAGGTCTGGCGGTCCGCCTTCCAATGGACGGGGAGGCCGGTGGGTGGTTCAGGCTCAACCTGCGCCACAGGAAGCATCTCCTGCGCGGGATCTTCGGGGAGTTGAACGGGGCTGGAATCGATTCCAGCCCCCGGATTGCGCAAACTGCCTGAAGTTGCGACAACTCCCGCAGGTTCCGAGATAAATCGGGAAGAGGGTATTGCATTAGTCAACGTCTGCCCCCCAACTAGTTGGTGACAGAGCAACAGCAGCGTGATAAACACTAGTTTACGAGGTTGCATTCCCTAACCGGTGACTTGGCTCAGGATATCAAAACTAGCCACCCTCGATGGGACGCAGGCCACGTAGCTCTGGCAGCAGGAAAAATCGAGTCGTTTTGCCGAACGCGGCCCCTGTTTTCCCCCGCGCCCCGGCAGAGTCACGATCTGTTTCAGTGAATCGGGTCCCCGCGAGGGTCCATGCTGAAGCAGGCACTGGGTCACTACGCGCCGGTGCCCATGAAGACGACCCGCATCCTGACATCTCCAGCGATCTTCGGTCGGCTCTTGAGAGCAACTTTCGCCCCAACCATATGCGGGGGCGGCAGAACTGAACGGCAGCGCGGGGCGTGGAATCGGGACCTCATAGCTGAATCGGAAGGGATACGAAAGCCGTGAGTACGAATATGAGCCCGCTGGAACCAGAATCGACCTGGAAACAGGAAGTCAATCTTCGCCTCGCCGCGCACAAGAACCGGCGAGCCGGGGTGGGCGCACCGGAACAGGCCAAAGCCGTGCCCAACCGTGCCCCCAGTCGCGCCTCCGAGGCAGCGGCAAAAGTTGCGGCGCGCTACGCACAGGCCCCCAGCTTTAGCCAGATGCAGGCCGCAGAAGCGAGAACAGCGGTTCGTGCCGCCGAGATTGCGACGGAAGTTGCCCTTGATGCTCAGGCCAATGCCCAGGCCAAACTCGCCGACCTGCAAGCTGCGATCATGCCCGAGCGCGACGCGCTGACGGGCGTTTACCCCTTCCGTGCGCGCTTTGTCGAAGAAGACTGGGTTTCGGCCCCGGCGGCGGACGCGCGACCCGCTGTGGAGACCGCGCAGACTCCGGCGACCGCTCCGTTCGTCCGCGAAGATCTTGCTACGCCCATTCAGGATCAGCCTCTTGATCGGGAACCTGGCCGTGCCGGGCCGCAGATCCTGGGGCCAGACGCCAGTGTTTCCAGGAAACCCTTCGGTCTGCGCTGGGAGCCGGATCTGCCCGCCCTTTCTCTGAATGGGGGGACAGTTCTTTCTCCTCATCGCAGCGAACGGATGCAGGACGGCATCGAGATCTCCGCGAAGGACTGGTGGGAGGCGGCGCCTGCCCAGCGCGACTCTCTCGCTCCGGAAGCCATTGAAGCCATTGAACCTGAGCAGCCTATCCACGCCAACCTGATCGAGTTCCCCCGGGAACTGGTCGCCACGCGCAAGGTACGCCCCAGATTGGCCGAAATCGAAGCGGGCGGCGGCGCCCTTTCCGCCAGCCAATTGAGTATCTTCGAAGTCGATCCCAGGGCCATCTCCACCGAACCGGAGGCGGCAGTGGCCCTTCAACTGCCCGCCGGCGCCGGATGGACCGCAATCGAACTGGACGAGCAGCCTCTCTACGACCTCGAACCCGAGACTGACCCAGCGAAGGTTGCACATCCCATTCAGGTGGCGAGTATGAACCGCAGAGTGCTGTCCGCGGTTGTAGACTCCTCCATCGTTGGAGGAGTTTTCCTGGCTGGGCTGGCCATGGCTGTCTCCCGCGTCACCGAACTTCCCGGCCCGAAGACCATGGAAATCTGGGTTGCTGCGGGACTGTTCCTGATTCAACTCCTCTACATGGCGGTCTTCACGCTTTTTGCCGAGGCCACCCCCGGAATGAAATATGCGGGACTCAGCCTTTGCACCTTCGACGAACGGGTTCCCACTCGCCTGCAACGCCGTGTGCGTCTCTGTGGCTTGCTGCTCTCCGTGCTGCCTTTGGGAATTGGCCTGGCGTGGAGTCTGTTTGATGACGATCGCTTGACCTGGCACGACCGCCTCTCGAAAACCTATCCGCGCAAGAGCTGACCTCGCGCGCTCCCATTGGGAAACAAGCTCTGTGCCCCATCCATACCGCGTCTTCTGCGGTATGGGTGGGAGGCCATCGCACTCTTTGAGGGAGGGATCGACGCGGAAGTGACCTGATAATTTGGAAGTGCCGCCCCGACAAAATGTGCGCCCCATGTCCCCGAATTTGGCACATGGGAAAAAACGACCTCGTTGGGATTCTTCACCCGACCAGGGACCTATCCGCGCTCTTCCATCGGAATATAAGGCGAGGGGTAGGCGGGGCCGATGTACTCCGCGCGTGGCCGAATCAGCCGGTTGTCGTCCAACTGCTCGATCACGTGAGCTGCCCAGCCGGAGATGCGGCTGATGGCAAAGATCGGGGTATAAAGATCGATATCGATCCCCAGCGTGGCATAGGTCGACGCCGAATAGAAATCGACGTTGGCATTGAGCTTCTTGTCCGCATTGATATGCAGTTCGATGGCTCGCGACATCCGATACCACTTGGGATCGCCTGAGTCCACTCCCAGCTTTTCGCTCATCCTGCGCAAATGGGTGGCGCGCGGATCTTCTGTCTTGTAGACGCGATGGCCGAATCCGGAGATCTTCTGCTTGGCCGCCAGCATGTTCTTCACATACTCCACCGGGTCGGCGCCGGCTTTATCGATGGCCAGCAGCAGCCTCATCACCCCTTCGTTGGCTCCGCCGTGCAGCGGGCCTTTGAGAGCCCCGATCGCCCCGGTGACCGCCGAATGCACGTCGGCCAGCGTCGCCGCGATAACCCGGGCAGCAAACGTGGAGGCGTTCAGTTCGTGGTCGGCGTGCAGCACCAACGCCATATCCATGGTCTTCACTGCGGTCTCCGAGGGCATGACGCCGTTCAGCATCCACAGGAAGTTGGCCGAATGGTTCAAGGAGCGGTCCGGAGGGACGATTTCCAAGCCCTTGCGGAGGCGGTCATAGATGGCCACAATCATCGCGATTTGCGAGGTCAGGTTGAAGCTTTTGCGCACATTGGCGTCGTGCGAACAGTCTTTTTCATCGGCATCGTAGAAGCTGAGCGCGCTGACGGCCGTGCGCAATACTTCCATCGGCGTGGCAGAAGCAGGAAAGCCGCGCAACATATCGATGATTCGCGCGTCAATAGAGCGAGAGAGGGCCAAACGCCCCTGGAAGTCGCGCAGAGCCAGCTGGTTGGGAAGGATTCCGTTCCAGAGAAGATACGTCGTTTCTTCAAAATTGGAGTGTTCGGCCAATTCGTGAATATCGATACCGCGATAGGCGAGCACACCAGCATCTCCATCGATCCAACAGATTCCGGAGTTTGCCGCTACAATTCCTTCCAGACCTTTCCCTTTGACTGCAGTCGACATAACCCTTGGCTCTCCCTCTATGTTGAAATTAGGATGAATGCGACGGCAGGACCGGCCTTCAATGGATGGCTGACCTGCAACTTGTTGTAATGACGTTTATAGCGGATCGATTCGATGGTTGTCACGGAATACGGGACGGGAATGCGCCGGAAAGCTCCAAGTACCCCTTTCCGGAGGATTTGCGGCTCCGGCGGCAAAGGGGGTTTTTCCGCGGCGCAGTTTCTCCCGGTTTTCTGTAGACTTCCGAGGTAGGATGAATGCGGTTTTTTCCGCGCCGGGTTTGATCGGGCCGAACCGCAACATCGACTGCGGGCATGCTTCCCGAATATGAAAGGGCGTTGTTGTCAACGCTGCTCTTCATGTTTCAATCAGTATCAAGTAGTTGCGAGCGGCAGGCGACAGAGGCCGCCACAGAAGAAAGGTACACGATGAGCGAATTTGAAAGCACTCCGCGGGCATATTCGGGTCCGTTGCTGGCAGCCATCGCCGTGGCGATTTTGGCTGGCGTGGGCGGGTTGATCTGGAGCGGATCTCTCAGCGGACGGCTGACCACCCAACAGGCGGAACTGACCGAGGCTCAGCAGCAGAATGTGAAGATGGCCGCGGAACTGCGCGAGACCAATGCACGTTTGCGCGTGGCTACCGAGGAACTGGGCAAGTCGCTGGGCTTGACGCAGAAACAGTTGGACACACGCGCGCAAGAGATTATTCGCCGCGAACAGGCCACGGAGATGAACACGGAGCGCCTGGAAGCCTCGCAAAAGCAGACCGCGCAACAACTCGGCGCAGTCTCGACCGAAGTCTCGAATGTGAAATCCGACGTCGGCGGCGTCAAGAGCGATGTCGCCAAGACGCAAAGCGATCTGGCCACAACCATCAGCCAACTGCAGTCGGTCAGGGGAGACTTGAGCGACCATGGCAGCCTGATCGCGCGCAATCACGACGAACTGGACTTGCTCAAGCACAAGGGCGACCGCACCTTCTACGAATTCACGGTAACCAAGAAGGAGCGAAAGCCGGTGGGCACGGTGAGCGTCCAATTGTCCAAGGCCGATCCCAAGAAGAACACCTTCACCCTGGTGGTGTTCTCCGACGACAAGCCGGTCACCAAAAAGGACAAGGGCATCAACGAACCGCTGCAGTTCTATAGCGGCAAGGATCCCATGCTTTTTGAGATCGTAATCAACTCGATCAACAGCAAAAATCAGATCACCGGCTATTTGTCGGTACCCAAAAACGCACCTGTGCCTCCCGTCGTACGGTAAAGACGAGGCCAGCGCGTTTTCTCTTTCAGCGTGAAATCTTCCGTGCCCATCCTTGCACCGTTTTTTGCTGCAAGGGTGGGAGGCCACAAATCTCAATCTCGACGGTAAACAGCTCAATCGAAAATGCGATAGCAGCTTTTGCAAGACGAAAGCCCAGACGGACACCGTCTGGGCTTTCCTGCGTCTGCGCACGAATTCGCTCTAGTGGGGCTCTGCGGCTACTGTTCAATCACCGCGCCCTGGGGCGTCAGCACGAGTTGGGGCTGGTAGCGGAACGCAAAGGTGAAATTCAGATCCTTGCGCGCCTCCCACTCGGGCTTCGAGAGTTTGAACGAGCAAACAATCTCCCCTTCCAAAATCTGTTCGGGATCGAGTGTGGCATCGGTCGGCAGCGCCTTGCCATGAACAAACTTCAGGTCCGGATACACCAGAAACGTCCGGTCATAGTCGGCCGCCGAGGCGGCGTAGCTTGAGTGAATGCCATCCCCCAAAGCCACATTCGTGAGGACTTCATGCAAGAACAGCGGTCCCTTGCTTTGATTGCGGATACGTACGTGAGCAAAGACCAGCACCTGATCGAAGCTTTGCTTGGCCATCGGGGCGCCGTTCGCGTCCAGCCCGGAAGTCTCCACATGCATGGGATGAGCCCATACTTCCAGCACTTCCCCGGCAGCGGCGGGAGGCTTTTCCGCGGTAACCACAAAAACTGCAATTCCGATTGTCACCACGATTGCGGCAATCACGCTGGCCCAGACCACGTGGCTGGTTCCTTTGGTGAATGCCTCGCCGCGTGCCGCATCGTCGAATTTTTCAGGGGAGTCCTGGTGAAGTAAGCTCATGGCGCACTAATCTTACCGTTCCCCGTACGCAAAGGGAAATCAATTCCTGCATTCCTCCTCTGACACCTATCCAATTACAAACCTGCTCGTGGCGCCTTGCCCGTGAATCTTCGCCGCGGAGAAAGGACAATCGCTCGAAGCCAAATCCTTGCCCCCAGAGTTTTCTGTTCTTATCGCGCAGGCGGCGCGAGGTTGGGTTTCCCGCGCTTCAGCGTGGGGAAAGTGGACAGCAGCAGCCAGTCGGCCCTGTAGGGGCGGCGCAAGGCGGCGATTCAGCGAATCCGTGTGATTGCCCAGCCTGCAGAGGCGGTTCACCATGACCCCGCTGGGAAGCAACGCGACGTATTCGCGAGAGGTACACGCCAGATAGCCTCCGTTCGGCAACTGGAATTAGTCGTTTGCCGAACGGCGTGTGCCAGACCCGCTTAGAGCGAGGAATGACCGCAATGCGCGAACCCATAGCGGGATCGCCTGCAAGTTTGGGGTGATATGCCTTGTGAAAAAGGGCGCACCATGCTTGAGCCACGCAGAAGTAGCCTTCAATTCAAGCCCAGTTCGCGCCGCTGTTCGGCAGCTAAGCCGCGTTATGAGCTGCGTCTTTCAGACGGAGAACAGCGTCCGCCTGAGGACCCTTCTGGCCTTGGACAATGTCGAACTCGACGTCATCGCCCTCTTTCAGCGTCTTGTATCCGTCCAATTGGATAGAGGAGTAATGGACGAATACATCCGGCCCATCTTCGCGGCCGATGAATCCATAGCCCTTTGCGTTATTGAACCACTTGACCTTCCCTTTGTACTGAGCCACAGGCTCCTACCTTCCTTGCATCTTTCTTCGTGCACCGTGGAAATGACGGTAAGCAGTCGTTTTGGGGAAACGCCCACCGTACTCGATAAGACGGTAAAACAAGGGGAAAGGTTGGATTTTATTTATCCAATTTGGCTCGCTTCGTGAAATAGGCCGACCCCGTAGCGTCGGCCCATTTCTAAATTGATTCATTGCAATAGAGATGCACGCGAGTCCCGAAAAAGGCCTCGGGCCCGGAGGATTATTTTTTGTGCTTCCCCGTCAGCTTGCGCGCATACAGAAGCACGCTGGTCAGAGTTTTGCCATCGAGAATCTCGCCTTTGTCGATCATTTTGATGATTTCCGAGAGCTTCACCAAGCGGAATTCAATGTGCTCATCCTCCTCCGGATGCGCGTCGCCTGCCACCAGTCCCTCAGCCAGAAAGACCTTCATCGACTCGCCAAGGAACCCAGGGCTGGCATAGTACTCCACCAGCGGCTTCCACTTCTTGGCCTTGTAGCCGGTCTCTTCGGACAACTCGCGCTGCGCGCCAGCCAGCGCGTCCTCGCCAGCATCCAGCTTGCCGGCCGGCAGCTCCCACAGGTACTGATTGGCGGCGTGACGATATTGCCGCTCCACCACGACCCAGGGGTCTTTCTTGCTCTTCGACTGGTCGATTGCCAAAATCACGACGCTCCCATTATGTCGAATGATGTCGCGCTCGTTCTCCCTGCCATCGGGCTCAATCAGCTTGTCATGCAGGACACGGAAGAGCGGCCCCTGATACACGACCTCAGAACTGAGGATCTGTGCGACACCGGAGTTGGCAGCGGGAGCAGGCTTGGCATTTTTCTTGATCTTTGCCTTGCCCTCAGCTTTGGGCGCCGGTTTTGCCTTCGCCTTAGCTTGCTTGGATTTTGGCTTCGCCTGCTTGGCTTTCGGCTTGACCTCTTTCGCTGCCTTGGGCACGACCACTTCGGATGCCTCTTTCTTCGCGGTCTTGGCCTTCACAGCGCCCTTTTTCGGCGCTTTGCCGGCTTTTGGTTGCACATCGACTGACGGTTTCAAAGATTTCTTCTTCCCTGGCATTGAACTTAGCCTCCTCGCACTGCGTTGCTGCATAATCAGGGAAAGTATACGCATTGCAAGCCCTGAGCAGTGAACAAGATTGCTCGGTTGTCAGGGCAATCGCATTTGAAATTGCAATCATGAACCGCAGTGGCTTTGGAAGGGCGCGGCTTTTTAGCCGTGCGGCAAGAATTCGCAAAATCGACGGGGCTTTAGCCCCTAGGGCAGGTATGCTCTTGCATTTTGAAATCCTCCCTGAGGGGCTGAAGCCCTAATCTCCCTCTTTCGCCAGCTTCGGCGCGGCTGAACAGGCTGCTGAAAAAGGCTGTATTTCGCCAATAATCCTGAAATACGTCCCTCGGTGGCGAAAGCCAACGCTGATTTGATTGACCATATCGGCACGGCTAAAGCCATGCCCTTTCAAAACTGAGGGCAATATCGAGTTTTTCCGCAGCCTGTAAGGCCGTGCCCTTTCAAGACATAATCGTCCCGCATCTTGAAGTGCGATAGCCCTTTCTCGGTTCTGCATCGGGAAGGCCACGCATGGCATCCTTAACAAAGGCGAATTTACCTCCGGCTTAAAACGACGGGGCTTGTATGCCCAGACTCGCAGTGGGGAGCAAAAATCCAAAGTGATTCAATCAGAAGCGTGTGCCTTGCTCAAAACTGAGAATTATCCGGTCACCCAGGCCCCCGGCCTGAGCCAGCTTTTTCTGGACTATTGCGCCGCTGCGCCGGCTGTGCGGCGTTTCTACCCCCAGTTGCTGACGTCACAAGTGGGTTCCGCAGGATCCATGCCGGTTTGGCAGCAGCGCCCATCCGTTCCCGCTCACTGGCAGGAACTGGTCGCCTTGCTGGCGGAGCAAAATTCGACGCCGCCCGCGCAAAGATCTCTCGATGCGCTGCGCCAAGGTGCCGGAATCATGGTGACGGGGCAACAGGTTGGGCTCTTTGGAGGCCCGCTGTTCACCCCATTTAAAGCTGCCACAGCCGTGGCCCGGGCGCGCCAGGCGACCGCCGCCGGTGCGCCGCATGTCCCGATCTTTTGGCTGGCGACAGAAGATCATGACTTCCCGGAGATCGACCATGTGGTCTTTCCCGCGCGCCGGGAACTCCGCAAGCTGCAATATAAGAACGCGCCATCGGCACAGCGGCCCGTCGGCGGCGTGGTGCTCGACGAGTCCATTGGCCCCTTGCTCGACGAGGCCTGGGAACTGCTCGGAACCTCCGACGCCATGGATGCCCTGGTTGCGGCCTATAAGCCGGGACGGACGTTTGCCCAGGCCTTTGCCGATTTCTATTGCCAAGCCTTTGCAGCCCAGGGACTGCTGGTTCTGGATGCGGGAGGCCGGGCTTTCCACAAGATGGGTGCGCCGGTCCTGCGCGCGGGCCTGGAGCAGGCCGACGAACTGCACGTCGCATTATTGGAACGGGATCGCCAACTTGCCGAAGCCGGCTACCATGCGCAGGTGGCCGTCGGAACCCAATCCAGCTTGCTCTTTCTGATCGACGAGCATAGCGGAGCCCGTGTCGCCCTGAAGCGCATCGCTCCCACAGCCGCAGAGCCGCATGGCCTTTGGCAGGCAGGTCGACAGAGCTACTCCACCGCCGATTTGGTCGGCATTCTGGAAGCGCAGCCCGAGCGCATTTCGCCCTCCGCGTTGCTGCGTCCCGTCTTTCAGGATTTCCTCCTCTCCACTTCGGCCATCGTCGGCGGTCCCGCGGAGATTGCCTACTTCGCCCAGTCCGCAGTGCTGTATGAACGGATTCTGAGCCGAGTTACCCCATCGCTTCCACGTTTCTCGGCCACCTTAATCGAGCCGGCCATTGCCGAGCTTCTGCAAAGGCATGAATTGACCTTGCAACGAGTGATCGCCGAGGGACGGGCGGACTCGCTGGCCAAGGTGCTTGCCGCCAGAGCAATCCCCATCGAAGGCAAGAGGCTGTTGGCCGCGGCGGGGAATGCGATGGACAGGGAACTGACCCCTCTGCTGGAGTGGATGCAGACCGTGGATGCGGGGCTGGGTCGCTCAGCGCAAACATCGGCCAGCAAGATGCGCTACCAGATGAACCGGCTGCGCAACCTTGCCGCCAACTTCGAACTGCAAAAGGAAGCTTCGTTAGCGCGGCAGGCCGAATCGATCAACCAATCTCTCTTCCCAAATGGCGCCTTGCAGGAACGGGTCCACGGAGCCGCATTCTACTTGGCAAAGTACGGCTTCGAACTGAACGAATGCCTCGTCAGCGAAGCCGAGCAAAGCACCTCGGGACACAGCGCTATTTGGCTCTGAGTCCGGCCCATGAATCCGAGCGCTCTGGGGCAGGTGCTCCGTAGCAGCGTTCCTTGCCCCATCCTTTTCGCGAAAAGGTTGGGAAGCCCCTGGGCAATCGCATTTGAAGCATTGAAGGGTACGGGCTTCAGCCCGTACATTGCAGCAATGCCGAAAAATGGGCTTCAGCCCCCGAGGGATACGGCTGAAGAAGTCCGACTTGCGAGTTCAGTCCCTCAGGGGCTAAAGCCCCGCCGATTTTGGCTGCATATGTACGGGCTAAAGCCCGTACCCTTCCAACCTTTTCGTACCCTCCCTACCTTTTCGCTTTTTTCAAAGAATGATCCAAATGCGATTGCCCTGGGGAAGCCCCTACCTCCGTTGACGGGCCCAATCCTTCTCCAAATCCGTTCTTCCATTCGCCGAGGTCCATCTTGTTCTCTTTGGCGTCCTTTGGAAATGTCGATCCGCCTTCGAAGCACCGAAAGCCGACTCCGCTATAATCCTCACGAAACGCGGAAAGGCTCTCCATGCGAAACAATTCTGCAATCCTGATCCTGGTCCTTCTGGCTTCTGCTGCCGCAGCTCAAGCACCGAAAGAACCCTGCGCTGTGCCCGGAAATAACAATGATTTTCTCGGAATCCAGACCGTTCGCCTGTGGCCGGGAGACGCCCCGGAGGCCAAGGGCAAGGCTTGCGAAGATACTCCGACCCTGACGGTCTTCAGCCCCCGCGCAGGACAGGCGAACGGTTCGGCGGTAGTCGTTTTGCCCGGCGGCGCCTATCTTCGGCTTGCGGCCGACCACGAAGGCCGGCAAATCGCGGACTGGTTCACCGCGCGGGGCTTCCGTGCCTTCGTGTTGAGCTATCGCCTCTCCTCGAACGGATACCTGCTTCCCGTTCCTCTTCTGGATGCGCGCAGGGCCATTCAGACGGTTCGTGCGCGAGCAAGGGATTACGCGATCAATCCCAATCGCATCGCGATCATCGGCTTTTCCGCGGGCGGTCATCTCGCCGCACTTTCCGCGACCCAGTTTGTTCCCGGCAAGCCGGATGCCGACGATCCCATCGAGCGGGTTTCCAGCCGGCCGGATTACCTGGTTCTCGGCTATCCCTGGATCGGGGCCATCAGCAGCGATACCTCGCACCTGTCCTATTGCAAGCTCTTTAATGTCATGGACCGCTGCGAAGCGCTGCGCGCGGCCTACTCTCCGGATCTTTTTGTCACCAAAGACACGCCCCCCACCTTTTGGTTTCATGCCTTTGAAGATCACACCGTTCCGGTGGAGCAGGGCTTGCGCTTCTACGAGGCCCTGGTGAGGGCGGGTGTCCCGTCGGAGGCGCACATCTATGCCCATGGCCCGCACGGCTTCGGCTTGGGTGGCGGAGACCCCGTGCTGGGCCAGTGGCCAGCAGAATTGGAAAACTGGCTGCGAGCGCAGGGTTTGCTGACGGTGGACAAGACTGTAGCGACCAACTCCGACGATCGGCACGGAGTTCCCTTCAAGGAAGGCGTCGAAGTTAGCATCAACGGGCAAGGCCCCTATCGCTTCGGTCTGGATACCGGGTCAACGCCGGCTTTTCTTATCGATCCGCAACTGGCTCACCAACTGAATTTGCCTGTGACCTCGCAGACACATCTTCATGGCTTTGCTGATCATGGCAACGACCCGCTGGCAGACGTACTACGGATCGATACCCTGCAGTTGGCAGGGCACCCGTTCCAACATGCGATTGGAGTCGGTTTTGGAAACAGTTCGCCGTTGATCAAGGGCGGGGAGGGCACGCTGGGCATGGGGTTGTTCAAGGACGTAGTGCTCAAAATCGACTACCCCGGCGACAGGTTGTCGGTGGCAGAGGGAAGCCTGCCGGAGGCTGACGGCAAAAGGGTGCTGGCCTATACCGATGAGCATTTGCATCCCATCCTTCCGGTGGTTCTCGGAGGGATTTCCGTCCAAGCCAAGCTGGATTCAGGCGCCCGGGGCATTGGCGCCGATCTCTCTGTTCCCACGCAGTTTGCAGCGCAAGTGAAGCTGCTGAACCGTCAGGAAGGGAAGGGAGCGGTGAACGACATTGTGGGGCACAGCTTCAGCTATGCGACGGCGACACTCGACGGTGACCTGACCATTGGCGACCTGGCGATTCATCACCCCACCCTGATGATCAGTGATTCCCTCGGATACGTGAATATGGGAGGCATCGTTAACCGCATGGTGGTTTCCATCGATCAGAAGAACCACCGGATCAAGCTGGAAATTCCCAACTAGGTCTGTGATCCGCGTTCCTTGGGAGAGCGGTGTTTTGGGTCGACGCGGAGGGATCGCGAGAGGCCAAGTATCGGAATAGTCGCCATTTCAATTAACCAGCCCGGGAAAACAATACCCAAAAATAGAGAGGCGGGCCGACAGTTTTGGGAGTGGAAGGACTTCCCAAAGCTGCCGCCCGCTGGACCCTGGACCGGGTCTAGGTGATAGGGTTAGTTTAGGCTCATTGACGGTGAAAGCAAGATCTTTTTTGATGTGAAATCTTCAAACCGTGACCGCAGTCACACCACCCGCCCCAAACGCCAATCCCTGCGTTGACTTGCCCGGCTGGCCCTGATAAAAAAAGGGTGGCGACCCGGAGTGAGTAAGCTGCTGGGCCACTGTCACCAGCAAGCCAAATTCACCGCTTCAGCACTCAGGACAACCGGTCTCAGCATGCAAGAAATCCTTTCACAAATCGGAGCGCTTCTGGTCGGCGCCGTGCCCACAGCCCTGTTGTTCGTGGTCCTGGTTGTGGCCTACCAGTTCCTGGTGCAGGGGCCGCTGACCAAGACGTTGAAAGAACGCCGGGCTCGCACAGAAGGCGCTGTTGAAGACGCACAAAGGGCGATTGCGGTGGCCGAAGCCAAGGCTGCCGAATATGCCAACAAGCTGCGCGAAGCCCGTGTCGAGGTCTACAAGATTCGCGAAGCCCGCGTGAAACAGTGGAATTCCGAACGCGATGCCGCTCTGGACGCTGCCCGCAAAGTGGCTGCCGAGAAAGTTCGCCAGGCCTGCGCCGAGATCGATTCCCAGGCCGCGCTAGCCCGGACGAGCATCTTGGCCAGCGCCGGAGAATTAGCCAGTCAAGTCGTACGCGCGATTCTGCCCTTGGCCGCCGGGGGGATCCGTTGAGAGAGTCGATGCTGTATACCTGTTGCACCAAGAAGATCTCTGGAATTCTGCTTTTGACGGCACTCGCTGCCGCGGTTGCTCTTGCACCTGTGGTGGCGAGAGCACAGGAAACTGCGCCGCAGTCTGCCGCTACCGAGGCAGCCAAGCCCACCCAGGAAGAGCAGAACGAAGCCTTCCTGACCAACGGCCCCATGGTGAAGTGGACGGCCAAGACCCTGAACGTGAGCAACAAGACAGCGTCGAACATCTGCCTGTTCTTCAACTTCGCCGTCCTGGTGCTGATCGTTGGCATTCCGCTGGCAAAGATGACCCCCAAGGTGCTGCGCAAGCGGGGCCAGACCGTCCTCGTCAACATCGCAGATGCTCGCAAGGCGACCGAAGAGGCGAACGCCCGACTGGGCGCGATTGAAGCCAAGCTTGCCGGACTCGGCGCCGAGATCGATCAGATCCGCGCCCAGGTCGAGCAGGAAAGCAAGCAGGACGAAGTTCGCATCAAGGCATCGATCGAAGAAGAAAAGACCCGCATTGTGGCTGCCGCCGAGCAGGAGATCAACGTTGCGGCGACCCAAGCCCGTCGCGGGCTGCAGAACTTCGCCGTCGATCTGGCCATCGAGCAGGCCGCCAAGCAGTTGAACCTCACCCCCGAAACCGACCAGGCTCTGATCGCCGAATTCATTCGCAGCACCGGTCCCAACGGAAAGACGCACGGAGGGCAGAACTAGATGGCAGCCTTTGTTTCCCGTTATGCCCGCGCCTTTGCCGATGTGGTGGTCTCCGCCAAGCTGGATGCGGCGGCGCTGGACCTGCAGTTGAATGATTTCCTGGCCACCTGGGCAGGTAGTTCCGAGCTGCGCACACTGTTTGCGACTCCTGCAGTGACGATTCAGCAAAAGATCGCGATTCTGGACAAGATGAACGCCCGCCTCGGCATGCAGAAGGAACTGCGCAACCTGCTGGCGGTGATGATCAACAACGGCCGCATCGGGGATGTTGCGGAAGTGATCGCAGCCTACCGGACCGAGTTGAAAGAGCGGCAGGGAATTCGCCAGGCGGAAATTGTCACCGCGCGCAAGTTGGGTGAAAAAGAGAAGGCTTCCCTGGTAGCCGGAGTCGGCCAACTGGCGGGTTCGCGCATCGAAGCAAATTTCAAGTTGGACGCCTCCATCCTTGGCGGGACGGTGGTGCGCATCGGTTCCACGGTTTATGACGGCTCCGTTCGCGGACGCCTCGACAGGTTGCGGGAAGCACTGATCGCGTAAGTACTAGGGATCAGAGGTCAGGGATCAGGTCAGGGATCAGTGATCAGGGTTCAGGGATCAGGATTTCAAGTCATCAAGAGTTTTGGCAACATGCGGTAGTTTGGAATCGGGAAAACGGGAAGCAGCGGTAGGAAATCGAGGAAGTCAAGGGTGTCCTGACCCCTGACCCCTCATCCCTGACCCCTTGCTCCTGACCCCTGATCCCTGACCCCTGCAACAAGAGGAAGAAATGGCTCAGATCAAGGCAGACGAGATTACGACACTCCTTCGCGACCAGATCGCGAACTACGACTCGAAGGTCCAGGTCGACGAAGTCGGCACCATCACCTCGCTCGGCGACGGTATCGCCCGCCTGCATGGTCTGGACAAGGTCATGGCTGGCGAACTCCTCGCCTTTCCGCATGGGATCGCCGGACTCGCGCTGAGCCTGGAAGAAGACTCCGTGGGCGCCGTGGTTCTGGGCGATTACACCGAGATTCGCGAAGGCGATGAGGTGAAGCGCACCGGCAAGATTCTTAGCGTCCCTGTGGGCGAGGGGATGATCGGCCGCGTAGTCAACGCGCTCGGCGAGCCCATCGACGGCAAAGGTCCGATCAAGAACGACGGATTCCTTCCCGTGGAGCGTCTGGCTCCTGGCATCATCGACCGTCAAGGCGTTCGCGAGCCCATGGCGACCGGCATCAAGGCCATCGATTCGATGATTCCCATTGGCCGCGGTCAGCGCGAGCTGATCATTGGCGATCGTCAGACGGGCAAGACCGCCGTCCTGCTGGACACGATCATCAACAACGCCAAGAACGGCCTGATCTGCATTTATTGCGCCATCGGCCAGAAGCGTTCGTCGATTGCTCAGGTTGTGCAAACGCTCACCGAAGCCGGCGCGATGGGCCACACCATCATCGTGGCGGCCTCGGCCTCCGAGCCGGCGCCCATGCTTTATCTGGCGCCCTACTCGGCCACGGCCATGGGCGAATACTTCCGCGATTCGGGCCGTCACGCGCTGGTCATGTACGACGATTTGTCGAAGCACGCCATGGCCTACCGCGAAATTTCGCTGCTCCTGCGCCGTCCGCCAGGCCGCGAAGCGTATCCCGGCGACGTCTTCTATCTCCACTCGCGCTTGCTTGAGCGTTCTGCCAAGGTGTCGAAGGAAAAGGGCGGCGGATCGTTGACCGCTCTTCCCGTCATCGAAACCCAGGCGGGCGACGTTTCGGCCTACATTCCGACCAACGTCATCTCCATCACCGACGGTCAGATCTTCTTGGAAACCGATCTCTTCAACTCCGGCGTACGTCCGGCTGTGAACGTGGGTCTGTCGGTTTCGCGCGTAGGCTTCTCGGCCGCTATCAAGGCTGTCAAGCAGGTTGGTTCGACCTTGAAGCTCGATCTGGCGCAGTACCGCGAATTGGCGGCCTTTGCCCAGTTCGGTTCCGATCTCGATCCCATGACGCAGAAGCAGCTCAATCGCGGCAGCCGCCTGACCGAATTGCTCAAGCAGCCTCAGTTCCAGCCGTTGACCTGGCAGCAGCAAGCGATCATTCTCTTCACCGGCACGCAGGGCTACCTGGACGATCTTGCGCTGACCGACATTCGCGCCTTTGAAGACGGGCTGTACAAGTACTTTGCCAACGCGCAGAGCGCCTTGGTGGAAGAGCTGACGACCAAGAAGCAGTTCGACGACGAGCTGAAGACCAAGCTGCACGCGGCGCTCAAAGAGTACAAGGCAAACTTTGCAGCGGAACTCGCTGCAAAGTAAGGGATCAGGGAACAGGGGTCAGGGATCAGAGGGAAGTGCGATGGTTCACTCCTTTCGAGATTTGACGGTATGGCAGAAATCGATGCAGATGGCGGTTTCGGTCTATAAGCTGACCCAGGCTTTCCCGAAAGATGAGTTGTACGGACTTACCAGCCAGATGAGACGGGCGACCGTTTCGATTCCCAGCAATATCGCTGAGGGCCATGGCCGGTTGAACACTGGGGAGTACCAACAGTTTTTGGGCGTCGCGAGAGGCTCGAACTTTGAACTGCAAACACAGCTTGAAATCGCACGATCCTTGGGACTGGGCGACTCCAAACTGCTCGATACTACTGAAGGTTTGTCGCACGAAGTTGGGAAGATGATTTTTGGGATTCTGGAATCGCTTAAGGACAAAGGCTCAGCGAACTGAAATCTGATCCCTGACTCCTGATCCCTGATCCCTGACCTCTGGCCCCTGGAAGGTTTTATGGCAAACGTACTCGATCTAAAACGGCGCATTCGCAGTGTGAAGAACACGCGGCAGATCACCAAGGCCATGAAGATGGTCTCGGCGGCCAAGCTGCGCCGCGCGCAAGAGCGGGCGATGTCGGCACGGCCCTATGCCAAGATGATCAACAGCGTGTTGGAGTCGCTGACCCGCCGCGTCGGTCTCTACGATGACGCCACCGGCAACCTGTGCCATCCTCTGTTCCTCTCGCGGCCAGAGAAGCGCATTCTGCTGGTCGTCGTCAGCGGCGACAAGGGCTTTGCAGGCGCATTCAATACCAACATTCTCAAGACCGCTTTTCAATTCATCGGCGGTAACCCGGACAAGGAAATCGACCTCGAAGCTGTCGGCCGCAAGGCGCGCGATCAGGTCCGTCGCAAGTTTCCCATCGCTGTCTACAACGAAGTCACCGATGAAAACGGCGTCGTTCGTCAGGTGCGCGAGCGCAAAGGCAGAATCGAAGTCACCGGTGATCATCCCGGCATTCTCGAGAAGCTCGATCAGAGCCGCGTGCGCGAGATCGCGGAGACCATCATCTCCCGCTATGCCGCGGAAGAGATCGACGCAGCCTACATCGTGTACAACGAATTCAAGTCGGTAATCTCGCAGCGCCTGGTTGTGGAGAAGCTTTTGCCGTTGCTCAAAATCGGCATTCCGCAAATCACGGAAGCTCATGAGCCGAGCGCGGAAGAGAAGGAAAAGGCGGCGGAAGCTGCTCTCTCCGCGGGCATCGAAATCGAGCCCATCGACACCGCCGAAGCCGACGAAGAAGCCAAGAAGTTTGGTACGGCTGACGTTGACTACATCTACGAACAGCCGGCCGAAGAGTTGTTCGCAGGGCTGATTCCGCAGTATGTATTTTCCATGCTTTATCACGCCATGACCGAATCGGTTGCCGCGGAACATGCGGCCCGTATGACGGCGATGGATTCGGCTACCAACAACGCCTCGGACATGATCGACTCGCTCACGCTGCATATGAATCGCGTGCGCCAGGCGGCCATCACCAAGGAGATCATCGAAATCGTCAGTGGAGCCGCAGCTCAGTAAGGATTTGATTTGAAGATCCTTGAGCTTTTGCAGAGCGTGTTTTGGAGCAAGAAAGCGTTACTGAGAAGTCTGATTGGACTTGGGATTCTCATTGTTACGGTCGTTTTGATAGCTGGAGTTTGGTACGAGGCCGAGTTACGTTGGCTTACGCCCGGAGAGCGGAAAGCAGGGAAAGCCGCTCTGGGTCAGATTGACTCTTTGCAGAATCTTGAGTTGATCAGTCGCAAAGATTTTGAGGCAAAAGAGAGTGGGCTGCGGGAAAAGCTGGATAGAGCCCATCAAGCAGCTTGGACATTACTGGACGGTGTGGTTGCTTCGGAGTTGTACTTTTATCTCCATTCAACCGAGCGAGAACGAGCAGCGGTTTGGGAGCAACACCGGATGCAGCCAGGAGATTCTTCAATAGCGGAATCAGATCGCGAGTTGAATCGAAGGGCAATTTCGGACGAGAAGGAATCGGTGCGGTTACACCGCGCATTTTTGCACAAAGCGCTGGAGTAGCGAAAGTTCAGATCTCAAGAAGGCAGAACAAATGGCAGAGAATTTCGGCAAAGTAATTCAGGTCTCCGGCCCCGCCGTAGACGTGCAGTTCGAAGAAGCGACAATGCCGCCCATCTTTCAGGCATTGCGCGTCGTCAGCGAGGGCTTCGACGTGCCCGAGCCTATCTCGGTCATCCTCGAGGTCCAGCAGCACCTCGGTGAAGGCCGTGTCCGTACCGTGGCTATGGAAGCCACCGACGGCATGGTCCGCGGCATGAAGGCCATCGACCTCGGCGGCCCCATCCGCGTTCCGGTGGGCAAAGAGACGCTGGGCCGCATCATCAACGTCATCGGCGAGCCAGTGGACAATCTCGGCCCCATCGGCGAAAAGAGCCGTATGCCGATTCACCGTCCCGCTCCGCTGTTCGACGAGCAGACCACGCACGAGGAGATGTTCGAGACCGGCATCAAGGTCATCGATCTGATCCAGCCCTTTTTGAAGGGTGGCAAGATCGGCCTCTTTGGCGGCGCCGGCGTGGGCAAGACGGTCGTCATCATGGAACTCATCAACAACGTGGCCAAGAACCACGGCGGCTATTCGGTCTTTGCCGGTGTTGGCGAGCGTACCCGTGAGGGCAACGATCTTTGGGTGGAAATGACCGAGTCTGGCGTCATCAAGCCGGGCGACTTCGCCAACTCCAAGTGCGCTCTCGTGTACGGCCAGATGACCGAGCCGCCAGGCGCGCGTCTGCGCGTTGCGTTGAGCGCTCTCACTGTCGCCGAGTATTTCCGCGACGTCGAAGGCTCTGACACGCTGCTCTTCATCGACAACATCTTCCGCTTCACGCAGGCCGGTTCCGAGGTCTCCACGCTGCTTGGCCGTATGCCTTCCGCCGTGGGTTACCAGCCGAACCTGGCTACGGAGATGGGCGAATTGCAGGAGCGCATCACCTCGACCAGCAAGGGTTCCGTCACGTCCGTGCAGGCCGTCTACGTGCCCGCCGACGATTTGACCGATCCCGCGCCGGCAACCACCTTTGCCCATTTGGACGCGACCACCGTGCTCAGCCGGCCTCTATCTGAGCTGGGCATCTATCCGGCCGTCGATCCGCTGGCTTCCACCTCGCGTATTCTCTCGGCCCGCATCGTGGGTCAGGAGCATTACGACGTGGCCCAGGGCGTCAAGAAGATCCTGCAGAGGTACAAGGATCTGCAAGACATCATCGCCATTCTGGGTATCGACGAACTCTCCGACGAAGACAAGCTCACCGTGGCCCGCGCCCGCAAGGTACAACGCTTCCTTTCGCAGCCCTTCCATGTCGCCGAGCAGTTTACTGGCATGGCTGGCCGCTATGTGAAGGTCGCCGATACGGTGCGCAGCTTCAAGGAGATCATCGAAGGCAAGTACGATGACATCCCCGAGCAGGCCTTCTACATGAAGGGCGCCATCGAGGAAGTAATTGAAACCGCCGAGAAGATGAAGGCGTCGGTTTAAAAGCAGGGAACAAGGAACAGGGATCAGAGATCAGTTCAAGCGCCATACCGAAAACTGAAAACTCTGATCCCTGATCCCTGACCCCTGACCCCTGAAAGGTTTTCATGGCAGACGAGACAAATCAACTGCGGGTCCGGCTGGTCACTCCCGAACGCACCCTGTTTGAGCACGCGGCCACGGCTGTGCTGCTTCCTGCGAAGGATGGGTACTTCGAAGTGCTTCCCGGCCACGCCCCGCTCATCGCGGAACTCGGCGCCGGCGACGTTACCGTGTTTGGCGGGCCCGATGGCGACCAGCGCTACAACGTAAGCTGGGGCTTCGTCGAAGTGCTCCCCGAGCGCGTGACGATTCTGGCTGCGGACGCCCTGAAGCCGTCGGAGATCGATGTGCCTCGCGCCGAAAAGCAACTGGATCACGGCCTGCAGATGTGGAAGGAAGCCGGCGAAAGCGCGGATGCCTACACGGAAGCGTTGCGTGTCATCAGCGAGGCGGAAGCCAAGATGTCTTCCGCGGCCGACAAAAGCTAAAGACGGTTCAACCTAAGCGGCAAAAACGGCAGGCCCCACTCTTCGGAGCGGGGCCTGTTCTGTTGTGGGAGAGTGCTTTCTTAGCTCGCGTCGCTGATGCAATGGGAGATCCCTCGGCCGGAGGGATTCTCACTGAAAAGCCCAGAAAACGATCCTACCGTTTCTCGTCTCCTCAAACCGCTGCCTGCACTCTCGCACTCAGATCGATATACCTGCCGATTCTGATCACATTCCCAGGCTAAAATTCGCCAACTTGCGATTGCGAGAAACAACCACCGCCAGAAAGAGAACACCTGCTCCAAGCATCAGATAGGTGCTGGGTTCCGGTGTCGCTGCTGTGGCCTCGAACGCGTAGTTGGTGTACTGCGATCCTCGTGCCCAGTCGCTCACAAAAGCAGACTGGTCTCCAAGGCTGAGGTAGAGCCCTCCAGTGCTGATCACGGAGTTATCCGCCACAATTGTGCCGCAGGGGAAGCTCCCGCCGCAAGCACCGCCCCAGGTCGAAACCCAGGACTCGAAGTTGATATCCGTTGGGTTGTTGTCAACTGTTGATGTCACATACTCGCCGGCATTGCCTCCGAATAACAGAGCGGCGGCCTCCTGCCCTGTGTAAGCAGAGGGATCGGAAGCCCAATACGGTCCCTGGTCTACTTCCCAGGCGCCGACGAAGGTGTAGCTGGTCGCATGCAAGTTGGGAGTGCCAAACAAGAAGCAGGCGCAAGAAACCGCCAATAACGCCACAAATCGTTTCGCTGATCGCATATCATCCTATCTTGAACTGCATATTTGAATGCAAGATTGTACGAGCAGGTGAGCGAGTATTCCGCTCGTACACTGAGTTACAAGGCAATTAACTGACCAAATTGTTAGTCTTTATTAATCAGTCGATTACGATATCCACGAGCCGTTCGTATGCAAATATTTGCATAGAGAAGGATGGGCTATATTCCATTCCGGGCCGTGGTAAGTCTGGTAACAGCAGTGGTGGAATCCGAGTTATCGGGACTTTTGCGCGAGCAACCGGATCGGCGGGTGGCCCTGATCTCATCCTTTCTTCCCCCATTTCAAATCCAGGTGCCCGCAGTCTCGGTCTTGAGATCTCGGGAAGCTCAGAGTCGTCGACTCCGAGATGTTGCTCCCGCGAAGGAACGTTCGCGGATCTGCACATGGGCAATCCCGGGTCGGCGACGAGGAGAAACCGGGTATCCAGCCCGGATCCAGCGAGCAATTTGGGCTCCGGGTCGGAACCCGACAGAGCGCCGCTGCTTCCCAGGTTGGTTCCGGCCCCGGCAGAAACTGGACTTTGGGAGCGCAGAATGAGAAATGCCGGGGAAACGCTCCGGTCAGAATCTCAGGGATCTCCCCGGTTCATTCCGGGGCCGATCGGGCAATTCCGTGCATTCTCCGCCTCAAACGCATACAATTCTGGATTGAAATGGCAAAGACAAAAGCGACGATGTTTGAAGTAGCTTGCCCCGATTGCGGGGCGATGTTGAAGATCGATGCGACCACCGGGTTGCTGGTCAGCCACACGCCGGCTCCGCGCAAACGCACCTTCGAAGACCTGGCGACGGCTGCGCAGGCGATGCGCGAGCAGGAAGAGCGCAAGGAGTCGATCTTCCGCCAGTCGATGGATGCGGAAAAGAACCGGGAAGATCTCATGGAGAAGCGCTTCGCCGAAGCACTGCGCAAAGCCAAGGATGCCCCCGAAGGCAAGCCGTTGCGTGAATTCGATCTGGACTGAGGTCGCCTGGCCTTCCCAGGCATCCAAGCACTCGTCGGGCATGTCGCTCCTGCGCATAACTTTTTGAGATACTAACCAAGCCCAGCTCTCACCAGGAATCGTTCGTGAGAATGGAAGGAGGCTTTATGGAAGTGGTGGTACCGATCAACAACCAGCCGAAGAGTACAACCGTCGCCGCGAAGACCAGAACCGACGAATCAGGGGACTGGACCGGAATTGTTGCCAGTGGCGCTTTAATTGCCGGAGGGCTGCTGATGCTTCTTGGGAAGCGGCGCATCGGCACGGTCGTGGCTGCTTCCGGCGCTGCGCTGGCGCTCCTGGAGGAGCAGGAGGCCGTTCGCGAGCTCTTTCAACAACTCCCCGGCTATATTGACGAGGCGCAGCGGCTGGCCGATCGTGTGCAAGGCACCGTCGAGGATCTCGCCGAGAAGCGCGCGAACCTGCGACGGATCCTGACTCAATAGCTCTGCGGCGTGGAGCTATTCCCGGAAGATGGCAATAGAAGCTCACCGCTCATGGGACCGGAGCCCTGTGCCGAGATCGCATGAGCGGTCAGTATCGCCCATACATCCGGGTGCCCCATGTCTCCGATTCTGGGAGATGGGAAAGCAACAATCTATTCCGGCCAGCGATTGGTTTTGTAACCAAATGATTTGAAGGCATTGCGCAGCCAGATCGGGTGCCCCTGATCTCGATTTTGAGACCAGGGAAAGCACCAATCCAATCGGCCAAAATACTAGCCCAACTTCCGCAGTTGGAATGACAAGTGGTTTGTTTTCAATGCATGTATAGCGAAGTCTTCACTACACTTCTGCAAAATCGAGGCGGGAAGGGATCTCCAGACCAAGCCGTTGAAGCAGGATGGCTTGATGGTCTGTGGGACGGCTGATACAGCGCTTGCGGATGGAGATGCCCGCTCGCGTGGGCAGCAGCACATCGACCAGCGAGATTTGGTCCAACTCGGCGAAGATCTTGCGCGGCTCATCGCCCAGGCCGGCACGGTTGCACCACATGCCCAAGGTTTTCCAAAGGACATAAGCCAAGAAACAGACCAGGATGTGGGCCTGTACGCGCTGTTCCTTCTGGTGCCAGACGGGCCGCATCACCAGGTCGCTCTTGTGCAACCGAAAGGCCTCTTCGGCCTCGGTCAGTTGGATGTAGGCGCGCCATAACTCTTCGCCGCTCCAGTCCGTTACGTTGCTGCGCAGCAGATAACATCCCTCGCTCAGTGTTATCCAATCACGCTGCTCGTTGCGCTTGTTCCAGCGCAGATGCGCGAAGCCCTGTGCGTCGGCTTCCACATCCACCTGGAACAAGGCAGCCGCACGGCTGTTGCGTCCCAGCAGGCGGCCCACTTGCCGGGCCACGCGCAGAGGGTTCTGCTTGCGCTGGCTGCAT
>Ga0302320_10006701_pt1 | contig 25486 bp, 30 predicted proteins | sample Bog_T0_3_FD_202130 | JGI IMG/M metagenome (GOLD analysis project Ga0302320, IMG submission 202130) | Peat permafrost microbial communities from Stordalen Mire near Abisko, Sweden - Bog_T0_3 | ecosystem: Environmental > Terrestrial > Soil > Wetlands > Peat | place: Sweden: Abisko, Stordalen Mire... | reverse complement strand
TCGCACAAAACCCGGAAGCCACTCTTCATCCTCCATCACGAGCCGCCCTCCCGCGAAACCCTGAACGGGAAGCACATTGTCGAGGTCCTCAAAAAACACCGGCCCGCTTTCCTCGGCTGCGGTCATCTCCACCACGATCCATATTTGCACGGATGGTTCACGCGCGAGGGGAGCACCTGCTGTTTTAATGCCGGCAACCATGAGGCGATCACCGGGGATGAGTTCTCCGCGCCGAATCACATCCTGGTCTTTCCGCCGGACGCCGGGGGCGAGAGCCGGGCCGAGTGGCATCATCTGACGCTGGACGGGACGGGTGCCTTCGCTTGGGAGATAAGCGGCACGACCGTCAAAACGGCGGGCGCTGGCAGCAATGTTCGCGGTGGCGGGCGGTGAAGGCGCTGTTCGCGGTGTCTGGGGGTGTGCGCGCTGAATGCGATGTTTGGTAGTGGGCGAAGGTTCCCCGTTCCCTGGCGGAGAATCCCCCGTTTGCACGCCTCGCAATGACGCTCTTGCGCATGATGCTACCCAGCATCTGGCCGTGGCAAAAAGATGCGGGGTGCGATTCGGCGTTCCACTCCCGGCCGCGGCCAAGGGGCAAGGGCAGGTACGGGTTGGCGGGTTTATTCGGCGATGAGGAGGGCGAGCAGCGCGGAAGAGACCTGCTCGCGGAACTCCGCGAAGTGCGCCCTCGTAAATTTGGCATAATCTTTGGTGAGAATCTGCAGCAGAGTCCTACCCTGGAATTTCCTCCGCATCCATACTGGCTGGAAGGCGCCCGGCGCAATGAGGTCGAGGCAGCCCGCTTGCACCGCGTAGGAGAGGATCGTGCGCCGGGCGGGGGTTTTCAGCTCCAACATGTCGGTGGTGAGCAATCCGGCCACCTCGCGGAGCAGGCCCAAGTTGTTCGCGACGGATTCCAGCACGGTCGTACCGCGGTCATTGACCGCCATTAGCATTTCGGGCGCAATCGCTGGGAGCGCCCCCACGAAGCTCGTGGTTGCCAAGCAATGGAGCACGGTGTCGTAGTAGCGGCCGCCTTTCGTCATCAGTACCCGAGGAGTAATCATGGCTGGCGGCAATTTGGCGAAGCCCTCTTTCCGCGCCAGCAGGTGAGCCACCGTGCAACCGTGTCCATCGAAGGCAAGCATCATCGCCTCTGTCAAGAGGCAGGCGTTAACCGAATCCCATCCCCCATTCCAGGCGAGGTCATGGAGCACGGTGCGGTGGCAAGGGCCGCCTCTTGCCAGCAGTACCCGGCGAGTAATTAAGGCCGGTGGCAGTTGGTCAAGGAATCTCTTCCTCGCCAACAGGTGCGCCACGCTTAAACCACTCCCATCCCTGGACAGCAGAACTTCCTCGGTCAGAATTGCCGGATCCACATAGTCCCAGCAGCAATACGGCCACCGGGCAACCTCATGTAGTTTGATGCCGCCGAAGCGCGACGGTTCGAGAGGGTGCTTGGCGGCGGCGAGGGTGCTTTCGTAGTCGAGGCTCGGTTCAGCTTCCTCGCTGGTTGGAGAGGCTTCGGGGGGCTCGTCGGGAAAGAGGCCAAGGGTCGTTTGGGTGAGGTGCATCTGACAAGATACCACAGGACGACGTATCTCCGCCCGGCCGCGGCCGGTACAGGGATGCCGGAGCTTACCTTCGCCATGTCGTGACGCACTGCCGTGGCAACATCATGCCGAGGATAACCCTAGGGCGCGTCCTACGGGATCCGGCTTGCGGATGCGGTCGATCCTGGCAAAGACCAGGGCGGCGCGGCAGTCCTCGCGGTCCAGAAGGTGGTAGCGGTGCCGGACGCGATAGACCCCGGGTTCCACGGACACGACCGTCACGTCCTCGGGGACCTTTCCGCCGCCGATGGAAAGAAGGTCGTCCAGATCGCAGAGGCTGTACCACCAGAGGTCGGTGCAGATGTGGGCGACGGCCCTTGCCCCATCCACGGGATTGACGTTGCGGCGGCCGTCCCTATCGCCCTTCACGCCTATTGCAAGGTGGCGGGAATCGGCCCTAAAAAGGCTTGGGCAGGTGTTTCCAACGAAGCCGTGTGCGAGGCCAATGCGCTCGTAGGAGTGCATGAGCTTCTGCGTGCCGGAAAAGGAATTGATGTCGTTGTCGTCGGTCAGCCGGTAGAACCTTCTCGGGTCGTTGGCTACGGCCAGCTTGCCGCTCGGAACATTCAGGAGAACGGAAATCTCGGGTGGGCCGCCGGCGAGTCGTTCTTGCGGTTTTTTCATGGAGCGTCACCGCGTTTTGAGCAAGGCCTGTACCACGCGGACCCAGGCTTTCCGGCTCTCATCGCTCATGCTCTCCCATGCCTCGGAGCCATGCCCGCAAGGCTGATCGTAGGCATCGAAGGCTCTGCGGGCCGCGGCCTTGGAGCCTGGCGGGACGGGGCGGAAGTTGGTGGCGAAGTCCTGGAAGCGTTTTGGGCCTTTTCCCCAGGCAAGGAAGCTGGGGTTCTGAGGGTCAGTTTTGATCCAGTAGCCGTCTGGCAGGGTGAGTTCGGTGGGTTGGGGGTTCATGGGGGAAGTGCTCATGATGAACAGATACAGTCAGGTTTTTGCCGCCAGCAGGGCGGCGAGGAAGCGCGCCTTGATGGCGGCCGGGAACGTCTCCATGTTCTCCTCGACGTATTTCGGCCGCTCCTTGACTAGGAATCCGGCAAAGGTGGTTTTCCCGTCCTTCGACTGGATGTCCAGGGTCTCGGGGGTGAGGCGTTCCAGGGCGCTGTCGATGCAATGTTCCTTCGTTTCCTCGTCAATCCCCTCTTCCATCGCGGCCGCGGCCACAAGCTCAACCGGGAGATTGTCGAGGTGGCCGTGTCTGGTGGTCTCGGTCAGACTCCAGTAGCAATAGCAATGAAAGCCGCCTTCGGGGGTTTGCCTGCCGGGGAGCTTGCGATCAACATCAGACAAAATCTCTCCAGTTTCGCTACCCGCAGCCACGCATTCTGCAATCCACCCATCGGCTTCTTCGTCCAGAATATCGGTTAGCTCACTCGGAAGAGGGCCTTCGATCTCGTCGCACTCCCATTGATAGCTGAGAATGTATGTTTTTTCGTAGATGTTATTCATAGGTTTGGTGGTGGGAAAGATTGTGGTCCGATCATGTTTGCAGATGGTGAATTTCATCGGAAGAAGCAAAAGGAAGCATGCGTTGGAACCGAAAATAACGGCGCGCCCCATCCCATGCGGTATCTGCCGCGTGAGAATCCGAGACGCAATGAAGCTGGCTAACGACTTCCCCGTGTTTTGCGGCGCGGACCTGTCTCACCTGCCGTCGGCGTGGATTCCCGCCCTGCGCCGGGCCGCGGCCGGCATTCAACACTTCTCCGATGAGTGGGGAGTGGCGATGAGGGTAACGGGGATTGGACTGCGGAAACGGGTTGGGAACTCTCGGATTGAGACGAATCTGTATGAGTTCTCAGGCCATCCGCGTTTCCTGGAACTGGCGTTGCTTGATTACGCTGTCCGCAAGGATTTCGAGGCGGCGGTGTCGAACCTGGGCTAGCTGGCGTCAAAATGCCGCCCCAGGCCGCGGCCTGGGGGTGAGCAAAGAAACGACAACCTGCTGAAGTTTTGCTCGGAAAGCCGGTGATTTTTTGAGCAAAGCCGCGACCTCCTGCCTCGTTTGGGCTGGATCGGATTCCTCCATAAACGCGAGGCCCGCTGGACTCCACGCGGGTCGGGCTGTTGAGACGCGACTTTACTACGGAGTGAACCGCAGTGGATAATGTAGAGCGCCGTCCGCCACTTGATTTCATGGAAATAGTGCTATACCACTCCGAGGAGGAGGGCCGGGTCACGCTGACCGATCAGACGCCGGACGGGCGCCTTGTGGTCCGCGTCGCAAACAGCCGCCGTTACCGTGATGGTGACTACGCGCCGGAGGATAGCCTGGGGTGTCCACCCTACGAGATGGAGGTGGGAGCCTTTGTCTTCGACTGGGCCAGCGAGGCGATCCGCTCCAACGCCGGGATCGAGGCCGCCCTGCGCTACCTGCGCCAATCGCCCGAGCACTCGGAGTTAGACCAGGGAGACCTGACGGAAGCCCGCGCCGAAAAAGAGAGATTCCTGGCCGCGGCCGGGAGTCTATTCGATGGCGAGAAACTGATCGACGAGCTGACGACAGAGGAGCTCCGTGAGGCGATCGAGCGATGGAGAGAGAGGCTCTCCGACTTCGTCCCCGGCTCCGACGAGGCCCGGATTCTCACGTTGCGGATCGAGACCGCGACGGCCTGGCTTTGCCGCCTCTGAGGACCCGGAAGGCAGGAAGGTCTCCCTGCGCGGCGCTTGGAAGGCTGTTCCTACCAGTCGTCGTATTCGTGCTCGCAGATTTCGACGAGGTCCCTGGCGATACGCCGCAGGAGCTTTTTCCACGGCATCCTTCCCTGCTTTCTGCGCGTGGCGCCGGAAGCCGTGGAGAGAGCCTTGAAGAAATCGTATTCGTCGTCACCGAAGTCCGCTGATGGCACGAAAGGGATGAGCGCCTCGTCGCCCTTTCTGTCGATATCGCCGCGAAAGAGCAACAGCTCCGCGACCCGCTCGGCCGCTTCGGTTATCCCGCGCTGCGCCGCCCGGAGCGTGGGATAGATGTCCGGCTCCCAATCAAGTTCCTCCAGAAACCCCACCGGAAACACGGCATAGTCGTTGGGCGGCGCGGAGTCGGCGGTTTCTTCGTCCATAGGCTTCCTGCCCACATGAGGAGCCTATGGTTTGGAGGCGTCAAGGTTTTTGGCGGATGTCGCAGGTCCAAGATCCAAGCCTCGCGCGATGCGCCGGTATCTCCAAGGTGCAGGCGGCGCATCCTCGCCGGAAATTTCCGGACCCAGGCAGGGTTTCAATTTCAGCGATCAAAAATATTGACTTTTTCTGTCATACCAACTATACTGTCGTATGAATAAAACGGAACCACACAAGATTGAAATCGCCGGTCTCTGCGCCTGGGGCGAGCCGAAACCGATCAACACCAAGAACGGCCCCAAAATTCTCCGCAAGAGTTCGCCGACCGAAAGGTTTTGGGAATTGTGGCGGGCGAACAAGGACCCGCTGAAAAGAGCCGGCGTGAGCATCAGCAAATACCAAGGCGCCTGGGAAGTGACCTGGTGGCAGGATGATATCGAGACGGCCACGAAGCACGCCGAGGCGATTGCGGCGAGCAAGGCCGCGGCCGCGGATGTGGTGATCCCGGCGCCGGCCGGCCTGGAATATCTGCCGTACCAGAAGGCGGGCATCGCGTTTGCCACGGAGCGGCAGGCGGTGCTGATCGCGGATGAGATGGGGTTGGGAAAAACCATTCAGGCCCTCGGGATCATCAACAGCGACTCCTCGCTCAAAAGGATTCTGGTGGTCTGCCCGGCGACGTTGAAATTGAACTGGGCGCGTGAGGCGAAGAAGTGGCTCGTCCACCCCATCACAATCGGGATCGCCGGGAAGAAGTTCCCGGAAACCGAGATGGTCATCATCAACTACCAGATCCTGAAAAAATTCCACAAGGCGATCCACGTCATCGAGTGGGACCTGGTTGTGATTGACGAATCTCACCTGTGCAAAAACCGCAACGCGATCCGCACGATCAGCCTGCTCGGGAAGTACGACAAGGATCCGGCGAAGGCCCAGCCACCGATCCGCGCCCGCCGGAAGGCGGCCCTGACCGGCACGCCGATCCTGAACCGGCCGGCCGAGGCTTTCCCCATCCTCAACTTTTTGGACCCCGAAAACTTCAAAAGCTTCTTCGGCTTCGCGACAAAGTATTGCGACGCCAGGCAGACCAAGTACGGGTGGGACTTCTCCGGGGCGAGCAACCTCGACCAGTTGCAGAAGCTGCTCCGCACGACTGTCATGGTCCGCCGGTTGAAGAAGGACGTCCTGGCGGAGCTGCCCGCGAAGCGCCGGCAGCTCATCGAACTTGACGCCAACGGGTCCGCTGAGCTGGTGAAAAAGGAGCAGGAAGCGCATGCGAAGCACGAGGCCACGCTGGAGGACTTGAAACTGAAGGTGGAGTTGGCGCGGCTCCTCGAAGGAAAAGAGGAGTACGAAAAGGCGATCAATGAACTCAAAGAGGGCCAGGGCGCGGCCTTCGAGGAGATGTCCGTCATCCGCCACGACATTGCGATGCAGAAGGTCCCCAGAGTGATCGAGCACGTCCTGGACGCAGTTGAATCCGGCCCGGTGGTCGTGTTCGCCTGGCACCGCGATGTAGTGGATGCGCTCATGGCTGGCTTCGCAGAGGCGGGCAAGAAGGCGGTCAAGCTGGTGGGGGGCATGCCCGAGAAGGAGAAGCAGGCGAGCGTCGACGCCTTCCAGGCGGGCGAGGCGGACGTTTTCGTTGGCAATATCCAGGCGGCCGGCGTGGGGATCACGCTCGTTCGGTCGAGTCATGTGATTTTCGCAGAACTGGACTGGGTGCCCGCCAATTTGTCCCAGGCCGAGGACCGCTGCCACCGCATCGGCCAGCAGGACAGCGTGCTCGTTCAGCATCTGGTGCTCGAAGGGAGCCTCGACCAGGTGATGGCGGAGACGGTCATCCAGAAGCAGAACATCGCGGACGCGGCCCTCGACGATCCCCTTAAACTCGTTCTGCTCCACGAGCCGGTGAGCTCGGTTACGGTCAAGGGGTACGTCTCGACCGAGAGGGACGAGCAGGCGGAAAAGGAGAAGACGTACTCAGAGGCGGAGATCGCAAACCTGCACGGCGGCATCCGCTACCTGGCCGCAGTCTGTGATGGCGCCAATGAATTGGACGGCTCCGGCTTCAATAAATTCGACTCCGCGTTCGGAAAGGCTCTCGCGAGCCTCCCGACCCTGACGCAGCACCAGGCCGCGGTCGCCGAGCGGCTGTGCCGCAGATATTCAGGGCAGCTTCGCGGTCGGGTGAGCTTGGAGAACGAGGGCGTCGCCCTGGCCGCCTGAGGCCGGTCGTTGGCGAACCTCGCGTTGCCTGTGGTAAAATGAGTGTGAAACCTGTGACTGGCTGACCAACCCCCATCGAACCCTATGAGAGTGTATTCCTTTGAAACCGCCGTAACCGCCACGATTGACGGCATAACAGACCTGGCCGGAACCCGGGCTCCGGTGACGGTGAGCATAAAACGGGATCCGGAAACCTCTGTCATTGAAAACCTGCGCCGGCTTTCCACCGAAGTCCTTCTTTCCATCGCTGCCGCGTATCCGCTGGAAGAGGGTGAGCGAATCGAGGTCAGCGGTTTGGGACCTCGTTCTCGATGGAGCGAAAAGGCAACGATCTCATACGCCGGAAAAAGAACCCGCAGGATCGAGGTGAGGAGGGATTTTCCGACCGTCGGGAAGCAGCGCCTGCTCCATCTGGTGTGCGACGCAAGGGTTCCGGCCGACGATTACCCGGAGCAATGGGTGCCGGATGGCTGCCGAGTTTTCGAGCATGATGAGTGTTGGACCTTGGGCTGCCCGTTCGAGCAGGCGACGGATGAGAGCATGGTCCGCTCGCTTTGCCTCGAACTCCGGAAGAGGAAGAGCCTGGCCGCGGCCGGGATGAGGATGGACGAGGATGGAAGCATCATTATTCCGGCGGGCATGGAGACCGACAGCGGGCAGTACGTCCGGGAAGTTTGGCTTTCTTACCACCCGCGGCTGTGCATGTGGGAAGACGACCTGCATCGGCGGTATGACCTCTGCGCGCTGATAAAAGAACATCCCGAAGCCGGTGAAATGGCGAGGTGGTTCATTGCCGAGCTTCCGGCGAAGCAGAAGGCGCGCACACTCGCGCCGGGCTTGGCCGCGTAGGTTGTGAATTGCAGCTTCTCCAAAAAAAAACCCCTTTTTAATGATGAAAACACAGCAATGCATTCCCCTCGACGGCATCGAGCCCGTCACGATTGACGGTCGAATTGATTTGGCCGGAACCCGGGCTCCGGTGAGCGTCACCATCCAACGGGAAGCGATCACCGGGAAGGACCGCAGAATCTCCAATGGCAGGCTCCTTAGGGTGGCCGCCGCGTATCCGTTGGAAGAGGGGGAGTCGATTGAGATCTTAACGGACTCGTATTCTCAGGCGGACGCATGGATCGTTCGGACCGGGGAGAGCTCGCGTGAGATTGTGGTCAGCGAGGACGCGGTTCCTGGCGTCGGGGGGGATCGCTATCTGCGGCTCGAATGCGATATTGGTCTTTACACTGAGTGCAGTTCTCTGAACCGGGCGACGGATGACCGCGCCGTGCTCAAGCATTGCTTGGCCTTGCGGGAGCTGAAGCGCCTGGCCGCGGCTGGACCTACCATTGACGAGCAAGGCACCATTCGCATTCCGAAGGGGGCGGCAAGAGCGGGGGACACCCCTTACGATTTGTCGTATGAATTCGAGTTTCGTCCCCGGCTGTTTGCATGGGATGAGGTTGCCAATGGTGGATATCCGGACCTTGGAGGGCGCTTCACTTTTGCCAGCCTCACGGCGAAACATCCGGAAGTCGCTCACCTGGCGCATGCGTTCTTTGCCGCGCTGCCGGAGAAACAGAAGGCGCGGATCCTTGCCCGGGAGATGGCCGCGTAGCGGACACCTGGGCCAAATGACGAATTGACCGAACGAAAGCGACGAGACCTCCCAGTATATGTCAAAATCTATATCCCCAGGCGAGCAGGCGGCCTTTTCCGAAGGAAGCTTCACGATCGACGGCCGGATGGACCTGGCCGGAGCCCGGGCTTCAATGACCGTCACCATCAAAAGGGAGCCGAACACTACTGGCATTGAAAAGAAGCGCCGGCTCTCCAACGAAACGCTGCTTGCCATAGCGGCGGCATATCCGCTGGAACAGGGGGAGCGCATCCATATCAGCGGTCTCCGGCGTCGTTATTGGATGAGCGAGGGCGCGAAAATCCTTTGGTCCGGCGACCGGGCCAGAGAGATTACGGTGTTCAGGGCTTCGAGTTGTACGGAGTATCGCAAGTATCGCGAGTTGCATCTCTGCTGCGACATCGGGGTTGTGAGTCCCTCTTGGATTCTGGATGAGGCGACGGATGACTTTTGGGTACGAGCGCTTTGCGAGCATTTGCGCGAGGAAAAGCAAAAGGCCGCGGCCGGGCCGACCATTGACGAGAATGGGCGTATCCGCATTCCGATGGGCATGGCAAGGGCGGACGGCACGTTTTTCGAATATCCCGTCGAACTAATATACCGTCCCCGGTTGTGTGTATGGACTGAGCGTAATTACTGGCGCTTCAACATTGGTGGGATGATGCACACATATCCCGAAGTCGCGCATATGGTGAGGGGCTTCTTTGACCGGCTGTCGCCGAGGCGGAAGGCCCGGGCGCTCGCCATGGCGATGGCAGCGTAAAATGTGCATCGCGCGCTCTCCGGAAGACCCATTCATCCAATCACCCACAGGAGGCGGCGATCAACGCACCCAAGGCCGCGGCCGTGAATCCTGCGAAGGGCGTTCATTGACGGCGGGAGCGAATACGCCTAAAATTTGGGCATGCAGATGGAGGAACAGCCGGAATTGATCAACTACCCGTTTGCGGAGGACCTTGCGGCGGAAGAGCGCATCAACCAGATGCTTCGCGACGCCGGGAGGCCGCCCCTGGGCGCCGAACATTACCGCATGCGAACCGTGGAAGAACTCGTCATGCCTCTCACGGATCCCGAGTCGTTTCGGCAGCTTGTCGAGGAGGAAGCCTCAATTCCGGAATTGCGCGAGGCATGGCTGAGGATTTAGGGACAAGGCCGATACGCGTGGTGGTCGCCAACACGGGGCCAATTGTTGCGGCGATGCTCGGCGAGTGCTTGGAAAAGGTGCCGCAGTGTCTGGAACAAATCCATATCCCGGCCGTCGAATTGCAGGAATGGAAAGACACGCTGGGCTGGATAAACCAGAAATTGCCGGCGGACAAGCGGGTGGATGTGCCGTCATTGCTCGGGCAGTGGACCCAGCAGGGAACCCTCGTTTTGCACGAACTGACTTCGGCACAGGAAAAGCGGGCGCATGAGGTGACCCTGCGAATTCATCCGGACTTCGTTGAGAGCGGGAAGCTTGCTGTGGATGGGGCGGCCGTTGTGCTCGCTCGCACGCTGATAGATTTGGGGCGAGCGCAAGCCCTTTTGGCCGACGAGCGGCGAATCCGGCGATATGCCATGGAGGAGGGGATCGAGATTGTCGGCTCCATATGGTTGTTTCGACGCCTGTTTGAAGCGGGGGCGCTCGACCTTGACGCTGCGATGGACGCGCCGAAACTGGCTCAATCTCGCGGCCAGCATTACTCCCCGAAACTGATTTCCGAGTTTTCGGCAAGTCTCCTGCAAATTAATGAAGAACGATCTCGGTCTCCCGGCGATCGGAAGATGTAGCAGAGGTGGTTGAGGGACAGGAAATGGCTTTTCACGGGCGAGTCGGAACGCGCTGATCGCGGAAATATACCCCGCGTGCCTCAACGCGGAGCCCATCTTCCCGCCTGGCAACGCGGCTGGCCGGAACCCAAAAGCTTTTCGGCAAGGCGCCGCCACACCTGCAGCCGCAGATTTTGCAGCCGAAGCGGGAGGCGCCGGCCTCGGTTATCTCGACGCTGTACCCGGGTTCATCGAAGATGGAGCTATCCGGTGTGATTTCCCCGGGAACGGTATGGGTTTCGCAGCCGTGGAAGGTATTCAGCGTGATGGTCAGTTGCTTCATTGTATCAGGTCGGGACCGGTTGAAGCCCTTGGGAGGCGGATTCCCCGCGGTTTGGCTGATCGTACAACGCCAGATACGGGACATGGCTCCGGCTGGCAACCTGTGAAAGCAAGGGAAGGCACGGTTTGCCTGTCGGGCATCGCCGCGTTTCGCGTCTGGTCCGCTATCCTGCCCTTGGGCCTTGCCCATGCTTGCGATCCCGGGCGAATTCGGGGCCGGAGTATCTTTTGCCATGAGTCTCGAACTTGCAGTGCAAAAGATGCTCCGCGAAGCGGAGGCCGATCACCCTCAAAAATGGACGCCCAACATCAAGGATGTCCTCGAATTCGTGGACCTCTCGATTGCCTTTTCCCCAGTGCTTCCGCCGGACTGCGACCTGCCGTGCCGGGTTTCGGAGTGTGAAGACGGGACCTTCATCGTCTATGATTACGCCGAGTCCCCCTGGAACCGGACGAAGAGTGACGGCCGGCACACCTGGGGCGTCTCCCTCGACACCATCAAGCAGTGGCGGGCGCGCTTTCTTGTAACAAGGGATGAAATCTGGCGGAGCGTCAGCTGCGAGGACTATTCCAATTTTCCTGATTTGCACCGTCACTCGGTCCAATGCCGGATCCTTCCCGCCTTCGAGATCCACTGGGTTCCTGGGGATGATCTCAAGGCGATGCTGGCCAAGCAATATGGCATGCGCCACGCCGATGGGAGCATCGAGGCCGAAACCTCGGCGGCATAGGCGGAAGACTGTACGGGTATCTCTCCTATCCAGAAAATTCACAATAACTACGCGGTATTGCGTAAAATCGACCCAAAATTTTCATGCCGCGTGGAGCCCCTTCTGAGGGGCATGGGAATCTGCAATGAAAAAAGACAATTGGTTTGAAGTAGATCGGGCCGGGCTGCGGCAGATCCTGGAACGACGAGGAAAGTGCTTTGCAATTTGCGAACTCGTACAAAACGCATGGGACCAAAAGGTCACGCGCGTCGATATCGAGATTGAACCCCCACACGCTGGCCTCGCCAGCATGAGCGTGACTGACAACGATCCGGCTGGCTTTCGGGATTTGAGGGAAGCATACACGCTCTTCGCTCCCTCCGAAAAAAGGAAAAATCCGATTCAACGCGGACGGTTCAACCTGGGCGAAAAGCTCGTTCTCGCGATCTGCCGGAATGCGGAGATCAGTTCGACGACCGGCACGCTCGCCTTCGCAGGAAAGCGCCGGCGGTTCAGGTCCTCGCAAAAGACCGCGGCCGGCACCGTCGTTACCGCTGAACTCCCGCTCACCGCCGGGGAGTACGAGGAGATGATCTCCACCATCCGCTCCCTCCTCCCGCCGGCCGGCATCGAAACGTCATTGAATGGCGACGTCATTCCCGCCTGGCCGCTGGTCCGGAGCGTGGAGGCGACCCTGCCAACCGAGCTCAGCGACGGTGTCGGCAATCTCCGCCCGACCCGGCGCAAGACGGTCATTGAGCTTTTCGACCCTCTCCCCGGGGCCGCGGCCGGCCTGTACGAGCTGGGGATCCCCGTGGTGGAGACTGGGGACCGCTGGCACTACAATATTTTGCAGAAGGTCCCCTTGGGTTTTGACCGGGACAATGTTACGCCGGGCTACCTTGCCGCCGTACGGACCGCAGTGTTCAATGCGACGGTCGATCTCCTGAACCAGGACGACAGCACGGCGGCATGGACCGAGACCGCCATCAACTCCAAGGATTGCGCCCCGGCCGCGGCCCGGCGGTTCGCCGACCTGCGTTTTGGGGAGAAGCGGGTGAGCTACGATCCCTCGGACCCGGAATCGAATAAACGAGCCGTGAGTCTGGGAATGACTTTGGTCCATGGCTCAATGCTCTCCAAAGCCGCATGGCAGAGCCTGCGCGACGCTGACGCGATCAGACCCGCGGGCCAGGTCACGCCAAGTCCGAAGCCGTACCACGCTGACGGGAAGCCGCTGAACCTCATTGCCGAGCAGGATTGGACGGTGGTGCAGCGGAAGGTCGTGGCCTACGTCCGCGCGGTGTGCCCGCATCTGATCGGGCGGGTTCCCGAGGTCCGGCTGACCAGCGACCCTGGGTGGCCGTTTGCCGCCACCTTCGGACCGAAAGCCCCGCTGGTTTTCAATGTCGCGCGCGCCGGCATTTTTGGAACGCCAGACCGTTCCGCTGTTAACCGGCTCCTCATCCACGAATTGGGACACGACACGTGTCCGGACCATTTGGACGGCCGCTACCACGCTGCGCTCTGCCGGCTTGGCGCCGCGCTGGCGGAAGCCTACGCCCGGCAGCCTGAATTGGCCGAGATTCTCGGTTGCGTCGGATCAGCCGGCTAATCTCTGTCCAACAGAGGCAGGAGCGACCCCTGCAAGAACACCCGACCTAATACTGCCGCCCGGTCGGCGTTCGCCGATTTGGGCGAATTTCCAAGAAGGGCTCGGATTTGGTCGACAATTTGAGCAACAAATTGCCCCGAGCAGCGGGCATGCTGGACCCAGCCTTCGTCAATATGGGTGGATGCCACGATTTTCTTTCCTGTCGCGTCATGGCCGGCGAAGAGCAGCATCGGCAGACCGCCGTCACCGAGCTTGCATAGAATTTGATAGTCTTCGCACGATTTGATTATCCGTCTGATTTCCTTTGCGGTTTTGGTCTCAAACATTTTCGGTTCTCCGTGATTTTGGGTTGGATAGTTTAGGGATTAGGCGCCGACAGCAGGCGTCTCCGCGAGGTCTTCGAGCTGATAGACGATGTAGCAGGCGTCGGTTTTGACTATCTCGAAGACCGCGCACGATCCCCCGTCGCCGGCGTATGCTCCTGCCTCACCCGGCTCGAACTGTTGGCGAAAAAAGTTGGCGTCGGCAAGCTGAGCCTGCGCTTCTTCGAGAGTCTCGAACCCTTCGCCCCAGGCAAAGGGCTCGTCGAGTTGAACAGGTGTGTTTCCGTCGTCGCTGACGAAATACGGCAGGCCCCTTTCGAGTTGGGCGCCGTACCAGGCCGCGGCCATTGCGTTCAGTGGCTGGCGGTCGGCTATGGTTTTGTTGATGGATGGCAAGGTTTCTTCTGTGGGTGTTTTCATTTTTTTGGGGGACTGACGGTTTTCAGCTTCGGGCAGGGCAGGGGTTCCTGTTCTGCCTGTTGGCTGTTTGATGGCTGAGTGGGGTAAACCTTCGCTTCAGGCAAGAGGTGAAATGCGAGGACGCTGCGGATTTTTGGAATAGCTGCCGGTGTGGTCGGCACCTTCCCTTGGGTTGGACTTAAAAAAGCGTTCGGATTTTGCACGGGATGGCCGGTTTTCCGCTCAGAGGCTTAGACAACTCCCATCTGCGGTAAAATAGGAGACATCGCGGACATCCTCCCCGCCCTTTTCGAGCGCAGTGATGAGCGCAACCACGCTCTGCGCCGGCGCGAGCAGGCGCCCGCTATAAAAACGGACAAGGACAAGGGCATGGGGATTCCGCCGGAGAAAGCGCGGGAAGGATTTTTCGGTCAGAAAAGTGCCGCCCTGGACCATGAACAGGCTGTCGCACTCCTTTTCCAGCGCCGTACGACGCGGACGTGCGTACAGCGTGGGCCGCACAGCCCCCACACCTACGCCGGCCCTTTCGAGCGAAGAAACGAAATCGGTGACGCATTGCGCCGACGCCAGAAACCGCCCGATTTCCGTCTCGACCACGAGGCGGGCAAAGCGGTCCCGTTGGACAATGCGCGCGATGGAATCCGCACTGAGGGAGGCGCCAGGGCGGGGTGCGAACAGGGGATAGAGCTTTCCGGTTTGTCCGTCGGGGGTTTCCTCGTGCTTGGGTTCTGATTGAGTGGTTTGGGTATTCATGGTTTCTAAGACACAAGTATAACAGTTATGATAGGTTTTGTCAATGGCAAAAACGCCCCGTTCTTGCGGTTTGGGGGTGAGGTACCGCCCGGCCGCGGCCCGGGTTTGCCGGCCTGGGAGCGGTGACTGAGCCTATTCCGACAGCAGGCCGGGAAACATCTTGGGTAGCCGACGAGCGGATCGCCTCTTCAACCCCTGTTTTGATCTGCCATCAGGGGAGGCTTTCTTCTCCGCCCGCGTCCTTGGGGAAGGCCACAGGCTTCGCTGCGAAAAGCCGAAGGCAGCTTGACGCGGATCTGACGAACAAGCCTGCCATCGGGGTCTCATGGCGGCCACGGCGGTCTATCTGGCATCAAGGCCGCTATGGCGGCGGCCCGGTCCGTCTCGGTCATCCCGGCCATCACCTGGGCTCGCACGGCATCGTCCTGTTGAAGCAGGTAGTCCGCCACATCCAATCCGTCGGACTGGCGTATGAGATAGACAGCGTACTGTTTCTCCCCGCAGAAGCCGCGGTAGCTGAGGGTAAAGAAATGGCACGCAACGTTGATGATGAATGTTCCGCCCAGATCCACCTCTGGGCCGAGGCGTGCCTCCTGAAGGGATGTCACTGAGATGGAGGCAAAGTCGTTCTGGAGAAAATTGAAAAAACCCGCTCCTCTTAATAGCTCGACGTCCGCATCCGTCAGGTGGGTCGATCCGGCACCGATGTTGAGGAAGCTGGCGCGCGCTTCGGTGATCGTCTTCATTTTGTGTTGCAAGGTTTCCACCCGTCCGGGGGGATGATAGCCAATTATGTGATCACAAGGACCGCGGCAAGGGACATTTTCGGGGATAATTGTTCCGCCGTCGCACAGTTCTTCGGGCGCTGCCCGAAGGGGATCGGAACGGGCCCCCTGCGTGCGATCGGCGTATCAAAGCTGCGGATCTAGCACTCGTTCGATTTTTCAAGGGGCTGGTGGGACCATATGCACGGGAAGCGTCCCTAGCTTTTCAACCGCACGTGACCTGCCAGGAAATCAGTCTTGACCACGCTACGGGGTGCCGCTTGAGATCGAGCGCCGTGCCGAAGAAGAACCAATACAAATCCGCCGACGAGCTTTTGCGGAAGCAGGGGCCGCTGGATCGTACCGTACTGCACCGTCTCGCGGAGGATGCCGAATTCGACCAGATCCCGCCGGAAATCCTGACCCCGGAACTTCTGACGCATGCCGATCCGGAAGGATTGACACCCCTGCACTCGGCAGCGGCCCACGGGAGCCTCTGGCAGTTGAAGAGATTTTTGACGGGCGAACTGCTGGTTTGGAGCAAAGGACGGTCTGCGAAGTGCCTTACGCCGATTCAGATTGCCGCCAAGGAGGAGCACCTAGACCAGATTCCACCGGACCTTTTGACCCCGGAGCTGATGATGTCCAGCAGCCAAGTCGAACCGCGGACCGTGGCGGAAATCCTCGTGGAGCAGCATCTCCAACACCTTCGCAAGGTGCTCCCGGCCTTCAAGCCCGCGGTGCGCGCGATCTTCGCCGCCGTGCTCACCGACTGACCGGGCCGCGGCCCCGAAGGAAGTGGAGGAAAATTTCGTCGAACAGGTCGCCGGGCCTGATTTCAAATCCGCTGCTCGCGTTTATGAACGGCTCCTGCACCACCACGTCAGGAGCCAAATCGGCCGCGGCCAGGGTCTCGAAGTTGATGGCGGTCCATCCGTTTTCGAGGAAGTTGAAAAAAACTGCGGATTCCAGCAGGGCGACTTCGTCGTCAGTCAGCCGGTTCGCGGGGTCCAGGTTCAGCCATTCGTCCTTGGAGTGCATCTTTTCTCAGGTACACGCGGGGTTTGGAGAGGGGGCCTGGCGTGGATCGTGCTGGATATTTCCACCATGCTTTTTTGCGGGAATGCGCCGAAATCCGTATCTGACGATCATGCCCGGTGACACTGATCCCCCCGACGAGCGGGCGGCTTCGGAACGAGCGCCAAGCGACCACCGGCTTAACCTTGCGTACCGGCTTGTCGAAGCGTGCAAACAGGAGGATCGGCGGGAAATCGGTCTGCACAATGCGTTCTGCCTGCACGCCGCCGACAGGTGTTTTCAGATCAGCCTTGATGCCGAATGCGATCTCAAGGTTTTCGGAGAGGCGAAGGGGCAACTGGTCGAGACGCACGGGTTCTTTGAGCGCCTGAATCCTTACGTCCCGCCGCGTTTCCATCCGGCGTACCTGGCGCTGTACCGGCGTGCCTTTGATGTGGACAGGTTCCCGGAATGGGAGTTGCGCGGGTGGCGATCAGGGCTGGGCTATTTGTCCGTTGCGCTATTAAGCCAGGTAAGCGTACTGACGTGGCTCTCGTTCGCGGTGGCCCGGTGCAAGTATGGGGATGAGTTTTGGGACAAGGAGCTGCCGCACATGGTGCGTCTGCGGCAGGTTTTTTGCATCTGACGGGTTGAGACTCGTCGGTTACGCAAGGTGCGTTATGCATGCTGCGTAGTTCCCATCCTCTTCTTTCCTCCCACCGCCGAAGGCGGCTTGGGTGGGAGAGGAAACATGACGGCTGATGGGATTGATTATTTGACGGTTGATTGTGTCTGCAAGGGACAGGCGGGCGTGGCACGAAGGGAAGGCGGAGAGGGGAGAGGAATCATCCCACGAGGTTTCGGTCCCGATCCCCGCCTGGCATTGGTTCAACCCAAAAAGTAGCGGCGAGGTGGCGAGGACGTCCTACGCTACCTGCACGCTGCCTTTCAACGGTGATATGTCCCTGATAAACAGGAAGTTATGAAGACGGATTGCAGGGGGGGAGAGGTGGCGAGGACGGGCGGAAGGGGTTCGGGTTCTCATCGAACCAATGTTTTCTAAGAGAAGAATGTTTAAAATCTGCTTTAAGGAGAACCTCGCCGCCTCGCCGCCTGGCGTCCCACCCTGTGTTTATCAGGCTGAAGCCGGCGATTCAGGCGGCGATACCTGACCTCGCCACCTCGCCACCTCGCCACCTGCGCGGCGGGTTACGCCACTTCCTGGGCGGTGCCGTCCGGCGGCGCCGTTTTGCCGGGATCGGTCTCGGTGGGTTGCGCGAACTCCGGGGCCGTGGGGCCGGGCCAGATTGCATCGAAGCTGTGATCCAGGCACAGATTTTCCTTTCGACGCGCCTCGCGGACTTCGTTGTCTGCCGCGATTGCGTCCTCGGCGAACTTGGAGTCCTTCCAGAACAGGCGCGCGTTCTCCTGGCTCTTGTTCCACGATTTCACCAGCACGATCAGGCCCTTCTTTATTCCCAGCTTCCACGTGCGCTCCGCGTCCTCCTTTTTGGGGCCGAATCCGGCGTACCGTGCCGCCTCGGACGGCTTAAGGCCGCTCTTTCCGGCGGCGATCAGGTTTTTTTTGATTTTTTCGATCTTGTCTTCCTGCATTGCTGTCCGCCTCACCGCGAACAGGTCAAGCTGGTGCTGGTGATAGAAGTCGGCGAGAAGGACCGCATCGGCGGCGATTTCCTTTGTGATTCGTGCCTTCCTGATATCGTCCCAGTGTTTCATCAGGCAGAGAATCAGGGCGAAACGTCCCGCTTTTTGGGCGAAGCGCCCGACCATTTCCTTCACATCGGACCAGGGGCCGCCATGCATCTTGGCATGGACCACGCGACCGTAGGCGTCGAGGATCACGGCCGCCTCGTGGTCCAGGGGCACGACAATCTGCTTGGGCTGTTTCCTCAGGTCGTGGAGCGCAAAGATGATCTTGCAGTATTCTTCCTCAATGGCGGAGGAAGGCCGCGGGTCGAGGATGGAATGGAATTCGCAGGCCGTGCCGGAGAATATGTTGAACCGGGATATCGAGCCGTCTGCCCGGAGCTTCTTCGAGTTCAAAAAGTCCTCGGCAATTCCTTCGGCAACGGCAACGCACACAGGCAGACACACGCTGAAAATCGAAGTGGCGCTCATCCCGTTCTGATTGCCGACCCGGGTGACGTGCATCGAATCCCAGTCGTACCCTTTGCAAAGGACGGTGGTGTCCGCGTATCCATCGACAGTGCCGGCGCCGGTGTAGAGTTGCAGGATTTTCTGCCCCTCGCCGGACAGCAGGAACAGGAAGTGATGGAGCCAGAATCTCTCCACGCCGTGTGCCGCCGCCCAGGTGCCGTTCCGGTACAGGGTGGTTGCGAGCGCGGCGGTATTCGAGTCGTCCGTCAGGACGGTCGGGCCGCAGTTTAGCCGTTCGATGGCCGCCTTTTGCAGTTTCAGCGCGACCAGCCGCTCCTTGTCCTTCTCCTGCACGGGGTTTTCACCATCAAAGGGCTTGTCGTTCATTGCCCGTTCGACTTCCGATATCGCCTGCTCGACCTCTGATACGTGGGACTCCTTGTCCTGGGTGAACAGGGTGTAGTCTCTGTTCGCCCTGGCCTGCAGCATGTTCCACGGACCGGACACGTACTCGTGTGCCAGCGTCTTGCCGCTGCTCACGGGGCCGAGGACAAAGGTTTGAAGGGTCGGCCTGGTCTTGTAGCCGACCGGGGTCAGGTTCATCACGTGGCTGCCGACGGCGGCACCGATATTGGTCATCAGGAGGAGCGCGATCCCCTCGATGTCAAATTTCGAGTAGGCAAAAATGTCGAGAATGATCTTCCTGAAGGTTTCGGGAAAACAGTTCAGAAGCGCCCATTCGCCGCGCGGCCTGGGAGCCGTCTCGTTCTGCGCTTCTTTCGGCGTAATGGAATCACTCATAGCCGGAACCTCTTGTCGGTGCCCGACACGATGACGTTGCGTTGGACTGCGGAAACGAGGGCCGCCAAGGCCGCGGTCTCGGACCGGAAACGCCGCTGGAAGACCCAGCGAGAGTCAGGGTCGGCTGCCTTCCTGGCTATCAGGCGTGCCGTGGCCCCCTTCGCGCCGCAGGTGCTCAGCACGGCAACGATGGCCTGGTCGTTCTTTGCCGTCTCGCACGCAGCGGCGTACCGGTAGACGGCAAGGACGTGGACACCGAGGTATTGCATGTACCGAATGGCCGCCTCGATTGTCTCGGCGGAGAGCATGTGGGACGCTGCGCTGGGGCCGTGCTTTGCCAGGTGGAAGATCAGGGACAGGCGGGCGGCATGCTGCGCGAAGCGGAGGAACGCGTAGTTCTCTCCGTCACCGGCCTTTCGGATGCAGTCGTTCGCATAATTTCGGAGCAACCCCGCCGCATCGCTCTCCATCACGACACCGCACTGGCGATGTCGGCAGGCGAACAACGCCTGGATCAGCTCGTGATACGGACGCAGCAATGCTTCATTCGGGGTGGCGGGTTCCGCGTATACGGTGCTGGCAGGGAGGAGGACCGGGATGGTGCGGGTGAGCAGCGCGGAATGCTGCGCGTTCCCGGTCCCGTAAAGGCGCACCATGTGGTGGAACTGGAATGTGGTGGCGATGCTCACCGAAGGGCACCACCCAAGGTGAATTGTCGAGGTCGTTTCCAGATCCCCTTCGTAGAGGGCGCAGAGGAAATCGCCGCGCATCTGCTCCGGGCTCAGAAGCCACTCCGGCGACTGTTCGTCGGGGTGGGCGGAGGCGATCAGGACTGCGTTGCCGTTCAGGTGGCTGGTGGCCGCCTGGGACAGGTTTTCGTGCATCACCGAGGAGACGATCGTGGGGTTGATGTACAGCTCGATCCACCGGTATCCGTCCAGCAGCCTCTGCGTGAATGGAGCGATCAGGGCCTGAATGAGACTGATCAACCCGGAATTGGCGAACGCCCCAAGGAGGGCGAAGAGGTTCGAGCCGAAGGCCTCGGCCTGGGGCGATCCACCGGCGCTTGCAGTGAAAGCGGCGCCAGGAGCGGCGCCAAGGATCGAGCAGGCGAGGTGTGAGACGGTCCAGGCGGGGACAACCCCGCAATCGCCGATCGCCTGGCAGGCGTATTTGATGACCAGCGGCAGGCAGTCGAGCATTTCGGCAGCCGCGGTGTTGCTGATGAGGAGCGAGGACGGGGCCCCGCTGGTGATGGGGACGCCGGCGGAAGGCTCGGCGTCAGGGCACGGTTGTACTGTGGTATTCATGGTCGTTTTTCTTGCTTTCCGACCTGCCCTGCCGTATAGAGAAGCCTATCTAGGGAGCATCCAATACGGGCAGTTGGGTCGAATTTGGCCGCGGCCTGCTGATACGGGTCGCGGCCATTTCAATTTCATTGGTTTTGTGTCATTGAGGTTTTGTTTTCTCCGCAATGTGGCGGGATTACCACAGGGCGAATTAAAGGCACGATGCCTTCAAAAAGTCGGGATTGCCAACGGGCGGGCGAAAGTCGGCGTTTTTCTCGAATCTGTGGTATCGCGCGCGTCTCGACCGGCCGCGGCCTGGCTTCCTCAAAAAAAAGTTGTAAATTTCTTTTTTTGAGAAAGCCGATCAGCCTGTTTTCTGCATCCAAAATCCCTGTGCGCGCTGCCGCTTTGGGATGCGGCAGGTCCTCGGACCGGGATTTCACGAGTCGCGCGAAAGAGCCACGGATCTGAAGTCACCATGCATACATCCATCGAGTCCCCGCTCGCTGGTGCCGAAGGCCGCGGTATCTTCGCGGTTATGAATCAAAGGGAGAAAATCCTCTTCACCAACTGGCTGGAGATTCTGCACGAGAACCGGGATTCGCTTAAACAAATGACCCTGGTGCTGAGGCGGGAGTCGGCCGAGGCGTTGCAGCGCATTCTGCTGCAGGACAAAGGGGTGTTGCGTCTTAAAGAACCGGTGCAAACCGCCTGGTGCTTTCTTAAGTCCCTGAGTCCGAGCGAAACTTCGCATCCGCACCAGGTGCTTGTGCAAGTCGTAAATTCCGCCCTCGCCGTTGGCGAGTACGACGGCTGGGAGCAGCGAGGCTACCAGACGACTTCCTTGCAGTTGATAACCGCCTCGTTGTTCATCGAGAAAATCCTGCTTTCGCTCTATGAGGCGCAGTCCTGGAATTCCACCACCGAGTTGGCGTCAAACTGGTGGCTGCAAATGATCCTCGGCGTGAAACCGTAGCGCGGTCGCCTATAACAGATCGGCGATGGCGTCGTATGAGCCGCTTGCGTCGAAACTATTCGTTGAAACAGAATGCCCTTCACAGGCTGGCATTGGTTTGGCAGAATCGCCCTTGGAATGAGCATGGAACGCATCTTTTCGGGAATTTACCCGTGCGGGATTGTTTTTGCCGACCGGACGGTGCAGCAGGCCGGCGACTACCAGCGGCTGGCCTTCCTGCCCTACAAGTCGCTGGAGTTGGAGATCGAGAGGGATTGCCCGCCTGATCTGGCCGAGGAGATTCGCCTGGACGCGGCCCCGATCCAGGCAAGACGGGGCGGGGAGTTCCAGATATCGGCGTCCGGGCAGACCGTGGTGCTTGGGCGCTGACGGTGCGAACACGCTCGGGGCACGTCATTCAATCGGTCTCGTGCCCCTGCATGCTGGGAAATTGGGGCAACCCCAAAACTGGGATCCGGCATTTCCGCCTCGCTTCGCTGTCTTGACCTCCATCAGCGTCCGGCAAACGGGGCAAGCCGGAGTCGCTGGACGTCTCGCCTGGAGCCCTGTGGCCACCTCCACATGCTGCCGCGCCCGCGCTGGGGTGACCAGATCGAGGAGCGCGGTGCCATCAATCAGCGTGATCGGCTTGCCGCCCGCAAACTCCCTCGCCTCCCGGGAGTAAGATCCGCTGGCAACGAAAACGGCCCGATGCGCCCGCTCGGCAACCATCACCCCGAACAACTCGCGGACCTCCCGAACACCCACTTTGAACGACCTCCAATGCTTGCATTGCACCAGAGTCGTTTCCCCGTCCTTTTGGAGCATGAGATCAATGCCGCCATCGGCCCCGCCGCCACCAGTTTCGCTCACCTGGAATCCCTGGCGACGGAATGCCTCGCCGACCAGCGCCTCGAACACCCGCCATGACAGGGACCGGATCGAATTGATGCCGGTTTGCCTATCGTAGAGTTGGCGGCGCCGGAATTTCTTGACCGCGGCCGTTCCCCCGGCGGCGAGAATCAAAATGGCCGACATTGCCCCGAGAGGCGGCCCGTCCGCGGCCAGGCCCTTGAGCATCGGGTTTTTCGCCGCGATCGCCCCAAAGAGGATGTCTATGATGACGAAGGCGGCAATCGCCGCAGGAATGCAAGACCAACTGGGCAGGTGCAGAAAAATCTCGTGCAGGTCGTCCAGGAGCGAATTCTTCCGGCGAGGTGACATGGATGCCGTTTGTCGCTTCCCGAGGGTATTTGCTCAAGTACAGAAGCACCCGGGACCGGACTGAAATCCGGCGGTTGTCGGGCGATTTTCCTGGGTCCGTGATTCAGGTCGTCGCCTGGAAATTATGGAAATTCTAGAAATCTTCTTTACTTTTCACATAAATCCTGTGCATAGATATTAAAATGAACAGACCCAAAAAACAGAAACGAAACAGTCACCGCCACCACGATCATCCCGCCGAAAGCTGGCAAGTTGGAAGCCTACGCCAGGGGGGCGCTTCTTCGTTCTCCGACCCAGCACGGGGCGAGCTTTACAGGGCGGTTGCGCACTCTCTCGATGGTGAAGGCGAAACAGGCTTTGCGTCCTTCCACGCCAACCCGGTAGCCTGGGCGACGCGGTATGGGGCGGCCCTTGTCTCGCGCTGCAAGTTGGAAGCGCCCATAGTCTTCTTCGGTCGATGGGATGGGGATGTAGTCATCGCGATCCCCCCAGAGGACCTCTGCGAAGAGTGCTGTTGTGCAGCCATCGAAGAAAAGATTCGAGACGAGGATGGTGGCGTAGCGTCCTATTTGGTCCTGGAAAAAGGGACGATGCGTAAGGAAGGGGATGACAAGCGGTCTGATTCATTCGTGGTGACCCGTAGTTACGCCGGCAGCACAACAACCGCGGTCTTCGTGCGCGAATATGGCGTCGGTCCCGATGGAAAGTTTGAACTCGGGGATGAGGTATATCTCATCGGGAAATATCCGTCCCTGTGGAAGTCCGGCGACGGCTTCGCCGAAATTGGCGAACCGGTGGAGTCTGACCTCAGCTTCGAGGCCCTCAAATCCGGTTGCCAAGAACTCGCAGACATGCAAGTCGAGCTTGAAGCTGGCGGTTTCCAGGATAAAGCGCTCCAAAGCCAGTACAACGAACTTCGGGACGAGGTCGTTCCCCTGGTCGCAGGCCTCGTGGATTTGCTTGCCCGAAGCGGGCTAGTCAGCACGTGCGTATGGGACGACGACGTCGAGAAGTTTGTTGGATTCGCGGCGCTCTGCGCTGTTGAAAACGCCGGGCTCCATATTGAATGCAGCATGGACGTCATCGAGAACAGTTGTCCTCCGCCTGACCTGACACCGATCTTGAACGAACTGGAAGAGAGCCGCCAGGTTGCCGAAACCCGGGAAGATGCGGGAAAGGCATGATGCACGCTGGCAATATCACCTGGCCGCGGCAGGAGTGAAATCCGGCGGTCGCCTGACGATTTTCCCAAGGTTCGTGATTCAGGTCGCAGTCGGAATCTTCGGGAAGATTATGGAAATTATATTTTGTGCTTTACTTCTCATAACAACTGTGTTCATATTAGCGCATGAATAGACCCAAAAAAAACAGTCACTGCCACCACGATCAACCCGCCGAATGCTGGCAAGTTGGAAGCCTCCGTCAGGGGAGCGATTCTGCCTTTGCCGACCCAGCACGAGGCGAGCTTTACAGGTCGGTTGCGAGTTCTCTTGATGATAAAGGCGAAACAGACTTTGCGTCCTTTCGCGCCAACCCGGTAGCCTGGGCGATGCGGTATGGGGCGGCCCTTGTCTCGCGCAGCGACTTGGAAGCGCCCATCATCTTTTTCGGTTGGCGGGATGGGGATGTAACCATCGCGGTGCCGCCGGGAGACCTTTGCGAAGATTGCTGTCATGCCGTCATTACCGATATGATTCAAGGCATGGATGGCGGCGCCGCATCCTATCTGGTCCTGGAAAAGGGGGCGATGCGCGAGAAAGGGGATGACAGCTGGTCTGATGCATTCAGGGTGGTCTATGGTTTCGCCGGCAGCACAACGGCCGCGGCCTTCGGGCGCGAGTATGGCGTCGGTCTCACTGGAACGGTTGAACTCGCGGAAAAGAGCTACCTTATCGAAAAATATCCGTCCCTGTGGCAATCCAGCGACGGCTTCGCCGATATTGGCGAACCGGTTGAGGACGACCTCAGCTTTGAGGCGCTCAAATCCGGTTGCCAAGAACTCGCAGACCTGCGCCCCGAGCTTGACGCTTGCGATTTCCAGGACAAAGCGCTCGAAAAGCAATTTTACGCACTGAGGGAAGAGGTCGTACCTCTGGTCGCGGGCCTAGTGGGCGTGCTTGGCGAAGCCGGTCTTGTCACCATGCGCGTATGGGACGATGATTTTGAGAGGTTCGTTGAATTCGAAGCGGTTAGCGCCAGGGAAAACGGCGGGCTTCTGATCGACTGCAACATGGACGTCGTAGGCAATAGCTGCCCACCACCGGATATCACGTCGATTGTGAATGACCTGGAAGCACAACGCCGAGGACCACGCCAAGGAGTTGCCCGGCTCGTCGCCGTTCCCGAGCGCAGAGCAGATGGGCATCGGGCTGCCCCGGCTCCAAAATCTTCCGCCCAACAGTGACATTGGCACCATCATCAAGACCATGATCGAGAACGCATCCGAAACCATCGAAGTCGAACTCCTTGCATTCCAAGGCGGCGCCATCCGCCCCGTCACCGTCCCCAAGGATCGCCTCAGCGGCAATCTGGATGAGGTCCTGGAAGCTGTCTTCTATTACGGCCAGAACGACCTCCACCCCCTCCCCAACCGCTGCTCAGTGAGCGTCGGCGATGTCGTCCGGTATCGCGGGAGCCGCTACCTCATCGCACCCTTTGGGTTCCTAAATGGCCTACTTCAGTGTGCTTTTTCTCGAATAAAACACAAGGTGTTTTCGCTGTGGTTGTTATGTATTGTCAAACGGCAGCAAATAGGCAAAAACTCGCATTTTCACATTGCCGACTTCTCTGTATTTCCGGAGTCTGAATATTCAGCGTTTCCAAAATTGGTCTTCTGGAGTGAGGTGGCCGGCCACCTAA